>ERZ1673746.321-NODE-321-length-62170-cov-33.563294_pt1 | contig 62170 bp, 61 predicted proteins | sample MGYA00580205_ERZ1673746 | MGnify/ENA primary metagenome ERZ1673746 (study PRJEB41218, sample SAMN15661771) | gut metagenome | host: Homo sapiens | place: Canada: London | collected 2015-08-20/2019-03-30 | study: EMG produced TPA metagenomics assembly of...
CTATTTTGCAACGGCCCCAGATGATTATTCATCTATTTTGCAACGGCCCCTTTTTTCTTATCCTGCAATAATGGCTGTCGGATACCCGCTCTGACGAAGTCTTCGCTCCATCATGTGAGCTTCTTCAAGCGTATCGAAGTTTCCCACCTGCACCCGGTAATACCCATTACCTTCTGCGATAAATGCGGGATAATTCTGGCTCAGAAGCCGGTCCAACATCGTTCTGGCATAGTCTTCATTGCGAAAAGCTCCTGTTTGAATCGTATAGGCCGCCCCCATTGTACCGGAAGGTTTTATACCTAATGTATCCAAAATACCATCAGCAATTCCCTGGGCGATCGCCTGAAAATTATCGTCAAATAACTGATTATCAATATCCGAATTAATAAATCCCGCTTCCACCAAAATGGCCGGCATCTGCGTCCGGCGGAGCACCGCAAGATTCGGCCGCTCCTTTACTCCCAAATTGCGAAAACCTATTTTTTCAAGCTGCCGATTGACATTCTCTGCCATTTCATTCTTAATTCCGCTTCGATCATAAACGAGAGTCTCCACACCGGATACTTCATTCGGCCTTGGAAAAGAATTGCGGTGAATCGAAACAAAAAAATCCGCGCCGGCATTGTTTGCCTCTCTCGCCTTTTCGCCCGGCGATTCGTAGATATCTGTTGTCCGGGTATATTCCACATCCAGACCCGAATCTTCCAAAATCTGTCCAACAGCCAGCGCCAAAGCCAGCACATCATCCTTTTCCTGCCGTCCGTTATAAACGGCTCCCGGATCACGACCCCCATGCCCTGCATCAATCATGATTTTGTATGCCATAAAAAACTCCAAAAGTTCTTTATAACTATCTTATGCAATTTTATTTCAATCGTTTCTCAATCGCTTCTACGACCGTTTCAAGGACTTTAATACGTGCATAAAGCTTATCGTTACCTTCCACAATAATCCAGGGAGCATAGGTTGTAGACGTACGAAGAATCATTTCATCCACAGCCTTTACATAATCCTCCCATTTTTCGCGGTTCCTCCAGTCCTCGTCTGTAATCTTCCACTGTTTATTCGGATCTTCCATCCGCTCTTCAAAACGTTTTTTCTGCTCATCTTTATCAATATGAAGCCAGAATTTCAACACAATGGTGCCTGCATCCGCCATTTGGGCCTCCATCCGATTAATCTCATTATAAGCCCGTCGCCATTCATCTTCCGTACAAAAGCCCTCGATTCGTTCCACCATAACCCGGCCATACCAGGTTCTGTCGAAAATTGCCACATGACCAGCCTTCGGCATATGGTTCCAGAAACGCCAGAGATAATGATGGGCTTTCTCAATATCATTTGGCGCTGCCGTAGGAATAACCTCATAACCTCTCGGGTCCATCGTTTTTGTCAGCCGGTGAATAGCTCCCCCCTTGCCGCCGGCATCCCATCCTTCAAAACCAATGACAACAGGTATACGTTGTTTATAAAGCTCACTGTGGAGAAGGGCCATTCGCTTTTGAAGGTCATCCAATTTCTTTTTATAAACGCTTCGTGTCAGAGATTTTGACAAATCCACCGCGTCCAGCACTGAAGAACCAAAAGTAACCTCGCTGCTCTCGCCAGTCAGAGGTTCCACAGGCGCCGTCTTTCCCGCCGCCTTTGCCTCCTCTTTTGCCAATCGGTCCGCAAAAATCTCCACAACAGTTGAAATGATTTTTACCCGTGCATATTCCTTATCTGTGGCTTCCACAATGGTCCAGCTGCCAAAAGATGTATCTGTCTTTTGTATCATCTCTTCATAAGCCCTCGACCACTCATCATAAGCCTTATTATGTTTCCAGTCGGTTTCTGTTACCCGCCAATTGGTCTCTTTATTTTCCTCCAGTGCCTGAAAACGTTTTTTCTGTTCCTTTTTTGAAATGTGCAGAAAAAATTTAATGATGAGCATGCCGTCCTGAGCCAGTTCCTGCTCAAAATTCAAAATATCATTATAGGCATTTTCCGATTTTTCCCTGCTTTTCTGCTTTTCCGCCCGGGCTTCAACAATCTTTGTATACCAGCTCCGGTCAAAAATGTGAATTCGTCCATTTTCAGGGAGCTTCGTCCAGAAACGCCAGAGATAAGGCCGCATCGTCTCCTCTTCCGTCGGTTTCTGAATCGTAAACACCTTAAAGCCTCTCGGGTCCATTGGCTGAATCAGCTGATTGATCATCGTCCCTTTTCCCGAAGAACCGAAACCTTCAAACAGAATCACCACCGGAACTTTATAACTTTTTAATTTTCTCTGCAGCAAAGACAATTGTGGTTCCAGCTGTTCCATCCGTGTCCTGCATTCCTTCTTGGACATCTTTTTTGAAAGATTAATTTTTTCCAGCATAAAATACCTTCTTTCATGACTATTCTCTTTAAATATACCCTTTCCGGACATACTCATACTTATGCACATTCCAGCAAAAGACAATTAAAAAAAGAAAAAACCAGGATTCCAAAGTCGATTGGAACCCTGATTTACAATTCTCCTCAGAAATATTTCTTATTGCCCCACAGATTGCTCTTTTTCAGCTCAACATATTCACTGTACGCTTTTTCGAGTATCTGTTTTTCATTCGTAAACTTTAACAAATGATAAGCCTCGTGATATTTGTAATATCCTGAGTCCACAAAATATTCTTCACGTTGTGGTCTGCTATGATAACTGTCGGACATCATCAGATACCAGTGTACGTCTTTCACGATCAAGTCCTGTGCGGTATTAAAAGTATATTGGCTTTTTCCCACATATTTGATGATCGAAGCGCTGACGCCAGTCTCTTCACGCACTTCCCTGATCGCCGTTTCTTTGTATTCTTCACCTTCCTCAACAGTCCCTTTTGGCAAAACCCATCCTTCATACTTATTCCTGTAATTTTTATATAGCAGAAGGATCTTGCCTCTAAATATAACCACACCGCCGCAGCTCGTTGCTTCTGTCATGGTTGTACCTCCATTTTATGGTGTGCGTCACTCTTGTTATAAGTATACAACCATTTAACCACAAATACAACCTTAATTTTGAGGGCTGCCCCGGTCTCAGCTCTACTGTCCGAGATAGGCCTGAAGAACAGCATTGGCTACCGGCAGCGCACTCTCATAATATCCTTCATCATTTTCTACAAGAACGCAGATGGCAATCTGCGGCTGTTCGACCGGTGCGTAGCCGATAAACCAGGAGTTATCACCCCGGCCACTCACTTCGCCGGTTCCGGTCTTCCCGGCCACTGAATAGCCATAGCCTGAGAGAGATGTCGCTGTACCATAATCAACAACAGCTTCCATTAGCTGACCAAGTAAATCCGCTTCCTGAGTGGTTAAGACCTGACCATAGGATTCGGGCAGATATTTTTTCACCCGATGTCCGCCTCCGGCTGTCTCCACCGCATCCACCATATAAGGCTGCATCATATTACCGCCATTGGCGATCGACGCTGCGATCATGACCATCTGAAGCGGTGTCACCTGGGTATGACCCTGACCAATGGCTGTCGCCGCTGTCTGCCAGTCTGAATCATCCGCCGCCAGGTTAAAAGAACTCTTTGTATGCGGTATTTCCGTCGGAAGCTCTTTGTTAAAAAACAGGCTCTCACAGGTATCTTTTAAAAGGTTATCCGGAAGTGACAGGCCTATATTACCAAAGGAAGCATTACAGGAATAGGCATAAGAATCCATGAAATTCTCTTCGCCGTGAACAATCTGATCAAAGCAGGTAATATACTCATCGCCGCCCAGATTAATCTGACCTTCGCACACATAATGATAATTATTATAGTCGGTCCCGGAGCGAATATAAGCCAAAGAAGTCAGCGTCTTGAAAATGGAGCCAGGAACAAAAAGTCCAAAAGTTGTCTTATTCAGCAGACTGTCATTACTCTCTTCCGAAACAATATATTCATAGTCATCTACCAGTGTATTTGGGTCATAATCCGGTTTGGACACCATAGCCAGCACCCGCCCTGTAGCAGGCTCAATAGCAATGACTGCCCCGTTATTATAACCGAGGGCATTGTAGGCCACTTCCTGCAGCTGTGCATTCAAAGTCGTCACTACCCGGTCTCCCTGATTTTTCTCTCCCCGGATATCCTGAAGAGCGTTTAAGATTGGATTGCCATTCGACTGCAGCATATAAAAATTCTCCGACAGTTCAATACCGGACTGATTAATCTCTGATGTACCGACGGCATGAGAAAAGATCCGTCCCATCGGATAGTATCGTGTTTCATTGCCGTTTTCATCAACCAGTGTTTCAGCCAGGACCGTTCCGTCACTGGATACAATATCTCCCCGAATAACCGTATCCGCAAAAGAATTGATCCGTACATTATAAGCGCTGTTAATGACATTCTTGCTGACAAAGGCATTAAAATAAACAAAATAGCCAATCATCAGTACAAAGAGAAAAGCAAATACATACGTCACCGCCAGGATTTCCGGATTCTGGCTGCGGCGTTTTTTGCGCACGGCTTTTCGTTCTTCAATTTCCTCCGGCGTCAGTTTTAATTTTTTAATCCGGCGTTTCTCAGGAATTTCTTCCTCTGTCTCTTCCGGGACTCTTTCCGATTCCATCCGACGACGCCTGGTTCGACGTACCGGACGTTCTTCCGGCATATCCCCTTCTTCAACCGGAATGCTTCTTCTGGATGCGGATGCAGTTCTTCTGGGAGGCTCCTGGAGAATGTCCTCATCAAAAAAGTCCATGGTATCAAAATCCGGCTGAAATTCAAAATCCTCACCGTCATTTAAAGGCAGATCCCTAAACACTTTTGTTTCTCCCATGGCATCGCCCTCATCACTCCCGGTGTTTTTTTTCACCGGTCTCTTCGGCAGATCATCAATATTTATTTTACGAACACTCTTCTTCGGCGTCTCGTTCTTCTCGTCTCGTTTCAAGGATACGCACCTCTCTTTGTCGCAGCAGGTAAAGGCCCTGAATGACTGCAAAGATTATAATTGTCGATAAAACACTACTTCCACCGTAACTGATCAACGGCATGGTAACACCCGTATGTGGAATCAGTTTTGTTACTCCGCCGATACAGAGGAACAACTGAATTCCATAGGCCGTACTCAATCCCATAGCCACCAGCTTGTAAAAAGGTTTTACCAGCTGCAGGGAAATATTAATAAACATTAAAAAACAGCTAAAATATACAAGAATCAGACATATGGCAAACAGCGCCCCCAACTCTTCGGCAACAGCAGAAAAAATAAAGTCACTGACTACGACCGGAATCGTATCCGGCTTGCCTTTAAAAAGTCCCATGCCAAACCATCCGCCCGTGCCGATAGCAAACAAAGACTGAGCGATCTGGTATCCGGCATCGTTATAATTCCCCCACGGGTCACTCCATGCCACGACTCGGGTCTTTACATGATCGAATAATTTGTAAGCTATGACCGCCGCCGCCGATCCGGCCCCCAGCCCCAACGCCATGTATCTGAACTGGCGTGTGGCCACATAAAGCATGACCAGATAAGTCACAAAGAAAATGACCGCCGCACCAAGGTCACGCTCAACAACGAGCACGAGTACATAAGCTGCTGCCACCGCTGTTGTGATCACGATCCGCTTAAAACTTGTATCCCGCGCCAGCATAGCCGCAACGAAGAAAACAAAAACAATCTTAGCCAATTCTGAAGGCTGAAGGCTAAAGCCGCCAATAGATATCCAGTTGGTCGCTCCATACATACTTCTTCCGAATACAAAAACAGAAGCAACCATCAAAAATCCAAACACCCCCAGAAATATGCCCCATCGGTCCACTATGCGCACCCGAAGGATAAATGCCGGAATGACAAGGCTGATACATGCCGCCGCTACAGCAATTACAAACTGTCGTACAGCCATATCAAAATCCAGCCGGGTCAGTATGACAAATCCGACCATGAGCAGATAACACATATTATTGACAATCAATCTGGACGCATTCTTATAGACCGTCCCATAAATGATCAGTGTTGTAAGAAACAACACGAATTGAGCGCCGTAAAAATACAGCATCTTCATATCTTTGGTCATTAGATAAATAATCAGGTAACAGATAAAATGGATGAGAAACATCAGTACATTCTGAACCACATAGACATGTCCCCGATCATACTCGTGACGATCGCTGAATACGGTAAAACATTTCATTGCATAGGAAGCCGCCAGAATTGCCAATATATATTTTGAAACATGAATAATGACATTGACCATATTAATCCATCAACTCCTTACTCTATTCCCCGGGCAAAATGTCCCCGGGTAAAATCTTTAAGGATATTTTTCTCCGGTAATCCATCTCCGTAGATTGATTCATAACTGTGGAGCAGCGCCCGTATTTCTTCATCTGTTTCCATAATAAACTGTATACGGACAGATGCCGGGGCCAGTTCAAGAAGCTCCTTTTTCTTATCGATCAACATTGTCGGAAGCCCGTTGTATATCTTGTTATAGCAGAACTCACATTCATTATATACATAAAAATGTTTATTCTGCCGATCTGTTAATTGTAACATCTCCGGACGTTTTGTACAACCTTCCCGCGTTTTTTTCACACATTGGGCAGAAATCATAAGCTGCTGATGGCCATAAACAACCAGTTCCATATCAGAGCAGCCGAGCTTCTTAAGCTCGGAATAATTCAACTCCACCGGCGCCGTCAACTCCACCTTTCCAAGGTCCGACAAAAAGATTTTTGAGCGTCGATTCATACTGTAAATGCTCGAATCAAACACAAAATTTCCTTCCGGTATCAGGGATTTCACCAATAGAAAAGCCTCCATATGGCGTACAAGCCACCCATCGGCAAAGCCGGAAGCCGACTGAATATAAGAAATCAGTTTTTGCCTGTCTTTTTTCCGGAGGATTCCCGGCAATGCAAAATAGATTTCTTTTCCTTCCTGTTTTAACAGACGCACGGTTTGAAAGTTTTCCTGAACCGCCTCATGAAGTTCCGTATAAACCCGTCGGATACCTCTGAATTCTGTCAGAATCCGGCCGCGTCTCAACATCTCCGGTCCGGTCAGCATCACGTGCAATGCCGGAATTCTTTGTGCCGATGTCACCGCCTTTTCCTGTAATGGGACTTCTCTTTCTTCAACCCGCATATATTTTTTTAAGCATTCTGCCTCAAGAGTTTTCAGTCCGCGCCGCCTCAAAAGCTTCAATTGCTGATTTGGCACATAACACTCTCCATCGGTTTCCACTTCCAGCATTTCAAAAACAAACGGGGTGCTTCCTGTTTGTAAAATTGGTTTTTCAAGCTGGCCGGCCGACATCGGTTGATTTTTTGCCGCTTCAGCCTTTTCCCCTTCCAGAGAAACAGAAATGTCCCCCCATACTAAAGTCAGTATAACAGGAAAATCTTTCATAACTCTTAATGTCCCGTAAATTTTCTCTTTCAATTCCTGCCTCATATATCTCTCGTGAAGTTCCTCAATCAAAGAGGGATTTCGCATACGAAAGACCGTTGTTCCCGGGATAAGTTTTCGATTTTTCTCTTTCTTTTTTCCTGTTTCCGGTTCAAAGAAACCATTTTCAGGTACAGAATGACCCAATGTCCACTGCCGTTCTTCCTTCCCATTTTTGCTGCGTATTTCAAGTACATCTCCCGGTTTTAATTCAGTATCGGCTCGAATATCCCCTTTTTTTGTCACCGTTCCAGCAGGTACGCCCATATGATTTGGCCGTTTCGTAAATATCATCTCTGCTCCGTTATTTCGATACAGATAACCATGGGAAAAGCCGCCCCGGTTATACAAATCCATGAGCCGTTCCATATCTTTTCCATCCACCCGGAATCTGTCCCGGCCGTATTCCAGATAAAGATCTGTATAATGACGATACAAAAAAGCCGTCAGTGCCGCATACTCAGGCTTTTTCATCCGTCCTTCGATCTTAAAAGAATCGGCGCCGCTTTCAACCAGCTCAGGAATATCAGAAAGAGTACATATATCCTTTGGACTGAGAAGATAATGTCCTTCCCTGTCGCCCTCTGCCCGATAAGGAAGACGGCACGGTTGGGCACATCTTCCCCGATTGCCGCTGCGTCCGCCGATTACACTGCTCATAAGACACTGACCTGAATAACAATAGCATAATGCTCCCTGAACAAATACTTCCAATTCCATCCGGGTATTCTGCCGTATATCCTTAATTTCTTCGAGTGACAGCTCTCTTGAGAGCACAATTCGGTCCATTCCCTGCTGCTCCAGCCATTTTACTATCTCTGTCCCGGTAATCGTCATCTGAGTGCTGGCATGTACCGGGAGCTTGGGAAAACTCTGTTTTAAAATGGACAGCAGGCCAAAATCCTGAATGAGCACGCCGTCCAGCCCTTCTCTGTAATAAGGACTTAAAAACCTGTACACTTCGCCCTCAAGTTCGCTGTCTTTTAACAGTGTATTCAACGTCAGATAGAGTTTTTTATTATGAATATGGGCATGATCAATAGCCCTTTTCAGATCCTCTTCATCTGGATTATCCGCATAGGCTCTGGCCCCAAAACGGCTGCCGCCCATGTATACTGCATCTGCTCCAGCGTTAAATGCTGCTTTCATTCCTTCTACAGAACCGGCCGGGGCCAATATTTCAATCTTTTTTTCTGATAACATTTACACTTCTCCCGTTTGCACTGCTATGAAACCAGAAAGACGGGAAATTCATCATTTCCCGTCTGACAGTATATTTATTGTTTCTGATAAGCTCTGGTCTCCAGCTTGACAATCTGCTTCTGCAGATCATTAATTTCGTTTTTCAGCCGTTCAATTTCTTTTTCGGCTTCCTCAAGATGAATCTGAGCGCCGATCAGTTCGTGCTTCAGGTCATATTCGGTCTTGTCCTTTTCCTCGATATCCGCTTCCAGTATCTCCACCTGTTTTTTAGCTTTATGGTAATCATCTGCCATATTCAATTCCAGCAATGTCTTCTGCATATCCATGCTCAACCGCCGGTAATTAGGAATCTGGTCCATCTCTTCCATCTTATTATTTATGTATAATGCAATCTTCTGCAAATATTCCTCACTCTCATAGCCGCTCAGCGTGTAAACCTTGCCGCCGATCAATACCTGTATATCTTTTTTCGCAGCCATCTTTCTCCCTCCAGTCCGCAATCGATATATTTATTATAATCGCTATAATCTACAAAAACAAGACCAAATCGCAGGAAAGGCCCTTACTTTTCTCCGACCGGCAGTCCAAGATGACGGTAAGCTGCCGGCGTTACCATACGTCCTCTCGGTGTCCGCTGCAAAAATCCGTTCTGAAGCAGATAAGGCTCATAGACATCTTCCAGGGTTCCCGCATCCTCTCCAATAGAGGCGGCCAGCGTATCCAGCCCCACCGGACCTCCGCCAAACTTTTCGATCATTGTCCAGAGAATATTCCGGTCTACCGAATCCAATCCGTATCGATCTACTTCAAGAATATCCAGCACCTCCCGGGCCACGGTCTCCGTCACCCGTCCGTCATATTTGACTTGAGCATAATCACGGACCCGTTTCAACAACCGGTTTGCCAGTCTCGGCGTTCCCCGGGATCGTCGGGCCAGTTCCATGGCTCCCGCCTCATCCATCTGCATCTTAAATACATCTGCTGAACGAAGGATGATCTGACTCAGTTCTTCCGGTGAATAGAATTCCAGACGCTGAATCACGCCAAAGCGGTCACGCAAAGGAGCCGTCAACATGCCGGCTCTCGTAGTAGCTCCAATCAACGTAAATTGAGGCAGGTCCAGACGAATGGACCGTGCAGTTGCTCCCTTACCGATGACAATATCAATGGCAAAATCCTCCATTGCCGGATAAAGCACTTCCTCTACCTGACGATTCAGTCGATGAATTTCATCAATAAACAAAATATCTCCCTGAGACAAGCCGTTTAATATAGCCGCGATCTCCCCGGGCCGCTCAATCGCCGGTCCGGAAGTCACTTTCATATGTACCCCCATCTCATTGGCAATAATGCCGGCCAGCGTCGTCTTTCCAAGTCCCGGTGGCCCATAGAACAACACATGGTCCAGCGCTTCATCTCTCTGTCTGGCTGCCTGAATATAGATTTCCAGTACTTCTTTAATTTTCGACTGTCCGATATAATCTTTTAACCAGACTGGCCGCAAATGATTTTCAGTTTTAATATCTTCTTCAATAAATTCTGTTGTTATGATCCGTTTATTCATATTTCTATGCCTCTAAAAAGTAAGCATTTGTTTTAAGGCCAGTTTCAGCAGGGTTTCACCATTCATATCCGGTGTCCCATCAACTTTCTGGACCGCTTTAAAAGCTTCCGTCTCCGAATAGCCCAGAGCCACAAGTGCCATAATGGTTTCTTTTTCCGCATTGCTTCCCACATGCGATATGCCTGAGACCTCTTGCGGATTTTCTTCAAACATATCCTCCAATTTCAGTTTATCCTTCAATTCAATAATCAGTTTCTGGGCTGTTTTCGGTCCAATGCCCGGTGCCTTTGCAATGGTTTTTGAATCTCCGGACATGACAGCAAAACGAAACTCATTCGGAGAAATGCAGGATAATATCCCCAACGCCCCTTTTGGCCCAATGCCGCTCACACCGATCAGAAGTTTAAAAATCTGTAAATCATCTCGAGTCAAAAATCCATAAAGGGTGAGTTGATCCTCCCGGACATACATATACGTATACATTTTCACCGGCTGTCCCATCGGAGGAAGATTTTCCAGCACCGATGACGGTGTATAAATCAAATAACCAATTCCCTGATTATCCAGGACCACATAATCCGTTCCAGTCTCAGCAAGACAACCTTTTACAAAAGCAAGCATTTTATTTTTCCTTTCTCAGTTTTTCCAGACGTTTCTTCATATCTTCCATAGGTTTGGCATATCTGCTGGATTTAAGATTTGGATAAGCTTTCATATGATGCTGAAGCACCCCTCGATGCTTGATCTTATTCTCTTCATAGCGTTTTACAAGTACAGATAACTTATCTTCCAGTTCTTCACGATATTCATTGATCGTTCCGGTCAAAGGAATATTCTCGAAATACTCCTTGCGTTCTTCCCACTGTTCCTTCAAACGGGATACCATATGGGACGGTGACAGTTCTCTGTATTCCGGGCCCAGATTATGCACATCCAGAAACTGAAAAATATCTTCTCGAATATTCTCCATTTTTTCCAGAGTCTTTTTCACATCCAGGGTTGCCACCACTGTATTCACAAAGTCTGCTGAAAAAACAACAATAAAAAGGCCACCCAATACCTGGCCGGCTGTTCTCGGCAGCTTATCGATCAAGAGCAATACGATCGGATGCAGAATTTCTACCATGATAACCGAAAAAAATCCCCAGAAAAGGGACACTTTCAGGCAGATTCTGCCCTGAATATTAAACTTTTCATTACTGTAATCCCACCATGTTGCCGCAAAAAGCTTTTCCATGAGCCATGAGGTGAAGAATTCCAGAATGGTCGGAAATACCACACCGCCCATATAAACAAGCCACAAATCTTCTTTTAATGGATATAATGTCAGATAAACAACCAGCGCACCGCAGCCATAGATTGGAATATAAGGCCCCATCAAAAATCCCCGGTTAATCCATTTTTTAGCCTTTATGGAACAAAAAGAGCTTTCCCAAAGCCAGCCGCAGACACAGTAGATGATAAAAAACCATAAAATGTGATAAAAATCCGTATTCAAGTTCAAATATTCATGCCCCCAAAAATTTTTATTTCATATGGGTATACTATACACGATTTTATTATAAAAATCAATTTACGAAACCGTTTTTTTCGTTCTATAATATAAACATAAAATCATTGATGAAAAGGAGCCGCCAACATGCAAACATTAACTCAGACCTTTCCAATCCCATATATACAACAGGAAGATTCCTCTTGTGACGAAACCATACTTCTTTTGGATATCGAAACCACCGGATTTTCTGCCGACATGTCAACCATTTTCATGATTGGCTGTGCTCATTTCGATGGCAAAAAGATGCTTGTGAATCAGTGGCTTTCCGATACTCTGGAGTTACGGGGAGAACAGGAAGTCCTTAATGCTTTTTCCGAGTGGCTTCTGCAGCGGGTCTCCTCTTCTAAAAAACTCTGTCTGGTGACCTATAACGGTGATAATTTCGATCTTCCTTTTCTGAAAAACCGTTATGCCCAATGTCAGCTTTCCTGTCCTCTGGATTCTTTGAATTTAAAAACATTAGACTTATACAGAAAGTTTCTGCCCTTAAAAGCTTTGTGGCCTGTAAAAAATATGAAATTAAAGACAATGAGCATCTGGCTCGGTTACACACCTTTGACCACCCCGTCAGGCCGTCAGCTCATCAAGTCCTATCATCAATACATAAAAATAAAAGATTCAGAAACCCTGAACCTTTTATTTCTCCATAATACCGACGATCTAAGGGCTTTAGCCGCCCTTCTGCCAGTCTATAACTATATACTTTTTTTCAGTGGTTTCTATACAGTAACCTCTGCAGACCCCACAGGAGAATCTCTCCTGTTTCATCTGACACCGGAAGTGTTCCTGCCTGCACCACTGACGTTTGAATCCTTCGGCTGCCGTATCGACATCAATGATTCCGAAACCCTGCTGCGTGTGCCTGTCTATGAGCGCGGCCTTCGCTACTATTATAGTGATATTAAAAATTATGTTTATCTGCCGAAAGAAGATTATGCGCTCCACAGATCCATGGCCGCCTATATTGATAAAAGTCATTGGCAAAAAGCCACCCGCGAAAACTGCTACACCTGGTTTTGTCTGGAAGAGACTTTCTTAACCGATCGTCAACAGATGAAAGATTATGTACAAATGATTTTCCGTTTACTTGGATTTCTTCGATGAAAACCGTTTTAACAATGATTCCGGATTCAGACGCTCCCGGACATCCTGTGTCATAGCTTCAAGTTCCTCTTCAGCTTCCGATTCACTGTCGTATCCGGATTCATACCGTATTCGGGCATCTGTCATCTGCTTTATTAATTTTCTTCGATATCCGCTTCGACGAATCTGGGCTAAAAAACTATCATAATCTTCATGAAAAATCCATGGCATGCCGGTACATATTTTACTATACAGCCTGCCCGCTGCATCCGAGCTGCCATTTCCCCGTATGTCTACATTCACCGATTTAAAATCCGTGTCGTAAATCACAATCTGGGCTTCCGTAGCTGCTTCCTCCTTATGGACGTCCGCCTGAAAGCATCCAATCATCCGATTTTTTGCAAATACGTGAACAAAACTCATATTTCTGGCCGGAACAAGCAGATAATGCCGGGTCATTACCACCTGACCCGGTATAGATAATTCCACACCATCAGAAAGTTCGGAAACAAACTCATGACGCTCCCCCGGCTCCAGAGACTTTAATATCCGACGTTCATAGTTAAATGCCTGCATCAATTCGTAAACACCGTATAAAATAATGCCGGCACAGGCAATCAGTCCACAGACATAAGCAAGCTTTGAAGCCGAATCATATTCTTTCAGCATTTCCAATAATATCGCCTGGAAAATCCCTGCGCCGAAAAGAACCATTAAAGTTCCCGCAACCAAATGAAAAAAATAATTTTTCAGTTTTAACATTTTAAAGGTATCCATATTCGCATATCACCTTCCATGCGGATTAAAAAAGATGCAGGAACATACAATCAGTATATTCCTGCATCGATATGTCCGTTAAATTATTCCTCTACGGTTTCTTCTTTCACTGGCGTCTCCATAGCCTTGATACTCAGGCTGATTTTTCTTTCTTCACCGTTGAAATCAACAACCTTCGCTGTAATAATCTCACCAACCTGCAAAACATCTGATGGTTTTTCAACATGCTCTCTGGAAATCTGAGATACATGGAGCAGAGCATCCACACCCGGCTCAAGTTCGATAAAAGCACCAAAATCTGTCATTCTGGCTACTTTACCTTCGATCACGTTGCCTACCGCATATTTTTCATCTGCTGTAAGCCATGGATTCTGATCAGCAAATTTCAGGCTGAGGGCAATCTTTTCGCCCTGGATATCTTTGATCAATACAGTAATATCATCGCCGACTTTTAATAACTTCTTCGGATTTTCAACACGTCCCCAGGACATTTCAGAAATATGAAGAAGACCGTCTGCACCGCCAAGGTCGATAAATGCGCCGAAATCTGTAACATTTTTAACCTTACCTTCAACCACATCACCAATATTGATGCGTTCAAATAATTCTTTCTGTTTCTGAGCTTTTTCAGCTAAGAGAAGCTGCTTTCTGTCACCGATGATACGGCGTTTTCTTGGATTAAATTCAGTAATGACAAAACTGATCTCCTGTCCGTCATATTTTCCAAGGTTCTTTTCATAAGTATCGGATACAAGGCTGGCCGGAATAAATACCCGTGCTTCTTCAACAACAACACTCAAACCGCCGTCAAGAACATTGACAACCTTCGCTGTAAGCACTTCTTTGTTGTTATATGCTTCTTCCAGTCTCTTGTTTCCTTTTTCAGCAAGCAGTCTTTTATAGGTTAATAACACCTGGCCTTCACCATCATTCACTTTCAGAACTTTCGCCTGCATTGTGTCACCTACGTTAACTACAGTAGTCAGGTCCAGGTTTGCTGTATTCGAATATTCGTTACGTGTAATGATTCCGTCTGCTTTGTAACCTATATTAAGGATGATTTCATCTTCTTTAACGTCGATAACAGTACCCTCAACGACCTCCCCATTTCTAATTGTCTTTAAAGACGCTTCCAATAATTGTTCAAAACTCATCTCTGACATAGCAGTATGAACCTCCTCGATAATATTATTTGGGGTTGACGCCCCGGCTGTAATACCTACATACCTTATAGATTCAAAAGCAGTTAAATCCAAATCAACAAGTGTCTGTATATAGTAAGTATTTTCGCATTCTTTTTTACTGATTTCGTATAGCTTCCGGGTATTCGAACTGCTTTTATCACCAATAACGATCATCGCATCCGCTTTTGATGCAATATCTCTCGCTTCCTGCTGCCGAACAGCCGTTGCATTACAAATCGAGTTTACACAGTTTATATCATACCCCTTTTCGGAAAGAATTTCAACTAATTCTTTAAATTTATTGTAATTAAATGTCGTTTGCGATATTATGCACAATTTTTCCCCTTTCATTTGGGAAAATTTCACGGCTTCGTCAACGCTTTGTATCACAGTCGAAGGTGTCAGACACCATCCCTGAATCCCCTGCACCTCAGGATGATCAGGATCACCGATAATGATAATATTACGGCCATCCCTGCCCTGTTCTTCTACAATATTATGAATCCGCTTGACAAAAGGGCAGGTTGCATCGATTATATGAAACCCCTTTGCCTCGATCGTTTCATAGACAGAACGCGCAACCCCATGAGAACGGATGACCACCGTGCCTTTCGGCAAATCATCCAGTTCTTCCAGCGAATGTATGACCTCTGCACCTTTCGCCGCCAAATCCCTAACGACCTCATCATTATGGATGATCGGCCCATAGGTATATACCGGCTCTCTTCCCCGGCATTTCTCCGTCTGCTCATAAACCATATTGACGGCCCGTTTTACACCCGGACAAAATCCGGCGCTTTTTGCCAGTATGACATCCATAAAAAATCTATCCTTTCAACTTCAATGATTCCTGAAACGCATCAACGATCTTGTCCATGACTTCCGGAATGGACATACGGGAACTGTCAATGACTACTGCATCTTCCGCCTGCTTCAAAGGCGCTATGCTGCGATTCATATCCTGGAAATCCCGTGTACGGATATCCTGCTCAATCTTTTCAATATCCGCATCGATTCCCTTTTCTTTTAATTCAAGGCAACGCCTGTTCGCCCGTTCTTCCACACTGGCTGTCAGATAAACCTTTACATCCGCATTCGGCAGGACATAGGTTCCTATATCCCTTCCATCCATGATCACATCATTATCACGGGCTATATCTCTCTGAAGCTGAAGCAGCTTTTCCCGGACTTTTGGAATGGCCGAACTTTTTGAAGCCATATTGCCGACTTCTTCCCTCCGAAGCTGGCTGGTAACGTTTTCGCCGTTTAAGATAATCTGCTGTTCACCGCCGGAATAGGCAATACGGATCGTCATGTCTGCCAAAAGCCCTTCAATTTTGTCCGTATTCTCCGCTTCCACATGATTCCGAAGCAAATGCAGCGCGATCGCACGATACATCGCCCCCGTATCCACATATAAAAAGCCAAGGCTCCGCGCAGCCGCCCTTGCTATGGTACTTTTTCCGGCACCGGCCGGACCATCTATGGCAATATTAAAGCTCATCTTCCAAAACCTCCAACATACTTTTTGCTGCCAGCCATGCCGTTGACCAGGCAATTTGTAAATTAAATCCACCGGTCAAGGCATCCACATCCAGAATTTCACCGGCAAAATATAAATTTTTAATATTTTTGGATTCCATTGTCTGCGGATTCACCTCTTTGACCCTTATACCACCTCCGGTGATAATTGCCTCATTAAATCCTCTCAAACCCCGGATATGTATCTCCAGATGTTTCAATAAATATCCCAGGTGTATCCGTTCTTCTCTGGATACAAGATTGACCTGCTTATATGGGTCAATGCCTGAAAGATAGATGATCACCGGAATCAGCTTATTCGGAAGAAGTCCAGCCAGACTGTTCCGAAATTGTTTATTTTTATTTTCCTCAAAAATCCGAAGCAGACGTCCATCCACTTGTTCTGCCGTCAAAGCCGGCTTTAAGTCAATTGTCAGAGTCACATCCTCAAAATCCTTCAGCCGTCCGCAATGAGCACTTCCGCTGAGAATCAAAGGCCCGCTCACTCCGAAATGGGTAAACAGCATCTCACCAAAATCTTCATACAGTTTTTTCTTTCCTTTTTTGAGAACGACCGATACATTCCGGAGAGAAAGCCCCATCAGCTCACGGCACCAGTTTTCTTCCGTCTCCATCGGAACCAGAGATGGTCTCGGTGTCACCATCGTATGGCCCACGGTTTCCGCCATCCGGTAACCATCTCCATCAGAGCCTGTCGAGGCATAGGAAAAACCGCCTGTGGCAAGCAGCACAAAGTCTGCGTTCTCTCTGCGTCCGGAAGCATCTGTAACCCCCGTACAGACACCATTTTCAACATCCAAATGCTGAGCCCTGCGATTCAATTCTATGGAAACTCCAAGCTGTCTTAACTTTTTTTCCAATACCCGAATGACATCGGAAGACTTGTCCGATTCGGGAAATACCCGATTCCCACGCTCAGTTTTCAACCGAAGCCCTTCTGACTCAAAAAAAGCCATTAAATCCCGACTGTTAAATTGATAAAAAGCACTGTATAAGAATTTACTATTCGTCATCACATTCCGAAATAATTCTTCTGTCTCACAATCATTCGTCAGATTGCACCGGCCCTTCCCGGTAATAAATAATTTTTTTCCAAGTTTTTCATTCTTTTCCCACAGCGAAACCGATAATCCTCCGGCCGCCGCCATGACAGCCGCAAACATTCCTGCCGCGCCGCCGCCGATCACTATACATTTTTTCATATTTGCTCCTTATAACACGCTTTATTATATCATAATATGAAAAAAAAGAAAACCTGCGGCATTCTGTATTTTCATACAGATTACCGCAGGATTCATTATTTAAGACATAAATACGACAATAGAAATTATCTCTTAATAATCATTGTCTGGCCCTGACCGCCGCCGATACACAGTGTAGCTAAACCAATCTTGTTGTCTCTCTTGATCATTTCATGAATCAATGTTACAAGGATTCTGGCACCGGAATCACCAATCGGATGTCCTAATGCGATAGCGCCGCCGTTAACATTCACTTTATCCATATCAAATTTAAGATCTCTGGCAACAGCGATAGACTGAGCAGCGAAAGCTTCGTTTGCTTCAATCAGATCAATATCATCAATTGTCATATCAGCTTTAGCTAAAGCTTTTGTACAGGAAGCAACTGGTCCTACACCCATGATGCTTGGATCCACACCACCTGTAGCGTAAGAAACGATTTCACATAACCAGTTTAACCCGAGTTCCTGAGCTTTGTCTTTGGACATTACAACTAACGCTGCCGCACCATCATTGATACCGGAAGCATTTGCTGCTGTTACTGTACCACCCTTTTTGAAAGCAGGTTTTAATTTAGCCATCTTTTCGATGGAAGCACCGAATTTTGGATATTCATCTGTATCAAAAACAACCGGATCGCCTTTCTTCTGAGGAATTTCTACAGGAACGATCTCTTCTTTAAATTTTCCAGCTTTGATAGCTGCTTCTGCAAGATTCTGGCTGCGAACTGCAAACGCATCCTGTTCTTCTCTTGTGATTCCCCACTGTTCTGCTACATTTTCAGCGGTGATACCCATATGATACTGATTGAAAGCATCCCACAGACCATCGTTAACCATAGCGTCAACCATTGTAGAATTATTCATTCTTGCGCCCCATCTTGCTGCCGGAAAGACATATGGAGCAGCACTCATGTTTTCAGTACCGCCGGCAACGATAATATCTGCATCGCCAGCTTTGATAGCCTGTGCAGCCATAGCTACAGTTTTCAGACCGGAACCACATACGATATTGATAGTTACTGCTGTTGTTTCTACAGGAAGCCCAGCTTTAATGGATACCTGACGAGCTACGTTCTGACCAAGTCCAGCCTGCAATACGTTACCGTAAACAACTTCTTCTACCAGCTCAGGAGCAATACCAGCTCTTTTAATTGCTTCTTTTACTGTGATTGCGCCTAAATCTGCTGCTGAAACAGATTTTAAAGAGCCTCCAAATGATCCAATAGGTGTTCTGCATGCGCTTACAATTACTACTTCTTTCATAACGTCCTTCTCCTTTTAGTTGTTAGATTTGCATTGTTTGTATCACGCTCTGACGGATCAGAATTGTGATAATTGATTACTTTTTGGAATCAATTAATAACTTTTAGTGTTAATATTTTAACCGATATCCCTCATGTACAACATTATGACATATTTATTAAAAACTGTAAAGTCCAATTTCAATTTTCAGCATATTGTACAATTTCGGATCATTTTTTATGTTTATTTTTGTTCGCATGCAAATTAATCGTAAACTTCTTCTTCTTTCTTTGTTAATAAATTATCTTTTGTCACAGTTTTGATTTTCTGCCCCACACTATTAAAAATACTGAAACTTCCCTGATTTTCCGGCCATTCCTGCCTTTTTTTCAAATATTACAACATATTGTAATTCATCGTAATCGCCAGCACAATATATTGTTCCCCGCATTGACATTCCATTTGTTTTATATTAAAATAAAAAAACAACAAACTTTCAGATATTTACATACAGCAAATACAGGGAGGAAATTACTATGTATCAGGTTATTAAGCGTGACGGAAAAATCGCCGAGTTCGATTTATCCAAAATTAATGTGGCGATCACCCGCGCTTTTGAAGCAAAAGAAGTCAATTATAATCCAAACATTATTGACTTCCTCACATTAAAAGTTACTGCGGATTTTGAACCTAAAATCAAAGCAGATAAAATTCAGGTAGAGGATATTCAGGACAGCGTAGAACAGGTTCTCGTTCAGGCCGGCTACACTGAAGTTGCGAAAGCTTACATCCTTTATCGTAAACAGCGTGAAAAAATCCGAAATATGAAATCTACCATCCTTGATTATAAAGATGTGGTAGACAGCTATGTCAAGGTTACGGACTGGCGTGTTAAAGAGAACTCCACCGTTACCTACTCGGTCGGCGGTCTGATCCTGAGCAATTCCGGCGCCATCACAGCCAACTACTGGTTATCTGAAATTTATGACGAAGAAATCGCCAACGCCCATCGAAATGCCGATATTCATCTTCATGACCTGTCCATGCTGACCGGTTACTGCGCCGGCTGGTCCTTAAAGCAACTCATTCAGGAGGGCCTGGGCGGTGTCAGCGGCAAGATTACTTCCGCTCCTGCAAAACATCTGGCCACCCTCTGTAATCAGATGGTCAATTTTCTTGGAATCATGCAGAACGAATGGGCCGGCGCTCAGGCCTTTTCATCCTTCGACACCTATCTGGCTCCATTTGTCAAAACCGACAATTTAAGCTATGACGCTGTCAAGAAATGTATCGAATCCTTTATTTACGGCGTCAATACGCCAAGCCGTTGGGGAACCCAGTCACCATTCTCCAATATCACCCTCGACTGGGTTGTTCCGGATGATCTGGCCGAACTGAACGCCATCGTCGGCGGCAAGGAGATGGATTTTAAATATAAGGATTGCCAGAAAGAAATGGATATGGTCAATAAAGCATTTATTGAAATCATGATCGAAGGTGATGCCAATGGCCGAGGGTTCCAGTACCCAATCCCGACCTACTCCATCACAAAAGATTTCGACTGGTCCGACACAGAAAATAATCGGCTTCTTTTCGAGATGACCTCCAAATACGGCACACCGTATTTTTCCAATTATATTAACAGTGATATGGCTCCAAGCGACATTCGGAGTATGTGCTGCCGTCTGCGTCTGGATCTGAGAGAATTACGCAAAAAATCCGGTGGTTTCTTCGGAAGCGGTGAAAGTACCGGTTCTGTCGGTGTTGTTACAATTAATATGCCGCGAATCGCTTACCTTTCTTCCAATGAAAAAGAATTCTATAAACGTCTGGATAAGATGATGGACATTGCCGCCCGTTCCCTGAACACAAAGCGTGCCATCATCACCAAACTTTTAAATGAAGGACTCTACCCATACACTCAGAGATATCTCGGCAGTTTTGAAAATCATTTTTCCACCATCGGCCTCCTCGGCATGAATGAAGCCTGTCTCAACGCGAAATGGATCCGTGAAGATCTGACCCACGAAAAGGCTCAATCCTTCACAAAGGATGTGTTAAATCATATGCGCGAACGTCTTTCCGATTATCAGGAACTGTATGGCGATTTATTTAACCTGGAAGCAACACCGGCCGAATCCACAGCCTATCGTCTGGCAAAACATGATCTGGAACAATTCCCGGATATCATCACCGCCAGTGATGACACAGCCATGCCGTATTATACAAACAGCTCCCATCTTCCGGTAGGATACACAGAAGACATCTTTGAAGCCCTGGATATTCAGGATGAGTTACAGACCCTCTACACCTCCGGTACAGTATTTCACGCCTTTCTCGGAGAAAAGCTTCCGGACTGGAAGGCCGCTGCAAATCTGGTGCGGAAAATTGCGGAAAATTATAGATTACCATATTATACGCTATCACCAACCTACTCGGTCTGCAAAGATCATGGATACATCAGCGGCGAACAGTATACCTGTCCGGTCTGCGGCGGTAAAACAGAAGTATACAGCCGTATCACTGGTTACTACCGCCCGGTTCAGAACTGGAATGAGGGAAAGACAAAAGAATTTAAAGACCGTAAGGTTTACAACATTGAAACCTCTGTTCTTAAGCCAAAGGAAATCCATTATAATGAAGCTCAGCCACAGGAAGAAGTTTCTGCTTCCAAAGACCAGATTCTTCTCTTTACGACGGCCACCTGTCCAAACTGTAAGATGGCTGACAGTATGCTGACAAAAGCTCATGTGGATTTTGAAAAAGTCGATGCGGAAGCTCACGCGGAACTGAGCCAGAAATTCAATATCCGCCAGGCGCCGACACTGGTCGTTCTCCACGACGGCAACGTGGAAAAATACGCCAACGCTTCCAATATTAAAAAGTATATTCAGGAACGTTCCTGACTTGACCGACTTTCGAGCCCGGTAACATACAAAAAGCGGAATCAATCTCATTTTTATTGATTCCGCCTTTTTATTTTATACCGGATAAACTTTATTTTCCGTATCGGCTTTTGCCGCATCTATTTTTGTCTTCTGAGCCTCCCGGTATTTGAAAAATTCCGTTGCCACCTGAGGGAATAAGGCATAGGATAAAACGTCCTCATCCTGCTGTTTGTACCCGGCCATTTCTTTTTCCAGGCTTTCCAGCTCATTTGGAATCAAATCTGCCGGACGGCAGGTGATTGGTTCTTCATCTCCGATAGCCTTTTTCTGTACTTCCGGGTTAAACGGTTTCACAGTCTGCCCGTACTCACCCTTCAAAAGCGCCTTGCTTTCCTTCGTGATCATCTTATAACGTTCACCCATAAGAACATTTAAGACCGCCTGGGTTCCCACGATCTGACTGGACGGAGTAACCAGCGGCGGCTCGCCGAAATCTTTACGTACTCTCGGTATTTCCTCCAAAACTTCGTAATATTTATCTTCCGCATGGGCTTCCTTTAACTGGGATACCAGATTGGAAAGCATACCTCCCGGCACCTGATATAAGAGCGTCTTAATATTTACACCGAGTACCTTCGGATTTAAAAGACCACTTTCCAGCGCTTCTTCCCGAATCGGCCGGAAATATTCGGCAATTTCCGATAAAATTCCCTGATCGAGCCCCGTATCATAAGGCGTCCCCTTAAAGGTTTCCACCATCACTTCCGTCGCCGACTGGCTTGTTCCCAATGCCAACGGGGACATGGCCGTATCGATGACGTCGCATCCCGCTTCCACCGCCTTCATATAAGTCATTGAAGCCACACCACTTGTATAATGGGTATGAAGCTGAATCGGCAGATCTGTGGACTCTTTTAAAGCAGTTACCAACTCTGTTGCCGCATAAGGCACTAAAAGTCCAGCCATATCTTTGATACAAATAGAATTGGCCCCCATATCTTCAATGCGCTTTGCAATATCTTTCCAATACTCCAGTGTATAAGCATCTCCCAGTGTGTAAGAGAGGGCTACCTGGGCATGTCCGCCCTCACGCACCGTCGCCTTTACAGATGTTTCCAGATTCCTCAGGTCATTCAATGCATCAAAAATACGGATAATATCAATGCCGTTAGCAACGGATTTACGGACAAAATAGTCCACCACGTCATCGGCATAATGGCGATATCCAAGAATATTTTGTCCACGGAACAACATCTGGAGTTTTGTATGTTTAAAACCGTCACGGAGTTTTCTGAGCCGTTCCCAAGGGTCTTCTTTTAAGAACCGAAGGGATGCATCAAAGGTGGCGCCGCCCCAACATTCAACAGAATGATAGCCCACCTTATCCATTTTATCAATAATCGGCAGCATCTGCTCTGTCGTCATCCGTGTGGCAAGCAGAGACTGATGTGCATCTCGCAATACAGTTTCGGTAATCTTTACCGGTTTCTTCACTTGTTCTGACATTTTTCTACCTCCTGCACAAAAGACCTGTCATCACATGACACCAAAAATCGCCATAAAAGTACCTGCGGCGACCGCCGTACCAATCACACCAGCCACATTTGGACCCATGGCATGCATCAAAAGGAAATTGGTCGGGTCTTCTTCCGCCCCTACCTTTTGGGATACACGGGCTGCCATAGGCACTGCGGAAACACCGGCCGAGCCGATGAGCGGATTGATCTTGCCTCCGGTGAGCTTGCAGAGAAGCTTGCCGAATAACACACCAGCCGCTGTTCCAATACAAAAAGCAATCAGACCAAGCGCTACGATTCCCAGCGTCTGGAGATTTATGAAAGCTTCTGCACTGGTTGTAGCGCCGACACTTGTTCCAAGAATAATGACAACAATGTACATCAGCGCATTGGATGCGGTTTCTGTAAGCTGCTTCACCACGCCGGATTCTCTGAAAAGATTTCCGAGCATCAGCATACCAACCAACGGCGCTGTCGTCGGCAGAATCAGAACAACAACAATCGTTACAATGATCGGGAAAAGAATCTTTTCCAACTTGGAAACCGGACGAAGCTGTTCCATTTTAATGGCCCGCTCTTTCTTCGTTGTCAGCAGCTTCATGATCGGCGGCTGAATGATCGGTACAAGAGCCATATAGGAATAGGCCGCCACAGCGATCGGTCCCATCAAATCCCCCTGTCCGAGCTTTCCGGCCAGGAAAATTGACGTCGGGCCATCCGCACCGCCGATGATGGAAATCGCCGCCGCTGCTTTATCACTAAAGCCCATTAAAATAGCTGCAATATAAGCAAAGAAAACGCCAAACTGGGCCGCCGCTCCCAGGATAAAACTGATCGGATTGGCGATCAACGGTCCAAAATCCGTCATGGCCCCAACCCCAAGGAAAATCAGAGACGGCAAAATGGCCCATTCATCCAGCAGATAGAAGTAATGTAAAAGCCCTCCGATACCATTGGAGGATTCTTCCACTGTCATCATAATATCCGGATACAGATTGACAAGAAGCATACCAAAAGAAATCGGCAGCAAAAGCAATGGTTCATAGCCCCGGCCTATCGCCAGATAGATAAAAAAGCAGGCCACGAGAATCATAACATAATTGCCCCATGTCAAATTAAAAAAGGCTGTCTGATGGATGAGATTTCCCATCGTTTCTATAACGTAATCCATTTAATAACCTCCTGCCATCCAGACTAATTCAACGATGCCAGCGTATCTCCCGCTTCCACCGCGCTTCCAGCAGCCGCCTGCACACTTGCGACCGTGCCGTCCTGCGGTGCTACGATTTCGTTCTCCATCTTCATCGCTTCAAGAATCATAACGACATCGCCCTTTTTAACTGCCTGTCCGACACTGATCTTTACATCCAGGATCTTTCCCGGCATCGGCGCCGTAATCTTTACAGAGCCTGCCGCCGCGGCCTTCGGAGCTGCTGCCGGTTCTTTTACCGGAGCCGCGCTTTTCGGCGCTGCTGTCGGCGCCGGTGAAGTTCCACCCTTTTCTCCCTGTCCGGTGAATCCCTCTTCCACAGTAACTTCATAAACTTTGCCATTCACTGTAATTGTATAATTTTTCATTCTGTTTTAAATCCTCCCACTATACATTTTTCCATCGATTCGGTGATGCTTTCCGTCGAATCGACCGTACAACCAGCTGATCGGCCGGAACGCCCTCCGAGGCCGCTATCGCCGCCGCAATGACCGCCACCAATTCAAAGTCATCGGTCAAATCCTCCGGTTCTGCCGGTGTTTCCATGACCTGCGGCTCTGCTGGTGTTACCGAAACCCCAACGGTTTCAGCCGGTCTTTTTTTCTGTGCTTTTCCAATAAAGCCCAACAGATAAATAATAATCGAAATAAGAATCAATACAAGAAAGACCGTTCCCATACCCATGACAGTATTCAGTCCGGCTTTCTTCATGATTTCTCCCATGTTTTCACTCCGCGCCTGTCCGCAGGCTGTACAGCCGAATACTGTCACCAGAGTAAACAGGAGCAATGTTATCTTTTTCATCATACCCGTCACCTCATCTAAACGGTTCCATGTTTTTTATCCATGACCGGCTCCCTTTTTGTCGCCAGCATGTCAAAGGCTGCAATCAACCGTTTTCTTGTCGCCGCCGGAAGAATGACCGCGTCCACATAACCTCTTGAAGCCGCACTCTCCGGACTGTTCTGCAATTCATCATAGTCCCCTGTCTTTTCCCGAATAAAGGCTTTTTGATCTTCGGCCTTCCGGATGTCTTCTGAATATATGATCTTTACTGCCGACTCTGCCGCCATCATTCCAATTTTAGCATCCGGCCAGGCATACATCAGATCTGCACCGATATGGCGGCTTCCCATACACAGATAAGCACTTCCATAAGCCTTACCGATAATCACAGAAATCTTCGGTATTGTCGCACTGGCATAGGCGTAAGTCAATTTTGCCGATGCCGCCGCCATTCCCATTTCCTCTGCCTTTGAGGCCTTAAACCCGGCCACATTGACAAGGGTCAGCACCGGAATGGAAAAGGCATCACAAAAACGAATAAAACTTTCTGCTTTTTTTGCTCCGCCAACGGTCAGTACTGGTTCAAAATGTTCGGAGACGCCACCGTCTTCGCCAAGAATCTCCTCCCGGTTTGCCACAGCGCCTACCGTGTTGCCGTTCAGAGTGATAAAGGCTGTTACCATCTCTCTGGCGTATTCTGCCTTTACTTCAAAAAATGTACCATTATCCGATATATCCTGAAGAATATACGCTGTATCCTTTGACATTCCCAGAGCAGGATTTTCCCGATTCAGATCATCGGAAATATCACTCATACAAAAGGCATCTTCTTTATTATTTGACGGCAGAATGGACACAAGCTGACGAATCTTTCCGAGGACTTCCAAATCCGTCTCACAAGCCCCGTCGATATCGCCCATGACTCTGCTGTGAAAATCACTGGAAGCCGTATTGCATATTTCGACACGATTTCCATCTAAGGCATCCGGAGAATTTACAAAAATTTCCCCCTTCCCCGTCACAGCAAAAGTGAAATCCGCCAGAGCCGGCACAAGCGCCATTCCTCCGCCGCAGGTTCCGAATACACCCGTGATCTGAGGAACAATTCCCGAAGCCATGGTCTGCTTATAATAAACCTCTCCAAAAGCATTTAAGGCATCTGTCGCTTCCTGAAGCCGCATCCCGGCGCAATCGATCAATCCAATGACCGGAGCGCCCATCTTTAAGGCCATATCATACATACGCACGATTTTCTTGGCGTGCATCTCACCAACCGAACCGCCCATAACACTGGCATCCTGGCTATAGACATAAGCCAGTTTTCCATCAATCGTCCCATACCCGGTTAAAACGCCATCGGCTGGTGTTTCCTGTTCTGCCATATTAAAATCCGTATTTCTTGCATGGACCATTGAACCAATCTCTACAAAACTGCATTCATCAAGCAATCCCTTAATCCGGTCTCTGGCAGACAGTTGTGTCCCTGTACTCATCTGTTTCCCTCCATTACATCCATTATTTAATTTAATTATTATATGATAGTTCTCCTCGAATTGCAAGTTAAAAGGTCAGCCAGCGTCGAAACATCTCTTCCAGACAAAAACCATAACTCTTTTTATCAACCTCCTCCATCGTACAGATCGGAAAAGATTCCACAATCTTTCCATTAATTTTATAATACACCCATCCGACCTGTGTGCCGGCGGCAATCGGCGCTTCTTTTGACAAATCCTTTACAACACAGACCTCCCCCTTCTCTTCTGTTCCCATCAACATCTCCATTTTATGACAGTCGGCCCGGAGTGCCACTTCCTCCCGACAGCCGCCGGAGACCGTCAATATACCTGCATCCAGTCCATCACTTCCTATCGCCCGTTTTTCATAATTGTCTATCCCATAGTTCATAAGATTCACCGTGTCTTTCCATTTATAGCTCTTATTCGGCGGCCAACCGCTGCCAAGCACCACAGAAATATACAGACGCCCGTCCCGGTTCAGTGCCCCGACAAAACAATAGCCCGCATCTGCGGTAAATCCGGTCTTAATACCAAAAGCTCCATCCATCATTTGTAAAAAAGAATCTTTATTATTCACCTGGTATTGCCTGTTTCCTTCCAGATTTGGAAAACTATGTGAGGCCGTATTAATAATCTTTACAAATGTCTCATTTTTTATAGCCTCTGATGCAATTTTAGCCAATTCGGCCGCCGTCGTGCAATGTCCTTCCGCATCCAGTCCATTTGGTGTGACAAAACGGGTGTGACTGCATCCAAGTTCATCAGCCCGTGCATTCATCATTTCTGCAAAACCTTCCACACTGCCTCCCACATGCTCCGCGATCGCTACGGCCGCATCATTATCCGATTCAAGCATCAGAGCATAAAGAAGATCTTCCAGACGAAAGTGATCTCCGGCAATTGCATCCAGTTGTACATCCGGCATACTTGCCGCATAATCTGATATTTCGACTGTATCTGATAAATTCCCGTTTTCCAAAGCAATCAGACAAGTCATAATCTTCGTTGTACTGGCCATTGCCATCGGCTCATCTTCATTTTTTCCCCATAAAATCCTTCCGGTCTCCCCGTCGGCCAATACTGCAGCCCGTGCGTAAAGTCCCGTCAAAGCTTCCCCATCATCTTCATTTTCCTGTCCATGAACCCACAACGTTCCTGCCAAAACAACAACACAAGACAAAACAAGGGTCAGACAGATTTTCATAAAACGTTCCACCTCATCACCCCAATGCTCATTTCATTTCAATTTATTTCCCGTTCAAAAGTTTTATGCTTGTCCTTGACGTATTCCTTTATCTTCGTTTATAATCCTTAAATACGGCTGAAAATGCCAAATGAATATACCGGTACTGCCGAAAGGAGTCTATCATGATTAAATTAATTGTATCTGATGTGGACGGCACCCTCGTCCCGGAAGGAACCAACGATTTAAATCCCGAAATTTTTACATTGATTCGTCGTCTGAAATCCCAGGGTATCTACTTTGCCGTTGCCAGCGGCCGCCACAAATGCAGTATTGAAAAAATGTTTGCCCCGGTCAAAGAGGACATTTTCTATATTACCAGCAATGGCGCCTATACCGGCACCTGTCATGAATGCCTTGCAGTCTCTGGGCTGCCGAAGGAAGTCTGTCAGAAATTATTCCGGGATTTTAAAGCATTGGGTGATTTCCCGTATATAGCTGAATCAATTGACGCCGCTTATACAGCCTGTCCTGACCCGGAATTCACCCGGATACTCACTGAAGATTACGGATATCAGATGACCCAATGTACATCTGCGGAGGGTTTTGGCAATGACATCATCAAATTTTCCCTTTATCATCCTGAAAATGTTTTAAATTTTAACGGAGAATTGTTAAAAAAATGGAATGAAATCTGTAAATGCTCTATCTCCGGCACTCATTGGATTGACTTTATTCCTATGGATGCAAATAAGGGAAACGCTCTCGCTCGCCTTCAGGAACGTCTCGGCATTACTATCCAGGAAACCATCGCCTTTGGCGACCAGGCCAATGACATCGAAATGCTGAAACAAGCCTATTATAGCCATGCCATGGCAAATGCCGGCTGTACGGTCAAAAATGCGGCCCGTTTTACCTGTGATTCTGCAGAAAATAACGGAGTACTGAAAGTTTTGAACAGCTTCTTTCCCAATAATTGAGTATTAAAAAACCTGGCAGAATGATTTTACACATCTGCCAGGTTTTAATATACCTATCAGGAATCCTCTTCAATTCCCAATTCAATCTCTTCTTCAGCTTCCATTTTAAATTCTTCAACTTTTTCCGGGTCCGGTACGGGTAAATCTTCCGGTGAGCGCACACCAAAGGTACGCAAAAATTCTTCCGTTGTTCCAAATAGAATGGGTTTCCCTGGTGCATCCAACCGGCCGGCCTCACAGACCAGATTATATTCTACAAGCCGATTGATCGCATGATCCGAATTTACTCCCCGGATTTTTTCAATTTCAGCACGTGTGACCGGCTGCTTATAAGCAATAATCGAAAGTGTTTCCAGAGCCACATCCGTCAATGTATGTTTTTTCGGCCGATGAGTCATCCTGATCAGATAATCATACATCGATGGTTTCGTACACATCTGAAAGGCATCCTCCAGCTCGATGATCTGCACGCCCCGGTCATCTTCATCATAACGTGTCATCATATTCCGTATCAGACTGCGCGCATCTTCCACATCAATTTCCAGCACCTGGGCAATATCTGCTACCGGTATCGCCTCACCCATTGCAAAAAGCAGAGCTTCCACAGCTGCCTCCATGGCTTTTATTTCCATAAATTACGCTCCTTCAAAACTTATTTCCTCCGGCACAGTTCCCTGACCGGTCATTTCTATCTCAATGTCTCCAAAAAGCTCATCCTGGGAAATTCGAATCACACCGCCCTTCATTAATTCCAAAACAGCCAGAAAAGAAACGATGACATAATTTTTGCTCTGTCCCTTCGACAAAAGCTCCCGAAAACTGAATCTGGAACATTTTTTTCCGTAAGCCAGAATATAGTCTATCCGGTCGGACAGACTGACCTCCTCCTGTTCGATACGCCCATAACGGCTCCGTATCGGATCCATCTTATCCTCCTGACGTTTCAGTACGTCCAGGAAAATCTGATGGAGTTTTTGAAAATCCATGTTTCCTACCAACGCATCCAGATCCACTGGCGGTTCTTCATAGACCATATCCTCCGGCAGGGTGGTTCCCTTAAACATTGCTTTCGATGCATCCACCTGGCGGTCTTTCAGTTCCATCGCCATATATTTGTACATTTTATGCTCTAAAAGACGTTCCACCAGTTCTTCTCTTGGGTCTTCGGCCATCTCCTCTTCCTCCGATTCTGACGGAAGCAGCATTTTTGACTTGATGCGAAGAAGGGTGGCTGCCATAACAAGAAACTCACTCATTATCTCCATATCCTGAGCCTGCATCTGCCGGATATATTCCAGATATTGGTCCGTGATCAATGAAATGGGAATGTCATATATATCAATCTTATTTATATCAATCAGGTGCAGCAACAAATCTAAAGGACCTTCAAACACCTGAAGCTTTACCGCAAGCGCCATAATACCTCCTATGCGAACCCCAAAAACTGCTCCAGGCTGCTCATTCCCTGAACGGCCAGAGATGAAATAACTCCGAGAACAATACAAATAATCAATAAACCTTTAATCAGCGTATCATTTTTCATTAACGGAATCAGTTTCGACGGGGATATGGCAATAATAAGAAGAAAAATATCCGATGAAATCATAGGAAACAGATTAACGATCAGGAGCACAAAAACAGCATAGACAAAATACCAGCTTGTCTGAACAAGAAACACCATCACCTCACCCCGGGGATTCAACCCCAAAGCTATGGGAATGTGGGGAAGCACCAGATGATAAAAGGCATAACCCGCCATAAGCATGACTCCCAGAGATAAAAAGCCGGTAAGACCAATGGCCACATTTGTATCCTTCTCTTTCAGCCGATACGGATAAGGGCGGCTGCAGCCTGCATGACATATAAGAAAAAGGATCCAGCCCACTGGGTCCACATATTGATGTAATTTAAAAATCCGGTATCTGTCTTCCGCCTGGCAATGACGCCCCGTCAATACATAAACGACAGATTTTGGCAGCTCATGCAGAACCATCGCCAATGACGATGCAAAAAGAATGGCTCCGATTTCAATAATATATTCCATATAACTCATTTCCTCATTATTTAAACTCATTTTATTGTACATATTTTCTATTTATAATGCAAGCTTTTATTTTGACAATCAAAAATCATTGTATTATAATAAAATATCAAAGAAATTCTTACCATATAAGGAGACATACAATGAGTTTTAAATTCAAGAAAAAATTACCTGTTCCAAAAGAAATCAAAGAGCTATATCCGGTAAGTTCTGCCCTCGCGGCCCAAAAAAAGGAACTGGATCAGCAGATTATTGATGTCATCACCGGAAAATCTGACAAATTTCTGGCCATTATCGGACCATGCTCCGCAGATAATGAAGCATCGGTCTGCGAATATATTGAACGCTTAGTAAAAGTTCAGGAGAAAATTAAAGATAAGGTGATCATCGTTCCGCGCATTTATACGAATAAACCACGGACCACCGGCGAAGGCTATAAAGGTATGCTCCATCAGCCGGACCCGGAAAAAGCGCCGGATCTTCTCCAGGGTATCATCGCTATCCGTAAGCTGCACATGCATGCACTGGAGACTTATGGTATGCCGATCGCCGATGAGATGCTTTACCCGGAAAACTACTGGTATCTGGCAGATATTCTGTCCTATGTCGCTATTGGTGCCCGTTCTGTTGAAGATCAACAACATCGTCTTGTCACCAGCGGTTTCGACGTACCGGCCGGTATGAAAAATCCTACCAGCGGAGATTTCTCCGTTATGTTAAATTCTGTCGTGGCCGCCCAGGCTGCCCACAACTTTATTTATCGCGGTTGGGATGTGAATACGGAAGGCAACCCATATGCCCACACAATTCTCCGAGGCTCAACAAACAAATATGGCCGTTCCCGCCCGAATTACCATTATGAAGATCTGATGAAACTTCTTGACATGTACGGTGAGCGGAGTCTGAAATTCCCGGCGGCTATTGTGGACGCTAATCATGCCAATTCGGACAAGCAGTTTAAAGAACAGATTCGTATCGTCAAAGAAGTGCTGCACAGCCGCTCTCTTTCCAACGACATTCGAAATCTTGTAAAGGGTGTCATGATCGAAAGCTATCTGGTCGAAGGCAATCAGAAAATCGGGTGCCAGCCTCACGTTTACGGCCAGTCTATTACCGACCCATGTCTCGGATGGGAAGATTCTGAAAATCTTTTATATGAAATTGCCGAAAGATGCTGATATAAATAACTCAAGCGGAACCAATCCAAATCCATTGGTTCCGCTTTTTAAATTCCTGAATAAACTTTTAAGCCCTTGGATGAGCTTTCGAATAAACCTCTTTGATCCGTCGGTTATTCATCCGGGCATAAATCTGAGTCGTCGATATATCCGAATGTCCCAGCATCTCCTGGACCGAACGCAGATCCGCACCGTTTGCCACCAGATGGGCAGCGAAAGAATGGCGCAGTGTGTGCGGTGTAATATCTGTCTGTATGCCTGCATTTTTAGCATACTTCTTCAGTAATTTCCAGAAGCCCTGGCGGCTCATCGGCGTCCCGTTGCAGTTTGTAAAAAGTATCTTTTCTTCCTCACTGTCAACCATGGCCGGCCGTGCTTCACGTATATAAACCTTCAAAACATTTTTTGCCATATTTCCAAAAGGAACGATGCGTTCCCGGTTCACATCCTGACAGTGGATATAAGATGCACCAAGATTCACATCTGACAACTTCAGAGAAATCAGTTCACTGACACGAATGCCTGTAGCATAGAGCAGCTCCAACATAGCCCGATCCCGGATGCCTTTATTTGTCTTCATGGACGGCTGACTCAAAAGCAGATCCACCTCTTTTGGCGTCAATATCTCCGGCATCTTCTTTTCAATCTTCGGTGCCTTTAACTGAAGTGTCGGATCAATTCCAATATAGCCTGCGCGGCAAAGGTATCCGAAATAAGCTTTCAGCGTGGCAACATTCCGGGAAATCGTCGATGTGGCGAATTTTTCCTTCTCCATATAAATTATATAGGAATTCAAATTCGTCGGATTGACTTTCAGTATATCTGTAACCCCCTGAGTCTCCATAAATTTATTAAATTTTACCAAATCACGTCGATAAGAAACGACCGTATTCATCGAAGACTTTTTAACCTCTGTCAGATAGGTCACAAATTCATCTATCATCTCGTACATACCGCCACCCTCATTTGTATTATAACTAACCTAATTATAATCATAATTATTCAGAAAATCAAATACATTTTTTACGAAAATATTACGTAAATTCTCATTTTTGTAACAAAATACAATATACGGTTTGTTTACATAGTATCTGCCCAATATCTTGTTTATTGTCAGAAAAAATTTTTTAAAACAATTTTTAAAATCACAGGGTTTATATAGCTTTCCAAACCACAACCAAGGATTATTATGCTGAAAATCACCACAGAGCGCCTCAAACTGGCCGGAAAAGCCCTGTCCATTTGGGATGAAACTTCTTTCAAAATCAGGATCATCAACGGAATATAAATGAAATATTGTGGACATAAGTAGGCCAGCATGCACACAATTCCCCGAAGCCCATATCGAAAACTGAGCAGCGACAGTGTATAGCCAAAGGAAACACTCATCAGAAAAACGGACGGATAGAGAATATAATAATTGCCTGTCAGACGAATACAGGCCATTAGAATCAGAGCAATACCAAGTCGGTAAAAACAGATTCTGATAAACACGCCCAAAGAAGGCTCCATCTGCCCCTGTAAAAGCCGATGATATTGTTCCACCTGCTCCGTCAGGGCTGTCCCCCAGAACTCCATGGTCACATTCAAAAGCAAGGTTCCCAGAACCACTCCACATAAAATGATCAGTGCCCATAGTCTCGCTCTATATCTGTCTCTGAAAATAAAATCATCTCCCGACCTGTTCTTTTATTGATTATATGAACCGGTCGGGAGAGATATGCCTGAAAAGATCATTTGCAATACTTTTGATAATACGTCATGAGACCGCAGATTGTCTTACTGTCCTGAATCTTTCCATCGTATATCATCTGAATTAATTCTTCTATTGGGTAAGTATATACATCCAGGAACTCATCTTCATCCAAATGCTGTTTGGTCGGTTTTAAATCAGTTGCCACATAAATAGAAATCTTCTCATCACAAAAAGCTACAGTTGTAAAAATATCGACCAGATGCTCCATCTTTCCGGCCACATGACCGGTTTCTTCCTCCAACTCCCGACGGGCACAGTCTTCCGGCGGTTCTTCTCTGAAATTTAATGCGCCGGCCGGCAGCTCCAGCGTCACTCGTTCCAATGGATTCCGGTACTGACGGACCATAAAAAGCTTTCCATCATCGCTTACGGCCACCACAGCCGCTGCTCCTTTATGAGAAATCAAATCCCAATCCACCTCATGACCATTTGGCATCCGCATCGTATCCTTATAAAAATCCACGATAACACCGCGATGCATCAGTTCTCTGCGAATCCGTTTACATTCTTCCATAAAATTTTCCACCTTTCTACATCCGCTGACATTTATCAAATACCGCCGATGCCGCTTCGATCACTGCGCTCCGCAATCCTCTGGCTTCAAGCACGGCAACACCTTCAATGGTCGTTCCCCCCGGCGAGCAGACATTATCCTTTAATTTACCCGGATGCTCTCCTGTCTCAAGTACCATTTTTGCCGAACCAAGCACCGACTGAGCCGCAAAAGTATAGGCTTTATCCCTCGGCATACCATATTTCACTGCGCTGTCTGCCAATGCTTCAATAAACATATAAACAAAGGCAGGAGAACTTCCGCTGGCCACGGTCACCGCATTGATCAAATTTTCAGGAACAACCTCCATCTTTCCAAAAGATGAAAAGAAGTTCTGTATCATCTGCCGCTCTTCGTCGCTGTAAACGTCCTCTGAGAAACAGACGCCGCTCATGCCTTCACCCACCATCGCCGGCGTATTCGGCATTGCCCGCACGACCCGGACATTATCACCAAGTCCTTCCTTTACCTGAGCAATGGAATAGCTCGGTGCGATGGATATAACGATCTGTTCCTCCCGGATTTTTCCTGTCAACGCTTTCAGAATCTCCGGATATACCTGAGGCTTAATCGCCAGCACCAGATATTTTACATTTTTTGCACAGGAGACAACGTCCATCACATAGCTCACACCTGTTTTTTCGCTGACAGCCCGACAGTCTTTCTCCAAAAGAGCCGTAAATACAAGTTCCTCCGGCTTAAATACCTTCAAACAGCCTTTCATCATGGCCTGCCCCATATTACCCATTCCTATAAAACCTAATGTCTTCATATCTGTCCTCCCTGTAAAATAACATAAAAGGACACTTGAAAATTTCAAATGCCCTTTTGCCCTGTCCATAACCGATTTTCAGATTATTCGTCCCAGTTATGATATACGTTCTGTACATCATCGTCATCATCCAGCATGTCTAAAATACGATTCATCTTTTTTATATCCTCTTCACTGGATAAAGTTCCCCATGTCTGCGGAATCATGGTCACTTCTGCAGAAGCCATCGGAATGCCTTCTTTTTCGAGATTCTCACGCACGGTGCTGAAATCCTCCGGCGCTGTTGTAATCTCAAAGCTGTCCTCTTCATCGGCAAAATCTTCCGCACCTGCATCCAGAGCGATCATCATCAGATCGTCCGCATCCATGTCACACTCTTCTTTATCTACAATAATTAAACCTTTTTTATCAAACATAAAGGAAACGCATCCCATCGTGCCAACAGAACCGCCGCCTTTTGTAAAGGCGTTACGGACATTGGAAGCCGTACGGTTCCGGTTATCCGTTAATGTCTCAACAATAATAGCAATACCGCCTGGTCCATAACCTTCGTATATAACATTCTCGTAGTTTACGGCACCATCATCACCAGCTGCACGTTTAATTCCACGCTCAATGGTATCATTCGGCATGTTATTCGCTTTTGCTTTTGCAATAACATCACGAAGACGGCTGTTGTTTGCAGGATCTGCACCGCCTTCTTTAACAGCTACAGCAATTTCACGCCCGATGATTGTAAAAATCTTGCCCTTCGCGGCATCGTTCTTTTCTTTTTTATGTTTTATGTTGGCGAACTTTGAATGTCCTGACATAATAACACTCCTTATCTTTGATTAATTCATTTCTAACTTTAATATTCTATCATCCATTTAGGATTCTTGCAAGGTCTTGTTTGGTAATGGCGTTACTTTTACGAGTTGTATCGTGTTGTCGGCCACACCCATTATCTGAAAATGGTATCCCCGGTAAGATACGCTGACTTTCTCATCCTCCGAAGGGATATGTTCCAACCGGGATATAAGAAAACCATTCAGTGTTTCGAAATCATCATCAAATTCAATATGCAGCGCTTCTTCCACATCCGAAAGCTCTGTCAGACCTTTTATTAAATATGTATGGTCGTCCATCTCCTGGATAAAATGTTCATCTACATCGTATTCGTCCAGAATATTTCCGACAATTTCCTCCAAAATATCTTCCATGGAAATCACTCCTGCCGTCTGGCCATACTCATCAATGACAACCGCCAGATGAACCGATTTGTTTTTCATTTCACGGAACAGGTGACTGATATTCTGTGTTTCAGGAACATAATAGGGCTGACGCATTATTTCCCGTACCGGCTTTCCCTCCGGACAAGCCAGCAGAGATTTCAAAACATCTTTGATATGTAAAATACCTACAATGTTATCCACATCATTTTCATAGACCGGATATCTCGAATACCGGTCATCCGCCATACTGACCGCAATATCCCGTAACTGCATACACACATCAAATGCCGAAATATTTCTGCGGTGTGTCATGACTTCTGAGGCTACCTTATCATCAAATTCCATGATATTGCTGATCATTTTAGCCTCCTGAGCATCAATTGCCCCCTGCTCATGCCCCTCGCTGACCATCTGTATGATTTCCTCTTCCATCTTCTCTTCCTGTTTTTCATCATCCGAATCACTTCTGAACCATTTTCCAAAAGTTTTTCTCCAGGGATTTCCCTCATCCATACCTTCATCTTCTCCTTTACTGTACACTAACCTATAATTCCAGACTTATACTCAGCGCCTTATCGACTTTTTTCAAAATCTCCACATCCAGATGGCAGACCTTTTCTTTTAAACGTTTTTTATCTATGGTCCGTACCTGCTCCAGCAGAACGACCGAATCCTTCACCAGCTGGTACCTGGACGCATCCAGTTCCACATGGGTTGGAAGTTTTGCCTTATTCATTCGTGAAGTAATCGCCGCACAAATGACAGTCGGACTGTGCTTATTTCCGGTATCATTCTGAATGATCAATACCGGACGTACACCGCCCTGCTCCGAACCGACAACCGGTCTTAGATCGGCATAAAATATATCTCCGCGCTTAATAACCACACATTTCACACTCCTGATAAATCTCTAAGATGAATTATTCCCATTTATCTTAAGTATATTCATCAGGGGCTCCAGGTTCTTACCCGATTCGCCGTCTAACGCAAATAATTGACGACGCTCACCGGCTTCCCATTTTTAATATATACTCTCGGTACTCGTCTGGACACATCACAGACGAACTCATAATTAAACGAACCGGCCATTTCCGAAATTTCTTCAACAGACAGGGTTTCTTCGCCGTCCTGTCCAATCAATGTCACCACATCTCCCACAGAAACCTGCGGCATGTCCGTCACATCCACCATAAACTGATCCATGCACACCCGACCGATGATCGGCACCCTGCGGCCATGGATCAACACGAACGCTCTGTTGGAAAGGCTCCTCGGATAACCATCCGCATAGCCCACTGGAACAGTAGCAATCCTCGTCGGACGTTCCGTTACATAGGTTGCTCCATATCCGACAGTGACCCCTTCCGGCACTTCCTTTACATGCACTATATGACTGTAAAGCGACATGACCGGTTTCAGCGGCAGTCTCTTCTCTTCCATCTCATTGGATGGATAAAGCCCGTACAAAATGATTCCGGCCCGGACCAGATTCATATGTTCCGACGGCAGCTCCATGATCGAGGCACTGTTGGAACAGTGAAAAATCTCCACAGGGATTTCTCGCTGCCGAACACCGTCGATCATCTGATGAAACTTTTCAATCTGATGTCCCACATGGGTCTTATCCCTCATATCCGCACAGGCAAAATGCGTAAACATTCCCTGAATCCGAAGATGTCTGAGTTCATGAATTTTTTCAATCTCATCCAGACTTTTTTCCCCCGGAAGAAAACCGATACGGCTCATCCCCGTATCGATTTTTATATGTATATTGGCAACCTTACCGGCCTTTGCCGCCGCCGCATCAAAAGCCTTTGCCATATCAAGGCTGTAAATCGTCGGTGTGATCTCCCACTGCACCATATCCGGATACTGTGCTTCGCAAGTATATCCAAGTACCAGTATCGGCTGCTCAATACCATCTCGGCGCAGTTCAATACCTTCATCCACTGTGGCAACAGCAAACCAGTCAAATCCCATACTATCCAGCTCATGGGCAAAGACCTTTGCACCATGTCCGTAGGCATTGGCCTTAATGACACCCATCAGCATCGCTGATTCCGCCTTACACCGCTTAATCCCTTCCACATTATATTTTAAAGCATCCAAATCTATCCCGGCATATATCCGATAAATACTGCCCATTTCACTCTTGTTCAATTTAATTTCAACCTCGGTTCTTCAATTCAGTTTTTGAGGATTTCAATAAGGCCCTCAATAATCTCCACACTGGTCATTCCCCGGAATCCAAAACGGGCCGCCGCCGCATCTCCCCCACTTCCATGAAGGAAAACACCCATGTAAGCAGCTTTAAAAAGTCCTTCTCCTGCACCTGACAACCCGCCGATCACTCCGGCAAGTACATCTCCTGAGCCTCCGGTGGCCATTCCATGATTCCCTGTCTGATTAAAATACAGATGCTTTCCATCTGAAACAACCGTGGAACTGTCCTTCAATACACAGATGATCTGACGTTCCCGGGCAAGCTCCAGAGCAGCTTTCGCTCTGTCTGCTTTCAATTCATCAATAGAACATCCTGTTAACCGTGACATTTCACCCATATGCGGTGTTAAAATGGTCCGCCCGTTCAACAGAGAATACCATTCTTCATGTTCTGCTAAAAGATTCAGGCCATCCGCATCCAGAACAATCGGACACTGACTCCCTGCGAAAACCGATTCCAGGCGCTGTGCCATGATCTCACTCGTTCCGATACCCGGTCCGATCACCAGCGTATCCGCCCAGGCCAGCATATCTGCCAATGAATCCCTGTCCGTCTCTTCCCAAACGGAAATCATCGCCTGTGGAAGCTGACTTTGCAAAATGACCCTGTTCGCTTCCGGTGTAAGAATACGCACCAGTCCGGCTCCGACAACAAAGGCTGATCGCCCGGCAAAATAGGCGGCGCCGCTCATATTCTTACTCCCTGCGATTACTAATATTTTACCATAAGTTCCTTTATTGGAATCATTTTTTCTCTTTGGCAGTTGTTCAAAATCCTGTACATGACAGGTAAAACCGGCCGACGGATGAACTTGCAGTGATTTCCCCGGAAAACCGATATTTTCTACAAAACATTTTCCGGCCAGTTCCCGTCCCGGATAGAGAAGCATCCCCCGCTTCATATATCCGAAGGTCACCGTATAGTCCGCCTTCAAAACACAGCCGAGAGGTTGTCCCGTATCTGAAGACAGTCCCGATGGGACATCCACTGCCCAGACCTGACGGTCTTTCCGTCTCTCCCGCCATTGATTCACCCTTTCAATCAACGTATGATAAGGCTCACGGACATTTTTCGACAAACCAATACCAAAAAGACCATCTACCAGAACCCTGATATGAGTGAGGTCTAATTCATTATATTCAGGTACCCCCACATTTCTTGCTATCTGAATTTGTTTTTTTGTTTCTTCCGTCCATTTTTCCGGATTCCCGGCCATGTAAATAGCGGCAGAATATCCCTGTCCAAACAGAATCCGTGCCACCGCCACTCCATCACCGCCATTATTTCCTGCTCCGCAGATGCATAAAATCCGGTCTGTCCGGTCAATTCTCTCTTTCATCCGGCAGACCATGGACAGTGCCGCACGTTCCATCAGAACCAGGGATGGGATACCAATTTCCCGAATCGTATACGTATCAATTGCTTTCATTTCATTTCCGGTAACTACTGCTTTCATTCTCACACTCCTTCGCCGATCACATAAGCAGCGGCCAATGTTTTCGTGTTTGTAATAGATATATGCCATCGTCGGATGCCCATCGTCTCTGCCCTTTCAGCAGCCCGGCCATAAAGATTCACATAGGGCTTTCCAAGTGAATCGCGGAGCACCTCAATTTCATTTAAAGACATACCTCGAAATCCTGTTCCCATTGCTTTAGAAACAGCTTCTTTTACAGCAAAATTGCCGGCCGCCCGCTCAAAGCGGCCGGCAATACATTTTCTCTCGTCTAAAGTAAATGAACGCAACAAAAAAGCCTCTTTCGCACAGGCTTTTTTGACGCGTTCAATCTCAATTAAATCGGTTCCGATTCCTATAATCATAGTTACTAACTCAATCCCGGCCGCTCTCTTCATCCTGAGTATGCATGGCTCTGTATTCGTAGGAAAGTGTCATCAAACTCTCATTCAAATGTACATTCTTTACACAGACATCTTCCGAGACATTCAGATCCGTCGGTGCAAAATTCCAGATGGCCTTTATGCCAATTTCCTCCAGATGATGGCCAATCTCCACAGCCTGACGTTTAGGCACAGTCAGAGTCACCACATCCACCTGATGGGTGGCCACAAACTCATCCAGCATATCCATCATATATATCTCTATTCCCCGTACGGAAACTCCTTTCAGACGAGGATTGGTATCAAAAATACCGATCAGATTAAAACCTACTTTTTCAAAATTGTAATTTGCCAGAGCCTGACCCAGATTACCGGCACCGATGATGATCATATTATGCTGAACATCCAATCCAAGAATCTTGCCAATCTCACTATGAAGGTATTCGACATTATAACCATATCCCTGTTGTCCAAAACCTCCGAAGTTATTTAAATCCTGCCGTATCTGAGAGGCAGTCACCCGCATCCGATTACTAAGTTCTTTGGAAGAAATACGCACAACATCGTTTTGCAGTAATTCTCCCAAGTATCGGTAATACCGTGGCAGCCGGCGGATGACAGCTGCTGAAATTTCCCTTTGTTTCATAATCTAACACCCTATCCCATATCGTTTTGCTGTAACTTATCGTTAAATAATAATCACAGTCTACTATTCATTTATTATATCGAACCGTTATTAAATTGTCAAATTTTCTTTATTAATTTTTCCCCTGTTTACACAATTTTTCTCCTGTGCTAAAATAGATTTCGACATTATACCCGGAAAGGAATGTAAATTTATATGATACTTGCATGTCACCACATTTCCAAAGCCTTTGGGACTGACGTGATACTGAATGATATATCATTTCATATTGAAGATTATGAAAAAGCCGCCATTGTCGGTATCAATGGCGCCGGAAAATCCACACTGATGAAAATTATCGTGGATGAGCTTTCTCCGGACTCAGGCGATGTGATTCTCGCAAAAGGAAAAACCCTTGGCTATCTGGCTCAACATCATTCCAGAGATTCCCATCGAACAATTTATGAGGAACTCCTTGATGTAAAAAAGGATATCATCGCCCTGGAACAGCGAATGGCTGAGATTGAACTGGCAATGAAAGACGCAAAAGAAACAGAGTTGGACAGCCTGCTTAAAAGCTATGCCCGTCTGCGTCAGTCCTTTGAAGACCAAAACGGCTATGCCTACCGCAGTGAGGTCGTCGGCGTATTGAAGGGACTCGGCTTTACTGAAGAGGATTTTAATAAAGAAGTCCATCTTCTCTCGGGAGGCCAGAAAACCCGTGTGGCTCTTGGACGGCTTCTGCTGGCCAAACCGGACATTCTTTTACTTGACGAACCGACCAACCATCTGGATATGAATTCCACTGCATGGCTGGAAACTTTTCTCATGAATTACAAGGGAGCCGTCATCATTGTTGCCCACGACCGTTATTTTCTTGATAAAGTTGTAACAAAGATTATCGAAATTGACCACCATGAAGGTCTGGTTTTTAAAGGAAATTACACCGACTATGCGGCAAAAAAAGCACAGCTTCGGGATATCCAGCGAAAAGCCTGGTTAAACCAGCAGGCAGAAATCGCCCATCAGGAAGCCGTCATCCAAAAGCTCCGCTCCTTCAATCGGGAAAAATCCATCAAACGGGCGGAAAGCCGGAAAAAAATGCTGGATAAGATGGAACTTGTCGACAAACCTTTTGAAGAGAATGACGGTATGCGCATTCTTTTGAAACCGGATACAACAAGCGGCAATGATGTTCTCTTTATCGAACATCTGACCAAAAGCTTTGACCACGAATATCTGTTCCAGGATATTTCCATGGACATCAAACGGGGGGAACGGGTTGCCCTGATCGGTGACAACGGCGCCGGAAAAACAACCATTTTAAAAATCATCAACGGTCTCCTGCCGGCCGACACCTGCGAGCTGCGTCTCGGGGCAAAAGTACATATCGGCTACTATGACCAGGAACATCAGGTCCTCCATGACGAAAAAAACATCTTCGAAGAAATTTCCGACGACTATCCGTCTTTAAGCAATACGCGGATTCGAAACGTCCTTGCCGCTTTTTTGTTTACCGGAGATGATGTTTTCAAACAAATCAGAGAACTCAGCGGCGGTGAACGGGGCCGGGTTTCGCTGGCCAAGCTTATGCTCTCTCATGCGAATTTTCTCATTCTGGACGAGCCGACCAACCATCTGGACATCCAGTCCCGGGAAATTCTTGAAGAAGCCCTTCAAAATTATACCGGAACTGTTCTCTATGTCTCCCATGACCGTTATTTTATCAATCAGACGGCCACACGGATTCTCGACCTCACCGGCGGCGGGCTGAACAGCTATACAGGAAATTACGACGACTATCTTGAGAAGAAAGAGCATCCTTCCATCGATTCCTCCGGTGGTTTCAAGACTGTCCCGGCTCAGGATTCCCGCCCGGGCGAAACCGGCGCGGACAGCCTTCCGACGAAAGCCGCCGGAAAAGACGATTATCTGCGTCAGAAAGAAGAACAGGCAAAAGAACGAAAACGCCAAAATCAGATTAAACGGATTGAAAATCGTATTGAGGAAATTGAAAACCGCATCAACGAATTGGATGAACTGCTCGTCCGTGAAGAGATTGCCACCGATGTAGAAAAACTGATGGAAATCAATCAGGAACATGAAACTCTGGACGAAGAATTACTTGCCCGCATGGAAGAATGGGAATCATTAGTTGATTAATAATTTGTTAAAGGCCGGAAGTTTTACAGCTTCCGGCCTTTTGTATACCCATCCGGGCATACTATTCTACGGCATGAATGGCATCGTTGGATTTCCAGCTTTCCACCGCATTATCAATATGTTGTTTTGCCAGATCAGCAGCTGCATCCGCCTTCCGGCTTTTTATAGCCTCCAATATGGCCGCATGCTCCTCAAAAGAGCTTTTTGCCCGTTTTTCATCCTGTAAAGCAGATTTCCGGACCTGCTGAACATACTCATGAAATGTCCGGAGCATATGCTCCAGAAGATGGCTTCCCGAAGCGCCGTACATCAGATCGTGAAACTTATTATCACAGATATAGACCTGCTCCCACAATTCTTTTTTCCGATAATATTCGGACATATAAAGCACTTCTTCCATGGCTTCGATCTGCTCATCTGTAATGTTTTCCACTGCCCAACGGGCTGCCAGCCCCTCCAGCAGAGAACGGATGGCATAAACATCCTTCACATCTTTTCCGTGAATACTGTGAACATAAGCTCCCCGGTTTGGAATCGTATCCACAAGGCCTTCCAGCGCCAGCTGACAAATAGCTTCACGTACCGGTGTCCGGCTGACACCATAGGCTTTCGCCAACGCAGCTTCCCTCAGCTCTTCCCGGTCTCTGAATGTTCCCGAAAGAATATCGGAACGAAGATTCTGATAAACCTTTTCTGTCAGCGAATATTCATTTCTTAACATAATGCGGCCTCCTAAGCCCCGATGGTATAATTACAGGCCTTACAGCCTTCGTCGATCACCTTTAAAAGTTCCTCATCTGTCAGCGACGTCACACGTCCACTCTCATATTCCTTGTCTACCCATTCTTTCACATAATGAATCAATGGATCAGATTTCGTCACACATTTATCCCCTTTCAGACGGAAATAGGTATTAATCCAGTGAGCAATACCGGCCAGACCGGAGGTGTTGGAAACTGCCACCATAACCGGACGATTCAGGAATTTTTCTGTATCAAAAATATTGTAAATTTCTTCATTTTTAAGAAGACCATCTGCATGAATACCGGCACGGGTCACATTAAAATTCTTTCCTACAAATGGTGTTCTCGACGGCAGTTTGTATCCGATCTCTTTTTCATAATACTCCGCCATCTCCGTAATCACGGTCGTATCCATACCGTCCAATGTTCCACGAAGCTGAGCATACTCAAAGACCATAGCTTCCAACGGCGTATTCCCGGTACGTTCTCCGATACCAAAAAGGGAACAGTTGACTGCGCTGGCCCCATACAGCCAGGCCGTGGAGGAATTGACGACCGCCTTATAAAAATCATTATGTCCATGCCATTCAATCATATTGGAAGGTACTCCGGCGTGAACATTCAGACCATAAATAATTCCCGGAACGGACCGTGGAATGGCCGCACCAGTAAAGTTTACACCATATCCCATCGTATCACAGGCTCGAATCTTAATCGGTATACCGTAGCTTTCACCCAATTTCTGAAGTTCCAGACAAAATGGGATGACAAAGCCATAAATATCCGAACGGGTAATATCTTCCAGGTGACATCTCGGACGCACACCGGTTTCCAGGCATTCCCGGACAACACTCAGATAATGCTCCATGGCCTGTTTACGGGTCATCTTCATTTTATAAAAAATATGATAATCGGAACAGCTGACCAGAATGCCCGTCTCCTTAATCCCCATCTCCCGTACAAGTTCAAAATCCTTTTTATTTGCCCGTATCCAGGATGTGATCTCAGGGAACTCATATCCCCGTTCCATACATTTATAGACCGCATTCCGGTCCTTTTCACTGTAAAGGAAAAATTCACTCTGACGGATAATGCCCTTCGGACCGCTCAAGCGGTGCATATAATCAAATAATGTCACGATCTGTTCTGTGGAATAGGGTGCCCGGGACTGTTGACCGTCCCTGAAAGTTGTATCTGTGATCCAGATTTCTTCCGGCATGTTCGGAGGTACAACTCGATGATTAAATACAATCTTTGGTACTTCTTCGTATGGGAAAAGATTTCGGAAAACATTTGGCTCCTTCACATCCTGAAGTGCATAAAAATGTTCCTCCAGGGTCAGCAGATTGTCATGAGGATTCATGACCACGTTTCGATTATCCATGTCCAACACTCCTGTTCTATTTTATACAATCACTTTAATTATTTAACATGCAAACGTTTATGTATAATTGTATACAATTATACAGCTTATGTCAATACTTCAACGTACAAAACCCTCCTTGCCATAATCATCATTGATTAAAACAAAGAGGGTTTTATAGTCAGTAAACTCGGCCCGAACGAGACGAAACACACTCTGCGAGTTTGGCTCGTTGCTTCGTGTAAATTAAAGCATGGCTTCAAGATTTTCACGAATCGCCTTAATAAATCCTTCACTGGTCAGTTCTGTTACGTTTTCAAGTGTGGTCAAAAGTACTAAATCTTTCGTCATCTTACCGGACTCAATAGTCTGAACGGTTGCAGCTTCCAATTTATCAGAAAAATCCATCAATGCCTGATTGCCATCCAGTTCACCCCGTTTTCTGAGGGCTCCGGTCCATGCAAAAATGGTTGCCACAGAGTTAGTGGATGTCTCTTCACCGGCCAGATACTTATAATAATGACGCTGAACAGTGCCATGAGCCGCTTCATATTCATAATAGCCTTCCGGGGAAACGAGAACAGATGTCATCATTGCCAGAGAGCCAAAAGCAGAAGAAACCATATCGCTCATAACATCACCATCATAATTTTTGCAAGCCCAAATATAACCGCCCTCTGACTTCATGACACGGGCCACCGCATCATCAATCAGAGTATAGAAATATTCCAGTCCAGCCGCCTCAAAAGCTTCTGCATAATCAGCGTCAAAGATTTCCTGGAAAATATCTTTAAATGTATGGTCATACTTTTTAGAAATCGTATCTTTTGTTGCAAACCATAAATCCTGTTTTGTGTCCAGTGCATATTTAAAACAACTATGAGCAAAACTCCGGATGGATTTTTCAACATTATGTACGCCCTGGACAATACCCGGTCCATCAAACTCATGCACCAGTTCCCGGGTCTCTGTGCCGTCATCGGCTGTATATACCAGCTCGACTTTACCTGCTCCCGGAATTTTCATTTCAGTACCTTTATACACATCACCATAGGCATGTCTTGCCAGAGTGATCGGCTTTGTCCATGTTTTTACATTCGGCTCAATACCTTTTACGATAATCGGCGCACGGAAAACGGTTCCGTCCAAAATCGCACGAATCGTACCATTTGGGCTTTTCCACATCTCCTTCAGATTATATTCGCTCATACGAGCCGCATTCGGAGTGATCGTCGCACATTTTACAGCAACGCCGTATTTTTTCGTAGCCTCTGCTGAATCTATTGTGACCTGGTCATCGGTTTCATTCCGATATTCCAGTCCCAAATCATAATATTCCGTATTCAATTCAATAAATGGCTCCAGTAATTCATCTTTGATCATTTTCCAGAGAATACGAGTCATTTCGTCGCCATCCATCTCAACCAATGGTGTCGTCATCTTAATTTTGTCCATATGTGCTTCCTCCCGACTTGAATTTCTAAACCTCATAATATAATAAGTTTATGGATTATGCAAGAATATTTTTAGAGACATTCAATTTTTCTATTTAAAATACATATATTATATAAAAAAACAGGCGATTCTATGTACCAATCACGAAAGGTCATTCACGCTGACAATCCGCTGCTCCTGCCCTATACAGGAAAATCCATAGGTGTCGCCGTCCTGGATACCGGGATTTATCCCCACGAAGATTTTATTCTTCCTTCAAATAGAATAGCTGCTTTCAAAGATTTTGTTCACCATCGTCCGGAGTGTTATGATGATAATGGTCACGGAACCCATGTCTGCGGTATTATCGCTGGAAATGGAAGACATTCGGAAGGACGATACCGCGGAGTAGCGCCTGAAGCCCATCTGATCGTCGGAAAAGTTTTAGATTCTTCCGGAAATGGTTCCATTTCCCATATCTTAGACGCAATCCGATGGGTCATCGATAATCGTCAGCTTTATAATATCCGTATTTTAAATATCTCTGTCGGCTCAGAAAACAGTGAAGTCGACGAAGAAAAATCCATTCTTGTTCAAAGTGTCAACGCCGCCTGGGATAATGGCATCGTTGTTGTCGTCGCCGCAGGAAATAACGGGCCGAAACGTATGTCTGTGACCTCTCCCGGCATCAGTCGCAAAGTCATTACCGTGGGTTCCTCCGATGATGATAAGACAGTCATTCTCGGAGGCAGCCGTATTCACAATTACTCCGGCCGCGGACCGACCCGACGTATGATCCCCAAACCGGACATTGTAGCCCCCGGCTCAAATATCATCTCCTGCAGCCCGCCTTATTACGGCAAAACTTCAGGTTACACAGCCAGAAGCGGTACCTCTATGGCGACTCCCATCGTCTCCGGTGCCGCTGCTCTTTTTCTGAGCAAATATCCGGATATGACCAACGAACAAGTAAAATATTACTTTCAGTCTACGGCAACAGATCTGCATCTGCCCCGTAATCAGCAGGGCTACGGTCTGCTGAATATTGAACGGCTGCTCTCGGCTCCTGATAAGTAACCCCACCTTTTCCTGGCGATAACATTTCGGGATGTACAGACAGTAAAAGAGAGTTTCCCTACCCATTCGTAAGGAAACTCTCTCATCATCAATAATGATATTTCTTTCGTTTCATCAGTAAAAACATCACCGTCACACTGACAGCCATCAGTTCTGCTGCCACAATGGATACCCAAATACCATCGATTCCCCAGATTAACGGAAAAATCAACACAGCCGCCACCTGGAACACCAATGTTCTCAGGAAGGAAATCAACGCAGAAATCAATCCGTCATTCAATGCGGTAAAAAAAGAGGAACCGAAAATGGCCATACCTGAAAAAAGGAATGAAAAGGAATATATCATAAACCCTCGCAGTGTCATTTTAAACAATTCCAGATCATAACCTACAAACATAGACGCAAGGGGATGCGCCAGTCCTTCTGCCGCCACAACCATGGCCACCGAAAATATCCCGATGAGACACAGACTCTTTTTCAAAAGATTTTTCAGCTCACTGTGATTCCCGGAACCGTAATTATATCCGATGATCGGCGCCGTTCCTACAGAATAACCAATGAATGCCGCAAGGAATATAAAATTCACATACATTAACACGCCATAGGCGGCTACACCATTTTCACCTGCATATTTTATGAGCTGCATATTGTAAAGCATACCAACAATGGACATGGAAATGTTCGACATCAACTCGGAGGCACCATTTGTACAAGCCTTAAACAACGCCCTGCCGTCGAATTTTGTCCGGGTCAGTCTTAAGATACTGGAATTTGGACATAAAAAATAAATAAGCGGGATAATGCCGCCCACACATTGGCTGATCGCCGTTGCTGCCGCTGCTCCCACTAGTCCCAGAGAAAATACCGCCACCAACAGCGCATCCAATGTCATATTGGTCACTCCTGCTGCAATCGTGACAACCAGACCCAAATGGGGCTTTTCTGCAGCAACAAAAAAACTTTGAAATTCAAACTGGAGCATATAAGCCGGCAGAGCGATCAAGATGATTCTCCCATAACGGACGCAGTCCTCCAGCATCGTTCCATCGGCTCCGAGAAGTGCAGCCACAGGACGAATAAAAATAATACCTGCCGCAGCAATAACAACACCGCAGCCGGCCGATACATAAATAAAAAGCGAAAACAATTGTTTTGCTCTTTCTTTATCCCCCTCACCCATTGTCTTTGAAATAAGCGCACTGCCGCCTGTACCAAACATAAAACCAAAAGCCCCCAGAATCATAAGAAAAGGCATAATAAAATTTACCGCGGCAAATGGCGTTTTCCCTACAAAATTGGAAACAAAAAAGCCGTCGACAACACTATAAATAGATGTAAAAATCATCATAATGATTGACGGCAGCGTAAAACGCAATAATTTTTTATAATTAAAATGTTCCGATAATTGAATCTTCACGCTAATAACTCCACTCTCTTTATTTTAAAGTTCATGTGATTTCCCATAATATGCCTCCAGACAGTATGATTTGGTATTTGCCAGTATAGTATTATTTCGTACATATGTCAAGTATAACTCTGACGATTCGTTTCCAATTTTCATCATAAATTATTCTACCGCCTGTACCCCCCATTCTTTCAGAAAAAGAGCCTCCTCCGAAAAACCATTTCAAGGTTTTAAGGAGAAGACTCTTGATAATTTTAAACCTTATCTTTATTCCGCATATCCTTCCGGATTATTTTTCTGCCAACGCCAGGAATCTTCACACATCTTATTCAGATCACGAACAGCTTCCCATCCCAGTTCTTTTTTCGCCAGAGTCGGATCCGCATAACATGTTGCGATATCACCGGGACGTCTCGGCTTAATGACATATGGAATCGGTTGTCCAACGGCTTTTTCGAAACCTTTCACAATATCGAGAACGCTGTAGCCAATACCTGTACCAAGGTTATAGATCAGAACGCCATCTTTGATCTTTGCCATCTTCTCAATCGCTTTTACATGACCAATGGCCAGATCTACAACGTGAATGTAGTCCCTCACACCCGTACCATCCGGCGTGTCATAGTCATCGCCAAAAACGCCAAGAGATTCCAGTTTGCCGACAGCTACCTGAGTAATATACGGCACCAGATTGTTCGGTATACCCTTTGGATTCTCACCGATCCGACCGCTCTCATGGGCACCGATCGGATTGAAATAACGAAGTAAAATAACCTTCCACTCTGGATCCGCCGTATGCAGGTCTGTCAGAATCTGTTCCAGCATAGATTTCGTCCAGCCGTAAGGATTGGTACATATGCCCTTCGGGCATTCTTCTGTGATCGGAACAAAAGCCGGTGTGCCGTAAACGGTCGCTGAGGAACTGAATACAATACTTTTTACACCATGGCGGCGCATCACATCACAAAGGACCAATGTGCCTGTAATATTATTTTGATAATATTCCAGTGGTTTGGCTACAGACTCGCCGACCGCTTTCAGTCCGGCAAAATGAATCACTGAATCAATCTGCTCTGCCTCAAATACTTTTGTCAGGCCCTCTCTGTCCAAAATGTCCACTTCATAAAATTTTAAAGTTTTTCCGGTAATCTCCTGAACCCGGTCCAAAGCTTCTTTACATGAATTACATAAATTATCCACAACAATGACATCATAACCTTCATTTAAAAGTTCGACACAGGTGTGGCTTCCAATATATCCTGCGCCGCCGGTAACTAATATCGCCATGTTCATTCTCCTTTTCATCTTTTAAGATAACTATACCATATTTTTTAATCTGATGAAATACCTCCCCAAAGAATATACCCTTTTATGTATTCAATAATCTTTTTTGGCCTTTGAAATAATGTCGAGCAGTGAAATTTCCAATAAATCAGACAACAGCAGTAATGAGCCCATCGAAGGCTTGCATACTTTCGTCTCCCAGAGATGAATCGTGTTCGTGCTCACGCCCAGTTTTTCTGCCAGTTCCTGTTGGGTCATGTTATGTCTGACCCGATATTCACGCAGAGCATATCCCAATTGGGTCATCTTGTGTTCATCCGTTTTCATAAGTCATTCTCCTCATTTAAAGATATGTCCCGATTATATCACGAACAATCTTCAGAATTTGTCGAAGCCTGACGAGAAAATAAAATTTTATTTTTTCTCCATTATGTATAAAATTGGCGGACAATTTTTTCTATTGACAATTTCTGTCCGCAAAATTTCTCCCCATTCGGAGGGCATTTCTTTCATAAAGGTTTCCACTGCTTCTTTTTCTTCATTTCCCCCCGGATGACCATAATAAATAAGGACAAGTCCCAGACCACCGGGACTTAAAAGCTGTGTGAGTGCCCTCAGAGCGGCAACCGTAGATTCACTCCGGGTAATGATCTTCTTATCTCCGCCCGGAAGATAGCCAAGATTCATCGTAAAAGCCTGAATATTTTCATGAATACGCTCACCGGCTTCACTATGAGAACAGCAGAATAATTTAGCCCTTCCCAGAAAACCGGCATTTTCCAGACGCTCCTTTGTTGTTGAAACAGCCTTCTCCTGTATGTCAAATCCATAGACCATTCCCCTCTCCCCGACCAGTTCGCAAAGTTTTAACGTATCCCAACCATTTCCCATAGTCGCATCTGCCGCCCGGTCTCCGGGCTTTAATTTCTCACTTAATAGCTGATGGACTCTGTCGACCATCTGCATATCCATCCCTCCTTATACAGATTTTTCAAACCTGAATAAATTTTATCGTAAAATATGAAACCAGACAAGCCATCCCACATAATATAAATCAAAAGTAATCAATTAAAAATATATGGAGGCAAATTATGAGTGATTTAGCTGCTACTGGCTGCGGTAACAATGATTGTGGTTGTGGATGTGGTAACAATGACTGCGGTTGTGGATGTGGTAACATGACCGGATTCTTTAACGGAGGCGACAGCTGTTCTTTAATCTGGCTCATCCTTATCTTAAGCTGCTTTGGCAACGGCGGATGTGGATGCAACAATGGCGGATGCAACGGATTCTCCAATGGTTCCAGCTGTGACTGGCTGCTTCTGATTATTCTCCTGTCCTGTTTTACGGGCAACTGCAATAACGGTTGTGGCTGCTGCTAATTTCTGATAACAAAAGACGGGGTGCCTTCGGGCACCCCATGCTCCAATATATAAAATTTGAGGTGAAACCATGTCCAATGAAACAACCTATATTCCTCTGACTGAATTGGATCGTCAATCCTTTCAGGGTACATCCCAGATGCTGAAAGCAGCCGTAACCTATATGGACCCTTCTTCCGGGAAAATGTTGGCCATGCTTGCCCGGATGATGGAATTAAAGCAGACCATCAATCTTTTCAATCAGGAACAAATCTCTATCTGCTCCGTTCCCCCCGACGGCCACCGCCCCGGCATCGAAGAAGTTCTCAAAGATATCCGTAAATACTGCGCTCCTGCGGAAGCCGAACAGATTGACCAGTTTTTAAATATATTAAATGCGGTACGGCTCTATAATCAATATAATGAACTCACTAAAAATACAGACTTTTCCAATATGATGAATCAGATGAACCAGATGAAAAACATGAATATCTCCCCGGAACAACTTCAGATGATACAGACACTTCTGCACGCCCAATCGGTCTCCTCGGATAAAGAAAAAAACTGATCTTTCTTTTGAAATCCTGAAAAGGGCTGGCGCTCTGCCCGCGTCAGCCCTCTTACTTACATCAACATCTTAAACAACATGGCTACCTGTTCCTCTTCCACCTGCTGTTCTTCATCCCACATCGTCACTTTTCCATCTTCATAATCCGCCACATCTCCCGGGAAAACACGTCTCGGAAAAAGCTCTCTCGGCAGTCTGAGCGTCTCCCTGTCCGACTCGCATACGATGACGTTTTCCATAACTTCTCCAACTACAATTTTCATTGTTTTTACCTCCGTCATGCTTCTTTTATGTATCCTTAAATATACTGCATCCGTTCAAAATAACGAATCAGTACATCCGCACAATTCTCAATACCCCATTCCGACGTATCCAGTATGATATGATAGTCGCTCACATCTCCCCAGGTCCGTCCAGTATGCTGATAGTAGTATTTCTCCCGCTCCGCATCCGTCTCTTCAATGCGCTTTACAGCTTCTTCATAGGGAAGCCCATCCTTTTCCATCACCCGATGAATCCGGTCCTCTTTGTCGGCACACACATAAATATTAAAAACATTGGATTGATCTTTTAATATTTCTGACGCGCACCGTCCGAGAATAATACAAGGCTTCTCAGCTAACTCACGGATAGCTTCCGCTTCCGTCTCAAAAGCATTCTTACGAACCTCCTGCTCCACATTCACCTTGTCATAAACCGGCAATCCCAGTCTCTCCGATAATTCTTTCGCAATGGTGCTTGCGCCTGTACCGTATCTACGGCTCATGGTAATAACTAATCCCATACACGTGTGCCCCCTTTGATGTAAATCTTCTTTTACAGGTTCTATGATAAGTCACTTGATGTTATTTGTCAAATTCTCAAAGGTCTTTTTATCCCATTTTTTTGAATATTTTTCACTTTTTACACATACAATTTATGGAAAAATTTTTTGAGGTTTTTTATGAAAATGAAACCCAGATACATAACCGCCGTAAAAATCGGCATGCTTTTTGTCGCCGCTTACATGTTTGGCCATTTCAGCGCCGTTGCCGCAGATTACTTTCAGCCGGAAGCTGTAGAAGCCTCTGCTGACGGTAACTGGGGACTGAGCTTCCAACAGGAAGGAGAGCCCCCTGTAGCCAACGCTTCTGCTGAAGAACTGGCAAAATATGATGCCTACTATGCCGAAATGACCGATGAAAAAGTTCTCTATCTGACCTTTGATGCCGGATACGAAAACGGAAATATGCCTGCTATTTTAGATGCGCTGAAAAAGCATCAGGCACCGGCTACCTTTTTTGTTGTGGGGAACTTCATCGAGAGCGAACCCCAATTGATCCAGAGGATGGTATCGGAAAGCCATACCGTTGGAAATCACACCTACAGCCATCCGGATATGTCAAAAATCTCCACTGTGGAAGCCTTTACCCAGGAGCTTGAAGGAGTCGAAAAGCTCTATGAAAAAATAACCGGTCAGCCGATGATCAAGTATTATCGACCACCGCAGGGTAAATACAGCGAAATGAATCTCCAAATGGCCAAAGATCTGGGATATAAAACCTTTTTCTGGAGTCTGGCCTATGTGGACTGGTATGTAGATAAACAGCCGACGAAGGAGGAAGCCTACGAAAAACTCCTTGGCCGCATCCATCCCGGTGCCATCGTCCTCCTCCACAGTACCTCTTCCACCAACGCTGAAATCCTCGATGAACTTCTGACCAAATGGGAAGAAATGGGCTACACCTTTAAGAGCCTGGATGAACTGGTCAGCGCCTCGCAGACATAATCTGTAAATTTTTCTCCTTCCCTCAGGGCAAAAAAATCCCTTCTCTGTTCATCATATCCGGAACAGAGAAGGATTTCTTTTAATCTAAATTATTTTCACTGACAATGCTATAATAAGCCCTGGATGTTGCCAGGTATACTAAAATATAAAACAGAGCAAATACGCCAAAACTGCCAAGGGTTACCAGAATCAACAGGCGAGTATTCATTAAGCCAAACAGCGTCAGCAGTTTAGAAATCAGAGGGAAGGCAAATCCCATATGAATGCCCGACATGATCAGTGGTGCAAAAAAGACAGTTAAAACCTGGGAATTAATGCTCTTTTTAATCTCCTTTTTCGTCATGCCCACTTTTTGGAGAATTTCAAACCGGGACTGATCTTCGTAACCTTCGATGATCTGCTTATAGTACATGATCAGCACAGCGCCGCAGATGAACACAAGGCCCAGAATCAGCCCGAGGGCAAAAAATCCGCTGTTTAATGCCAGATAATCCTCCCTCTGCACGGCCATACATTCAAAAGACACATTGCGATTCTGTGCAGTCACTTCCTCTTCTGAAAGTCCGGTAGCTTCCATGATTGGTTCTAATGTCACCTTATCCACGATACCGTTATAAATTTCCGTCTGTTCCTCTTCGCTGCATGCAAGATCAAAGCCATAATAATCATGCACGTAGGCCCGTTCCACTTCGCCCATTTGAGCCAGCATCTCATTAAGAGAATTTACAGCGTCGGTCACATCCGGCACGAACATAAAAAGCGACGGCATAATCTGCATCGTATCTGTTTCGTTCGCCACGAAGCCTTTTTCTGCTTTTTTGACGCGGAAAGTTCCGATGCCATCCAAAGTAATCTCATCGTATTTAAAGTTTGTTTTTGTCGCATAAAGTAAAGCCTCTCCTTCCGCAACTGTCTCTTCAGTTCCCATAATCTGATTATAATCTTCCAGAGGGATAACAAATACCTGCCATATTTTGGAAAAATCCACTGAAGGTCCTATCTTGCTTTCATCAAAAATAATGGTATCGTCTTCCATAATGCCCGAAAAACTCACATAATGATAATGAATGGTATTTTCCTTTGTCTGCTGATAAACTGCAAGCTGCCCATCGATTACCTGATGAAGATAATCCGTGTACTCTGTATCCGCCGTATTTGTCTGCAGAATCATATTTCTAGGATAACGCTGGCGCAGCATATCTTCACTGCCGATATACAGGCAGGAAGTGGATGAGATCATTACCAGTACCATCGTTGAAAGAATACATATAGAGGCCAGCCCGGCGCCGTTGCGTTTCATCCGATACACCATGGAAGACAAAGAGATAAAATGATTCGTTTTATAATAGTATCGTTTATTTTTCTGAAGCAGCCGGCAAAAGGTTACCGAACCGGCAATAAATAAAAGATAGGTTGCAACAATAACCATGACGACAGCAACAAAAAATAAAACCATGGCCGTTACCGGATCCTGAATCGTTATGGCCAGACAATAAGCGCCGCCTAAAAGAACAAGCCCCACCAAAGCCAGAAGCCAGTTGGCCTTCGGCGGTTTCTCCCCTACCGACTCACTCTTCATCAGTTCCACTGGTTTAGATTTATAAACCTGGTACAGACTGCTCAGCAGAATCAAAGAAAAAATAACCCCAAACCATTTTAAAGTCATCACCAGAGCTTCTTTATCAACGGTAAAATTAAATCCCACTGTACTGTTTAAAATTCTCGATACCAAAAGCTCGGCAGCTTTTGAAAAAAGGACGCCGCATCCAAGCCCCAAAACAATCGATGTCACAGCGATGATCAAACTTTCCCAGATAATGACTCTCGAAAGATTTCCCTTACTCATACCAAGAATATTATATAAACCAAATTCCTTTTTTCTGCGTCGTATAAGAAAGGAATTGGTATAGAACAAAAGCATGGTCGAAAAAATGCCAATGACCCCGATTCCCATACTCAGGAATCCCTGAACACTTTCGCCGCCCCGCATATTGCCCACGGCGTTATTTTCAGATAAAAAAGTAACAATATAAAACATCATGACCATACCGATGCCCGTCAATATATAAGGAACATAGGTTTTTTTGTTTTTGGCAATGCCTGTCACTGCCAGTTTTGGATAAAATCCCAGTCTCATCGCCGTTCACCACCTGTCATTAAAATGGTCAGCGTATCTGAAATCTTCTGATACAACGCCTCACTGGAACTATTGCCACGGTAAATCTGATGAAAGACTTCGCCGTCTTTGATAAATAATACCCGGCTTGCATGACTGGCTGCTTTCACCGAATGGGTAACCATCAGAATGGTCTGACCTTCCTGATTGATTTTTCCAAACAGTTCCAGCAATTCATCCGTAGACTTGGAATCCAGAGCCCCCGTCGGCTCATCCGCCAGGATCAGCTTCGGATGGGTAATAAGGGCCCGCGCCACCGCCGCCCGCTGCTTCTGACCTCCGGATACTTCATAAGGATACTTGCCCATCAGTCCTTCAATCCCCAGTTTCTGCACGATAGGCATCAGTTTCGCCCGCATTTCTCCATAATGCTTTCCGGCCAAAACCAGTGGAAGCATGATATTATCTTTTAATGTAAATGTATCCAGTAGATTAAAGTCCTGAAAAACAAACCCCAGATTTTCCCGCCGGAATTCGGCAATCTTCGTCTCACGGATTTTTGAAAGCTCGTTTCCATCCAGACAGACGCTCCCGGAAGTCGGTCGATCTAACGCCGCCAAAATATTCAGCAAGGTTGTTTTTCCTGAACCGGATTCTCCCATAATCGCTACATATTCGCCTTTTTCCACACTGAAAGACACATCCGAAAGAGCCTGCACTTTATTGGCTCCAAATCGTGTCGTATAAATTTTTTTAATATTATTGACTTCCAAAATTGCCATTTGGAATCCCTCCTTATTCTCTTTTACGAATCTATTGTAGCAAAACAGGGAAATGTGCTGCCATCGTTTTGGCTTACATTTCCCCGGTCCAACCTTACATTTTTGAAATATTTCTATTCAACTTCCAGTGCTTTTCTATTAAGATCAATACGTACCTCGGTTCCTTCATCTACCTTTGAGGTCACGCTGATCTTATGATTTAATCGGCCGCAGATTCTCCGGCACAGATATAATCCGATGCCACTGGCCTTCTTATCACTCCGGCCGTTATATCCGGTAAAGCCCTTTTCAAAAATCCTCGGCAGATCCTCCGGTGCGATACCGATTCCCGTATCCCGGATACACAGTGTCTTTGGAGCCTCCAGGGTTATGCTGATTTCCCCGGAACGGGTATATTTCAGCGCATTGGACAATACCTGCTCAATTACGAATAAAAACCATTTTTCATCCGTCAGCACCTTGCAGAAAAGAGGTTCATAGACAAGTCGGATTTTTTTACGGATAAACTGGGAAGCATATTTCCGCACGGCCTGACGGAGAATATCATCCAGATCATACTGTTTTAAAACATAGTCCGTAGCTCCTGCATCCAAACGCAAATATGTAAGCACCATCTCCACATACTGTTCAATCCGCTGTAATTCATCCAAAAGTTCCCGGTTGCTCTCACTATCCTCGCCCTGCAGCTGGAGCCGCATGGCTGCGATCGGAGTTTTTATCTGATGAACCCAGATTGTATAGTACTCCATCATATCTGTATATTGATGGGTCATCTGATTCGTCATCTGCTGTTTTTCTTCATAAAGCGAACGAATGACCTCCTGATAATCCATTTCAATCCGCCCATCCGCTTCCGGAAAATGGCTGTCTGTGTATTTGATTTCTTCCACCATCGCCTCAAGCTGCTTATGTTTCGCACAAAAACGCTGATAATCCCGTCCCAATACGATCACCGCGACAAAGAGTCCGATCACAGTCCCATAAAGGACCGAAACAACCGGAAGTTTCCATAGAGCAAAAATTATCCCAAAGATCACAGCAGACAGGAAATATACTCCAATCACTTTTCTATGAAGTTTTATATACTCTGCCAACATTTCCATTGTCTATTCCTCTTATCCGATCAAATATCCCATACCTTTTTTGGTCACAATAAATTCCATTAGTCCAACCTGTTCCAGCTTCTTCCGAAGCCTTGCAATATTGACTGTCAAAGCATTTTCATCCACAAAGCTGTCTGTCTCCCAAAGCCGCTCCATCAATGTATCCCGGCTGACAACCTTTCCTTTGTTCTCCATTAGTGTCCTTAAAATACGATAATCATTTTTGGTCAATTCAATCCGCTCCCCATTATAGGTCAGACTGGCATCCGAAGTATTCAACATGGCGCCCCGGTGCTGTAAGATCGTCATCTGCCCGCCAAAATCATAGGTTCTCCGCAGTATGGCCTGAATTTTCGCCGTAAGTACATTCAAGTCAAAAGGTTTGGCGATAAAATCATCTCCCCCCATATTCATGGCCATGACAATGTTCATATTATCCGAAGCGGAAGAAATAAAGATAATCGGTATCTGGGAAAACTTTCGGATTTCCGCACACCAGTAGTATCCATTATAAAAAGGCAGTGAAATATCCAACAACACCAGTTGAGGGCTAAATTCTGAAAATTCTTCCAGCACATTTCTGAAATTCTCCACACAACTCACTTCCAAATCCCACATCTCTATCTGTTTTTTCATTGCAGACGCAATGCCCATATCGTCTTCCACTATCAATATCCGATACATCCGCTACCTCCTGTCTCATACTTTGTCTGTTGCAGTCATCCTTCCATCTGAATAAAAGAAGTATATCATACCAGACCTGGTGTTTCAAGGAGCGATAAACACTATGATTTTTATATAAAAATGTCCGGGATTTCTGTCTGACATTCAAGAAATCCCGGACACTTTTTATTTTTTTCGTATAAATCACAAAGTAATTTTTGACTATCTTTTCAAAAGTTCTTATATGCCGGTATAGCCTATTGTTACAGGCTTTTCCGGCATTTTTTGTTATGGAAGATATTCTCAAATCTTCTTATATCCCCGTATGTTTTGGTGTTCAAAAGTAGTATGTGGAGTAGTAAATTCTCCGTTTACTACTTATGCAATCAGCCGCTTCATTTCTGTTATCGACGTTTCGGAAGTCGTATGCGCGTAATAGTTCAGCGTCATATTGATGTTGGAATGTCCCATGATGTACTGCAATGCCTTTGGGTTCATTCCTGCATTTGCTAACGTGGTGCAGAATGTGTGGCGTAAGGTGTGCGGTGTCATTACCTTTGGCAATGCTACCTTTTGCGTTTTGGTGTATTTCCTTACAAGCCCCCGGAACATACTTTCATAGTTGACTGCCACTTTTGGCAAGCCGTTCCGGTTAAGAAACAGAAACTTTGTGTAGCCCTCTAAAATAACAGGCTGTGCATATTTCCGTTTGTTCAGCACCCGTTGAAATGCTTCCAACACTTTTTCACTCATAGGAATAACCCGATTGCCGCTTTTCGTCTTAGGCGTTTCCACATAGTAACCCACGTCTGCAATCTTCAAAAGTTGGTGGTCTACATTGATAAGCTGTTTGTCTAAGTCAATGTCAGCTTCCGTCAGTCCGCAGAGTTCCGAAATGCGAAGCCCTGTCCCTAACAGTATGATAATCTCGTCGTAGTATTTCTGATAGACTTTATCATGCTGCACAAAGGACAGAAAAGCCGCTTCCTGCGTAGGGGATAGAGGTTCCTTTGGTTCCGTATCATCTTCAAGGACTGTGTTCAACTGGAAGTCAAATGGATTTTTACGAATACAATCGTCCTGTATGGCTGTGTAAAAAGCAGCCTTTAAGGAACGCTTGTGGTTGTTGATAGTCTTGAAGCCGTAACCTTTTTCTTTCATGCGTAATGCCCATTCCTTTGCGTCGGAGAGCTTCACATTTTCAATCCGGCAGGCTCCAAGTTTATCCTCCTGCAAAATCCGCATGAGCTGTTTTCGCCCCTGCTTTGTACCATGCCGCACATTTGCCCGGTGGCGTATCTGCTTTGCGTAGAGTTGGCAGACCGTCATTTTCTTTCCGATATGGTCGATACCGTCGTCAAGGTCTTTTTGGATTTCTTTCTCTTTTTCCCTCAACGCTATATCGTCGCGTTTTCCTGCCGGGGTTTTGTCCGTAGGTACTAACTTCCAAGAATACACAAACTGCGGTTTTCCAAAGGTATCTATATATTTGTAGGCATATCTCCCGTCTTTTCTCTGGCTCTCTCCGGTGCGGAGAATACGATTTTTATTATCCCGTCTTTTTTCCGACATCGTTATGCTCCTTTCCATAATGGAAAGAGCCTTGATATGCTTGACTACATTGTACCACATTCAAGGCTCGATTTCACTATCAGATTGCGTCCACCGTATCAATCATTTTTTCAAACTGCTTACGCTTAATCTGAATACGGTTTCCGTTCATCATTACCCAGTCCGGGACGGGATTTTCTTCTGCCAGTTTCCGCAGCTTGCTTTCTCCGATACGGAAATATTTTGCGGCTTCTTCTATGGTAAGAGTGTACTTTTCCCAAATCGGCACGTCGTTATTGTTCAATTTGTCGTCCCCCTTTCTAAATGGGTCAAAAGTCAATTTGTAACATAGGCTTTAATCGGACGGCTATTAGCGTAACCTCATGGGACTTGCACCCCTCCGGCGGTCTGCCGAAGCCCTACCCATTGCCTGCGACGCTTCTAACGCTCGGACTATGGCTGTAAGGAAGTATCATTATGTATTCTGTGCGTTATCGCCCGCAAGTTGCTACACTTGCTTTGCAGCGGTGGTGTTGTTCGCTCGCTTTTCCCGTAGGAGAAAGGTCATGGCGCACCCGCCGTATGGCTCGGCACAAAAGGAACGTATCCGATTTGCCTTATGCTGCGTCGCCGTTCTATTGCGCCGCTTTCTTTGTCAAGGTTCAAAATGGCTGTGTTGCCGCATTAGCAGCGGAACGGAAAAGGGGGAGTAAAGACGTTCCACCGCCGATTGCGGTTATTTCTCTGTTCTAAAATTGAGGACAGCCATCATCAGTTTGGCTTGCAGCCGTTCCCGAATGTCGTTGTCTATACCAAAATAAACATTTCCACGCTCGTCATATAACTTTCGCATGGATAAACGGGCTATATAACCGCTGAAATGCTGCAAGACCATTTTCATAGCGTCCGGGTCGCCCTTTGTCGCTGCCACAATGACAGGATAAGGAACAAGGGCATTTTCCGGGTAGCCGGGTTCGTTACCATTCGTCCCATTCATCAGCATTTTCCTCCAGATATTTTCTTAATTTCTCAAAAGAGCTTGTCCGCCTGTACTGTATCGTGCTTCTCGACGTGTTGAACAGCTCCGCAATCTCGGTATCGTTCATTCCCTCGAAGTAATACAGCAATATGGCTTTGCGCTTTTCTTCCGGCAAAGTACGGATTGCTTCAAGAAGCAACTTCGGCGTGATTTTCTTTCCGGCTTTTTCAAAGACGGTTTCAGCAGTTTCCCGTTTGAAATATTCATCAAAGGTATGTAGCTGTCGCGCTTCATCTAAGGTCATGTCAGAAAAGGTTACTTCCTTTGCCTTATGTGTACGAAGCTCTCTATGAGCGTCGCACGCTTCATTGTGCAATACCGCATTGCAATACTTCTGAAAAGAACATTGCTTATAAAACTCCCTGCTATTAGGTTCCACATTCTCACCTCCTTTCTTGTTGAAAGTTGGTGGTGCTTCCCCCTTTTCGCGGGGTAATACGGAGCCTTGAAAAAATGCCAAATATTTTCGGAAATTTTTTCAAAAAATTTTTTAAGCATACAAAATGCGCCCGTCCGCAAAAAAACGCGGACAGGCGCATAGGAATAATAAAAAGTATTTAGATGATTTAATAGTTCATATCTAAGGGTAGGAATATCCCCGGTGGCGGTCGGGCTTTTTTTGATGTGTCAATGACCGTCGGATTTTGTCGATATGGTATGT
>ERZ1673746.323-NODE-323-length-61948-cov-15.872070_pt1 | contig 61948 bp, 57 predicted proteins | sample MGYA00580205_ERZ1673746 | MGnify/ENA primary metagenome ERZ1673746 (study PRJEB41218, sample SAMN15661771) | gut metagenome | host: Homo sapiens | place: Canada: London | collected 2015-08-20/2019-03-30 | study: EMG produced TPA metagenomics assembly of...
CATCCCGGAGGTGGAACAGGTCACTGCCTGACCTGTCCCGCCGGGACGGTTCTCTAAAAAACACCATATAGATTTTTGTACGCCGCCGCCCGCCATCGAGCAAAGTTTTACACCTAATTGGGGATAAAACAGCTCATGGCGGGCGGCGGCGTTGCCTTGATTGGCGGCGTTCTTGTCCCACTGCTCTCCGGCCTGTTCAGCTAACCGATTCTGAAATACACCGCCGCGCCGCCCCCCCCTGACCGGGGGCGGCGCGGGAAAGGAGGTGCTGCCTTTTGATTATTGATTGGCTGGAGGAATGGTTTAAGGGCGTTCTGATCGACGGAATCATCGGCAACCTGTCGGGGCTGTTCGATACGGTGAATACAAAGGTGGGTGAAATTGCCGCTGATGTCGGAGCAACGCCGCAGGGCTGGAACTCCGGCATTTTCAATATGATCCGCAATCTGTCCGAATCCGTCATTATCCCGATTGCGGGTGCAATTCTCGCATTTGTAATGACCTACGAGCTGATCCAGATGGTGACAGAGAAAAACAATCTGCACGACATTGACACCTTTATGTTCTTCAAATGGGTGTTCAAAACCTACGCGGCTGTCCTAATCGTCACGAACACTTGGAATATTGTCATGGGCGTTTTTGACGCGGCGCAGCAGGTCGTCAATCAGAGCGCGGGCGTGATAATCGGCAATACCAGCATTGACATAGATTCCCTTGTGGGTGATCTGCAAACGTCGCTGGAAGCTATGAGCCTTGGCGGACTGATTGGACTGTGGTTTCAATCCCTGTTTGTCGGGCTGACGATGAACATTCTTTCCATCTGTATTATGCTGGTGGTCTACGGGAGAATGATTGAAATATATCTTGTGACCTCGTTGGGACCAATCCCGCTTGCTACCATGACAAACGGAGAATGGCGCAATGTCGGGCAAAATTATCTGAAATCTCTGCTGGCGCTGGGCTTTCAGGCGTTCTTGATTATGGTGGTCGTGGGCATCTACTCGGTCTTGATCCAGAGCATTTCCGCGACGGGCGACGTGTCCGGCGCAATTTGGCTGGCAATGGGCTATACGGTGCTGCTGTGCTTCTGCCTATTCAAAACGGGCAGTATGGCAAAGGCCGTGTTCAGCGCCCATTGACGGAGGGCTTGCCTATCGGAACGTACAACATCATTTACGCAGACCCACCGTGGCGCTATGAGCAGAGAAAGGTGCAGGGCGCGGCAGAAAATCACTATCCCACCATGAGCATTGACGAGCTTTGCGCCCTGCCCGTGCCGGAGCTGGCGGCGAAAGACTGCGCCCTGTTCCTTTGGGCAACCTTTCCGCAGCTTCCCGAAGCCCTGCGGCTGATCCGCGCATGGGGCTTTCGGTATAAAACCGTGGCGTTCGTCTGGCTCAAACGCAACCGCAAAAGTCCGTCATGGTTTTACGGCATGGGCTACTGGACACGCAGCAATGCGGAAATCTGTCTGCTGGCGACCAAGGGCAAACCCAAACGGCAGTCGGCAGGCGTACATCAGTTTATTATCAGCCCCATTGAGCAGCATAGTAAAAAGCCGGATGAAGCGCGGGACAAGATTCTTGCGCTCATGGGCAATCTGCCCCGCGTGGAGCTGTTCGCCCGGCAGAAAACGCCGGGCTGGGACGCATGGGGCAATGAAATTGCAAGCGATATTACGCTTGCGGAAAGGAGTTAGCGCATGGCCTATGTAAACGTGCCAAAGGATTTGACGAAAATTAAATCCAAGGTGCTTTTCAATTTGACAAAGCGGCAGCTTATTTGTTTTGGGCTGGCGGCGCTCATGGGAGTGCCGCTTTTCTTTTTGCTCAAAGGCGGCATCGGGACGACGGCTGCGGCAATGGTGATGATCGTTGTCATGCTCCCCGGTTTTCTGTTTGGGGTGTATGAGATGAACGGGCAGCCCCTTGAAGTGGTGGGGCGGCAAATCATAGAAAGCTGCTTTCTGCGCCCCAAGGAGCGCCCCTATCAGACCGTCAACGCATACGACGCCCTTGTATGTCAATATCAAATGGAACAGGAGGTAAAGGCGATTGTCGAAAAGAGCAAACAGCGCGGAAGCAAAAAGCATGGCGGACAAGCCCAAGCTCACCCGCGCCGAAAGAAAACAGATTGAAGCCGTCATTCGTAAATATCGCGGTGACGGCAAGCCCCATACCGCGCAGGACACGATACCCTATCAGATCATGTACCCGGACGGCATCTGCTATCTCGGAAACAGGCGCTATTCGCAGAGCATTGAGTTTTTTGACATCAACTATTTGCTTGCGCAGCCTGACGATCAGACGGCTATTTTTGAATATCTCTGCGATCTGTATAACTATTTGGATTCTTCCATCCATGTGCAGTTCACCTATCCCAACCGTAAGTCCAATCGGGAGCAGCTTGCTCGGAGCTTTGAAATGCCGCCCTGCAATGACGGCTTAGACCCGATCCGGCAGGAGCAGACGGACATTCTCAAGCGGCAGCTTGCCCGCGGCAACAACGGCAGCGTGAAAACCAAGTACATCACCTATACCATTGAAGCCGATAACCTCAAGGCGGCACGGGCAAGGCTGTCGCGTATCTCGCTGGATATTCAGGGCTACTTCAAAATCATGGGTGCGGTATCCCGTGTGCTGGACGGCAAGGAGCGTTTAGAGGTGCTGCACGGCATCATGCACCCAGACGGGGAACGCTTCAACTTTGACTGGAAGTGGCTTGCCGCTGGTGGGCTTTCCACAAAGGACTTTATCGCACCATCCTCCTTTGCGTTCAAGAATAGCCGTATGTTCCAGATGGGCGGCAAGCTCTGCGCTGCAAGTTTTTTGCAGATCATTACGCCGGAGCTGACCGACCGTATACTGACCGATTTTCTTGATACGGACAGTAGCCTTGTCGTCAATGTCCATATTCAGGCATTGGAGCAGACAGAAGCCGTAAAAATGGTGAAGCGCAAAATCACCGACCTCGATGCAATGAAGATTCAGGAGCAGAAAAAGGCTGTCCGGGACGGCTACGATATGGATATTCTGCCGTCCGACCTTGCTACCTACGGCGGTGCGGCGAAAAAGCTGCTGCAAGATCTCCAAAGCCGCAACGAGCGGTATTTTCTGCTGACGTTTCTTGTTCTGAACTACGGAGATACCAAACGCAAGCTGGAAAACGAAGTGTTCCGTACAGCAGGCGTAGCGCAAAAGCACAACTGCACCCTGACGCGGCTGGACTTCCAGCAGGAGCGCGGTCTTGTGTCCTCGCTGCCGCTGGGGGAAAATCAAATCCATATCACGCGGGGCATGACGACCTCGGCCGTGGCAATCATCGTTCCCTTTGTGACGCAGGAGCTATTTCAAGGCGGCGATTCCCTCTACTACGGGCTAAACGCCAAGTCCGGCAACATGATTATGCTTGACCGCAAAAATGCACGTTCGCCCAACGGCCTTGTATTTGGCACACCGGGCGGCGGCAAGTCATTCTCCTGCAAGCGGGAAATGATCGGTGTGCTGCTGAAAACCCACGATCATGTGCTGGTATGTGACCCGGAGGGCGAGTATGCGCCGCTGGTAAAGCTGCTGCATGGGCAGATCATCAAGCTCTCACCCACCAGCCGCGACTACCTGAATCCGCTGGACATCAACCTGAATTATTCCGAGGACGAAAACCCGCTGGCGCTTAAATCCGATTTTGTGCTGTCCCTCTGTGAGTTGATTATGGGCGGCAAGACCGGGCTGGAAGCCATCGAGCGCACCGTAATTGACCGCGCTGTGCAGCGTATCTATCAGCCCTACTTTGCAGACCCGCGCCCAGAGAATATGCCGATCCTCTCCGACCTCCATGCCGCGCTGACAGCGCAGCATTTGCCGGAAGCCGACCGTGTGGCACAGGCGCTTGATCTGTATGTGTCGGGATCGCTCAATTTCTTTAACAACCGAACGACGGTTGACATTGACAACCGCTTTGTCTGCTTTGACATCAAGGAGCTGCCGAAGAACCTGAAAAAGCCGGGTATGCTGGTGATTCAGGATCAGGTTTGGAATCGTGTCACCCGCAACCGCAACACAGGCGTATCGACATGGTACTACGCGGACGAATTTCATTTGTTATTAAAAGAGCCGCAAACCGCAGCATACAGCGCGGAGATCTGGAAGCGATTCAGAAAATGGGGCGGTGTGCCAACAGGTGCGACGCAAAACGTCAAGGATCTGCTGTCCAGCCCGGAAATCGAAAATATTCTGGAAAATTCAGACTTCATCTGTATGCTCAACCAAGCGGCAGGCGACCGAAAAATTCTTGCTGAACGTCTGAATATCTCGCCGGAGCAGCTAAAGTTCGTTACCAACTCCCCACCCGGCGAAGGGCTGCTGTTCTTTGAAAATGTGATCCTGCCCTTTGCAGACAAGTTCCCACGGGACACCGAGCTTTACCGCATCATGTCCACCAAGCCAAGCGAGGTGAACGGCGTATGATGATGGAGCTTGATACCATTCTCTGCGGCGACAGTCTGAATGTGCTGAAAGCCTTGCCGGAGAGCAGCGTCCATTGCTGCGTGACCTCGCCGCCCTACTACGGGCTGCGGGATTACGGCATGGACGTACAGATCGGGCGGGAAGCCACGCCGGAGGAATACATTTCGCGGCTGACAGCGGTATTCCGTGAGGTGCGCCGGGTGCTGCGCCCTGACGGAACCTTGTGGGTAAATATCGCGGACAGCTATTGCGGCACAGGCAGCAAGGGCGATGCCCGCGACCCCAAATATCCGCAGGGGCGCAACGGGCAGAACTTTTCTCTCTGCCAAACGGTACGGGGCTGCAAGCAGAAGGACATGATCGGGATTCCGTGGATGCTGGCCTTTGCGCTCCGCGCCGATGGCTGGTATCTGCGTAATGACGTGATTTGGGCAAAGGGAAATCCCATGCCGGAGAGTACCAAAGACCGCTGCACCCGCAGCCATGAGCATATTTTCATGCTCACCAAGAGCAGGCGCTATTTCTATGACTGGCTTGCCATAGCCGAACCCATTGCCCCCACGACCGCCCTGCGCAAAAAGGCGGGGCGCGGCGTGGGCAAGTATTCCGCTCCCGTGCCGGGACAGCCGCAGACGCAGAATATCAATAAGCCGAGGGAAAAAGGCAGCATCACCGACGACATGATCTCGCCCGTCCGGGCAAAGCGCGATGTGTGGTTTATCAACACCGTGCCTTACAAGGGCGGGCATTTTGCCGCCTATCCGCCCCTGCTGGCAGAAACCTGTATTCTGGCGGGCTGTCCCAAGGGTGGCATTGTCCTTGATCCGTTCATGGGCAGCGGCACAACGGGGCTTGCGGCGAAGCGGCACGGCAGGCATTACATCGGCATTGAACTGAACACGGAGTTTTGTTCCCTTGCACGGGAACGGATCGGAGGTGATACCCATTGAAAGAATTTAAGCCCCGCGATAAGCTCACCCAGCGCATGACCCGCGACGGCGCGGTGCTGGACAATCAGACCACGGGTGAAGAAATCCATATTTCCGAGCGTGACGCGGAAAAGCAGCTTTCCCCGGATGGGCAGTCTGTCCAGATGGGAAAACGCGACGCACCTATGAATCCGGCAGAGGACGCCCCCAAGCACGGGCGGCAGCTCCGCCCACAGGAGCAAAAAGAGCCGGAAAAGGAGCAGCCAAAACCGCAGCAGCCAAGCGCCGAGCCGTTTCAGCCGCAGAGCGGCAGCCCCATTTCCCATATCCCGCAGGACATTCCAACGTCCGCCGCGCTGGGTGGTACAGCGGAAAAGCTCTTTGACCGTGCGGCCGCAGAGCATGACGCGCACAAGGCGCGGCAGACAGCGCGGATGTCCCGCGACGCAGCGCAGCAGCGGTATTCTGCATCCCGTTTGCAGTTTTCCGAGGAAGAACGCGCCGTGCCGGAGTTGCACGAGCATATCCACCGTGCGGAAAAGGCCGCCGACAAACTGGATGCAGCGCAGGCAGCGATCCCCAAGAAACGGGTGCTGCGCAAGGAGCGTGTCTTTGATGAAGCCAGCGGCACAGCCAAGACCAAACTGCGCTTTGATACCGTGGATAAGTCCCCGCCCAAGCTGAAACCGAATCCGTTAGGCCGTCCGCTGCGGGAGGTCGCAGTACAGGCGCACGGAAAAATCCATGAGGTCGAGCATGAAAACGTCGGTGTGGAAAGCGGGCATAAGGCAGAGGAATTTGCCGAGCATGGCGCAGGCGGTGCAATTCGCTGGGAGCGCCGTCACCGCAAGCTGAAACCCTACCGCGCTGCGGAAAAGGTCGAGCGCAAAGCCTTAAATGCCAATGCAGAATATCTCTACCAAAAGGCGCTGCATGATAACCCTGAAATGCTCTCCGGCAATCCGCTTAATCGCTTTTTCCAGAAGCAGCGTCTAAAGCGTGAGTATGCCAAGGCTGCAAGAACGGCAAAGGCTGCGGGCAGCACCGCGCAGGCAACCGCCAAAAGCGCCGAAAAAACCGTAGAAGCCACGGCGACGGCAGCGAAAAAAGCGGCAGAAAAGGCAAAGGAAGCAGCGGAGTTCGTTGCCCGCCATTGGAAAGGTGCGCTGGTCGTTCTGGCTGGTTTCCTGCTGATTGTCATGCTAATCGGCGGGCTGCAATCCTGCTCTGCGCTGGTGGGCGCGGCTGGCGGCGGTGTGGCGGCATCCAGCTATCAGTCGGAGGACGCGGACATTCTTGCCGCCGAAGCCGCCTACTGTGCGCTGGAAGCCGAGCTGCAAGAATATCTCGACACCTATGAACGCACCCATGATTACGACGAATACCACTATGACCTTGACGAGATCAAGCACGATCCTTATGTCCTAGCATCGATCCTCTCCGCGCTACATGACGGCGCATGGACGGCAAGCGAGGTGCAGGGGACGCTGCAAATGCTCTTTGAAAAGCAATATATTCTCACAGAAACCGTCGTGACCGAGGTGCGCTTCCGCACCGTTACCCGGACAGACAGCGCGGGCAACGAGTACGAGGTAGAAGTTCCGTATAACTACTACATCTGCACCGTCGAGCTGGAAAACTTCAATCTCTCGCATATCCCCGTTTATATCATGGACGAAGAAACGCTGTCCAAATATGCGCTGTATATGTCGGTGTTGGGCAACAAGCCGGAGCTGTTCGGGGATAGCGAGTATATCCCCAAGTACATCACAAACCGCCCAGAGGGATATGAGATCCCGCCCTCTGCAATGGAGGACGAAACCTTTGCCGCCGTTATCACAGAAGCCGAAAAATATTTAGGGTACCCCTATGTGTGGGGCGGCAGCAGCCCGTCCACCTCCTTTGACTGCTCCGGCTTCGTGAGCTGGGTGCTGACAAACAGCGGCGTGTGCAATACGGGCAGACTGGGCGCACAGGGGCTTTACAATATTTCCACCCCTGTTTCCAACCCGCAGCCGGGCGACCTCGTGTTTTTCGTCGGGACATACGATACTCCGGGCGTTAGCCATGTGGGAATCTACGTCGGCAATTCCATGATGATCCATTGCGGAGATCCGATTTCCTATTCCAACCTGAACAGCAGCTATTGGCAGGCGCATTTCTACGCCTACGCCAGACCGCCGTACAACTAAGGAGGACGGCTATGCTGACGCTGATTCCCGTTTCTCTTGCGCAGGCGAACGAGTTTGTGCGGCAGCATCACCGCCATCACAAGCCCGTTGCTGGACATAAGTTTTCCATTGGCTGTGCTGAAAATGGGCGGCTTTGTGCCGTTGCCATTGTGGGACGGCCTGTGAGCCGCTATTTGGACGACGGCTTTACGTTGGAAGTCAACCGCTTGTGCAGCGATGGCACGAAGAACGCTTGCAGCATCCTCTATGCGGCAGCGGCACGGGCTGCGCGGGCGATGGGCTACCGAAAAATTATCACCTACACCTTGGACACCGAAAGCGGCGCAAGCCTACGCGCCGCAGGCTGGACGAACGCCGGACTTGCGGGCGGCAAGGCGTGGACAGGCAGCCGCCGTCCTGCCCAGCCGCTCTATCCGGCGCAAATGAAATACCGCTATGAAAAGCGGCTGAATGAAAGGAGCTGCTAACCTATGGCTATGAGCAAAATTGACCGCATTGACCGTGAGATTGAAAAGACCCGCGGCAAAATCACCGAGTACCAAAACAGACTGAAAGAGCTGGAAGCCCAGCGCACCGAGCAGGAGAACTTTGAAATCGTCAATCTTGTCCGCTCGATGTGCATGAGCCGCGACGAGCTGATGAATTTCCTGCGCGGCGGCGCAAATGACGCGCCGCCCGTGGAAACCGCCTATCACGAACAGGAGGACATGGCCGATGACGAAGAATAAGCATTTTCGCTCTGTATTCGCCGCGTTGCTCTGCGTGGTGCTGTGCATGACGGCTTTTGCCACCGTCGCGTATGCGGACGGCGGCGACTACTACGATGACGAGCTGCCGCCTGAAACGTGGCAGGAGGAAACGCAGCCGGAGGACAACACGATTGTCCCCGGCACTCCGTTCACCGAGGACGGCATCGCTGCGACCCGCGATCTTCTCTATGATAAACACACCAATAAGCAGTTTATCACCGTGGAAACCCGAAATGGGCATACGCTGTATATCGTCATTGACTATGACAAGCTGCTGGACGAGGAAGAAGAACGCTATCAGACATATTTCTTAAATCCCGTAGACGAAGCCGACTTGATGGCGCTGCTGGAGGACGACAGCCAGAACACGCCCGTTGTCTGCTCCTGCACCGAAAAATGCACCGCTGGCAAGGTCAATACGAACTGTGCCCTCTGCAAAACGGATATGACGAATTGTGCCGGAAAGGAAGCGACGCCGGAGGAAACGGAACAGTCAGACGAGCCGACGCCTGAGAAGAAAAACAATGTGGGCGGCATCCTGATCCTTGTACTGATTCTTGCTGCGGGTGGCGGCGGTGCGCTGTGGTACTTCAAGCTGCGCAAGCCGAAATCCAGCGTCAAGGGCGGCGACGAGCTGGACGAGTTCGATTTTGACGAGGATGACGAAGCCGAAGAATACGGGGATGATGAGGACGCAGACAGCGCCAGCGATCCCGACGAACAGGAGAATGAAGAATGAGTGTTTTGATTATTTGTGAAAAGCCCTCTGTGGCAAAGACCGTTGCCCTTGCGCTGGGCGCTGCGGAGCAAAAGGACGGGTATCTTTCCGGCGACGGGCTGCTGGTGTCGTGGTGCATCGGGCATCTTATCAGTATGGCAGATGCGGGCAGCTACGACGAGCGATACAAAAAGTGGCGCTATGAGGATCTTCCCATTCTGCCGCAGACATGGAAATATGCCCCCACCCCCGGCAAGGAAAAGCAGCTTGCCATTTTGAAAGAGCTGCTGCATCGCAGCGACGTTTCCGAGGTGGTAAACGGCTGTGACGCTGGACGTGAGGGCGAGCTGATTTTCCGCTTTGATTATGAGCAGACCGGATGCACGAAGCCCTTTTCCCGTCTTTGGATTTCCTCTATGGAGGACAGTGCCATCCGCGAGGGCTTTGCCGGACGCAGAGCCGGAACGGAGTATGACGCGCTGTATCAATCGGCGCTGTGCCGTGCGCGGGCAGACTGGCTTGTTGGCATCAATGCGACGCGGCTTTTCTCCGTGCTGTACCACAAGACCCTGAATGTGGGACGGGTGCTGTCACCTACGCTGAATCTGCTGGTGGAGCGCGACGGAAAAATTACGATGTTCCACAAGAAGAAATACCACATCGTGCATATCGGCTGCGGCGGCGTGGACGCGGAAAGTGAACGCATTTCCGACGCTGCCGCTGCGGATGCGCTGAGAACGGCTTGCGAAGCGTCGCAGGCCGTTTGCGTTTCTCTCAAAAAAGAGAAGAAAACCGCGCTGCCGCCGAAGCTATTTGACCTTACCTTGTTGCAGCGGGAAGCCAACCGCGTTTACGGCTTTACCGCCAAGCAGACCCTTGACTATGCGCAAAGCCTGTATGAAAAGCGTTTTCTGACCTATCCCCGTACCGACAGCAATTATCTCACCGAGGATATGGCGCAGACGGCAACCGACCTTGTTGCGGCACTGCTGCCTGTGCTTCCCTTTATGCAGGGCGCGGAGCTTACGCCGGAGATCGGGCGTGTCATCAACAGCGCCAAGGTTTCCGACCACCACGCGATTATCCCCACGGCGGCCTTTGCAGGCAGCGGCTTTGACGGACTGCCGGAGAGTGAAAAGAAGCTGATGTCCATTGTCTGCTGCAAGCTGCTGTGTGCCGTTGCAGCGCCGCAGGAGTATGAAACCGTTACGGCGGTTTTTGATTGCGGCGGCAAGCAATTCACCGCCAAGGGCAAAACGATCCTGATGGCAGGCTGGAAAGACATTGACGCCCGTTTCCGCGCCGCGCTCAAAGCAAAGCCGGACGAGGACGGCGCAGAGGATGCGGCGCTGCCGGAGCTTTCCGAGGGGCAGATTTTTGAAGCGGTCACGGCATCCGTTTCCGAGCATTACACCACGCCGCCCAAACCTTACACCGAGGATTCGCTTCTGTCCGCAATGGAGAACGCGGGCAAGGAGGATATGCCGGAGGATGCAGAACGGCAAGGGCTGGGAACTCCGGCAACGCGGGCAGCAATGATCGAAAAGCTGCTCTCTGCCGGATTTGTCGAGCGCAAGGGCAAAAGTCTTGTGCTGACCAAGGACGGCATCAATCTCGCCGTCATCCTGCCGGATATGCTGAAATCGCCGCTGCTCACCGCTGAATGGGAAACCCGCCTGACGGAGATCGCCAAGGGCAGCGACGACCCGCAGCGCTTCATGCAGGGAATCGAGGATATGACGCGGGAGCTGGTGAAGCGGTATTCCCACATCACCGAGGACGGCAAAAAGCTGTTCGCGCCGGAAAAGGAAGCAGTTGGCATCTGCCCGCGCTGCAAAAGCCCTGTCTATGAGGGCAAGAAGAATTTCTACTGCTCTGACCGCTCTTGCCGCTTTGTCATGTGGAAGAATGACAAATTCTTTGAAAGCCGGAGAACCGTCTTTTCCAAGAAGATCGCTGCCGCGCTCCTAAAGGACGGCAAGGCGAAAGTCAAGGGGCTGTACTCTGAGCGCACGGGCAAGACCTATGACGGGACGGTGCTGCTGTGTGATACGGGAGAGAAGTATGTGAATTACCGTATCGAGCAGAGAAAATGATCCGGCTGAATGACGCGCAGCATCGCAGAGTGAAAAAGCTGATCCGCTGCCATTGCGCCAACAATATGCGCGGATGCTGTCTGCTGCTGGACGACGGCGAGCCGTGCGTCTGTGTGCAGGCCATCAGCTATTCGCTGCTCTGCCGATACTTCCGGGAAGCGGTGCTGCCCGCAGACCGGGAGTTGTGCGCGGATCTTGCAGCCACGGCGGACACCCGCAAGAAATGTGAGCTATGTGGCAAGCCCTTTCCCGCCCGCAGCAACCGTGCAAAATACTGTGACCGCTGTGCGCCCTATGCTGCCCGACGCAATGCAGCCGAGCGCAAGCGCCGCCAGCGGGCAAAGGCACGGTGCGTCACGGTTTAGGGGCTTCAAAAGCCTTGCGGCAAGCGGTTTTCCAGACGCGCTTTTGGAGTGTGCAGGGTATTCCTATGGAAACTACGGAAAACGGCTTTGAAAGCGTGACAGAACGCATTTTACGGAGATAAAAGAACGATTCAGTAACGCAGCAAGCATAGGGAGTGTGGCTACAACTCCCGAAAATCGCCGTCCGGCACAGACCGGGCGGCGATTGCTTGTTGGGATAGTCCCAAACCCTTATGTCAGAAAGGAGCGCAGACGTGGACGAACACCTTTTGGAAGTATATCTTATCAACACCGCACGGCATACCGAGGAAACGCCTGTTGCGGAATGGGTATCGCTGCCCACCGACGCCGAAACGATGAAAGCCGTTTTTGAACGGCTGGGCGTAGACGGGAGCGACACGGAACAGTATCAGGTATCTGCCTTTCATTCCTCTCTGGACGGGTGGAGCGAAGCTTTGAAGCCCGGCGAAAGTCTGGACGATTTGAACTATCTTGCCGCGCTGCTCACCCAGCGCAGCAACGAGGAACGCGACAAGTTTGCCGCTACTGTGCTATACGGCGACCATGCGGCAAGCGCGGCGGACTTAATCAACCTGACGCACAATCTGGACTGCTACTGGCTTTATCCCACCGTACACAATTCCGACGATTACGGGCATTATCTCATTGACGATCTGGATGAGCTGGAATTGCCGGACGCCGCCAAGAGATTCTTTGATTACAAGAGCTATGGGCGCGAAGCGGTCAAAGAGGATCGCGGCATTTTTACCGATTATGGCTATGTCTACAACAACGGCAACGATTATGCGGAGTGGTACAAAGCCAGCCAAGTGCCGCAGGAATATTGCCTGACTGCGCAGCCCAGCCCCCAACGGGATATGGACGAGCTGCCGCAGGGCGCGGCGCTGCCCGCCGAGCCAATCCCCGTGCGTCCGTTGGTGCTGAACGCCACCGACACGCAGGGCAGAATCAAGGAGATCACCGAGCACTTGGAACAGGGCGTACAGGAGGTTTTTGAAAGTGAGAGGTATCGGGATTATCTGAAAGCCATGTCCCGCTTCCACAATTACAGCTTGAACAATACGCTGCTGATCGTCATGCAGAAGCCGGACGCATCCCTTGTCGCAGGCTACGGAAAGTGGCGCGACGAATTTGAACGCCATGTCAAATCCGGCGAAAAGGGCATCAAAATCCTTGCACCCGCACCCTATAAAATCAAAAAGGATGTGGCGAAAACTGACCCGGACACCGGGCAGCCCGTGATCGGCGCAGACGGTAAGCCCATCACGGAGCAGCAGGAGGTGACGATCCCGGCGTTCAAGGTGGTGTCGGTATTTGATGTGAGCCAGACCGAGGGCAAGGAGCTTCCCGACATTGCCGTGGACGCGCTCACGGGCAATGTGGAACAGTACGAGGATTTTTGGCGAGCCTTGAAGCTGACCTCTCCCGTTCCCGTGACACTTGAAAAAATCGACGGCAGCGCACACGGCTATTATGACCTTGCAGAAAAACGCATTGCCATTGATGACGGCATGAGCGAGCTGCAAACTATCAAGACGGCGATCCACGAGATTGCCCATGCCAAGCTGCACGATATTGACCTGAATGCGCCGGAGCAGGCGGAGCGACCCGACCGCAGCACCCGCGAGGTGCAAGCGGAAAGCGTTGCCTATACGGTGTGCCAGCATTTCGGGCTGGACACGTCGGACTACTCCTTTGGCTACGTCGCCGGGTGGAGCAGCGGCCGCGATATTAAGGAGCTGAAAGCATCCCTTGAAACTATCCGCACCGCCGCCAGCGAGCTTATTTCCGAAATCGAGGGGCATTTTGCAGAGCTTCAGGCGCAGCACACCGCAGAGCAGGAACAGGCTACTGCGCAGGATATGCCGGAGAACACCTTTTCCATTTATCAGCTTAAAGACGGCGACGCAACGCGGGATCTCCGATTTGAGCCGCTGGAACAGGTAAAGGCCGCCGGGCTGCGTGTTGACCGCGAAAATTATGAGCTGGTCTATACCGCACCCCTCTCCGACACGGACACGCTGGAGGACATTTTTGTTCGCTTCAATATGGACAGGCCGCAGGATTTTACCGGGCATAGCCTTTCCATGTCCGATGTCATTGTGCTGCATCGCGGCGAGCAGGAAACGGCGCACTATTTGGATCGTGGCGGCTATACCGAAGTGCCGGAGTTTTTACAGCCGGAGCAGACCGCGCAGCAGGAAGCACAGGCTGACGCCCCGCCAGCGGAACGACCGCTGACAGAGTTACAGAAGCAGGCTGTTGAAATTGCCAAGCAGTATGAAACGCTCTCCATGCAGGAGAAAATCGGTGTGATCGCGCAGGCGTTCGGCTGCACGTCCGGCACGATTGAAACCTCGCCCTGCACAGGAAAATGGCGCGGCACAAGTGATATTTCCATTCGCTTTGATAACGGCAGCTCTCTGTTTTTGGGTAACCACATGACGCGAAAAGCCAAAACCAAAAAGGTACAGCAGGAGCTTGTCGATAGCGCGTTGGTGCGGTATAACCCTAAAATCATCCGCGTTGCAAAGGAAACTGCTTATACCGCCCTCAAAGAACGCGAGCTTCAGGACAATGCCATTGCCGCAGAAAAGGGCTTGAAGCCCTATACGCTGCTGAACGTGGAGTTCAACGACGGCGCAGATCAGCAAAGCAGCGGTTACATAGGCTGGTACTATGCGACGCTGGCGGTGGACGGAAAAATCTGTACGCATTTAGAAACAGGCTTGAATCACGACATTGCATCCGGCAGCGTAAGCCCGACACCCACGCGGGAAAATTACTACGCAGCCGGAGCGCTGAAAGAAAGTGATGTGGACTATGTTTTCAACAACGTCGGCTTTTCCTCTGCTTCCGGCCTTTACTCTCTGCATCTGAGCGACGCCGCACGGGGACGCGCCGAATTGGAGCTTGCGAAAAAACTGATCGACGATTACTGCCGCGAAGAATTTCATTCCGGCGCAGATTTCAGCGACCTGTCCGCCGTCGGCATTGGACACACGACCATTACGGATGATGAAATCCCTATTCAGGCATACGCAAACCTGACAGACTTCCGCGTTGAAAAATATTTGGGTGACGTGCTGATTGAAAGCCGACAATATGAATCGCTGGCTGAGCTGATCCAAGGTGAGCTGAACGATTTGGAGTTTGGCGACCTGACCTATGCCGGCGACGAGCAGCTTGCCATGTTCCACGCCCAAGAGGAAGTGTCTGGCAAGGAAGCGCCTTCCCTTGATCCTGCGGTACAGCCTGTCGTGACGATTCTTTGGAGCGAGAGCGAGAAGCTGCAAGAGGGTGAACAGCTCCCGCTTGCCCGCGCAGACGCACTTTTTAAGGCGCTGGACGAGGAAAAGCGTTCTGAGCGTGAGAAGCCCGGTTACACAGGCGGCTGGTACGATAAAACCAAATTCCGCATTGACTGCACATTCCACGGGGAACGTGACAGCTACGAGGGGCGGCAGGACTTTGGCGACGGGGACGGCGCTCTGATCGACCATATCCAAGCCTATCACGAATACTACGCCAAGGACGAAAGCTGGAAAAACTTTGTGCTGCACAACGAGGGTACGGAAGCGTGGGAGAAGGACAAGGCCGAGCGTGAAACGCTTCTCACCGAGTTTGTACCGTATATGCGGCTGCATTGCAATCTCTCCGAGCAGGAGCGCACCGCTGCGGATATGCTGGAAAATGGAGAAAATCTGACGCCGGAGCAGACGGCATATTTTCATGCGGTTCTTGCCCATGTGGACGCTTGCCGGGAAAAGCTGAACGCGGGCGATTATCACTTGCCCGACCCGCCGCAGCTTTCTGATTTTGATAAAGAGCTTCAGGACTACAAAGCCCATGTGGAAAGTGAGATCGCGCAGGAAGCCGAAGCCGCAGGCATGACCGTGGAGGAATATGCCGCCAATGGCTACGAGCCGCAGGAACCGCCCGCCGACGTACAGGAGCAGCCGGAGAAAGCGCCGCCCGCAGATACCGCGCCGGAGCAAACCGCCGTCAGGTATTACACCATCAATGAGGGCGCTGCCCGCCGTGCCAACGATGCAAACAGCTACCGCGACTACGCCGCAGGCAGCGCCACCGCCGAATATCGGCAGATGGTAGATCAGGCAGCGGCGATTGCGCAGCGGCAGAAAGAGCGCGTCGATCCCATGTACCATGAGAAAATTGACGCGCTGCTGGACACCTACGCCCGCAAGCTGGCGGAAAATCTGAACGACCACTATGCCATTGAAGCCCGTGTTCCCTCGATCCTCGTTGCAGGCGGCAGCAATTTCCCCGTTCGCAAGAAAGAGAAGCAAAACGCCGCCCGTGACCGCAATATGCAGGAATGGCAGGATGTTCAGGGAATTTTGGACAAGATCCGCAGCACAGGCATGGGCGGTATCAGCATGGACGACCCGCAGGCAGCGGCGAAGCTGGAAGCCAAGCTCGTCAATCTGGAATCGGCGCAGGAAACCATGAAAGCCGTCAACGCCTATTTCCGTAAGCATAAGACTTTGGAGGGCTGCCCCAGTCTGACGTCGGAGCAGATCACCAAATTACAGCAGGAAATGGCGCAGTCCTGGCATTTGGATAAGAGCCGACCGTACCCCGCCTATATGCTCTCCAACAACAATGCCGAGATTCGCCGCATCCGTGGACGCATTGAACAGGTGCGGCAGCATGAGGAAACCAATTTTGCCGGATGGGAATTTGACGGCGGGCGCGTGGAAGCCAACAAAGCGGATAACCGTCTGCAAGTGTTCTTTGACGGCAAGCCGGATGAAGCGGCACGGGACGAGCTGAAAGCAAACGGATTCCGCTGGGCACCCAGCGTCGGCGCATGGCAGCGCCAGCTTAACAAAAACGCATACTACGCCGCAGGGTACATTTCCTGTATTCAGCCTATCTCCGGGGAAAAACCCATTGACGTACAGCGCAGCGCCCAGCAGCAGGAATCCGCTACCCCTGACGCCCACCTGACCGGGGAGCGCGTTTCAACGCCGCGTGGCAGCTTCCACGTTGCCAATATGAGCCGTGAGCAGATGGAAGCCGCAGGCTATGGGTATCACCACAGCACCGATGACGGGAAGTACCTTATCATGGGCAACGGTACACAGGCCTTTGCCATTGCCGCCGAGCAGCGGGAGCAGGAAAACTATATGCGCACGGCGGAGCTGTCCACCGAACAGAACTACAATATGATTGACGGACAGATCAACAACACCCCATCCGTAGACGAGCTGGAAGAAAAGGCAAAGCGCGGCGAGGTGATTTCGCTCTCCGCGCTTGCCGCAGCGGTCAAGACCGAGGATGGCAGAACGCCCCAGCGCGACCCGGACGGCAAAAAGCCATCTATCCGCGCACAGCTCAAAGCGGATCGTGCGCAGTCCTGCAAGCCGCAGCAGCGAGAAAAGAAACAGGAAGCCAAACGGAGCATCCGGCAGGCTTTGGAAATGGAGTGACTTATGAACAAGTTTGAAAATGTGGATGTGCTGGCATCCCTGCAACAGATCATGCAGCAGAACACAGCAGCCTTTCAGAATGATTTTGACATTGACAAGAAAATTCTGACACAGGCGGCAAAGAGTAAAAACGCCGAGGATAAGGTCTATCTATGGTTTTCCCGCCCCAATGGAACGCATTGTCTACGGGAACGGGACGTGTTTCTGCGCGGAACGCGGGAGCATAATACGTTCCGTTTCTACCATGAGCAGACCAAGGAGCGTGTACTTGCCTATGCCGTGGTGCTGTCCGGCATGGAGAGCGGCAAGGTAAAAGGCAGCATTTATGAGCTGGACTATGCAGCGAAAGCCGAGCTTGCAATCCAGACCGCCTTGCGGACAGACAATAACCGTCTAATCTATGAAAAAGGCTCGCGGGAGCTCCCCAAGGAATACCGCTTTGAAGCGACGCCGGATCGGGAGTACGGAAAGTTTGTGCGCTATGAAGCCGTTCCGCATGACCCGGACGCGCTGCGGGATCTGCTGCGCGACGAGAGCCGAAAGCGTGAGCGGCTGAAACCCGGCAATTTCAAGGAGCATATCGGGCGGCTTTCCGACGAAAAGGTGCTTGCCGAAGCGCAGCGCCTTTCGGCGACGTTCCAATCCCTGCAAGCGCCCAACAGCCCTAACGGAACGCATTTTGTAGTAGAAGTATCACCGTGGTTTGAGCGTATCGCATCCAGCAAGGAGCATGAGCGGCTATTTGCGTTGCTTCCGTATAAGACGCTGTATCTTTCCTCGGTCAAGGACAGACACGGCGTTTTCGCTTTTATCAGCAAGGACGAGCGGCGCGATCTGCCGCTGCGCAAGCAGCGTCCCTCTGTCCTGGCGCAACTCAAAGAGGGGCAGTCAAAAAAGACCGCTGCACCCAAAAAGGCAGCGGCAAAGACAAAAGATAATGATTTGGAGGTATGAGCATGGGCAATGTTCCGTTCACCATTGAGGAAGAAAATCTGATCTGCATTTACCACAAGCACGACCGCCGCAGAACGATTGCAACGATTTCCGACGCACTGCTTGATATGGACGCAGGTATGCGCCTGCTGGCAGAGCAGACGATCCATAAGCTGCACAACATTACCGACGCAGCATTTGAGGAAACGCAGTTCACCATGACGCTTTCCGACGCAGAGTAAAAGATGACGCGGGGCGCAGCAGCCATCATCGGCTGCTGCGTCCCGCGTTTTTTGTTTTAGGTATTGTCACCATTTGTTTTTATGGCTTCGCTGATAATTTCAGCAATACGAGTGTCTTTTTCAATAAGACAATACTCTCTTGACCTATGTATCGTCCAATCGTATTTGGTTGATTACTCTTGGCTGCTTGGATTTGTTCTTTGCGTTTCTGGCATGGGTGGCTTATCCGGGGGATTTTTTGAGCCTTGTGGGGCTAATGATATTTGTATCACTTGCCGCGTTTGTCATCCCCTTTGTCATCTCAATTCATAAACGCAGTAAAATTGATGCCGCTTTTCGGCGCTTTCTGTTAGAGCCGGACGACACAAACGAATACCTGTTGTGTGAAAGTGCCCCCGCGTCAATGCGCCCATATATCCATGAATTAGCCCATCATCTGAGAATGCAAGAGGGGTATGTGAACGAACAGCAGTTAAAGGTTGCCAACTACGAAAGTTATATTGAAAATTGGGTGCATGAAATCAAGAAACCTCTGTCCCTTATGACGCTTCTTTTAGATAATCGAAAGGTTGAGATGTCACCGTTGGTGCATACTCGTATGCTATATGTACGCGACCATGTGCGGCAGAACGTAGAACAGATTTTGTACTTTTCACGTCTTGGGGCGGCTCACAAAGATTGCTATTTTGAACCAATTCTGATCTTAGAGACTTGTCGGGAAGCGGTTGAGGACAATTTATCCTTGCTTGAAGAAGCCCAATTTTCTGTCACATATTCCGGGAACGACTGTAACGTAATTTCTAACAAAAAAGGCTTCATGTTTATCTTGGGGCAGATTATCAGTAACAGCGTAAAGTATGCCGCGCATGATGCCACTCCTGCTATTCATTTCTCGGTAAGCGACAATAAAGAAATTGGGCAGATTGTTCTATCCATCTGCGATAACGGCACAGGTATTCCCGCGTCTGATCTCCCGTTTGTCTTTGACAAGGGCTTTACCGGGGACGTAGGCAGCTATTTGAGCCGCTCTACGGGAATGGGGCTATATCTTGTGCAGCAAATGGCGAGTGACTTAACAATAAAGATAGATATTCATTCAAATACTAATGGCGGTACAACCGTAATTTTGACGTTTCCAAAAGTGGAGCGTCCTTTAGGGAGGTGAAAAAATGCAGTTACAGAGCAAGAAAAATACTTTAGCTGTATTGCTCGTCGGTTGGTTGGTCGTTTTAGGTTCATACCTGATTATACGATTTGTCTTTATCCTTATAGGGTTTACTTTGAATCCAACAATATTAGGCATTTGCCTTGCGGTGATACCGTGTCTTTTGGAGACGCTGTATCTTGGAAAATGCGGCAAATCGCAAAGAATATCGGTCTATGTGCTGGGGTTACTTATTCCATCCATCGTTGAGAAAGTAGCTTTGTACTTAATTGGTGCGTTTCTTTGCGGGATTGATCCTGCAAATATTGCCGGGGTTATGGAAGCAGCCGCAAGCCGAGAGCCGTTTGTAAACCTCTTTACACAGCCATCGGCTCGATATGTAATCAATATCTTATTCTTTAATTGGGCATATATCGTTTGCGGCATTCTGTTTTCCGCCCTTTGCGTTGTCTTTCTATCAAAGGCGCGGAAAGTTACAGCCGCATAATTGAAAGCTATGGAGGTAAACGCACTTGCGTAAAATTGGATGTCTATTATGCCCTGTTTGCAAAAACAAAGACCTTAAAAATAAAGAAACATTCAAACGAACGATGAACGCTATACGTCTTTCGCCAGAGCAAAAAGCGAATATTACAAGGCGTGTAGCAGAACGTATAGATCAGCCAGATAAGTTCTGACACATAATATTGCTAATCTCAACATGAAAAGATAACTGCCGGACGACGGCAAAAGAAAAAAGCCGTCGTACAGCAGCCATTTGACACGCCCATTTGAAACGGCGGCTTTGATTTCAGAGCCGCCGTTTCTTTGCGCTTGCACAAACCAATGACGACTTGCAGGGACACGGCAACCAATGGGAGGTTATTTTGCCGTGTCTACTTTACTATTCTATTTCTCCTGTGATCTGCGCCAGTCAAAAAAAGCTCGTACCCGCCGTCGGGGTATTCTGGGCATTGGTATGAACACAGAAATCATGTAAATAGATTTTGTAATTCTTCTGCGCCTGTCTGCGTTTTGCAGACAGGCGCTTTTTGTCGTTTTCTTGGGTTCTCTGTCGGCTGTCGATCACCTCCTGCGTCTATCCCTCGCAGAGTAACGATGAAACAGGAGGTGCAGCGCATGGATTCTTCCTAAAGAATTTTTTTAAAAATTTTTCTGCGCGTTTGCCAAAACGCATGATGCAGACCGTTTTAGTGGCGAAAGGGGAAGAAAACCGTATCACCCGCCTTTGCGGACGCGAAGGGAGGTGAATACATGAAACCTCATTCGCACGATGTAGGAGTTGCCCGTGCCTTTGATTGCTTCTGCAAAAAGGTACTGCGGAACGAAGCACGGGACTATCAGGACGCGCTGGCAAGGAAAAGAAACCGAGAGGTCTATTTTTCTGAGCTGCCCGTCGAAGTGCTGGAACAGTTTGCTGTCCGTGACACCTATTTCACGGATAGTCGCACATTTGAAGTCATCGGCCATTCGGTTTGTATCGATGATGAAACGCTGGCGGATGCAATCTCCGCTTTGCCTGTTGACCGCAGAGATATTATCCTGCTGTCTTACTTCCTCGATATGTCCGACGCTGAAATTGCAAATGTGCTGAACATGGTGCGCCGTTCCGTTGCCTATCGCAGGACAAGCACACTAAAGCTGCTGAAAAACCTGATGGGAGGAGAAAACAGATGACAAGTCAATCGAAGAATAACCGTCTGTTGCCGCTGACCGTCATTGAAGCGGCTGCTGGCGGTGACGTGGAAGCGATCAACGCCGTTCTGAAACACTATGCAGGGTACATAGCCCGTCTGTCGATGCGTGAGCTTTTCGACGAGTACGGAAATCCCCATCTCTGCGTGGATGAAGAACTGCGGCGCAGGCTGGAAACGAAACTCATTACCAAGCTGCTCACATTCCGCGTGAGATAACCAACGCCTGACAGAAACGTGTTCCCCCTTTCCTCGTTTCTGTCCTATGCTCCTTGACAAATATGCCCGCAAGATAACGGCGGCGCATCATAGGCAAAGCGGGTACGTTCCTTTTGCGCCGAGCTGGGCGGTTGGTACGCCATGACGCATATCCGGGAGGATATGCCGAGCGACAAATACCGAGCCGTAACGCAAGTGTGGCAGCTTGCAGGCGACGACGCGCAAAACACATAATGATACAACCTTACAGCCACAGTCCGAGCGTTCAAAGCGTCGCAGGCGATGGGTAGGGCTGCACGAGAACCGTGCGGGGGTGAAACTCCCTTGGAGCTGCGCCAGCAGCCGTCCGTTTTGCCATTTCCCTTTGTAGTTATTTCGTTTCCCATGAAAGGGGGATTTGTTTCTATGGAAACAACCATGAAGAAAACAACGTCCCCGATTGTACGCGAGTACAAGATCGGGGATATAACGTATATCGTCAAGGCCGTCGTCAAAGACGGCGCGAAAGAGGACGCCGTGACAAAGGTGCGCCGCCTGATTCAGAATGACTTGCGGGCTAAAAAAGTTACAAATAATTTTGAACCCGCCTAATGACGGAGAGCGAGATCCCTGGTATAATATAAATAACCTGTTTGTCCGGCTGCCGGAATAGGAGGCAACATGAAAAAGCAGCCCGACAAAATCACCGCATATTACTACCGTGCGGCGAACAAACAAACAGACCTGAACCTTGACAATCAAATGCACCGACTTTTGAGCCATGCGCAGGAAAACGGAACGGACACCTATATGTTCTTCGTGGACAATGGATACAGCGGCCTGACCGCAGAGCGTCCGGCGTTTCAAAATCTGCTTGCAGCAATCCATGAGAACCGCGTGCAGAAAATCGTTGTCGTATCGCTTGATCGACTTTACCGCAGCCGTCTTGCAGCGGTGCAGTTCCTTGATGATATAGAGCAGCGCGGTATTTCGATTTGCTCCATTACAGACGGTGATTTGCCCCTTTGCCGAGAACTGTATCACGGCATTGTCAACGCCTACCGCAGTTCTTCCGAGAAAGGCGGTGAGTGCAGATGACGGGATTTACCTTTCAGAGCTTGAAGCCGCAGGACAGTTTAAGCAATGAGCTTCGCAGCGTGATCCGCGATAATGTTTTGCAGTTCTACGCCAAGGGGCTATCTACGGAAGCAGAGGAAGAAGGTCTGACCGCTCTGTATGAGCGACTTTCGCAGGAAGATAAGCTGGATGGTGAAAGCAACTCCATAGCGAACCAGAAGAAGATTCTGGAACGCTACTGCAAGGATCACGGGATTACCGCCTACCGCCATTATGACGAGGACGACGGTTATTCCGGCACAAACTTCAACCGTCCGGGCTTCCAGCGTATGCTTGCCGACATCAAGGCAGGGCGGATCAAGCGCGTCATCGTAAAGGACATGAGCCGCTTCGGGCGCGATTATCTCCAAGTGGGAATGTATACCGATGTTGTTTTCCCGGAGTTTGGCGTTCATTTCATTGCCGTCAATGACGGCGTGGACAGCACACGCGGCGAAAGTGAGTTTACCGCGATCCGCAATGTGTTCAACGAAATGTATGCCCGCGATACCTCTAAGAAGATTCGCGCTACATGGCAGAGCAAAGGCAAGTCTGGCGAGCATTTGACGACCATTCCGCCCTATGGCTATATGAAAAGCCCAGCGGACAAGAAGAAATGGATCGTCGATGAAGAAGCCGCAGCCGTCGTACAGAAGATATTCTCCCTGTGTGCGTCCGGCAAAGGCCCCACGCAGATTGCTAAATGGCTCAAACAGCAGCAAATCTTGAACCCAACCGCCTATTGCCATGCGAAAGGTCTGCCGACCAGCAACAAGCCAACAGCAGACCCGTACAAATGGACAAATGAAACGGTTTCCCGCATTTTGGAGCGCGTAGACTATCTGGGGCATACCGTAAACTTCAAGACTACAAAACAGTCCTACAAGAGCAAGAAAAAAATCTGGAATGACCCTGAGAATTGGATGATCTTCGAGAACACCCAGCCGCCGATCATTGAGGAAAGCGTGTTTCTGATTGTTCAGAACATTCGCAAGGCGCGTCGCCGTCCTACCAAGATGGGTGAAATGGGTATGTTCTCCGGGCTTCTGTATTGCGCAGAGTGCGGTGGTAAAATGTATCAATGCCGCGCTACCAACTTTGCAGAGAACCAAAAATACTTCATTTGTTCCACCTACCGTAAGGGCAAGGATCTCTGCACGACCCATTCTATCAAGAATGTCGTGCTGCATGAAATTGTTCTGCGAAATCTGCGGGAAGCAATCTCCTATGTTTCAGAGCATGAAGCGGAGTTCATTCAGGATGCCGCCGAGAGCGATATGCGGGACAGGGATGCAGAGTTCGTTCGGAAGCGCGAAACGCTGGCAAAGGCAGACACGCGGATTGCCGAGCTTGACCGCATTATATCCCGACTGTATGAGGACAACGTGATCGGCAAGCTATCAGACGAACGGTTTATCAAAATGTCCCATGACTACGAGTTGGAACAAAGCAACCTGAAATCAATGGCAGAAGTCCTGCGCAAAGACCTGAAGCAGCAGGAGCAGCAGAAAACCAATGTTAGGGCTTTTATCGCTGCCGTGAAGAAGTACACGGATTTGCAGGAGCTTGATGCGGCTGTTCTCCGTGCTTTCATTGACAGGATCGAAGTTTCCCATGTTGACAAGAAATCCAGAACGCGGGAAATCACCATCGTCTATAACTTCATTGGTGCATTTGACTTCACACGGGCAATCGAAAATGCCCGCAACACAAGTAAAAAAGAGCAAAGAACGGCATAGCTGTTAAGCTACACCGTTCCTTGCTTCAATGTTTTCCTAAGTCACCGCCGCATTCGTCGGTGCTTTTTTGTCGGCAGATCGTCTCAGCCCACCAGATAGCCCACGCCCATAATGAGGTAGAGCGGGCCGAAGCAGTAGGGCATGAACAGCTCGTTGTGCGGGATCTTGACCTTGAAGCAGTCCGTCAACACCATGATCTCGCAAATGTAGGCGATGGCGCCGAAGAGATAGCCCACCGCGCGGAGGATCGGGTAGCGGTTGGAGGCAAAGGACAGCAGGAACAATATCGCCGCCAGCAGGACCATCGCATTGCGGAAACGCAGCGCGATCTGCGCAGGCGTACTCTTTCCTTTGCCGACCAGCAGATCCTCTTCGCCCCAGAATTTCTCCAGCGCGGATTCGACTTCCCGGTACTTATCCTGTGGTTCCATCATAATGGCCCCGCCCCCTTTCCAAAATTTAGTCAACAGCTCATTCCGTTTTGTTATTTTTAGTATACCGAAAAACGATGTTGTTGTAAAGAAGTTGTTAAGAATTAATATGTAAAAAATTTGCGGCGTCTTTACGCAGGATATGTGCAACTTGCACTACTTTTTCTTTTGACTATTCCCCTGCGCTGTGGTATTCTTGGGAGTAGATCAGATAAAGGACCGTTTCCCATGGAATTTTACACGCTTGCCAGCGGTTCGAGCGGCAACTGCTCGCTCGTGTGCGCGGGCGACACGCTGCTGCTCATCGACGCGGGCATCTCCTGCCGCCGCATCGAGCAGTCCCTCCGCGCGCTGGGGCGGACGCTCGGCGACCTGACCGCCGTATTCATCACGCACGAGCACGCCGACCACGTCGGCGGCCTCGCCACACTCAGCAAAAAAAGCGCTGCCCCGGTCTATGTCACGCGCGGCGTATCCCATATCCTCACCTGTCCCGTCGTCGCCTTCACCGCGGGCGACACGCTTGAATTCGCGGGCTGCACCGTGCGCTCGTTCTCCACCTCGCACGACGCCGTGGATCCCGTCGGCTACCGCGTCGACGCTCCCGACGGCTCGCTCGGCATCCTGACCGACACCGGCTTCGTCACCGACGCGGCGCGCGAATCGCTCGCAGGCGTGGATACGCTCCTGCTCGAAGCCAATCACGACGTGGAAACGCTGCAATACGGCCCCTACCCCTATTTCCTCAAGCGCCGCATCCTCGGCGACGGGGGGCATCTGTCCAACGACGCGGCGGCGGAATTTGCGCGGCTTGCCGTGCAAAGCGGCACGCGCGACATCCTGCTCGCGCACCTTTCCAAGGAGAACAACACGCCCGAGCTGGCAGAGTACGCCGTCGCCCGCGCGCTGCAGTCCGCGGGACTTTCCGTGCGGCTCGGCGTCGCGCCGCGCGATACCATGAGCGAGGTACATCTATGCAGAAGGTCACCGTCCTTTGCGTCGGCAAACTGAAGGAAGCATTCTACGCGGCAGCCGTCGCGGAGTATCAAAAACGTCTCCAACGCCACTGCAAGCTGGAGATCGTGGAGCTGCCGGAGCAGAAGCTCCCCGAGTCGCCTGCCCCCGCCGAGATCGAGCAGGCGCTCGCCAGGGAGGCCGCGCTCATCGAGGAAAAGCTCCCCAAGGGCGGCGCGGTCATCGCCCTGTGCATCGAGGGCACGGAGCTGAGCAGCGAAGCCCTCTCGAAAAAGCTGGCGCAGCTCGCCTCCGCGGGCGCCTCGCAGCTGACGTTTCTCATCGGCGGCAGCTTCGGCCTGCACCCGCGCGTGAAGCAGCGCGCCGACCTGCGCCTTTCCATGTCGCCCATGACCTTCCCGCACCATCTGGCGCGGGTAATGCTGCTCGAGCAGCTCTACCGCGCGTACCAGATCGACACAGGCACGCGCTATCATAAGTAAGGAGGAATTCCCATGTCCTTTCCCAAGCTGAGCTGGGGCCGTGAAAAGCACGACCTCGTCGACCGCTGGCCCAAGGGGCCGGACGGCACGCCCGAAAAACCCACCTTTCTTGCCGACTCGACCGAGGAGGACAACGCCGCGGGCATGACCGTTGAAATGCTGCGCGCCTACGGCATCCCCGTGATGAAGAAGTACGACGAAAAGGACGGCACGCTCGGCAAGGTCCTGTTTGGCACGCCGAGCGGCGGCGTCGGACTGTATGTACCCGAAAGCATGCTCGAGGACGCGAAGAATCTTCTCGCGCCCGTGGAGGAATCAACCCGGAATGAGGAGGAATCATAATGGATTATCGCAAAGAATATGAAAAGTGGCTCGCCTCCCCCGCGCTGAGCGAGGACGAGCGCGCTGAGCTCAGGGCGCTCGAGGGCAACGACAAGGAGATCAAGGCTCGCTTCTACGGCCCGCTCGAGTTCGGCACCGCAGGCCTGCGCGGCACGATGTACACGGGCCTGCACAACATGAACCGCCACGTCATCCGCTGGGCGACGCAGGGCTTTGCCAACGTCATCCGCGCCGAGGGTACGGAGGCGATGCAAAAGGGCATCGCCGTGTGTATGGACTGCCGCAACCACTCCGCCGAATTTGCCCGCGAGACCGCCTGCGTCATGGCAGCCAACGGCATCCATGTGCGGCTCTTTGAGTCCCTGCGCCCCACGCCTGAGCTTTCCTTTGCCGTGCGCGAGTACGGCTGTCAGGCGGGCGTGAACGTCACCGCCAGCCACAACCCCAAGGAGTACAACGGCTACAAGGTCTACTGGGCGGACGGCGCGCAGCTGCCGCCGCAGCACGCCGCGGCCATTGCCGACGAGCTGACGCGGATCGACATTTTCACGGGTGTTCAGTCGATGGACTACGAGCAGGCTTTGGCCGAGGGCAGGATCGAGCTGCTCGGCGAGGACTGCGACCGCCGCTTCATGGCGAACGTCATGGGCATGGTCAACGACTACGAGACCGTGAAAAAGGTCGCGGACGACTTCGGTCTCGTCTACACGCCGTTCCACGGCTGCGGCTACAAGCTGGTGCCCGAGGCGCTCACAAGGCTCGGCATCAAGCACCTCTACTGTGAGCCGAAGCAGATGGTCATTGACGGCGATTTCCCCACCGTCGTCTCCCCCAACCCCGAAAACCCTGAGGGCTTCTACCTCGCTATCGACCTCGCCAAGGAAAAGAACGTTGACTTCATCCTCGGCACCGACCCCGACAGCGACCGCGTGGGCATCATGGTGCGCAACAAGTCGGGTGAGTTCGAGCCCGTCACCGGCAACCAGACCGGCGTGCTGCTGCTCGACTACCTCATCGGCGCGATGAAGCGCGCGGGCAAGCTGCCCGAAAAGCCCGCCGCGCTCAAGACCATCGTGACGACCGAGATGGCGCGCGCCGTCGCCGAGGCCAACGGCCTCGACTGCTACGACACCTTCACCGGCTTCAAGTTCATGGCGGAGAAGATGAACGAGCTGGAGAGCGCGGGCAAAAACACCGTCATCTTCTCCTATGAGGAGAGCTACGGCTACATGATCGGCCACTATGTCCGCGACAAGGACGCCGTCACCGCCTCTCTGCTCCTCACCGAGATGGCGGCATGGTACCACGCGCAGGGCATGACGCTCTTCGACGCGCTGCGATCCCTCTACGAAAAGTACGGCTGGTACGGCGAAAAGACGCACAACCTCGTCATGCCCGGCCTCGACGGTCTTGAGAAAATGGCGGCGCTCATGCAGTCGCTGCGCGCGCAGCCTCCGGTCGAGATCGGCGGCGTAACGGTCGCGCAGTACAAGGACTATTCCGACGGTACGGTGCGCGACGCCGCGACCGGCGCAATCACGCCGATGCCGCTCTCCGGCTCGAACGTCCTGCGCTTTGAGCTGACCGACGGCTCGCACATCGTCGTCCGGCCCAGCGGCACGGAGCCGAAGATCAAGGTCTATATCCTCACCAAGGGCGCGGACGCCGCGGAGCGCGACGCGAACCTCGAGAAATACAGCGCGTGGGTCAAGACCCTCGCCTGACCGCACAGCCCCATAACGCAAACGGAGGGCGGCGCAAAACGCCGCCCTCTTTTTTGAAAGGAAGATACTCCCTATGGCCCCGCTCGCCCTCTACTGGTCGGTCATGATCGCCTGCTACCTGCTCGCCTCGCGCCTGCGCCGCTACGCCGACCGCCTCGGCTTTGTCAATACGCTGCTTAGCATCAGCGTCTACGCGCTCGTTTTCGTGATGGGTCTGCGGATGGGCGCGAACCGCGAGGTGACGGACAACCTCGGCGTCATCGGCGTGCAGGCGCTGCTCGTCACCGCGCTGACGATGGCGTTCAGTATGCTCGGCGCGTTCGCCGTGCGCCGCGCCCTGCACATCGACCGCAATGCCCTGCCCCGCGGCGCGGAGAAAACGGCGGCGGAGCCGTCCGCTGCCGCACACGCGGACGCCTCCGGCTCCAAGACCTCGCTCATCATCTTCGCGATGGTCGCGGCGGGAATGCTGCTCGGCTATTTCGTCGTTCCGCGCGTCACCGACCCGGACGCCTTTCAAGCCGTGTCCGGCAGCTGGCTCGTCGTCGGACTGTGCCTGCTGCTCGCCTTCGTCGGCTTCGGCATGGGGCTGGAGGGCAAGCTCAAAGCCATGCTGCGCGGCGCGGGACTCGGCATCATTCTCGTGCCGCTGGCGATGGTCGCCGGCTCGCTGCTCGCAGGCGTGATCTACTCGCTTCTCTCCCCCATGACGCTGCGGGAGGGGCTCGCCATCAGCGCGGGCTTCGGCTGGTACACGCTCGCGCCGAGCGTCATTTCCGGCGCGGGCCACGCGGTCGCGGGCGCGGTGTCGTTCCTGCACAACGTGCTGCGCGAAACGCTCGGCATCATTTTCCTCCCGCTCGCCGCCTCGAAGATCGGCTGCATCGAGGCCGTCACGCTGCCCGGAACGTGCGCGATGGACGTATGCCTGCCCATCGTCGAGCGCTCCTGCAGCGCCGAGACGCTGCCCTACTCGTTCACGACCGGCATGGCAGCCTGTCTTTTCTCCGCGCTGCTCGTGCCGCTCATCATGGGCGCATAGCGCCCTTCCCTTCATAAAAAAACCGCTTGGCCGATCTCGGTCAAGCGGTTTTTCTTTAGTCCTTCCTGCACTCGGCGGTGATCTCCTCGCGCAGCGCGGTGAGCTCCGGGCTCGTCAGGTCGCGCGGATACGGCAGCTCCAGCTCCCACACACGCACCGAGCTGTCCGCGTGCAGCACGACGATCCGCTGCGCGAGCAGCAGCGCCTCGTCAAGCTGATGCGTCACGAGCAGAATGGTCTTTTGCAGCTCCTTCTGAATGTCCAGCAGCTCCGTTTGCAGCTCGCCGCGCGTGATGAAGTCGAGCGAGGCGAACGGCTCGTCCATCAGCAGCACCTGCGCCTGACTGGCGAGCACGCGGGCAAGCCCGAGCCGCTGGCGCATTCCGGTGGACAGCTCCACGGGCGTCATGTCGGCGTAATCCTCCAGCCGCACGAGCTTCACGAGCTTCTTCGCCAGCTCCAGCCGCTCCTCGGGCGTGCGGCCCGCGCCCGCTGCCATGGCGACGTTGCGCTCCACCGACGTCCAGGTGATCACATAGGGATCGGGCGAGAGCAGCGCGCAGCGCCAGCCCTCCGGCATCACGATCTCGCCGGAATCGGGCGCGTCCTTCGTCCCGTCGATGAGCCGCAGCAGTGTGCTCTTTCCGCAGCCGCTGCGCCCCAGGATCGCCGTGAGCTTCCCCGCGGGAAAATCGACCGACACGCCGTGGAGCACGGTGCGCGTCGTCGAGGGGCGCTTCGCGCCGTTGAGAATGATGTCGGTGCTCTGCGTGGTATAGGTCTTGACAAGGTTTTTCACCTGAATGCCGTTCATTGCGTTCTCCCCTTCGCTTGACAGAAAAATACCGTTGACCGGGGGGAGGCTAAACCACCGGCCAACGGTAATTTTAACAGGTCATGCCCTGTTTTTCAACAAAAAAGAAGCGGAAAGCCGTCAGGAAAGCAGCAGCTTGTCGTTCGCCTCGGTCGAGCCGCTGGCGCTGGAGAAGAGCGCGAGCAGGTCGGGCACGGTCAGCTTTTTCTTTTCCTCGCCGGAGATGTCCACCACCACGCGGCCCGCGTCCATCATGATGAGGCGGTTGCCGTGCGCGATGGCGTCCTTCATGTTGTGCGTGATCATCAGCGTCGTGAGCCGATTCTCCTGCACGATCTGGTCGGAGAGCGCGAGCACCTTGGCGGCCGTCTTGGGGTCGAGCGCCGCGGTGTGCTCGTCGAGCAGCAGCAGCTTCGGCTGCTTGAGCGAGGCCATCAGCAGCGTCAGCGCCTGACGCTGACCGCCGGAGAGCAGGCCGACCTTGCTTGTCAGGCGGTCCTCCAAACCGAGGTCGAGGGTGCGAAGCAGCTCCTTGTAGTCCGCGCGCTCAAGCGGCGTGATGCCCCACTTGAGGCCGCGGCGCTGCCCGCGCCGGGCGGCGAGCGCCAGATTCTCCTCGATCATCATGGTCGGGGCGGTGCCCATCATCGGGTCCTGAAACACGCGCCCGAGCAGCGCGGCGCGCTTGTGCTCGGGCAGCTTGGTGACGTCCTGCCCGTCGATGAGGATGGAGCCGGAGTCCACCGGAAACACGCCCGCGATGGCGTTGAGCATCGTGGACTTGCCCGCGCCGTTGCCGCCGATGACGGTGACGAAATCGCCGTCGGCGAGCGTCAGGCTCAGGTCGTTGAGCGCCGATTTGGCGTTGATGGTGCCGGGGTTGAAGGTCTTGCAGATGTTCTTGAGCTCAAGCATGGTGTGCGCCTCCCTTCTGTGCCTTGCCGTGGAACGCCTTGCCCTTCCAGTACGGAATGGCGAGGAACACCGCCACGATCAGCGCCGTGACGAGCTTGAGATCGTTGGTGTTCAGACCAAGCTGGAGCGCGGCCTGCAGCACGATATAGTAAAGGATCGCGCCGATGGAAACGGCAAAGAGCCGAAGGCCGAAGTTGATGAAGATCTTGCCGAACACCACCTCGCCGATGATGACGGCGGCAAGGCCGATGACGATGGCGCCGCGGCCCATCTGTACGTCGCTCGAGCCCTGATACTGGGCGAGCAGCGCGCCGGAGAGCGCGACCAGTCCGTTGGAGAGCATCAGCCCGAGCACCACGTTGGCGCTGGTGTCGATGCCCTGCGCGCGGGCCATGTTCTGGTTCGCGCCGGTGGCGCGGATGGAGCAGCCCTTCTCCGTGCCGAAGAACCAGTAGAGCAGCGCGATCACCGCGGCGGTGAAGAGCAGCAGCAGCGGCAGCGGATTCTTCGTCAGCAGCTCGCCCACGGGCGAGAAGGTGCGCACATAGCGCTGGGAAACGAGCAGGTCGTACTTATCCACGCTGACCGCCTGATTCGCCTTGCTCTCCATGATGCGCAGGTTGACCGAGTAGAGCGAGAGCTGCGTGAGGATACCGGCAAGGATGGCGGGAATGCCGCACTTCGTGTGAAAAAGGCCCGTGACAAGACCCGCCAGCATACCGGCGAGCATCGCGCACAAAAGCGCCGGCCACGGGCTCACGCCCGCGCGAATGAGCATCACGCAGACCGCGCCGCCGGTGGCAAGCGAGCCGTCCACCGTCAGATCCGCCACGTCAAGGATGCGGTAGGTGATGTATACGCCGATCGCCATGATGCCCCAGATCAGGCCCTGGGCGACTGCGCCGGGCAGCGCGTTGAGCAGAGACGTCAGGAAACTCATCGTTCTTTTCCTCCAAACACTTCGTTATGGGAGAGGGGCGGCGCCCCTCTCCCATCGGGGATATTCCGCTTACTCCGCAATGGCGGTGTAGCCCTCCCGCGGAGTGATGCCGAGCGTCTCGCACATGGAGGCGTTGTACTTCGGCGTTGCGGTGGTGAATTCGATGGGCATGGTGGAGATATCCGCCTCGCCGGTCAGGATCTTAGCGGCCATCTTGCCGGTGGTCATGCCGAGATCGTAGTAGCTGATGGACAGGGTCGCCACACCGCAGCCCTTGCAGATGCCCTCCTCACCGGCGATGACCGGGGTCTTGGCGGGAACGGTGACGTTGGCGATCGCCTCGGTGTTGGAGGCGGCGATGTTATCGGTGGGAACATAGATCACATCGGCCCAGTCGCAGGCAGCCTGCGTAACAGAGGAAACGTCGTTGGTGTCGGTGAAGGCAAATTCCTTGGTCTCAATGCCTTTGGCGGACAGGTTCTTGGCGACCTCCTCGATCTGGTAACGGGAATTCGGCTCGGCGGAGCAGAACAGCAGACCAACCTTCTGCGTCTCGGGGAACCACTCGGTGATCATGTCCGCCTGCTTGCTCAGGTCGGCCAGATCGCTCGTGCCGGAGACATTGCCGCCGACGGTGCCGGAGAAATCGTCAATGTCCAGCGCCACGCCGTAGGCGGTGATGGAGGTGCCGAGAACGGGGATATCGCTCGTCGCGGAGGCCGCTGCCTGCAGCGCGGCGGTCGCGTTCGCCATGATGAGGTCCACGCCCTCGGAGACAAAGCCGTTGACGATGGTGGCGCAGCTGTTGGAATCGCCGGAGGCGTTCTTCTCCTCAATCTTGACCTGACCGGGCAGCGCCTCGTTCAGCGCGTCAATAAAGCCCTGCGTCGCGGCGTCAAGCGCCTCGTGCTGCACGAACTGGCAGATGCCGACGGTGTAGGTCGCGGCGTCGCCGCTCGGCTCGGCGGGATCGGTGGTATCGGGGGTGTCAGCCTTCTGGCCGCAGGCGGCGAGGCTGAGACACATCGCTGCGGAAAGCAGCATGGCGATCAGTTTCTTTTTCATGGTACTTCTCCTTTTCATTTGAACAAATTAAAGAGCGGTCCCGTCCGTCGGACGAAACCGCTTTGCTCACATTCCTGTGCAAATGCGTTTTCTTCTCATCGACGGCTCCGGGAGGGCGTGCCGAAATAGCGGCCCGCAAAGCGGGACGCGAAAATGAAAAAGGAATAGCGGCTCAGCATTGCGGATCTCCCTTCCGTCCGCCCCGTGGGGCAAACTCATTTGATGTTCGGAGTATATTCCTTTAGAGCTTTAAAGTCAAGAGGTAAATATCTGCAAATCCGCACAATTTCATCGCTATATTTTGTGCAATATGGCAAGGTGCAGTTTTCTTCCTCCTACCGCTGCGGCGGAAAGGACTTGCATCCTGCGCGCGGCTTGCATATACTATAGGAGAAACACCCGCACGGGAGGCAAAGGGCATGAAAAAGTGCATCGTGATCTCCGATTCCTTCAAGGGCTCGCTGCCGAGCCGCGACATCTGCGCCATCGCGCGCGAGCGTATCCCGCTCTTCTTCCCCGCCTGCGAGGTCCGCGCGCTGAACGTGGCGGACGGCGGCGAGGGGACGGTGGATTGCTTCCTCGATTCCTGCGGCGGCGAGCGCGTGCCCGTCTCCGGCGTGCAGGGCCCCTACGGCGAGCCGATCGACGCAGCCTACGGTCTGCTGCCAGACGGCACGGCGGTCATTGAAATGGCCGCGGCGGCGGGACTCCCGCTCGTCGCGGGGCGCAAAAACCCCTGCGTCACCACGACCTACGGCGTCGGACAGCTCATCGCCGACGCGCTTGCGCGCGGCGCGCGGCGCATCGTGCTCGGCCTCGGCGGCAGCGCCACGAACGACGGCGGCTGCGGCTGCGCCGCGGCGCTGGGCGTCCGCTTCACGGACGCGGGAGGCACATCCTTCGTTCCCGTCGGCGCGACGCTCGACCGCATCGCGCACATCGACGCCTCCGCCGCGCGCGAAAGGCTGCGCGGCGTACGCGTGATCGCCATGTGCGACATCACCAATCCCATGCACGGCCATAGCGGCGCGGCGCACATTTTCGCGCCGCAGAAGGGCGCGGACGAGGCCGCCGTGCGCGAGCTGGACCGTCAGCTCCGCACACTGGACAAGACCTTCCGCCGCGAGCTGAACGCCTCGGTCGCCATGCTCCCCGGAGCCGGCGCGGCGGGCGCGTTCGGCGCGGGCTGCGTCGCCCTGCTGGGCGCGGAGCTGCGCCGCGGCATCGAGGTCGTACTCGACGTGGTCGGCTTCGACGCCCTGCTCACGGACGCCGACCTCGTCATCACCGGCGAGGGCCGCATTGACGCGCAGAGCACCCACGGCAAGGTCGTGGGCGGCGTGGCGCGCCGCGCTCACGCGCGGGGCGTGCCCGTTTTTGCCATCGTCGGCGATGTGGGCGACGACGCCTACGGAGCCTACGACGCCGGCGTCAGCGCCATTTTCAGCATCAACCGTCTGGCTGTCCCGCGCGACGAGGCCAAGGCCCGCAGCCACATCGACTACACCCACACGCTCGACGATCTTCTGCGCTGCATCCGCGCCGCCGAGCAGTTCAAACGATAAAGGAGGACTCCCGCCATGCGCATCGCCGTTCCCGTATCCAACGACCGGACCGCCGAGACCCTGTCCGGCATCGAGGGCTTCCAGTTTTTTGAGGACGATCACGGCCGCATCGTCCGCCGCTTCTTCGTCCCCCGCGCGGGTGAGGGCGCCGCTGCCGCAGTCGCCCAGCTCGAGCCGTACGGCGTGGACGCACTCGTCTGCGGCGCGCTGCCCGGAGACGAGCGGCTCGAGACCGCCACAGCGGGCATTCTGCTCTTCCCCACCTTCTCCGGCACGCCGGAGGAAGCGGCGCTCGCCTTTTTGGGCGGCACGGTCGCCCGTGACCCGAACAACAAATGCAACGCCTGCGGCTTTCAGTCCTCCTGCTCACTGAGCGGCAAGGGCGGCTGCGGCAGAGACTGACGCAAAAAAGCGTTCCGCTCCCGCGGAACGCTTTTCTCCCATTCTCTTCAGGTGCGGCTCAGGCTGCCGGAGGTCACCTCGACCGGCGGCTTGGTGGAAAGATAATCCGAGCTGATCCAGCCGAACTTGCTGCCGACGGAAACGAAGGTCCAGTTGCCCTCCTTCGCCGCAGCCTTGACCTTTGTGCCCCGGTCGACGAGCTGGACCTTGCCGTAGCTCGTGCTCGGGCCGCTGCGCAGGTTCACACCGGCGGTGGTGTAGTAGGACACATACTCATTGAACACCTTCTTGGGCAGCACCGTGACCTCGCTGTGACCCGTGAGGTCCAGCCAGCCGACCTTCCTCTTGCTGTCGCTCACGCTCGTATCCGGCTCCTTCGTCTCGTTCGGATCGACCGCGGGCGTATCCTCGCCGGGGAGCTTTTCGTCCGGCTCATTCGCGGCCTTTTTTTCTTCCTCCAGCTTCTTGACCTGCTCCTGCAGCTCCTCGATCTGCGTCTCGGCGCCCTTCGCCGCCTTCTGCGCCGCGCCGAGCTTCGCGCCCAGCACGATCACCACGATCAGCAGCACAAACACCGCTGCGACCAGGCACAAAAACATCACATACAGCGGATTGCGCTTCGGCGCACTGTGATTCACACGACGACCTTCCATGGAAAAGCCCTCCTTATCTTCTCTTTATTATCTTATTGTACCGAACCGGAACGCATTATGTCAAGCGTTTGATAGCTTAGACGCAAAAAATTGACAAAAAGTTCCCAAAATTTTATACTGAAGAAAACGTTTTGGAAGGAGGGCAACCGTCATGGCGCTGTGCAGACGCATTTCCGATCTCTATGCCCTTGCCCTGCTCACGGTCTACGCGCTCTTTCTTCCCCTCGGCGGCTACGAGCGCATGATGGAGGGCAAATACCGCGCCTTCCTGCTGCTCTCGCTGGGCTACGTCCTCGCGATGACGGCGCTTGGCGCGTGGAGGGCTGTCCGCTGGCGCGAGCCGATGTGCCTTGCCGCGCTCGCCTATCTCGCGCTCACCGCGCTCAGCGCGGCACTCTCGCCCTACGGCACGGCGGTGCTGCTCGGCGGCACGCGCCGGGACGGACTTCTGACCGCCGCGCTCTACGCTGCCGTCTTTCTGCTCCTCGCGCGGCACCTGCGGCCTGACCGCCGGCTGCTCTATGCCGCGGCGGCCTCCGCCGCGCTGTGCGATCTTCTCGTGCTCGTCCAGCTCACGGGGCGGAATCCCCTTTGGCTCTACCCCGCGGGGCTGAACTACTTTGACGGCGACGTCGCCTACTCCGGCTTCTACGCCGGCGCCGCCGGCAACATCGACTTCACCGCCTTCCTCCTCGCGCTCTGCGCCGCGGCGATGGCGGCGGCGCTCGTGCGCGGCTGGTCCAAATGGCTGCTCGCGCCGCTCGCGCTGACGGTGTGGACGCTCTGGCAGCTGCGCGTCGCCGCCGCGCTGCTCGGGCTCGCGGTCACGGCGGTGCTCTGGCTGCCGCTGCTGTTCCCACGACGGCGGCGGGCGATGTGGGCGCTGACGCTTCTGCTCACCGCGGCGGCGTTTGCCCTTATCTGGTTCTTTCCCGGCGACGGCGGCACGCTCTCCGAGCTGCACCGGCTGCTGCACGGCGACGTCGATCTGACCTTCGGCTCGTCGCGGCTCCTGATCTGGCGCTCTCTCCTGCCGCTCATCGCGGAGCGCCCGCTGCTCGGCGGCGGCTGCGGGACGCTGTACCTGCGCGACGTCCCGCCGTTCTACTGGCAGCGCGGCGGCGAGACCACCTACTTCGCCGTCACGAGCGCGCACAACGAATACCTCGGCGTCCTCGTCGATCAGGGCGCGTTGGCGCTGCTTGCGTTCCTCGCGCTGCTTGCGCTCGCGCTTTGGCGCGCGTACCGCCATGCGGAAAGCGACCGCTGCGCGGTCGCGGGCGCGGCGCTGCTCTGCTACGCGGTGACGGCGTTTTTCTCCGTCGCCTGCTGCATCACGGGTGTCTACCTCTGGCTGCTGCTCGCCATGCTCGCACCGAAGGAAAAATAGAAAGCGAGGGGAAGGTCCTTGACCTTCCCCTCACCTTTTTCACTTTCTGAGCGTCAGGCGGAAGTCCCCGCCCTCACTCGCGCAGGACACGGTGTAGCCCTGCTTCTCCCCGAAGCGGGTCACGTTCTCCACGCAGGTCTGGCTGTCCACCAGCACCTCGAGCGTGTCGGGCGCGTTCTTCTTGACCTCGTTCTGCACCATCACCACAGGCATGGGGCAGGAGTAGCCTCTTGCGTCGATCATTTCGTTGCCTCCTTTTTGGGCATATTCCACAGGGCGATCACCAGCAGCACGACTAGGCCGACGATCACGGCGACCTTGCCCGCAGTGGAGATGCCGCCGACCACGAGCTGACCGGCCTCGTTCTTGCTGTCGGGGTTGCCGGCGAGGCCGAAGTTGTGCGCGAGAGCCGCGCCGACGATCATGCCGAACACGGTCACGGCGCTGTCGCCGTTGCCCTGCGCCGCCAGGATGAGCTGACGCAGCGGGCAGCCGCCGAGCAGCACGCTGCCCCAGCCGACGAGCACCATGCCCAGCAGGTTCCAGACGTGGGCGCTGTGGGCGATGGGCTGCAGCGCGAAGCCAAGGTTGAACTTATTCATGGCAAGATTGCCGACGAGCGTGACGACAAAGATCGCCGCGAAGCCGTAGAGCAGGTGGAAGTCCCCCAGCATCACGGCGTCGCGCAGACCGCCGACCATGCAAAGGCGGCTCTTCTGCGCCAGCGCGCCGACCACGAGCGCGACGATCAGCGCGATCCAGAACGGCGCGTGCATCGAGCCGGGGCCGGCCTCGGACGCCTTGAACAGCGCGGGTACGGTCAGCACGAGGATCAAAAGCGCCGCCATCACGGTCGGCAGCACGCTGCCCTCGGAGACGCTGATCTCGTAGGAGCGCTTAAGCGTGAAGCCGCGCTTGAGGCAGGCGATGCCGATGAGGATGCCGATAAAGAAGCCGATGAGACCGACGAGCGCATTCAGGTCGCCGCCGCCGAGACGGAGCACCATACGCAGCGGGCAGCCGAGGAAGGCGAGCGCGCCGATGACGACGAACGCGCCGATGACAAAGCGCAGCGCGGGCGACGAGCCGGCGCGGGCCTTGAACTCCTTGCCCGCCACGCTCATGAGGAACGCGCCGAGCACGAGGCCGATGATCTCCGGACGGACGTACTGCACCTTGGCGGCGCTGTGCAGGCCGCAGGCGCCCGCGGTGTCGCGCAGGAAGCAGGCGATGCAGAAGCCCATGTTGGCGGGGTTGCCCATCGCCGTGAGAATGAGGGCGGCAAGGCCGACGGCCACGCCCGCGAGGACGACGCCCCAATGGATCTTTTTCATTTTCTCTCCACTCCTTGTTCTTTCTCTCTCGTTATTCTTTGAGAAAGATATTGATGAACACAGTATAAAGTCTCCGTCAAAAAATGGCAAATGGATTTATCCGAAGAAAACGGTAATATCATCGGTTTTTCCGATGATATTACCGTCCTGTTTCCTATGGGTCTGTTTTTTCACAGCGTCATCTCGTAAAAGCCTTCTACCTCCAGCCCCTCGCCGGCGGCAAGCGCCTCGAGCGCGGCGCGCCTGTCGATCTCGGCACGCCATGCCATGCCGCAGTCCGCGGTCAGCGCGCGCGGCACCGGAATGAGCCGCCCCGCAAGGCCGCGCGCCGTGCAGAGCTTCTCCATGCCGATGGCGGCGGCGGTGGTGTGAAAGGTCACGACCAGCCACGTCTTTCTCTCTCTCATCGCGCCAGCTCCTCCACCGCGCGGATGGCCGCGTCGGTCTCCTCCTCGGTGTTGTACCAGCCGAAGCTGAAGCGCACCGCGCCCTGTCCCTCCGTGCCGAGCGCACGGTGCAGCCGCGGCGCGCAGTGCGCGCCCGAGCGCGTGGCGATGCCGTAGTCCTCCGCGAGCGCGTCGGCGACCTCGCCGGAGTCCAGGTCCGCGATGTTCAGCGCGACGACCGCCGTGCGCTCGTGCGTGAAGTCGCCGTAGACGGTCACGCCGGGGATGTCCCGCACGCCCTCATAGAAGCGGCGCATGAGCGCCGTCTCGTGCGCGCGGATGGCCTCCATGCCGGTCACCGCGATGAAGTCCAGCGCCGCGTCCAATCCGGCGATGCCGTGGCCGTTGAGCGTTCCCGCCTCGAGCCGCACGGGCAGCTGCTCGGGCTGGCGCTCGGAGAAGGTCTGCACGCCCGTCCCGCCGACCTTCCACGGCAGGATGTCCGGGTCGCCGCGCAGGCACAGCCCGCCCGTTCCCTGCGGCCCCATGAGGGATTTATGGCCCGTGAAGCAGAGCACGTCGATGTGCATCCGCTCCATGTCGATGGGCAGCACGCCCGCGCTCTGCGAGGCGTCCACCACAAGCAGCACGCCGTGCGCGTGCGCAAGCGCGCCCACGCGGGCAAGGTCCACCGCGTCGCCCGTCAGGTTCGAGGCGTGGGTGCAGACGATGGCGCGGGTCTCGGGACGGAGCAGACGCTCAAGGTCCGCGTAGTCGATGCGCCCCTGCCGGTCTGCGGGAACGAAGTCCAGCGCCACGCCGCGCTCGTCGCGCAGACGGTAGAGCGGGCGGAGCACGGAGTTGTGCTCCAGATCGGTGGAGAGCACATGGTCGCCCGGGCGGACAAGCCCGTTGATAGCGATGTTCAGCGCCTCGGTCGAGTTGGCGGTGAACGCCACATGGTCGGGCCGCGGGCAGCCAAAGAGCGCCGCGAGCTTGCAGCGCGTGTCGTAGATCGTGCGCGAGGCGGTCAGCGCACCCTCGTGCGTGCCGCGGGCACTGTTGCCGAAGCTCCCCATCGCGCGCGCCACCGCGTCGATGACCTGCGGCGGCTTGCGAAGCGTGGTCGCGGCGTTGTCAAGATAGATCATGCGCACTCCTCCCGTCCGTTGTTTCCCGACCATCATAGCACACCGCGCACGGTTTGAAAACGGCTTTTTCCGGCCGTCCGGCATTTTTCATCGTTTTTTCCGATGGAAACCGCCGAATTTTCCGTGAAAGCATTTGACAAACCGCGCCGCGCTCTCTACAATAACATTTAGAAAGCCACAGAAGGAGGCCGTGCGATGGAACGTCTGAATCTCCGTCAGCTTGAGATCTTTTCCGCCGTCGTGGACGCCGGCAGCTTCACCGCCGCCGCGGAAAAGCTCTACCTTGCCCAGTCCACGGTGAGCGACAACGTCCGCGCGCTGGAGGAGCTGCTGCATCTCAAGCTCTTCCACCGCGAGTCCAAGCGGCGGCTGACGCTCACGCTTGAGGGCAAGCGCGTCTACCGCTACGCGCAGGACATCCTCGGCCGATGCAGCGCCCTGCTGCTCGACGTCGCGGTCGACAGCGCGCTCGAGCTGACGCTCGGCGCCTCCACCGTGCCGGCGCAGAGCCTTCTGCCGGGCTACATGGCGTGCTTCGCCCGGGAGAATCCCGCCTGCCGCTGCACGCTTCTCTGCGGCGACAGCGCCGCGGTGCAGCAGATGCTGCTCAACGGCGACATCCACCTCGGCTTCGTCGGCAGCGCCGACGACCGGCAGGACCTCATCTACGAGCCGATCGCCGAGGACCGTCTGGTGCTCATCACGCCGAACACGCCGCGCTTCGCGGCGCTGAAAACGCAGGGCGTGCTCGGGCGCGAGCTGTTCCGCGAGCCGTTTCTCTTCCGCGAACGCGGGAGCGGCACGCAGAAGGTCATCGACAACTATCTCAGCGAGATCCGCCTTGACCCGCAGGTCATCCACACCGTGGCCTACGTCTCCGACCCCACCGTGCTGCAGCGGCTGGTCGCGGAGGGCACGGGCGTATCCATCCTCTCCGCACTCGCGGTGCAGGAGGCCGTCGCGGCGGGACAGCTCTTACAATTCGAGCTGGACGAAACGCCCGTGCGGCGCAGCATCTACATGGCCCGACGCCGGAAAAGCTCCATGAGCTCCCCCGCCCGCACCTTTGCCGAGCTGGTGCGCAAGCAGGCCAAGGCGTCCGTGTAACTTTACCATTTCACCACAGAAAGGAGGCAGACGGCAATGGATCAGAACCGCGAGCTTCGGCTCACGCAAATGACCTCCGCCGCCGGTTGAGCGGCAAAGCTGGGGCCGGGCGCCCTGTCGAAAATTTTAGAGGGTCTGCCTAATGTGTTTGACCCGCGGCTGCTGGTGGGCTACGACAGCAGCGACGACGCCTGTGTTTACAGCGTGTCGGACGACGTGGCCGTGATCGAAACGGTGGACTTCTTCACGCCCATCGTGGACGATCCCTACCTCTTCGGTCAGATCGCCGCAGCGAACGCGCTCTCCGACGTGTACGCCATGGGCGGCGTGCCGAAGCTGGCGATGAATCTGCTCTGCGTGCCGAGCTGCCTTCCGCTCGATACCGTCCGCGCCATTTTGGAGGGCGGGCACGACAAGGCCGTGGAGGCCGGCTGCGTCATCGCCGGCGGACACACCATTCAGGACGACGAGCCGAAATACGGTCTGTGCGTCACCGGCTTCGTTCACCCGCAGCACATCCTCAAGAACATCGGCGCGCAGCCGGGCGACGTGCTCGTGCTGACCAAGGCGCTCGGCGTCGGCGTCATCACCACCGCGCTCAAGGCCGCTCTTGCGGACGACAGCGCCCGCGACGCGGCGTATGCGAGCATGGCGGCGCTTAACGCGAAGGCCGCGCAGGCCGTGCGCGAGGTCGAAAACGTCCACGCCTGCACCGACGTGACCGGCTTCGGTCTGCTCGGGCACAGCTACGAGATGGCAAGCGGCTCGGGCGTCACCGTCCGGCTGCACGGCGCGGCGCTGCCGCTGCTGCCGCAGGCGGAGGAGCTGGCGGACATGGGCATCGTGCCGGGCGGCGCGTACCGCAACCGCGACTATGTGAAGCCGCACCTGCGCGTGCTCGACGGCGCACAGCGCGCGAGGCTCGACCTGGCCGCCGACCCGCAGACCTCGGGCGGACTGCTCGTGTCGCTTCCCCGCGCGGACGCGGAGGAGCTGCTCGAAAAGCTCCACGCCTTCGCGCCGTGGAGCGCCATCGTCGGCGAGGTGCTGCCGCAGGGCGAGAGCGCTTTGGAATTTGACTGAACGGAAAAAGAGACGAAAGCCACGGCTTTCGTCTCTTTTTTCTCATAAATCCTGTTTTTTATGCTTCTTTGCCTCGCGCTCCTCGAGGAACTCCTTCGGCTCCGCTTCGGCGAGCGCTTTGGCGCGGCGCTCGAGCACCTCCCTGGGCTTGGCGGTGATCTCGCCCGCGGCGGTCAGCGCCTCCTTGGTCAGCAGCGGGCCGACCAGCTCATAGATCAGCACGGAGAACAGCACGATGTTTCGCACGAGCAGTCCGTCCGCCGCGCCCAGCGCCTGTGCGCTCACGCACATACCCAGCGCCACGCCCGCCTGCGGCAGCAGCGTGATGCCGAGGTATTTGACCGTCTTTTCATCGCAGCCGACCGCCTTGGCGGAGAAGTGCGCGCCAAAGTATTTGCCCGCGCTGCGGAAGATGATATAAATGACGCCGATGAGCACCATCGTCAGCTCGCCGAACACCTCCAGCCGCAGCTCTGCGCCGCTGATGACGAAGAACACCGCCAGCAGCGGGGCCGACCAGTCGTCCGCGCGGTCCATCAGATCCTCGGAGAGCGGGCAGATGTTGCAGAACACCGTGCCGAGCATCATGCACACGAGCAGCGGCGAGAAGCCGATGACGACCTCGCCGACGCGCCACTCCAGCGCCGCGAGCGCGACCGTGAGGAACACGAACGCGATGGTCATGGACATTCGGTTGCGGTTGGAGTGGAACATGGCCTCGAGCCGCGTGAGGGCCGCTCCCGCGAGCATTCCGAGCAGCAGGGAGAGCACGATCTCGATGAGCGGGTTGACGAGCACGGAAACGATGCTCAGCGCGCCGCTGATCATCGCCTTGGCGATGCCGAAGCTGACCGCGAACACCACCAGGCCCACCGCGTCGTCCAGCGCGACGATGGGCAGCAGCAGGCTCGTGAGCGGGCCCTTGGCCTTGTACTGGCGCACGACCATCAGCGTGGCGGCGGGAGCCGTCGCCGCGGCGATCGCGCCGAGCGTGATGGCGGCCGGCGCGGAGAGGATGTCGGGGCGCAGGAAATGGAAGCCGAGCATGGCGAGATCCACCAGCGCGGTGGCGACGAGCGCCTGCACGATGCCGATGATGAAGGCCTGACGGCCCGTCTTGCGCAGATCCTCCAGCCGGAACTCGTTGCCGATGGCGAAGGCGATGAAGCCCATCGCCACGTCGGAAATGGTGCCGAGCGCGGCAACGTCCTCATAGGCGGCGAAGCCGACGCCCGTGATGCCAAGCCTGCCGAGGCAGAACGGTCCGATCAGCACGCCCGCGACCAGAAAGGCGGTCACGTCGGGCAGACGCCAGCGGGAGAAGATGCGGGTCATCAGCAGTCCCGCGAGCAGGGCAAAGGCAACATTGAGCAAAGCGTACATGAGCGCGGCGTCCTTTCTTTTATGCAGAATGCACTACACTCGTAGCGCACCGATAGTCTATTATAGTCTTTCCCCCCGAAAAGGCAACCCGTTTTTGCCGTTCGCGCCCCGACATTCTCTCATGCTTATCCTGTAAAAATCGCATAAAGAAACGCGGCTCGCGGGAGCCGCGCACATAGTCGTCCCTCTGACCGTCGCGGGACTCGTAGAGGTACTGCACACGGTAGCGGTACTCATTCGGCGCTCCACGACGATAGCGGAAGGAAAGCCAGCCCGTGCCCTCGAGCTGCCAGCCCTCGGCGGAGAGGCGGTTGAACTGCCGCTCCATTTTTTCCGGATCGAGCGTATAGACCGGTCCGCACCAGGTCTTTTTCACATCGTTCATCGTCGTCTCCTTTCCCGGCAGGTCTATTCGTGAACGAGCTGTTCGTCTTTGAGCCCGCGCCATTTCCGGTGCGTGCGCACAGCCACGCGCACACCCCACACGGTAAGTCCGAGCCACAAAAGGCCAAACGCGGCGTACATCGCGATCCTCGGCGCCCACGCCTCCGCAATGCTCGGCGCACCTGCGGCGATCAGGTCGGCATAGAGCTCGTCGAAGCCCCTCGCCGCGTCGAGATCAAGCCACACCCGGAAAAACAGCAGCGCGGCATTGACCGCACACCACACCGCCGCGGCCAGCTGCGCGCTGCGCACGCACTTCGCCTCCAATGCCTGCGACGCGAGGTCGGAGAACATTTCCACCGGTCTGCCGTCGTCCTCCCAACGGAAGAACGCACGATGCCAAAAGCATCCCAGGCAGGTCACACCCAGCCCTTCCACACCCGCGAGATAGTCCCGTCCCCGCTTCGTATCCGGGTCATCCTTCATCATCTGCATGTAATAGCGGTAGCGCGTGCCGTCGCTGCGCTCAAAGCGGAAAAAGAGGAAGCCGACGTCCGCGAGCTCCCACCCGTGCCGGCGGTGCCACGCAAGCCAGCGCTAAAAACGCGCATTGTCGTACAGCAGGTCCCAGATCCATATAACGCAAAGCTTTCGTTTTCGCATCCTTCTCTCCTTTCCGTCACGTCCAGTTCCTTGTCAAGGCCTCGCCGTTGGCGGTCAGCTCCTGCAATCGGGCAAGCTCCGCGCGCACGGCGGCGCGTCCCTCGGGGGTGATGCGGTATTCCTTCCTGCGGCCCTCGTCCTCGCCCACGGCCTCGATCCAGCCACGCTCGGTGAGCGTGGTGAGCGCGCCGTAGAGCGTTCCGGCGGCAAGGCGCACGCGCCCGCCGCTCAGGCGCTCGACGTTCTGCATGATGCCATAGCCGTGCAGCGGCGCGTCGAGCGAGAGCAGGATATAAAAGACCGCTTCGGTCAGCGCGGCGGTGCTCATACGCTTCCCCTCCCCCGTTTTTATCGGCTTCCGATATATCGGCTACCGATATAATAACATGGAGCGGTCCGGTTGTCAAGCAGAAAAATGCCTCGCAGAGTTTCGCGTCCGCAGACGCGAAAGCAGGATGATTCGTTTTCTGCCGCGACCTGTGCGTGGCAGAAAACACCTTGCGCGGAGTGAGCATCGAATTGTCCGCTGACAGCGGACAACCGAGGCGCAGAACGCAGCGAAGCCTTCTCGAAAAAGTGGTTTTGCCACTTTTTCGACAGTAAGCGGCGGTCCTCACGGACCGCCGCTTAGCTTTTCTTATCCGAGCTGTTTGGTTTTTTCCACGGCGGCATCCACCGCCTCGATGCACGCGCTGCGCAGGCCGCTGCGCTCCAGCGCGGCGACGCCCGCGATGGTGCTGCCGCCGGGGCTGCACACCTCGTCCTTGAGCTGTCCCGGGTGCCGGCCGGTGCGGAGCACCATTTCGGCGCTGCCGAGCAGCATCTGCGCGGCATAGCGCTGCGCCTTGGCACGGGGCAGGCCGTTCTTCACGCCGCCGTCCGCCAGCGCCTCGATAAACAGATAGGCGTAGGCGGGGCCGCAGCCGGAGACGGCGCTCGCCGCGTCGATCAGGTGCTCGTTCAGCTCGTCGAGCGCTCCGGCGGGCGCCATCAGCTCGCGGAAGGCGCACAGCTCGTCCTCGCTCACGCGGCCGTTCGCCGCGTAAAGGATCAGCCCCTGCCCCACGGCGCAGGGCGTATTCGGCATGATGCGGATGATCTTCTTGTCCGCGCCGAGCAGCAGCGCGAGCTTCTCGAGACTCACGCCCGCGAGCATGGAGACGAAGATGCCCTCGGAGGCCAGAATATCTGCCTTGAGGCCCTCGACCACGCCGACGACCATCTGCGGCTTGACGCCGAGAAAGACGAAGCGGCTGTCCGAGAGGATGCGCTGCGGCGTTTCCGCCGTGCAGCCGAGCCGCTGCGCGGCGGCCTCGGAACGCTCCCGCGTGGAGCACGCCACGGCGATACGGTCGCCGCCGGTCTTTTTCGCCGCGGCGAGCGCAAGCGCGCCGCCCATATTGCCGGCGCCGATGAAACCGGCCTCATACTTTGCCATCAAGCGTCCCTCCTTACCGGATCTGTCCGCTGCCGCGGACGACGTATTTGTAAGTACACAGCTCGTCGAGCCCCATGGGGCCGCGGGCGTGGAGCTTCTGCGTGGAAATGCCCATCTCGCAGCCGAGGCCGAACTCGCCGCCGTCGGTGAAACGGGTGGAGACGTTGACGTAGACCGCCGCGCTGTCCACCTGCTCGGTGAATTTCTTCGCCGCGGCGGCGTCCTCGGTCACGATGCAGTCGCTGTGGTGCGTGGAGTGCGCGGCGATGTGCGCGATGGCGGCGTCCACGCTGTCCACCACGCCGACGGCGAGAATGTAGTCGAGAAACTCGGTGTCGAAGTCACGCTCCCCGGCGGGGGTGCCGCCGATGATCCGCGCGGCGGCGGGGTCGAGCCGCAGCTCGACGGGGACCAGGCCGGCGGCGGCACGGTCGTCCACGATGGCTTTTTTGAGCAGGGGCAGGAACTGCGCCGCGATGTCCCGATGGACAAGGCAGACCTCCTCCGCGTTGCAGACGGAGGGCCGGCTGGCCTTGGCGTTGACGATGATGCTGACCGCCTTCGCAAGGTCGGCGGCCTTGTCCACATAGACGTGGCAGATGCCGGTGCCGGTCTCGATGCAGGGGACGGTGGCGTTCTCCACGCAGGCGCGGATCAGGCCCGCGCCGCCGCGCGGGATGAGGAGATCGACGAGGCCCTTGGCAGTCATCAGCTCCTGCGCGGAGGCGTGGCTCGTATCCTCCACGATGTTCACGATGTCGGGGTCGCCGCCCGCCTGTGCAACGCCCGCCTTGAGCGCCGCGACGATGGCGCGGGCGCTGCGGTAGGCTTCCTTTCCGCTGCGGAGCATACAGACGTTGCCGCTCTTGACGGCAAGCGCCGCAGCGTCGGAGGTGACGTTGGGGCGGCTCTCGTAAATGATGGCGACGAGGCCGAGCGGCACCTGCACCTTGTCGATGATGATGCCGTTGGGGCGCACGACCTCGCTCAGGACGCGGCCCGTATGGTCGGGGAGCCTGACGGTGTCGCGGATGCCGTTCGCCATGCCGGTGATGCGGTTTTCATCGAGCTTGAGCCGGTCGAGCATGACGTCGGTGATGCGGCCGCGCGCGGCGGCCATGTCCTCCGCGTTCGCGGCGAGGATCTCCGCGCAGCGCGCCTCCAGGCTGTCCGCCATGGCAAGGAGCAGCGCGTTCTTTTTCTCCGCGCCGGCGGCGGCAATGCTGCCCATCGCCGCGCGGGTCTTTTGAAGAAGCTCCAGCGTTGTCATATTCTTCACCTCTTGACCAGAAAGCGGGTGCCGATGGGCTTGCCCGCGACGATATCATACAAAAGCTCCGGCTTTTCGCCGTTGGCGATGACCATTTCGCAGCCCGCGCCGACAGCGATCTGCGCCGCCAAGAGCTTGGTCGCCATGCCGCCCGTGCCGAGGCTCGAACCGCTGCCGCCGCCGAGGGCGATGATGCGCTCGTCGACAGTCTCCACGGTGGGGATAAGCTTCGCGTCAGGGTTTTTGCGCGGGTCGCCGTCGTAGAGGCCGTCGATGTCCGAGAGCAGCACGAGCAGGTCCGCGGAGACGGTGGCGGCGACGATGGCGGAGAGCGTGTCATTGTCGCCCACGGCGATCTCCTCGGTGGAGACGGTGTCGTTCTCGTTGATGACGGGCAGCGCGCCCAGCTCCAGCAGGCGGTCCATCGTGTTGTGGAAGTTCGCCTTCCGGCTGCCGCCGTCGGCGATGTCCGGCGCGGTGATGAGGAGCTGGCCGACGATGTGGTTATACTCGGTGAAGAGCTTGTCGTAAACGTACATCAGCTCGCACTGGCCGACCGCGGCGGACGCCTGCTTGCCCGGCATATCCTTGGGGCGCTCGGACAGGTTGAGCTTGCCGAAGCCCATGGCAATGGCGCCGGAGGAAACGAGAATGATCTCGTGGCCCGCGTTCTTCAGGTCGCTGAGCGTTTTGCACAGCCGCTCCATCCGCTGAATGTTCAGCCGTCCTGTGGGGTAGGCGAGCGTGGAGGTGCCCACCTTGACAACGATACGCATAAGAATGGCTCCTTTCTTTCAGTAACAAATAAAAGTGATTTGCATTATAGCACAGCCTTTCGGATTTTGCACTACCTTTCTGCAATTTTTAACGCGGCGCGCTGCATTTTTTCGTGTGCGGCAAAAAAATGCACCCGAAAGCCACAGGCTTTGGGTGCATTTTCTCAGTCAACAATATCGACCGATACTTTCTCTCCGGTGCGCTGCGCATAGGAGCGGATGACTGTACGGATCTCTTTGGCGATGCGGCCCTGACGGCCGATCACCTTGCCCATATCGTCGGGCGCAACGTGCAGCTCCAACGTCAGCTCGTCCGTTCCCTGCTTCTCCGTCACCGTGACCTCATCCGGATGCTCGACCAGATTTTTGGCGATGTAGAGCAGCAAGTCCTTCATGCGTTGTCCCCCGCGGATCAAATCGCGTTGATTCTCTTGAGCAGCGCGCGGACGGTGTCGGTGGGCTGGGCGCCGGTCTTGATCCACTCCTGAGCGCGCTCGGCGTCGATCTTGATCTCAGCGGGGCTCACGCAGGGATTGTAGGTACCGATCTCCTCGATGAAGCGGCCGTCGCGGGGATAGCGGGAATCGGCGACGACGACGCGATAGAAAGGAGCCTTCTTGGCGCCCATACGGCGCAGACGAATTTTGACCATGGTGTTTTTCCTCCGAAATAAAATATGTTTTTTGTTGTATGATCGTATGCACTTGGCATGAATCAACGGGGTATTATTTGAAGCGCTTCTTGCGGCCGAAGCCGTGCATCCGGCTCATGCCGCCCTTGCCGCCGAAGCCGCCGAGTCCCTTGGGCATCCTGCCGCGGGTCATCTGCTTGACAAGGTCCTGCATCATCTCGAACTGTTTTAAGAGGCGGTTGACGTCCACGACCTCCAGTCCGCAGCCGGCGGCGACGCGCTTTTTGCGGCTCGCGCCGAGGAGCTTGGGGTTCTCGCGCTCCTCCGGCGTCATGGAGAGGATGATGGCCTCGGTGTGCGCCATGACCTTGGGGTCGATCTCGGCGCCGGCCAACTGCTTGCCCATGCCGCCGGGCATCATCTCGGCGAGCTGGCTGAGGTCACCCATGCCGCGCAGCTGCACGAGCTGTTCATAGTAGTCGGTGAGGGTGAAGCGGTTCTTCTTGAGCTTTTCCTCGAGCTTCTTCGCCTTCTCCTCGTCGACGTGCTGCTCCGCCTTTTCGATGAGGCTGAGCACATCGCCCATGCCGAGGATGCGGGAGGCCAAGCGGTCGGGGTGGAAGGGCTCGAGCATGTCGAGCTTTTCGCCCGTGCCGATGTATTTGATGGGCTTTCCGGTCGCCGCGCGGATGGAGAGCGCCGCGCCGCCGCGGGCATCGCCGTCGAGCTTGGTGAGCACGACGCCGTCGATGCCGAGGGCCTCGTCGAACGCGGTGGCGGCGTTCACGGCGTCCTGTCCAGTCATGGCGTCCACGACCAGCAAGATCTCGTTCGGCTTCACCGCCGCCTTGACGCGCTTGAGCTCGTCCATGAGCTGCTCGTCGATGTGCAGGCGGCCGGCGGTATCGAGAAAGACGATGTCGTTGCCGTGGTCCTTGGCGTATTTGACGGCCTCGACCGCGATGGTGACGGGGTCGATCTGCCCCATCTCGAACACGGGCAGGCCGAGCTGTGCGCCGACGACCTGCAGCTGCGTGATGGCCGCGGGACGGTACACGTCGCAGGCGGCGAGCAGCGGGCGCTTGCCCTGCCGGCGCAGAAGGCCGGCGAGCTTGGCGACGTTCGTCGTTTTGCCCGCGCCCTGAAGGCCGACCATCATCACGACCGTCGGCGGGTTGTTGGCAAAGGTCAAGCGCGCGTTCGCGCCGCCCATCAGAGCCGTCAGCTCCTCGTTGACGATCTTGATGACCTGCTGGGCGGGGGTGAGGCTGTCGAGCACCTCGGCGCCGACGGCGCGCTCGGATACTTTGGCGACAAAGTCCTTGACGACCTTGTAGCTCACGTCCGCCTCGAGCAGCGCCATGCGCACCTCGCGCATCGCGAGCTTGATGTCCTCCTCGGTCAGGCGGCCCTTGCCGCGCAGGCCCTTGAATACGCTGTTGAGCTTTTCGCTCAGGCCCTCAAATGCCATGAAATGCTCCTTCTTACTCCTTGAGTGCCGCGGTCTCCTGTTCGATCACGGTCACGAGCTCTGCGATGCGGGAATCCTCATACCGGCGGTCATTGAGCCTGCGCAGCTCGTCCGCCGCCGCCTCGATGCGCTCGAGGTGGGGGGTGCGCTGCATAAAGCGCCTGACAAGGCCGGTCTTATCCTCGATCTCGGTCATGTACGCCTCGGCGCGGACGATGACGTCGCGCACGCCCTGGCGGGAGATGCCGTAGTTCTCGGCGATCTCGGAGAGGGACAGGTCCTCGTCGTAGTAAAGCTCGTAAAATTCCTTCTGCCGCTCGGTGAGGAGTTCGCCGTAGAAGTCAAAGAGCATCGTCATGCGAAAGGTCTGATTTTTCACGGGGAATCCTCCTTTGAGTATTCCGTGTAAAGTCATAACACTTTACAACAGGAATCAGTTTACACGAGTTTAGCAGAAAAGTCAAGGCTTATTCGCGGGAAAAACGGCGAATGGGAAAGATTTTATGAAAAGATGTGGTAATGTTCACATTTTCGTGCTATGCTACCATCAATATAGAATGGAAAAGGAGCCGCTTTTATGGAGCCCTTGCGAAAGGAACTGGCGGAGGGCGTTTTTCTGACCTACGTCCCCGCCGCAAAATTCAAGACCGGCGTGCTGGGCGCGCAGCTCATCACGCCGCTGGAGGAGAGCACCGTCGCCGCCGGTGCGCTGCTGCCCGCCGTGCTGCGCCGCGGCACGACCGCGCACCGCGATATGCGCTCGATCGCCGCGGAGCTGGACCGCCTTTACGGGGCGTCCATCGCCTACACCGTGCGCAAGAAGGGCGAGAATCAATGCCTCGGCTTTGTCGGCAGCTTTCTTGACGAGCGTTATGTCCCCGGCGGAGAGCGGCTGCTCGAACCGATGGCCGACCTGCTCGGCGAGCTGCTGCTCGACCCGCTCACGCGGAACGGGCGCTTTCTCGCGGACTATGTAGAGAGCGAAAAGGAGAACCTGATCGACGCCATTGAGAGCATCCTCAACGACAAGCGCGACTATGCCGACGCGCGGCTTTTGCAGGAGATGTGCCGCGGTGAGCGCTACGGCATCGACCGGCTCGGTACTGTGACGGGCGTGGAAAGGCTGACGAACCAGACGCTCTACCGCTATTACAACGAGCTTCTTGCCACGGCGCGTATCGAGCTGTTCTACTGCGGCAGCGCGGACTGCGCGCGCGTGGAGGGGGCGCTGGACCGTGCGCTGGCGGCGCTCCCGCGCGAGCGGGTCGCCGAGCCTGCGGTCGCCGAGCGTGTGGGCGCGCCCGAAACGGTGCGCGAGATCACGGAGACGATGGACGTGACGCAGGCGAAGCTCGCCATGGGCTACCGCGCCGCGAGCGAGGACACGCCCGCGCTACTGCTGGCGAACCTCATCTTCGGCGGCTACTCCAACTCCAAGCTGTTTCTGAACGTGCGTGAGAAGCTCTCGCTGTGCTACTATGCCTCGTCCGGCTACCACCGGTCCAAGGGCATCATCACGGTGTCGAGCGGCATTGAGGCGCAAAATTACGAGGTCGCGCGGCGCGAGATCGCCGCGCAGCTCGAGGCCGTGCAGAACGGTGACTTCGAACCGTGGGAGCTGGAGGGCGCGCGGAGCTGTATGCTCTCCTCGCTCCGCTCGCGCGAGGACAGCGCGGGCCGGCTGGAGGAATACTATCTCGGACAGGCTGCGACGGGGCTGTGGGAGGATACCGACGCGCTGCTCGTGCAGCTCGAGGCCGTCACGCCCGAGCGCGTCGCCGAGGCGGCGCGGAGCATCCGGCTCGACACGGTCTATTTCCTCACCGGAAAGGAGGGCGCGGCGCAATGAAGTGGAACGAAACGAATTATCCCCGCATCGGCGAAACGGTGCTGCGGACCACGCTGCCGAACGGACTGACCGTCGCCGTTGTGCCCAAGCCGCTCTACCGCAAACGCTACGCCTTTTTCACCACGCGCTACGGCGGCATGGATATGCGCTTCCGGCTCGACGGCGTATGGCACGATACGCCCGCTGGCATCGCGCACTATCTGGAGCACAAGATGTTCGACACCGAGGACGGCAACGCTTTGCAGGAGCTGAGTCAGAACGGCGCGGAGCCGAACGCCTTCACCTCCAATGCGACGACCGCCTATTACTTCGACTGCACGGAGCACTTTGAGGAGAATCTGAAGATCCTGCTCTCGTTCGTCTCCGTCCCCTACTTCACGCAGGAGAGCGTGGACAAGGAGCGCGGCATCATCGGTCAGGAGATCCGCATGGTGGAGGACACGCCCGACTGGAGGGTCTACACCAATCTGCTCGAGTGCCTGTACCACTCCTCCCCCGCCCGCGTCGCCATCGCCGGTACGGTGGAGAGCATCGCGGAGATCACGCCCGAAACGCTCTATGCCTGCCACAAGGCGTTCTACGACCCGGCGAACATGATGCTGTGCGTCGTCGGCGACGTGAAGCCCGACGAGATCGCCGCCATCGCGGAGGAGATCCTGCCGAATAGCCGGGGCGAGGTCATCGAGCGCGACTACGGGCAGGAGGATATGCGCGTCGTCGAGAAGTGCCGCCGCGAGGCGATGGAGGTCTCGATGCCGCAGTTCCTCGTCGGCTTCAAGTGCCCTCCCGCGGCGGACGGCGCGGCGCTGATGCGGCAGGATATCATCGCGGACATCGCCTGCGACATCCTGCTCGGCGATTCCTCGCCGCTCTACCAGCGGCTCTACGATAAGGGTCTCATCAACGGCAGCTTCGGCGGCGGCTTCGACCAGCTGCCCGGTATTGCCTATCTCTACGCGGGCGGCGACAGTGATGCGCCCGAGACGGTCGTGCGCGCCATTCTGGACGAGGCGCAGCGCCTCGCGCGCGAGGGCGTGGACGAGGCGTTCTATCAGCAGCTCCGCCGCGCGAGTTTCGGCTCGACGCTGCGCGCGCTCAACAGCTTTGAGAACATCGCCGTGTCGGTCGCGGACGGCGCGTTCCGCGACTTTGATCCCTTCCGCTTCCCAGAGGTGTACGATTCCGTCACCCGCGCGGATGTGGAGACGTTTCTGCGCGAGAGCATCGTCGAGGAGCGCAGCGCGCTGTCCATTCTTATCCCCAAGAAGGAGGGAGCTTCCCAATGAGTTATCCCAACGCAGACATCAGCTTTCCCGGGCTGTTCGGCGACTGGCGCTTTACCCTCTCGCCCAAGCTGCTCGACATCGGCAACGGCATCTACTGGTACGGCGTGCTCATCGCCGCGGGGCTGCTCATCGCCCTGTGGTTCTGCATGAAGCGCGCGCCGCGCTACGGTCTGACCGAGGACGACGTGATCGACACCGTGCTTTGGGCCATTCCCTTTGCCATCGTCGGCGCGCGGGTCTACTATGTGCTCTTTTACCTTGACCAGTTCCGCCTTGCGGACGGCAGCATCGACTGGGCGGAGACCTACCGCATCTGGGACGGCGGGCTTGCCATCTACGGCGGCATCCTCGCGGCATTTTTGACCGCGTGGCTCGTTTGCCGAAAAAAGCAGCTCAGCCTTTGGGCGCTTGCCGACTGCTGCGTGGCGGGCTTTTTCATCGGACAGGCCATCGGGCGCTGGGGCAACTTCTTCAACCGCGAGGCCTTCGGCGGCATGACCGAGCTGCCGTGGCGGATGCGGCTGTGGATCAGCGGCACCTACTATATTGACGTGCATCCGACGTTCCTGTATGAGAGCCTTTGGAATGTCGCGGGGCTGCTGCTTCTCTGCCTTGCGGTGGACAAGGTACGGCGCTTCGACGGGGAGAACACCTGCTTTTACTTTCTCTGGTACGGCATCGGGCGCTTCTGGATCGAGGGGCTGCGGACCGACAGCCTGTATCTTTTCGACCTCACCTTCCTCGGCGAGCGCGTGCGCGTGTCGCAGGCGCTGAGTTTGGTGATGGTCGCCGTGACGGCGGTCATCCTGCTGAAGAACCGCAGCGCCGATCCCGCGCGGATGTTCGTCAACCGCCGGCTCGACGGGCAGGCGACCGTCCTGCCCGATCGGAGCGAGGAGCGTCCCATCGAGGACGGTCCCGCGGAGGCGGACCGCCCGGCGAAGGCGTCCGCGGAGGGCGCCGCCGGCGGGGAAGCGTCCGCGGAGGGCGCCGCAGAGCCGGCGGACGGCGGAGACAACGGCTGAAGCCTATTGAATAAACGGAAGGACCGCGAGCGCGGTCCTTCCGTTTTGCTTTGCTGTTTTATGGCTTGCTCTGCGCGGCGGCGAGCTTTTTGGCCTTTCTCCGCTCCCGGCGGTGCGTCAGGTCGTCGATGACGCAGTAGTACACGGGAGTGAAGAGCAGCGTGATGACGGTCGAGACGAGCATACCGGCGATCATGGTGGTGCCCATGTCGCTCATCATCTCGTTCATCTTGCCGGTCATGCCGAGCGCCGTCGGCACGAGGGCAAGGATGGTGGTGAGCGTGGTCATCAGCACGGGGCGGATACGCAGCGGGCAGGCGTGGAGAATGGCCTCCTCGCGCGTCTCGCCGCGGTCACGGCGCTGCTTGATGTAGTCCACGAGGACGATGGAGGCGTTGACCACCGTACCGGCAAGCATGATGAGGGAGACGAGCGAGATCATCGAAAGGTCCTTGCCTGTGAGCGGCAGCGCGAAGAGCGCGCCGGCAAAGGCGATGGGCAGGATCATCATGATGATGACCGGCATGACGAAGGACTCGAACTGCGAGGCCAGCACGAAGTACACAAGGCCGACGGAGACGATGAGCGCAAGGCCGAGGTCGGAGAAGTTCTCCATCATCTCCGCGTAGCCACCGGCAAGCTCGGCGGTGTAGCCGCCGGGGAGGGTGTAGCCCGCGAGGATGGCGCGGATGCTCTTGGCCATGGCGCTCGTGTCGCCGTCCGCAGCGTCACCGGAGATGGTCACCTGACGGGACTGGTTGTAGCGCGTGATGGTCTGCGGGGACATGACGACGCTGACGTCGGCAATGCTGCCGAGCGGCACGCTGCCGCCGGTCGGTGTGGAGATCGCCATGGAGCGCAGGGCGTCCAGACTCTCCTCCGCGCGGCCGTCGCCGCGCACGACCACGTCGACCTCCTTATTGTCGATGGTGACGGTGGTGGCGGTGGTTCCGGTCAGGCCGGAGCGCACCGCTGCGGCGACGCTGTAGGCGGTCAGGCCGTACTGCGAGCACGCCTGACGGTCCGCGGTCACCTTGACCTGCGGCACCTGCTCGGCGACCGTGGAGGAAACGTCCACCGCGCCGGGGATCGCCGCGATCTGCGCGGTGAGGTCATCCGCGATCATCTTGAGCGTGGTGTAGTCCTCGCCCGTGATGTTGACGCTCACGCCGCTGCCGCCCATCATCGCGCCCATGTCGTAGGCCGAGCAGGTGATCTCGCAGCCGGCGACGTCATAGGTCGCGTCGCGCAGGGCGTTGGCAATGTCGGTCGCGCTGCGGTCACGCTCGCCCTTGTCGGTGAGGTTGAGCACCAGGCTGGCGCTCTGACCGCTATCAGCGGTGTAGTAGTAGCTTGCAAGCTCGGGGATGGTCTCCTCGGCAATGGCGGCGACACGCTCCGCCATCGCCGCCGCCTGCTCGACCTTTGAGCCGATGGGCATGGAGACGGTCACGGTGACCATGCCCTCGTCCATCTCGGGCAGGAGCACCATTTTGGTGTTCAGGCAGGCGGCGAGGAACACCGCGACGAGGGCGACGGACACCAGCACGCCGCGCTTGAGGTGATGCACGTAGTAGTCGAGCTTTTTCACATACCAGTCCATGAGCTTCTGCGCGCGGCGTCCGCCCTTCTGCGCCCTTTGCAGGGCGTCAAGATGCACCTTGCTCTCGTCGAGCAGGAAGTAGCACAGCAGCGGCACGAGCGTCACGGCGACAGCGAGCGAGCCGAGAATGAGGAAGGCGATGGTCAAGCAGAAGTCCTTGAAGATCTGACCCGCGATGCCGCCGGTGAGGCCGAGCGGCAGGAACACCGCGACGGTGGTGAGGGTCGAGGCGGTCAGCGAGAGCGTGACCTCCTTCGTGCCCTCGACGCAGCTGGTCATGCGGTCGTGTCCCTCGGACGCCCAGCGGTAGATGTTTTCGAGCACGATGATGGAGTTATCCACGATCATGCCGACGCCCATGGCGATGCCGCCGAGGCTCATCATGTTGAGCGTCAGGTCGCAGACGTACATCAGCACGAACACCGCGAGGATGCACACGGGCATGGAGACCGCGATGGTCATGGTCGCGCCGCCGCGGCGCAGGAACAGCCACACCACGAGCGCCGCAAGCACGACGCCGAGGATGATGCCCTCGAGCGCGGCGTCGACGGCGACGTTGATGTACTCGCTCGCGACGTAGGGGATGGCGTAGTGGATGGAGCCGTCCTTCGCCGCCAGCTCCTCCATCGCCGCGACCACCGCCTCGGCGGTCTTGACCTCGTTCGCGCCGGAGCGCTTGCTGACCTGCAGGATGATGCCGGGCGTACCGTCCATCGCGGCGATGGCGTCGCGGTCGGAGGTCTCGAAGGCGACGTCGGCGACCTCTCCGAGGCGCACCGTGCCGCCGGTCTGGAGCGGGATGTTGATGTTGGCGACCTCATCGACCGTGGAGAGCTGCGCGTCGGTGGTGACGGAGATCTTCTGACTGCCGTTGTAGACCTCGCCGGCGGGATAGAGCAGGTTCTCCGCCTGCAGGATCTGGGTGATGTAGCTGGTGGAGAGGCCGTAGCCCGCGGCGCGCTGCGCGTCGAGCGTCACGGTGATCTGACGCTCCACACCGCCGGAGACGGAGACGGACGCCACGCCGTCGATGCGCTCGAGCGCGGGGGCGACCACGTTCTCCGCCTGCTGCTGGAGGGCGGCGAGGTCGTCGCCGAGGAGGCCGACGATGGCGCTCGGCATCATCTCGGACACGTTGATGTTCAGAATGACGGGAGAGCCGCAGCCGTCGGGCAGGCTGAGCGCGTCGAACTTCTCGCGCAGCTTGGTCGCCGCGATGTCCACGTCGGTGTTCTCAACGTACATGATCTGGATGGTCGAGATGCTGTCGGCGCTCGAGGAGGTGACGGAGTCCACGCCGGGCACCGACATGATGGCGGACTCGAGCGGGCGCGTGACGAGCTGCTCGATGTCCTCGGGGCCCGCGCCGTTGTAGTAGCAGTACACATAGGCCGCGGGGTACTCGATGTTCGGCAGCAGCGCCATCTGGAGCTGGGTGGTGTAGACCACGCCAAACACCGCGATCATAATGACCGCGAGCAGCGTTGTGACCTTATGCCTGATGCAGAATTTTGCAATGTTCATGGAGCTTATCCCTCCACGACGCGCACGGCGTCGCCGTCGGAGAGGTACTGCTGACCCACGGTGACGAGCTGCTCGCCCGCGTCAAGACCGCTCGTGACCTCGGTCATGCCGCTGCCGGTGAGGCCCGTGGTGATGTCGACGCGCTTTGCCGTGTCGTTCTCGACGATAAAGACATACTGCCTGTCGCTGCTCGTGAGGATGGCCTCACTCGGCACGACGACCGCGCTCTCGCTCACAGCGGTGTGGAAGGTCACGTCGGCAAACATACCGGAGAGCAGGCCCTCGACCTCCGCGGGCACCGTGACGGTGACGGTGTAGAGCTTTGTCACCTGATTGGCGGTCTTTTCAACGGAGCGGATCACGCCCTCAAATTCGGCGTCCGCCGCGCTGACGCGGACCGTGACCGTGTCGCCGATGGCGAGCTTGGGCACCAGCGCCTCGGAGACCATGACGTTGACCTTCATCTGCTCCGCGCCGTCGATGACGGCGACGGCGTAGCTGGGTGAGACCATGCCGCCCTCGCTCGCGGTGAGCGAGGCGAGCACGCCGTCCACCGGCGCGATGACGTTGCCATGGCTGTCGATGTTCTCCATCGCGAGGGCAAGCTGCTCGTAGCTCGACTTCGCGCTCTGCATACTCGCTTCAAGCTGGGCGAGCGTGGAATCACGCTGCGCCTTGGTGGAGAGGTATTGCAGCTCCATCTGGTCGACCTCCGACTGGGAGGCCGCGCCGATCTCGAAAAGCGCCTTGGTGTCGTTCCAGTTTTTTTCGTACAGAGCGACCTGTCGGTCCAGAATGTTCTTCTGGTCGCTGTAGCTCGACGCGGCGCTCGTGTAGCCGATCTCCGCCGCGCGGTACTGCGCGAGCGAGCTTTCCATGTCGAGCGAGCAGATCACGTCGCCCGCCTTGACCGCGTCGCCCGCCTCGACATAAACGGCGGTGCATTTGGCCGTGGCCGTGACGTAGACGCTCGTTTCGCTGCCAGCGGTCACCTGACCGGAGACCGTGTTCTCCGAGGCGATGTCCTGCGCCTCGACCGTCTGCACCTGCACGGCGACACCGGCGGGCGCGGTGACGGTCTCTTCCTTTTTGCAGCCCGCAAGGCTCAGCGCCAGCGCGAGCGCCAGCAGCAGGGAAATCGTTTTCTGTTTCATCGTTTCAGCCCTCCTCAGCCGGCCAGCAGGCCGTAGTCCACGGCCCAGCGATAGTTGTTGTATGCGGTGAACAGGTCGCGCTCCGCGCCGGAGACGGTGTCCTGCGCGGTGTAAAGCTCGTCCTCTGCCGTATGCAGGGCGTTCTCGGAGATCGTGCCCTGCTCGTACCTGAGCTGTGCGGCCGCGAGGTCGCTGCGCTCGCACTCGAGCGAGACCTTCGCCGCATTCAGCGCGCTCGCGTAGCTCTGCACGCTGTCATAGAGCGAGCGGAAGCTCAGCTCGAAGTTCTGCACGGCGGCGTTGTAGGTGTACTGCGCCGCCTGCCACTGGTGCTTGACGGCAATATACTCATAATTGTCCTTGTTGTAGCCGAGATCGCCCGCCTTGTCTTTGTATTCCTCGTCGGCGTCCTCGAGCGTGAGCTTGGCAGCGTAAAGGTCGTAGCTCACTGCCTTCGCTTTTTCCAGGTCCTTCTCCACATCCATGGCGGCAAGCTGCTCCGCGGTCACCCCGGGAAGGGCATTGAGCGTGAGCGGCGCGGTCAGCTCTTCCCCGATCATGGCGTTGAGCTGACGGCGCAGCTGTGCGGCGGCGGCATCGATCGCCGCTTTTCCGCTCTCCACCTGCGCCTTGCCCGCTTCCGTCTGCTGAAGCGTCATGGCGCTGACCTGACCAAGCTCATAGCGCAGCTTCACTTCCTCGATCGTGCGGTCAAGCGCCGCATTCTGTCTCGTCAGCGCGGCGGATTGGTCCTCGAGCGCGAGAAGGCCTACATACAGCGATTCACCCGCCGCCAGAAGCGAAGCCTGCGCGTTGCGGAGCTGGCGGACGAGGTCGGCGTTGTCCTGCTGGAGCTTGCCCTCCTTGATGTCGTCGAAGGTCTTGCGCAGGGCGTCGTAGCGCTGTGTAAGGGTCTCATAGGTGTAGCTCTCACCCTGTCCCATCTGGATCAGACCCCACTGGGCGGAGGCGATACTGTTGAGGCCGTTGCGCAGGTCCTCGTACATCTTGTCATAGTCCAAGCACTCGATCGCGGCGACATTCTCCTCGAGCGAGAGAAGGGTGTAGTTTCCTGTGCGCATACGCGCGCCGAGGTTTTCAAAGCGCAGCGTGCCTGCCGCGTCCGGCGTGGTCTGCGCGGTCTCCGCGGCGGTCTCATCCTTTTTCTGTTCGTCCGCCAGCGCGCCGACCGCCAGCGCTGAGAGCATGGCGAGGGCGAGCAGCAGAGCCGTCCATCTTTTCTTCATTTGCGGTGTCCTCCTTCGGGTACGGCAGCGCTGCCGTTTTTGATGATCTCAATGCGCCCGCGCATCCGCTCGCGCTCGAGCGCGAAGCTCTCCGGCTTTTTCAGCGTGCGGGCGATGGCGCAGGCAAGCGCTCCCACGAGCAGGGTGAATACGTCGTCCACAAAGCCGTTCTCCCGCGAGCGCAGGAGCGCGGGGTCAATGTGCTCGAGGAGCTTCTGCGGACACAGCTCCCCCGCCGCGCGCTCAAAGAAGAGCTGCTGCACGTCCATATTGACGTTCAGGCTCAGCAGGGCAAAGGCGCGGGAAAACGCCGGCGTGATGCAGCCGCTCGGGGCGACCATGGCGTCGAGCAGCGCAAGGGGCATGGAGAACAGGTCTCCGCCCGAGCGTTCGAGCGTATCATGGAACAGGTCGAGAAACTGGTCGCGGATCTCGTCGATGAGAGTGAGGAACAGGTCGTTCTTATCCTCAAAATACTGATAAAAGCTGCCGCGCGGGATGCGCGAGGTCTGCACAATGCGGTTGATGGACGCCTCAGCATAAGGCACGGCGGTAAATTCGCTCCACGCGCCCTCTAAAATGCGCGCTCGCTTCTCCTCCGGCAGACGGAAAAAGGTATCGGTCGGCATAGGCACCTCCTATATGACAAGCTGTCGTAAAATGACAATCTGTCATATATTATACGAGCACTTCCCTACTCTGTCAATAGGTCAAATCGTTAAGAAACCATAAACAGTTAAGTTTATCTAACTACAGTCCGTCGGAAAGCGCCGTCCGTGGGACGGCGCTTTCGTCTCAGCTGATGCCGCCGAGGAGCGCGCCCGCGATGAGCGCGAGCAGCGCGCAGACGCAGTAGACATATTTACTCAGAGGATAGAACCACGCGCCGATGGGCTTGCCCGCACCCTTGTTGACCGCGGCAAGGACGAAGTCCTTCCCCGCCACCCAGAAGAACAGGATGCCGGCCAGCAGCGCGCCGAGCGGGCAGATGTAGATGGACACCACGTCCATCCAGTCGGAGACGATGGCCTGAATGCACAGCGACACCGCCGTGCCGATCACGGCGATGACCGCGACCGCCGCCACGCGCTTGAGGCGCAGCTTGTCCTGCAGCGCCTCGACCGAGACCTCGTAGAGGTTCACAAGCGAGGTGAGCCCCGCGAAGAGCACGCAGAGGAAGAACACCAGTCCGATCACGCGCCCGCCGGGCATCCCGTTGAACACGTTCACAAGGAAAATGAACATCAGCCCCGGGCCACCGTCGGAAAGGTCCGCGCCGCCCGCCGCCATCGCGGGAATGATGACGAGCGCCGCCAACAGCGCCGCCAGCGTATCGAACAGCGCCACATTGCGCGCGGCGGAGGGGATCGACTCGTCGTCCGAGAAGTAGGAGCCGTAGATCACCGTGCCGTTTCCCGCCACGGAGAGTGAGAAGAACGCCTGCCCGAAGGCGTAGATCCACAGCTTCGGGTCGGAAAGGCCCGCGGGGTCGAGGGTAAAGATGTAGCGGTAGCCGTCGCCCGCGCCGGGCAGCGTTGCAATGTAGACGCCCAGTCCCGCAAAGAGAAAGAACAGCACGGGCATCATGACCTTGTTCGCCCGCTCGATGCCGCCGCCCACGCCGAAGGCCATGATGGCGAAGTTGACCGCCAGCGCGATCACCAGCCAGAAATTATTGCCCCAGCCGCAGGCCGTGCCGTTGAAGCGGTCGACGATGACATTCATATTTTGTCCCATGGCAAAGAGTCCGCCGTCGAGCGCCAGCGCAAAATACCTGAAGATCCAGCCTACCACGCAGCTGTAGCCGATGGCGAGCGCCAGCGAGCCGAGCACCGGGATATAGCCGACCGCCTCGCCTGCGCTGCGTCTGCCGCGCAGGGCAGCCGCCTGCCCGAACGCGCCGATGGGGCCGGAGCGGGTGGAGCGGCCAAGCGCCATCTCGCCGATGATGCCGGTCGAACCGATCAGAAGGACAAAGAGGAAATACGGCAGCAGGAAGGTCATGCCGCCCCACGCGGACACGAGATAGGGAAAGCGCCAGATATTGCCCATGCCCACCGCGCTGCCGATGCAGGCGAGGATAAAGCCCCAGCGGCTGCGGAATGCGTCGCGCTCCGTCTGCTTGCTCATGGTGTCGTCCTCCAAATTACACAACTGTCTCTCCGTCGATGCACACAAAGAGATAGTTTAGTCTATCCCTCAAGAGCTGTGTTTGTCAAGGCTTTTCCCCTCCATCCGGATGGAAATGTCGGTTTGGACCGGAACCCAAAAAGAAAAGCACCGCAAAGCGGTGCTTTTCTTTTTGGCGCAGTGGGAGGGATTCGAACCCTCGGACGGCTTTTGGCCGTCACACGATTTCCAGTC
>ERZ1673746.335-NODE-335-length-60446-cov-19.691676_pt1 | contig 60446 bp, 47 predicted proteins | sample MGYA00580205_ERZ1673746 | MGnify/ENA primary metagenome ERZ1673746 (study PRJEB41218, sample SAMN15661771) | gut metagenome | host: Homo sapiens | place: Canada: London | collected 2015-08-20/2019-03-30 | study: EMG produced TPA metagenomics assembly of...
TTAAAGAAAAGCCTGAAAAATCAATGATTTAGGGCTTGACATTATAGGAAGGAGAAATTATGGCATCAAATTTACCTAAATTCACCATTCGCCTTGAACCCGATCTTTTAAAAAAAATTAGGTATGTAGCAGAATATAATGCCCGCTCTACAAATAGAGAAGTTGAAGTTTTAATACGTAAACATGTTAATAATTTTGAGAAAATCCATGGTATTATCGAAATTGATCTTTTAGAATAATATAAGAATGATTATCAACATACGACTATATTCACGCTAAAAATTTGATCAATTCTATTTTGTTTTATAAGGAGAAAATATACAATGAATACATACTTCGGGCTTTTCGGTATAATTTTTTTTGCTTTAGGTTTTTTGCTGCATTCCAAGGAGAAAAAAAGGCATTTTAATCGAAGAAATTCTGCCGGCATAGAAAGATTCAATTCTTATGAAGATGCTTCTTGGCAAAGATTTCTTGATTTTCTGATAAGAAAATCCGGTAATTTGCTTATTTTATTAGGAATTGGTTTTTTTCTCTATTTTTGTTCAATTACGTAGATATTCATAAGAGTTATCATAATTATTTGTAGTTTTTTATCAAGATTTCCTTGTACTGATTCCCTAGCGACAAATTATGATTGCGTTCAACAGTTAGAATTACGTAACCCTCATAAAGTTCTCGTATTTGTGGACAGTCATTGTACGATAATATAAATTTCCCTTTAATATCCTCCAAGCATTTTCTCAACCTGTTATGATCTTCAGGATTAAACCGATCAGGATAATACTTTTCTGCTTCATAGTAGGGTGGGTCTAAATAAAACAAAGCATCTAACCGGTCGTAGGTTTTAATCAGCCGTTCGAAGTCTTGATTCTCAATAAGCACTCTGTTCAATCTTTTTGACACTTCTTTTAAATAATCTACAGCCTTATGTATATCCCTTGCCTTCATACTAAAAGACTTACAATCTGCTCCAAAACTCTCTTTGATTAAACAAAAGAACCTTGCTGCTCGCTGAATATCTGTCATTCCGCTTAAATTTTGATATAACTCATCATAAAATTGCTCCCTAGAAACAAACAACCATTCCAGTTCCTTCTGCAAGGGCTCAGAATGACATTTAACTACACGATATAAATTAATCAATTCTCCGTTTACATCATTAAAAACTTCAAATGGTGCATGTCTATCTTGTGAAAACAATATCCAACCAGCTCCCCCAAATACTTCTATATATCGTTCATATTTTTCATTGGGAAATTGACTCAATATATGCTTCCTTAATAATTTTTTTCCACCTATCCATGGTATAAAGCTATTCATATTACCTCCAAAATTTTTTCTATAGATAAATACTAACACGAACACATGTTCGATGTCAATATCTTGATTTTATATAGTTTGGTATGGATTAAATGGAAATTTTTACAAACTTTGGATACTTATTTAATGTTTTTTAAGAAATTATCGTCAAAAAAAATTTTAGGGCTTACTCCATATCCATTTACGCACAACTCTTCAAATTCATCAACTGTCAGTCGTATTCCTCCTGTTTCCAAAGCACTAATTCGCTGATTAGATTTTCCAGTTCTTTTGGCTATGTAGGTCTGGGTTACACCTCTGCTCTCACGATATTTCCGCAGTTTCTGGTACATCTTCACATTCAAACCTCCTTTCTTTCTCCTTTTTTTTATATAATATTAAAATTATTATAAGACTCAATTTTAAAGAAGTCAATGTAGTTTTCTCTCTTTCAGGGAATATTTCTCTCATATTAAGAGATTTTCTCTCTTTAAGAGAAGATACTTCTTAAAATAAGGGAATTATATATAATATAGTTTAATACTAAGGAATATCAAAGAAAGAAGAAGGTGCCAAGATGCTCACTACTGGAGAACGCCTACGAATGGCTCGTGAACGCAAGGGCTTATCACAATTGGATGTGTATAAACTTACTAATATAGGTAATAAGTCGTTATCGCGATTTGAAAACGATTCAGCTTCCCCTTCTCCAGAGGTCATTAAAACATTAGTTAAACTTTACGATGTATCCTCTGATTTTATACTTGGTTTTTCGGATGAAATGGATCAAATGTATCCTCTTGCCCCGGATGATATAGAAATGATAAAGAAAATTGAAAGCTTATCTCCTGAGTCAAAGGCAAAAGCCCTGGAATATCTTGAAATGCTTAAAGCTCTTCAACAAGTTAAATCTGAAACCAGCAGTACATTAGATTTCAAAAAGCACGCCTGAAAGCAGAACTCCGCCAACATTTTATATTCTGGGATTAACAGGTTATTAATGAGGCTCTGACCAGTATGTGCTTAAAACAAAAACCCTAGAGATTACTTCTCCAGGGCTTTTGTTATTTTAGGTTTTAGACAGTACAACACGCTGCAAGTCTAAAGCGGTATGGCCACCGGCAGCGTTGGCCGATCCGATACCTACCTTTGCTTTTTTATGGGAATGTATTTTTCTACGGGCTATACTCAAAATTCATAGTGTGACCAAAGACTGATAATCTTTACGGTCCTCGCATCTTCATATACTTCATAAACAAGTCGATGCTTTATATTGATTCTACGAGAATAAACCCCCTGCAGGTCTCCCTGCAGCTTTTCATAAGATGGCGGTGTTTGGTATGGATTATTTCTGATAAGATCAATTAAAGCCTTAGCTTTACTCTCTAATTTTGCCGCTTTTAACTTTGGTATATCATTTGTTGCCTTCTTGGTATAAACAATTGAGTACATTACCACTCCACCTCATTTTCTGATATACATTCATCAAGTGGTGTATTCATCCCCTCAATAATTTTTTCTTTCATACCTGGTATTGAATTAAGGTATAAGGTCTCCATTAGGCCATTGTAATCTTCCTCGCTAATAATAACAGCATTTCCGTCCTTTGTGCTGATATTGACCGGCTCATTATATTTTATAGTTTGCTCTAACAGACCAAAAATATTTTTTCTAAAGTTCGTAATATTTGTATTAAGCATTTCCCTCACCTCCTATGTACATTATAATGTACACTTTTAATTTTGTCAATACTCATGTACATTATAATGTGCATTTCTACTTTTTACATTTCCTGTCCCAAAATGTAGAGTTTATTAAACTCAGCAAAAACTATTGATTTTACGTCCTTAAAATACTAATATTAAATTATAAACGTTTATAATATGCCTAGTTTTTTTAGGACGCTTTTATGGAGGAAAATAAATGAGCAGTAAGACCTTTTATTATGCAAGAGTAAGTTCTAAGACTCAAAATGAAGATCGTCAGATTCTTGCCTTTAAATCACTGGGAGCTGATGACCGAGATATTATCATAGACAAAGAAAGCGGAAAGGACATGAACCGGCCAGGATACTTAACCTTAAAAAATAGCATGCTGCGTTCAGGAGACACCTTAGTCATCAAAGAGTTAGACCGGCTCAGTCGGAATAAAGCTGATATCAAAAATGAACTTATATACTTTAAAGAGAATAATATCCGATTAAAAATATTGGACATCCCCACCACAATGATGGAATTCCCTGGCGAGCAGACCTGGATATTAGATATGGTAAATAATATTCTTATAGAAGTTCTTGGCTCCATCGCTGAAGAGGAGAGGAAGCGGATCAGAAAGCGCCAGGAGGAAGGGCTTGCTGCAGCAAAAGCAAAAGGAGTTAAACTAGGCCGTCCTGCAGTGCAACTCCCATCAAATTGGGAAGCAACCATCCACAGATGGCAAAATGGCGATATAAAGGCTGTTGAAGCTATGAAAATAACAGGTATCAAGAAAAATACTTTTTATAAATTAGTAAAAGATTTTTCTTAACTGCAATGACGTATTTTAAATATTTCAAAAATTTTGGTTAACATTTTTAAAAATTCTATCATAATATTTATGTAGCAATTGTCTAACCCAAAACGAGGTAATCAAAAATGGATTATAATTTATTGATTTTATTTTTAATCATTCTGCTGTTACATAAATAAGCAACTATTTACATTTACAGCTGCCGTTATGCGGCAGCTGTTTTTTGGTCAAAAGCTCGGTTTCCCGATCAAAAATCCTATAAGAATGATAAATTTTTTAAATAGACACTTGACAAAATGTAGCAACAAGTTATAATATGTAATACAAAGTTATATATTACATATTACAACTTATTATTACATAATAAAGGGATACTAATTATAAGGAGGGTCTTTATGGCTAAAGTAATTGCAATTGCAAATCAAAAAGGAGGAGCTACTAAAACAACAACAGCCATAGCATTAGCTGCAGGGCTGCAACTCAGAAATAAAGAAACGTTACTTATTGATACTGATCCGCAATGTAATGCAAGTGATACATACCAGGCACAAATAGAGGGGGTAGCAACTTTATATGATTTGCTTTCTCAAGGCGAACCGGTTAAAAATACTATTCAGCACACAGATATAGGAGATATAATCCCTTGTGATCCTTTATTAAGTGAAGCTGAAAAAATTTTAAGCAAAACAGGTAAAGAACATATTTTAAAGAAAGCGGTAACGCCAATCCGTAATAAGTATGATTATATTATTATAGATACACCTCCCGCATTAGGAGTATTATTACTTAACGCCTTAACATTTGCTGATACTGTTATTGTTCCGATTACAGCAGAGAGATACAGTTTACAAGGGCTTTCACAGTTTATGGAGACTGTTAATGCCGCACAAGAGTATACAAATCCCAATTTAACAATTTCAGGCCTATTATTAACTAGATATAATGGGAGAACAAATCTTAGCAAAGAAGTGGCCGAAGGAATGCCACAGATTGCAGATCAACTAAATACAATTGTATTTGATACACAGATTCGAGAAAGTGTGGCAACAAAGGAAGCACAGGCATTAAGAAAAAGTCTGTATTCTCACGCAGCTTCCAGTACTACAGCAAAGGATTATTTAGCATTTGTAGATGAATTAATAAAGAGAGGTATATAATATGGCAAAAAATAAAAATTCATTTTCAGTCGCTGCAGGGCTTTTTCAGACAGAGGAAGATACAGCCTCCAAAATTTCACCCAGCGTCGAGGAACAGTACTTAAAGGCACCCGCAGCACAGCTCACTGGGACTCAGGGACGTAAGGGAGCAAAGTTGCGAAGAATGAATATTCCAGTAACAGATGAGGAATATGAGGCTATAAGGAGAGGGAGCCGGGCCGCTGGCATGACATATGGGGAATACGTTTATACTGCGGTTTTATTCTATCAAGCTCATGGCGAAAAGTAATAATTTATAAATAAAACCATGTTATTTTTTAGTAGCATTATGTATTATAAAGTAATACTATGTAACAATATGTTTTAATTATTACATAATATTACTTATTGCTACTTATTATTACAAATTAACAATAGACTAATGAACTTTATATGAATTAGGAAGAGAGGTGTTCTTATGAGTTACGGAAAAGAGCAACAAAAGGAAATTGAAACAATCAGTGAACGAAATATTATATTAAAATTATCAGACGCAGATGTTCAAAGAATATGGAAAAAAGTGGGTAGCGTGGGTTTGTCTATATCAGAATTACTTGAAAATTTCATCGGTGATTTGGTAGACGGAACTTATAGTAATGGATCGGACGAACGAGAATTAGCGAATCAATGGTTTGAAAGGTGTGGATTTGGCATGTTTCCTGACAAAACCTTTTTGCGGTTTCTGATAGATCAGGAGAGTGTTGATGATTTTGTTGAGAGTTATAGAAGTCTAAAGAATAGTGAAAAACAAATTGCTATTGAAAAAGAGGATCTTAAGAACGGTTTCATAACAATGAGGGATGGGAGTACTTATACCTGGAAAGATATAGTGACTCGTAGTTCAAAAGGGGAAGAGCCTAGTTATTCAAGTAAAGAGGAATGGGAAGAAGAACAGCGTGAGAATATAGCGGCAGAGCAAGAGGATATTAATTATGAGCAGGAACAAATAAATGAATATTGGAATAGCTATTTGAAATTTGCAGATGGAAAAGCGGGAGCATTAGAGGAGGAAATTGAAAAAGTTCTAAAATGGTATGAGAAAATGAAACACATGATTGGATAAAATGAGGCGGGTCTTTGATCCCGGCGAAAGAATAAAACATGATGGTCCGATCAGTCTGGCTTTACCGGTAATCATAACGCTTCGGATCGGTTGATAGTGACGGCGATCTTTTAACTCGGATCAGTCAGCATTGCTTATTGGTTAAGAGAATCTAATATAGCAATATGTAGCAATAAGTTATAATAGGTAATATATAACTTATTGCTACATATTACTAACTTTTCTTTTAACCAGCCTCTTATGTTTCAGCTGTAAAAATAAAGTGATGGAGGTAATGAGGAATAATAGCAGCTATATATGATTGGCCGCTAATTCTCAAATTCTCAATTTTATGAAGTATGATATTCTACATGAGTATAAGCAATATTTATATGATACGTTAAATAAAAATACGGCTAAAACCTATTATTCAGCGGTTAATAAAGTATTACAAGATCTAAGGTTCAATAGTTTAAGTCAAATACCTGAAAGCTTAATTATAAAAAGAGTACAGCACCTGGGAAGTAAGAACCTGGTGAGTGCAGCTAAGAATGGGCTGAAGCATTTGTATAAATTTGATGATGAATTGAACTTACCAAAAGATGAAGCATTTTCCGATATTTCAAAGCACAAAAGAAATTATGTTAAAAGCAAAGGTAAAAGAATAGATTTTGATAAAACACAAAGGAAAGTTAATTCTATTCGCAATAAAAAATTAAAATTAGCCTTCCGGTTAGCATCAATATCCGGATTAAGGGTATCGGAGCTTGCGGATCTGGAAGCAAGGGATCTTAAATTTAATGATGATGGAAAAGTTATAGTATCAGTCAGAAATGGGAAAGGGGGCAAAAGTGGCCAGGTTGAATGTCTGAAGGATAAATATGTCTATGAACAATTAAAAGAATATTGCAATAGCCAGGAAGAAAATAAAAAGCTTTTTTACAGTGAAAGTTACATGAGGGAGCGTGCAGGCAAGCTGGGGCTGGAAATGCATGATTTTCGTCGGGCCTTTGCTACTTTAAAGAAAATGGACTGTATAGATAAAGGATATTCATCCTATGAAGTCAATGCGAAAGTACAGGAAGGTTTAAGGCATGAAAGGTTTTCCACTACTAAAAGATATTTATATGGTCGAAAAATTGTAACAAAGCGAAAAAAAATAGAAAGAGCTGCCCCAAGTCAGCAATTTCCGGAAGAAGTTGAGCCAGAGATAACTTTTGAACCTTACACTAAATATAAATATGATATGGTGAGTGTTGTAGATAGCTACGATTTAACACCTGAAGAAAAAGATGTATTATCCAGATATTCGGATTTAGACTATACAGAAATTAACGCATCACTGTATATTGAGAATTATCAGTATGCTGGAGAGTGGCAAAACGATATATATCTGCTTACCCAATGCATTAATAGAAAAAAAATTCCGGATAATATTGTAGTTTATAGAGGTGTTCCAAATCCAGATATCATCTTCGGTGAAGATGGTCATCAATTAACTGCAGCGGAACTAAATGAAAAGTATAGTGGTCAATTAATATTACATAAAAGCTTTATGTCTACAAGCATTAAACGAGACATAGCCGATGATTTTACAAAAGGTGCGGATTTAAAATTAGTCTTAATCATTAAAGCTCCCAAGTCAAAACCAGGAATATTTATGGGTGGAGTCACAGAGCATTCAGAAGAAGATGAGATCTTATTCCAGAGAGGTCTTTTTTTAGAGATAGAATCTGTTGAGCAAAATGGTAACATTTTAGAAGTTCAGGCACAAATACGAGGGCAATTAAGGGAATAGAGGAGGGCATACTATGAGAGATAAAACAAATAAGAACGAGCACCTGAAAAAATTTCAAATTACAGACAAAAGAGAAGTTCAAATAATTTCCAAGGAACAGTATGAAAAAATGCTGGAGAAGGGAGAAGCGTTTGAAGAGAATTTACCCACGAAAAAGGAAATTGAGTGAATTGGAATCCGGTTGATCAGGATCAAACGGACTTGTCGGTAACCATCATTCTTCGGATCAGCTGGCGTTGCCGGTGGCCCACGCTCCGGATCGGTCGGAGTTGCCGGTGGCCATAAGACTCCAAAATAACTTGGCTTTGACCGGGTAATTAGGATTTTCCGGAGTACATGGAGAAGGGAGGTAAGAGCGTGAGTAACAATAAAAATGCTGAAAGATTACTGCAAAAATTAGAACGGTATGAACAGGAAGCATATGACGGTGAGTTTGGATCGGATTGGCTGGAGGATATTGGAGAGGGTTTTAAATTCTATGTAGAAGAATGTGCCGCAGAAAATAAGCCTGTTACCATCAAAGGTTTTGAAAAGCATATTGATGCCATGCGTAATGGCAAAGCAATAGCTGGTTATAAGCATTAAACTGAGAAAAGGTGGTGTTATATATGGATAAAATAATCTTGTTTTTTCTTAAAATCAGACTTAAAAGATTAAGAATGTTGCAGAGTTTGGATTGTATAAAAAACAATGGTTACTGGACAAAAAGCCAAGGGGATAGAGGGGTAAAAATAAAAAGAGCATTGGACAGTATTAAATTGTATAGTAGTCAATTAAACTGATATTTATTGGAGGAAAGATGATAAGTGAGAGGAAATAAAGGGCAGTTAGATTAGATAACGTCCGAAACACAGGAAAGGTAAACCATAAAATATGAAAAGTAAACAGAAGAAGTATAATGAGAAGTCTAAATTACCATTACCGATATATTGGAATAATAAATACATATCTCAAATAGACGGAGAGATTGTATTAGGGATGGCAATGGGTAAAATAATTAGATTCAATTTGAATTCTTCCCCTCATGCTATGATTGCCGGACGAGCTGGTTCAGGAAAATCCTGGATATTAAGAGGTTGTGTTCAGCAGATGATACAAAAAGGGGCCATAATAAAAATGTTTGATTTTAAGGGTGGAGTTGAGTTCGGACTTGAATATGAGCAGTTCGGAGAGGTTATCATGGAACGTCCTAGAGCCATTGAGGTTCTTAAAGAATTGGTTGAAGAGAATGAAAAGCGGTTGTCCGTTTTCCGGAAGATGAGAGTAAAAAACATTGTAGAATATAACCAGAGAATTGGTAAAGGCTTGGCTCGAATTATTGTAGCCTGTGATGAAGTTGCCGAAATGTTAGATAAAACAGGAAGCCCAAATCAAATTGATGAAATTCAAGGATATCTTTCTACATTGGCACGTTCCACTGTAACCGGTATCAATTTGTTATTGGGAACTCAGAGACCCGATGCTAATGTAAGAATTGGACAAATTAAAAACAGCTTGCCGATTCGTATATGTGGGTATTTTTTGGATAAAGCAACATCAGAGTTTGTATTAGGTAATTCTGCAGCAACTACATTAGAGGGCGAAGGGAGATTTTTGTTTTGGGAAAGAAATGAGCAATCAGAGTTTCAGGCATTCTACTATAGAGACGAGGAAGCTATAAATACGGGAGTGAATGCAAAACCAGGAATTATGTTGATCCATTATGCTGAAGATACATGTGATAATTATTGTGAGTATGCTGAAAACTGAGATTGTCCGGGATCAGAGGCCGGCCAGGGAACTATGGTTACCGCTCCGGATTGTCCGGAGCTGCCGGAGGCCAACTGCAGGTGGTCATGAGTTTATAAGACAGCCCGCTTTGAGCAGATAATTAGTATTATCCAGTGGAACTGGGGAAAGGGTTGACCATGAAAAATTTAATAGAAATAGAAAATGAACTAAGTGAAATCGCTAATTTAAAAGAACCGCTTAAAACGCGGAAATTAGTACAGTTAATGAATTATATGGAAGCTAATTACAAAGTTTTTATAATCAATCCAACTAAAGAACAGATGGAGCAGCCAGAAGTAAGGTTATATAGAAAAATTTCTGATATGAGAGATATTTAGTCGGTAAACTGATATTGGCTGGGATCAGAGACCAGGCCTGGGAACTATGGTTATCGTTTCGGATCGGCCTGGTTCAGCCGGCAGCCATTACGCTCTGGATCGGCCAATGCTGCCGGTGGCCATCACGCTTCCGATCAGTCGGAGCTGACGGTGGCTATAAGACTCCAAGACAGCCTAGCTTTGACCGGGTAGTTAGTATTTGTTCACAGCGAATAAATTAATTAAGAGGAAAACAAATATGGAAACCATAAAAACCGTAATACAGAGTATATATAACCTTTATTGATAGGTCGTAGCAACGAGAATTTTATGAAATTTTTATATAACCAAACTAATAATAATTGAAGAAAAAGAAATGGTTATCCAATATAAAATGTAAATAGATTATGGTAATCTGATTGATGTAGAGTGGCATTACTATATTTAATTATCCTGTAATATAACTGGTGTTATTACAATCATGTCTCCATAAATAGCTACTTCTAAAACTTGTCCTGGTCGGAAATTTGAGTGAGAAATACATACATCATTGAGATTAATTGATTTGCCGTCGAAATGAATTATATTGATTGCCTTTAGACTGTTATCGTTATTCATGTGGCTTTCCTTTCTGCCACTCTACACACCTATAATATCATACCATTTTCACAATGAAAAGCATTTTTTCCACGGACCTAAAATACTAGATAACCGCTTATATTTTTTATATTATAAATTCTAGAATTTAGTAATAATATGTAATAAGAAGTAATAACAGGATGTGAAATACATCCTGTTATTACTTCTTATTACATATTGCATACGTTATGAATAAAGGACGCTAAAAGGCTGCCGTCATAGATAAAAACAAGAAATAAGAAATCACTTATAAGGCGCTCCTTTAATATCCCAATGCATACTTAACGTTTCGCCTTTCTATAACCGGCATCAATAGCTTCCTGTTCTGTAGAAAAATTCACCAAGTATTTAGAATCTGCCATCTCATCATAAGCCGCCTGTCCAGGGCAATGATAAATTTTTGATTTTGAATTACCACGTACTAAGTCAGTAGCCTGCCCTGCATTCGATTCGCCGCTCTCATCTTCATATGTACCTACTTCCTCCCCCAGAGAACTTTCACCTGTTGCATAATCTATTCTTATACCAGGTTGCACGTTATAAATAAAAACATTAAAGCAAATACCATCTCTATCGTCTTCTACGGATGCTCCTTCCATTTGAACACCACTGGCAACCAAATCGTTACCTTCAAAAATTGGTGTAACACGATATAGAACATGATTATTTGTCTCCTTGATATAATCCGCTACCATATTCTCAAATGGTAGCATTCCCTCCACATTCAAATAACGAGTTCCAGTAATAAGATTTTTTGTATTAGCATTTTCTCCCGTGAGCTGATAACCGATCAGGTGGCAACGATTATAGAGATATTTTCCATCTATGTTATCATACTTTATCGTATGCCAGCCAGAGGGTTTTACCTGGCCAATACTGCCACGATCTTCAACAGGCATAATATCTACACCAATATTGGCAAATGCGATGCCACATCTTCCCAGTGTATCTAAATCACTATATGATTCAAAAGAGGTTGTTGTATAGTCACTTTCAGAAAAAGAAGGTTGGTTTTCATTAATAACAAAAAATGGATCTCCGGAATATTCAGGTACATCATTAGCCTGGATTGCTCCTTCTAAGCTTCCAAGAGATTGAAAAGGATCTGCTTTGCTTATGGTCTCGGTCTGAAAGGCAGAATCAGAATTTATTGATTCTATAGAGCCGGGATAATTTGAACAGCCCACAAGTACTGAAATATACAATAAAACAATCAATAAAAAAAACTTAGTATTTCTTTTCATTTTGATAAACCTCTCTTGTAATTTTTTCATGGGAAGATCCTTTAAAATCCACTATATCATTCAGTACCCAACCATCAAGTAATGAAATATCAAAATAATGATCAGCAGGGTAATGCCTGTTCCACTTATATAATATAATTTTTTCAACTCTGTCCATGTATGGGTGAATATCAGAATCTTCTACAAAACAATAATCTCCGGCCGATGCGAGCTGAAGGAAATCAGGAGCAACCTTTATATTTTCCACCATTTTTTTATACTGCCGGAACATTATATTAGAATATTCACTCATATAAATCATATGGCCATTACACAATTCCATTATATCTGCTAAAAGCACTTTATCTTTGCTTTGCCGTCTATGATTAAAAACCATACCATTATGATCATCTAAACAAAATATAGCAATCAATTATTCTGTGGCCTCCTCATTAATGATACTATTATCCAACCAGCATATAAAATTTTCAATGTAAGATGGATTTTTTTCATGATCGTAGAAGCGTATATTTTCATATAAAAATCTCAAATAAAGGAACTACCTTTTTGAATATTAATTGTTCAAAAAACGTAATTATTTTTAGTTTTTAATATACAAAAAACTATGTATTTACAAGCCTTTCAAATGTTTATTTTATGGTTTATATCAATCATTTTCATGGAAAAATAACATTTAAGATTTTATATTGTTTTGTAGTAATTATTTCTGTGAAAAACGTCCCGTATATTCCATAAAACTTCCATACTCCCCCGACAATTATAATTTTATCCCGGTTTTCAAACAACCGATCTTTCAGCAGCTTAAACGCCTGCTGATCGCTAAACTTAAGAACCAAATTATAAACACTTTTTTTAATTGGAGTCTTTAAATATATTTCCTTTTTGCTGGAATCATAAAAACGCTTACTACACATCCCCTCAATGATTAAAGGTCCATATATTCCCTTTGGCCAGAAATACGCACTCCGGTCACAGAGTAGCATTTTTCCTATAGCCTGTCCATTATAGGTATCCCTGGGAGAATGTACCCTACACATATCATAGACTTGTATTAACGTATGTGGTGGTTTTATTTCAGTTATCCCGGATCCATGTCCAGCCGGGCCACCTGTGAGAGACTTCCTTGGCGTTGGCTTCATTAATCCATCAATCATATCCTCAAATTTAAAATTATCCTCGTCAAAAGATTCCGGAGAAAAAGCTCCGGATTTTCCATAAGGACATCCGGGAATATGCCTATATTCTTTTCTTGTAGCTTTAAAATGTATAGTCAAGCTCCCCTCCACACTACAAAGGTGTAAATGGGCATCACAACTTGGGTTAGGGCAGTAGTAGCGTATCGAAACATCATGTTTGGCCGCTTCCTTCGCCGTTATGTCTTTTTTTCTGTCAAAGTCCTCATATGCATAAAAACCCATGCACTTCCCCTTTCTGTAAAAAGCTTCAGCAATTTGTCTCATGCTTTTCCCAAAATATACAACGAATGCAAATAATAGTCAATGCCCTACTCTCCCAGGGAAGGGTGAGGCCAGGCCTTCTCCCTGGCCTGCTCCCCTCTTCCGCTTCGCTCCCCCTCCTTCCCCCTACGTGGAGGCCACCGGTAACCGATGGCCTCCATCTCATTCCTCCCACTACGTTGCCCCGCATTCATGGCAGTATGTATCATGCTCTCCATTCACTATCGTTCATTCCAATCATGATACATACTGCCATGAAATAACTGTACTGGCCTCCTGGAAAAATCCCTCTATTCCACAAGCAAGCTATGCAAAGCATAGCTTGCCTATTATAGAGGTGGGTACTAAATTCTAATATAATCTTATTTTATATAGATTTATAAGTGGGGAAATTCATATATAGTATTTTTTATATACTTCCCCGCCTAAATATGTTGCCCAGTCCGGGCCAACCAGCGCGATCGGTAATCATCACTCTTCAGATCAGAGAGTACGGCCGAAGTAATCGGATCGGCTAGCGCGGCCGGCTGCCATCAGGCTCCGGATAGCCCTGATACTGCCGGTGGCCATCACTTTCCAGATCAGCTGGAGCTTCAGGCCGCCATTACATTCCGGACTGGTCGGAGCTACCAACGGCTATCAGGCTCTGGATCGTCCGGATCTGTGTATTTAAATAGCCAGCCACGCTAGGAGACCCAGCAAAATATTCTTAAAATTCATTGCTGGATGACCCAGCATTTACGACATTGCTGGGTCATCCAGCAGAAATTTTTCTAATTTTCTTTAATCAACAGTATTTTGGGGGAAGAAAAATACTTCTTGTGCAGTAAATTTTTATCCCGAATCAGGAGGCAACTACCCCGGTAATTCTATACTCTTATAAAAAATTTCCCTTATATAATTTTTTGTTGTGCCAGGTCTCCTATTCCGGCCAATATTCTTGCTGAGATAGGTAAATTTTTTAAAGCGTCAAATTTAACGTTTTAAGCCCTTATTAAGGTGCAATAGGATATAAACCTTGTCTAATACTCTTTTATTAGCATTTAAGGCAGTTTTGGGCGTTCTGAAATAGGTTTTAGTGAGGTTGGCTATGTAATTGACTAGAAAACTTCCAAGTTGAGAAAGTTCACTATTTCTTTTTGATTATGCCCGTAGGGCCATTACGAGCGTTAAGCGCCGACTTGCGTGCCCCCCGTAAGTGGGGGTCGGCGTAGCGATTGGATGATGGAGTCTTTTGGGTTATCTATAGTTTTAAGCTGGCATAAGCAAATATAAGCACGTAAGTTTCTGTTTTTTTTCTGGATAAGATTGTATATATATAAAGAGTGAATATTAAAATATAGATATAATATAATGGGCAAAAAAAACGCTGATTTTGCTTGTAAATACGAGGTTTTCTTGATTTATCCACATCCTTAAAAACTGAATTGATTCACTCCTTTTTTTTTGCGTTTTTTGAAAGCTATTTTACATTATATATCCGAAAATTGAATGACTGATTTTAATGTACTTAAAAATTGAATGCTATTTCTGCAGTAGGCACAAAAAAAAGAACTGATTTCCGTCAGTTCTTCTCTAAACCCATCATATTTTCGCCTTGCTCTTCATAATTCCAAAATCGCCCTAAAAAAAGTGTTTTTTTTGCAACGCTTTCTAGGCTTGTTTATTGAACAAGCCTAAAAAGTACTATTTAATTTAATGCTCCCTTCAGGCCTAGCTGCTTTCGCACAAGCTTATGCACATATTTGGCATCTAATATCTTATGCTTAAAGTTCTGGACACTGTCTGATATGCAATCATTAATTATCCCTAGAATATCAAAGCCTTGATCCCTAGCTTCCTTCCGGTATTGTTTAACCACCTGAATGGTATCTTTGATTGCTTCCTCTTCAATTTCCTTGATCTTGCTTCTGCGACAATCAGCTTTTACGACATGTCCTAAAAACTGATCCGTTTCCGACTCAGATCTTTTAGGCTTAAATATGGAGGCTAGATAAGTTACATAATGATTCCCATCCTTTCTGCCGATGCTAAAAAACTTTTTCAGAGAGTGTAAATAGGTGCGGAATATGTTTTTAGTAACGCCCAAAAGGTCCATATATTTTTTATAAAAATCTTCTGTCCCCTGCCGATAGCTTTTTGCTGCTCCATGAGTCACTTTCATAAAAAGCAGAAAAAGCATTTTCTCTTTTGCTCTAAGAGCCTTAAAGCTTTTACTATCAAATACGCTTTTTGATACATTGACATACCCTTCCTGATATGATCCCTCATAGGAAAAATCATTATTAAGAATAGTGATATCATAATCGTAATTAACAGAAGTATATGTAATAATCTCCTTTTTTTTCAAAGATCGTAAAACATCGTAAAAGGTCTGTATGCTCATATTACAAGCGCTACATACATCACGGTAGTAGATTCCAATAATTTGACCACGTTCATTCTGGAAGTGGGAAATATGAAGCAAGAAATCTATTTCTTTATTTGTTACGTTGCGCTCACACCAGCTATCTAATAACGAATATTTAATTTTCATCCTTTCCCACCTCCTTTTCTCTTGTGATTTTTTCTCGAAAAAATTCTCGTTTTTTTTACAAAAAAAACACAATTATTTCATCAAAAAAGCCCGAATACACGAGGTATCCGGGCAATAAATGCTACAAAAAAATCTTAACCACTCTTGACAGTTTTTCGCGCGTCTGCTATTATCTAGGTAGTAGCCATTTAGCGCTAACATTATCGGTTAAAAGATTCTGTATCAATGCAGTGATACCTGAGTTGCTTCACAACCGCCGGCAAGCGGTATGAAGAACCGAATCCAGATGCATCCAATGGATGCATCTTTTTTTTATGAAATTTTCGTTCAAAATCTTTTGTGGATAAAATTATCAGTTTTCTTATGTTTATCCACAATCATTATAACAATTTTACCTGAACTGGGAATGTTTGTCAACGAATTTTTTTATGGCTGTTTTAAGCCTTTTTTCTCATTACCCCGTCGGAACTACCCCAATAGGCTTTAAAACTGCTTACGAGGGCAATCCGGCCTCCAGGAACTGTTTTAACGGTCTTCCTTTTGACTCTCGATTGATCTTGAACTTATATACCTGTCACTTTGCCCGGATAAGACTGAGGAACAGGCGCTATTATTTTTCGATTCCAGCCTATCGGCCGGTAATTAACTAAACTGTTTCTTTTGTATTCACTACGGTTATCGCCGGCAGCTGCACTTTAACTCACAGAACCTCCAGCTAACATTTTTATTCTTCTCTTTCCTCCTCATCATGAATAGCTTTCACTTGTTTCCTTGGAATCTCTCTTTTTCTAAAGACCTTACCTTTTTTCCCGTCTGAAGCAATTTTATTCCGCTCCCTTTTGGGCTCCACATTCGGTCTTGTATGGCCTGATTCACCTTTAACAGTATTTTCCTCGTCTGAGGCATATGAATTGGATTCTGTGGCTGTTTCCGTTTGTTTTATGCTATGTTCTTCCGCAGACATTGGTCGGACCCTGTCTTTTGCATTTTCTTGTTCAGGAAGGAAAATATCATTTGGTTCTATTTCCTCATCAAATTCCTTTTGAGACCCTGCAATTTGCGTTTTCGGACGTTCGGTGTTTCGATTGGCCGTTTCCTCGTCTAATCCCTTTTCAACGTCTTGTGAGCCTATTTGAGTCATTTGAAAGCCATTTTTATCTTCCTGTGAAGGTTGATCTCCAGTCATCGGCCTTTCTCTATCATGTGAGTGCTCTATTGGTCTCATATCATGCTCCGGACTATTTTCATACCCTTGGCTTAAGCTTTGTTCCTCTGGAAGCTGCTCTGCGGCAGTCCTTGGCCGCTCTATCCTGTTCTCCTCTGGTGAGGGCTCTATTGATTCCACTTCGTTCTCCTGATTATTTTCGTATCTTTGGCTTAAGCTTTGTTCTTCCGGAAGCTGCCCTGCTTCAGTCCTTGGCCGCTCTATACTGTTCTCTTCAGGTGAGTACTCTGCCGTTTCCGGTACATTTTCCATACTATATCCTGGATTTTCTTCTTGCCTGGATTCCGTTCTTGGTCTTTCTCGCCTAATCTCTTCGTTAGGGGGTTCCATTATTTCCATCTCATTCTCCATGTCATTCATAAACCTTTGGCCTTGGTTCTCCTCTTTTGAAAGCTCCTCTCCAGTAGTAACGGGACGCTTTGATCTCGTTGAATTAAAATTCTCTGAATACTGTATTTCTTCGTTTCCTCCAGATCCGTCTAATTCCCTTGATTCCGGAACAGTTACAGGACGACTCATCTTCTGTGCTCTTTCATCCGGATCCATAGCCATATCATCAGCTGACGAATGATTGTCATTCTCTGTCTCAGGCACTGAATCCGGTAAAGATTCTTTTTCCCTTCTAATTGGTGCCCGTTCCATATTCGATTTTCTATCTTCAGTTGTAGGCCTTTTTGCTCCATACCACTGTTCCCGCCAATTGTCGCTTACCTCATAGCTGGCATAGTAACTGCCGGACTCTTCCTGACCACCATCTACCTGGGGGCTGGGAGAAACTCCGCCTTCAGCTGACCTGGTAGTTGTCTGGCGAGGAGCAAAGGTTGGTTCAGTTTCGCCCGGATCTTCGGTGTCCTCCTCTGGCCCATATTCATCATCTTGATAATATTGTGGGGATCTCCTTCTATTCCCCATAAAGAATGGGCCATCTCCTCCGTATCCAGGATATGGTAACTGAAATGGATCAACGCCATACTTCATGGCATGTTTTAGCATTGCCGGATGAGATACCACACGGCCCATCTGCCCAGCTGCGGCAAACATGGAAAACACCTGGCTTCGATAATAAAATAGTCCAATTCCTAATATCACTTCCAGTAACAGGCCTACCAACCAGCCTACACTGTTGGAGATTGAATTGATTAAATTAGAAATCATGATCATGAAGCCCATTAAAAAAGTAATAAGCAATACGGCCAGCTGCGTTTCAAAAATCTTCTTTGCCCATATTCCTAACACATCAAATCCATAAGATGGAATCAAGGCAAGAAATAAAATTATTGGTGCAAATAAAACAAAAACGATTGCTATCACCTGAAGGACGATCTGCAGCACTCCGAGCAATACATAAATTATAGTTTTGATAAAGATCAGAATTCCCATTATTAGCCCCTGGCCTATACGCATTGCAATTCTATCTTTGGAAAATACTTCCGGATGGTCCTGCATGACCTCCTTTACAAGTGCTTCTCTTTCCTCCGTATTACTGGTAGACAAAAATTTATCAACCATTTCATCAGAAGGCTTATAGTTGCCAAATTCCAAAAATTTCCATGATTGATGTATCAAATTGCTCCATAACACGCCAGACGCTTGCTGCGCATAGAGCTCTGTTCCATCTCCAAGTTGAATATTTCCTGTTTCTCCACCTACATCAACCCTGCTCATCTCTGTTAGTACAGTAATGGATAATCCCTTTGTAATATTTGTTGCTCCAGACAACAAACTAGAAGAATCCCTCACCAGCCATACAGATAAAATCATAATAAAAAATATCTTTCCAAACTCACCGATTAGCCCGGTAAAATCCCTCCGTGCATATTTCACCACAATAATGGCAAAAGTACCGATCACGGCAATCATAAATAACGGCTGGAACATACTCTCATGCAAAGCTTCCTGGATTGTCTGGATCTGATCCGACAATAATTTAGCAAAATCCAGGCTCATCGCACGATAAAAAAGTGCAATCCCTAAAAATGCAATCCAGTAAATAAACAACCAGATTCCATTGCTAAATTCAGCCATCATTTTTGATCCTGCCTCTGTTAAACCTAAATGCTCTGTATCAAGACGGTAATTATCTCTGTATTCACTGCCGGCATATTTCGCATCACCAGACATTCCATCCAGCTGATCTTCAATTCCGACGATGGAACTGGCATAAGAACGAAAAGAATAAAAGCTACTTCCCAGAAATAAAATGACTGCAAATATCAGGATTCGTTTCAAGCATTTTTTTTGATGATGTAAAATACTTTGCTTCATTTTATCCCCCCTCTTATTGTCCCTCATTTTTAAACTTCCAGATCTCCGCATCTCTTAAGTAGGTTACTTTTATTTTTATATTTGTTTTTACACACTGCACTGTGAAAGAATCCTCATGTAAGGATCCATCAATACAGCGTAACTCCTCCGATGCCATCCCTTCCTCATCTAAAAATTTTTGCATATCGTTAATCAATCTCCCCTGAGCCTTTATAGGGAACGCTCCTGGCCTATCCAATGTGTTTTCCGTATTTGTAAAATAACATTTGATTTCCAGATCTGAATAAGGATTGTAAGCTTCTGGATTAATATCTTCTTCCTTTAGATCAGTGGGATATTCCGGATAAGTCATTGTTTGATTAATTTCCGGCTCATCATCTACGAAAGATTCTGGTGAATCCTGTGATGAGCTTTCTACCGTTTGTTTTACGTTCTCATTTGCAGTTGTCAATTCTTGCTCGTTTCTCGTTGTTTTTTTTGTTAACTGAAGCACAAAGGCCACGGAAACAGCAACAAGAAAAAAAATTAGTAATCCTTTATAAAAATTTCCATATCTCACCGTGTTTTCTCCTTTCGCTTCAATTAAAACACCAGAATGCTTTTGCTTCCCGCTTGATTAAGCTCAAATCGAAAGATCTATTAAAATGCTGCTTCTTAGCATTATCATTGGGATCATTTACCAATATTTTTCCATCTTCGGTTATTCCACGTAAAACAATAAAATGGCCTCCTCTTGTAAACGTTCCTTTTTTCATGCTTGCAATCACCGGCTTTCCTGTTGATAAGGCTCTTACAACCAATTCCATGTTTGTCCCAAGCGTTGTGCAGGATACTCCCCATTTCCTGGCTGCAGCCGGGAATATGTTGTGATTTGCTCCATATCCAGGAGAATGATATTTAAAGCCAGCCCATGCCGCCACCTGATCCGGTGTTATCGTTGATTCTTTTAGATAACTAAAAACCATTGCAATACAGGTGACAGAGCAGCCGGAGGTTGTAAGGGTCCCATCCCCAAACCTTATTCCTCCCCATGGCTGCTGGTATTGATAATATAAGGGGATTTTAAGCCCGACGGTTGGTAACACAAGATCTCCGTCCAGCATACCGCCGCCCGATCCATAATAAAATTCCTGGCCATAAAGTTCGGCAAGATAATGTTCCTCATTTAACGAATAAATTTCAGAAAGTATATCTTCCGGAAAATCATAATATGTATCCAATACTTCTTCCAATTCCAAAAATGCTTCCGTCCTGATCCGGTACTGTTCACTTTTCCAGTTTTCTATTGTATTAACAACCAGGTACACATCTCTTGTATTTGCTGATAAACCAAAATAGCTTAAAATCTCTCCTGCACCATTTGCATATTCGCTATGATCATACTCCCAATGCTTATCTCCCTCATCATTTTCTTCTTCTGTATAGACATCAATAATAACCTTTAAGCAGTTAAGGGCTGAATATACCGGGTTCTGATCAGTCAGTTCTTGCTTATTTTTCTCTGCTTGGAAGATATCAATAAGCATCGGCCAGGTCCAATCAACGCCTAATTCACTGCCGATCACCTGGTATTCCGTTGCCGTTTCTTCTTCTGCCGGCACAAATACTGATCCGCCTCCGCCTATTCCGACAAATAAAAAACCTATTATCATAAATGCCATAATGATCGGTAACACAATGAAGAGGAGCACTTTCTTCATCATATGATTTCCCTTTCGTAAAGCCGGATAAGTTCTTTTTCCTCATCAAATTCTTTTTCCTCATCTATTTCCAGACTCTGAACTTCCTTTCTTTCCTCCTCTGTATCCTGCTCCAATTCTTCCATTGCTTCCTCATCTTTTTCCGTTTTGCCTATTCCCTCTTCTGATTTCCGCTCTTCCTCCTTTTGTTCCCCTTCTTTGGGGGTTGTTGAAAATACATCGATCAGATCCTGGAACACCGCATCAAATTCCAACACGCCAACACGGCCATATAAATCTTTAAAAAAGCATTCTCCACTCCGCAAATTCTTTATCTTTGAAAGATTCTCAGTAGTTGCTTCTAAGCCGATATAATCCAAAAGCCGGACTGCTTCTTCATCGTTATTTGCACAACGGAATACAAATTTATAAGTAATTGAATTTTTGATTCCTTCTGTCGGTAAATCTTTCACACTATGGCCATTATAAATAATAGAGGTAAACAGAGAACGTCCCATTCTGGATATAAATTCCTCCATACTTCTTCCCTGCTTAGATGCCGAAACTAACCAGGATTCATCCACCAATACTCCCTTGGGTACCGGTCTCTTGACCAGTGCGAACTTTTTCGCAAAGGATGTGGCCTGTCCAAATATAACTGTTGAAAGAATCTCCTCTCTCGAATATGCTTCCTTTGGCGTTTCGCGATCCGGTAATTTTAAATTCTGGATCTGTATAATATTAAGCCGGTTACTTAAGGAAATAGGCTCCTCAGTCCCGTCTCCAGCTAATAAGGCTGCCATTCCACTTTCTGTTTTCAATTCAACACTTCTTGCTAATGATACAGATTTTTCATATAGATTATCTTCTTTTGGCATTTCGTACATCATGCGAATCAATTTTTTCATACAATTTTTTCCAGGTGAAGTTTTCATTCTTTTTTGAGCATCTAAAACAACGGTGTCTTCATCACTCTGAGGAGCGATTCCGCATAAATCAGATAAAACATTGATTGCCAGTTCATCAGCTTCTGATATATCATCCGGATACATATTATACGGATCCAGCTTGCCCCTATCATCCGGAGATCCGCCTAGGGTAATAATGTTAATAAGCCCTTTAAGTGCCGTAAGTTCCGTTGCCCAATGTCCACGCTCACCCTTTGGATCTAAAATAAGCCCATAACCTCCGTACAACACAAGCAGATAAATTAATAGATTGGCATTAAAGGATTTTCCAACACCCAGGTCACCGAAAAAGGTGGCTGCCGGTGACTTATTTAAAAGAGCTGCCAACTCCAGGGAAAAATAAACAGGCTTTTTCTCTTTTCCTGTAGTACCAATATATCCACCTCGGAGGTCCCCCAATGATCTTGTTACTCCTATAATTCCAGAAGCCAGTGTACGGGGAGTAAGTTTTAAAATAAAATCACTAATTGTATTGGTTACAGACGGAATAAAAGACATATATAGTTTCACCTGATCCGTAAGGGGACGTTCCACAACAATATTCATACGATCATATAACTCTTTTACTCGGCTGCACCTTTTTTCTAATTTTTCCGGATCAGAATCGGCAAGACATATTGTTATACTGGTATACAAAATTGGGGAACGATTAGCTTTTAATTCGCTTTCCATTTCCTCTGCATAAATGTCAGCTAATTGAATATCTTCTGGCACTTTGTATCCTGCTTTACGAATATGTTCTTTTTGACTCTTAATCCCTGTCTTCTGTTTTTCAAGTTCTTCCAATGCTTTCCTATGTGGCATTAGTTTAATATGAATACATACTTCTGCCTTTAAATTTTGTCTCTGCAGCTCATAGATCCATTCTTCACCTGGAAACTCCTTTTCATCGGGCAGATGTGTAATCGTCAAAAAGGTCTGATAGGACTCACTAAATCCTGTCGATACCTTTATACCTCTGTGTTTTCTTTCAATCAAACCAGAAAACAAGTTGGCTACATCTCGATGATATGGTTTAATAATCTTTTCTTTCCTGACTTCTAATTCCTCATAAAGTGGTGACCAGCTGTCTTTCGTTTGACTTTGATAGAAGAGTTTAATACCTTGACCAGTTCCTCTATATGCCATTCTACGAAATACCCATTGTGTCTCTTCCCGATCCAAAGGTTCCATCCGCACTTTTAAATTACTTTTTTCATACCATTCATCAGCAAGCTTCTGAAAAGCCTCCAATTTACTTCGCAAAATATCCTTTGTGTCCAAATTCATTTGTACGTTAATTGCATTTACTGGATCTTTCACAAAATAACGAACCATATCGCCCAAACGATTGAGGGTCTCATACTCCGCGGCTTCATCCAGCTTTACAAAAAAATATGTTGCATAGTCATTATCCCGATTTTGTAATCCAGCTCCACTTTTTAAGTAATCTTTTGTCATATCAATTTGCTGGGTTGCTCTCGCATATAAAACATCCGTAGGATTCAAACGTTCTTTTAAATTTTTAAAATGTTCCTCAGCATCCTCTTCAATTGGAGGAATTATAATCTGAGCCTCACTCATAATTCCCCCACAAAGGCTTGCAAACTGATATAAACGGTTGATTTTCTGATTCGCACTCAAATGATCATAGTTTTGACCTTTTAGCCTATAAGCTGCCCAGCAGCTTTTATCGGCATTAAAGATCAGATTCCCTGTATAATAATCAATGGGACATTGATACATGTACTACCTCCCGTCTGGGCCATACCCTTCACTGCATTTCCAATTTAACCTAATTGCTCTTTCCTTTTCAGGAATTTTCCGAAAATGTTCTACAACTGTTCCCTGTTCGAATATAAGAAACAGTATCAAATCTTTTAGATAGAACAATGGATTCTTTCCATCCAGCTTTTGAGTCATTAAAAATTTTGCTATTCCGTAGGGGCAGACGCCTAAACGTACTACCCCTGGTATCCAATTTAGTCCTGGAATCATCACAGACAAAATGAAGCAAAATATCAACGAACCTACGAAGTATCCCGCAAACCACGGGGCAACTGGAAAAGGAAATCTTAGATTTTGAATAGCGTAGATTTTCTTTTCTACCTTCCACACTTTAATATAGCTATAAATAATGATTTTTTTTGACTTCATTCTTAAAACCCCTATGAGAAAATTTTATTTACAAAAGATTCCCCAACCGTTTTTATCAACTCCGGCCTACTAAGTATACCCATTAAGATGACTCCGGCTAGAATACTTAGTATAGCCTGGGCAGTCATTCCTTTTGAAAAACATTTTGCTGCAACAACAAACATTACTACCATCAAGACAGCTCCTATAATCGATAGCATTTCATTTTGAAATTTTTGTGCATACTCAGAAGCATAGGCTGGAGTTGCTAAAAAAATGACCATAAATAAAGCCATAAACATAATTTCTTTTCCATATTTTTTCATAAATTTCATAATTAATTTCTCCTTTTTTATCATGTTATTTTAATGCCACAACTCTTGGGTTAATATCTTTTATGTAAACCTTTTCTTTGTCTTGAATAACGGTTAGATTCAGTTCCTGGCTTAGTTCTTCCCCATTAACTGTATCCCTTACCTTTATCTTGACCACACACAAGGTATCCTCTCCGGCCGGTGCATAAGCCTTCAGGGAGGTAATGGAGATAAATTCAAACCGTTTACTCATACCAATAAATTTTTCTTTATTTGCATCTGGAGATAGTAAATAATTAATCATCTGCTGTTCCTGCGAATAGTAAGCCTCTAAAAATGTTTGTATAGATGGCTGTATTGTTTCTGTTGATATCTCCGAATCCACCTTAATTTCTGATGGATTATAATTATCGGCCAATCTATAATCCTGCACAAACAGCGGGAGCGATTCTACGCAATATCCCGATCCTGGAGAAAATACTACTGGTACTTTTACATTTGCTTTTTCCGTAATGGTTTCTTTCTCCTTAGTTTCCGGGTTCTCTACCTCATACTCAATCTCTGCAGAAACATATACATCCCATTGGTTTTCAGCATATAGTTCTTTTCGGTAAGCATTAACATAGACAGCTTTAGCCTGGTTTCGAAACCCATAAATACTTTCCGCTTGATCCAGGATTCTTTTTGTAACATAAGGCCTGATTCTTTCTTTAAAATCTGCAGATCCCCTGTTGCTATAAGACAGATATTCCCTCACAAAATCCTGTGCAAAACTCTGTACTTCTTCTGGTGAATCCCCTGTCCTTCGCTGTTCTTCTTTAAACCGGCTAATAATACTGTTCACTTCTGATACCTGATCTGGTTTTACAATCTGCCAAGCCCCCTTTAGAAAAATAAAAGTCAACATGATCCACAACACACATCTCAAAACTTTCATGCCGGTATTCTTTTTCATGTCATAAACATCCGGCTTAGGCTTGGAACGCTTTTTTTCCAGCTTTTTATTCTCCTGCGGTTTGGAAATTTCAGTCACAATTTCCTCTTTCTTCTTTAACCTTGATGGCTCCTCCTTCTGTTTTTCTTTCTTTTTTAAAAACTTAATTCCTTTCGTCATTATCTACGCTCCATTCGATTTTTTCATCATTAAAGTCATAGTTAAAATCCTGTACCTGATATTCAAAACCAGTCTCTCCCTCCTCTTCTTCACGTGCATAAATTGGCGGTAATTCATAAAATGGTGTTTCCTTACTCTCCTTTTTTTTTGCCGGCTGCTTTTTTTGCCTGGTATCAGTTTTTTTCTTTTCTTTGGAACTGGTGCCATTCATTACTTTTTTATCCTCAAATAAGTAAGACTGCATTGATATTGGAGCATTACCAAGCGAAAAAACAAAACGCCCCTTTATTGCTGGCAGACACGTTGCTGCAGAAGAGCCTAATACAATTTCGGAAGAAACTTTATCTGTGAACCTCCCACAGATACGAACTGGAACATTGGCCTTAATCTGTCCCGTGATGATATTAGCGTCCGGACGCTGGACTCCCAAAAATAAATTAATTCCTGGAGCTCGTCCCATTCGGCTAATCGAACTTATGTAAGATTCCAATTCCTCATAAAGAACTTTTTCTTCCTTTGACTTTCCCTTCTTATCAAGCATTTCTCCAATCTCATCACAGAATATTGCGATCCTACAAAGCTTTTGATCAGATATTCTATTATATTCCGGAAGTTTTTTTACCCTAGCTTGGCGCAGTTCTTCTAACCGGTGTTTCATTTCTTCCACAACGTCTTTTAATACTTCTGCAGCTCTCTTCCTATCAGTAATGACTTCACCATATTGCTCATAATCAATGCCAAACTCTACACCTCCCTTAAAATCTATCATAATTACCCTTGCCCCTTGCTGGATCAGCTGCCACAAACAGCAGCGCAATATAACTGATTTGCCAGAGCCGGTTTCTCCAGCTGACAGCACATGAGGGGAATCATTTAAATCAATCTTTATCTGCCCCCTATAACTGATACCCAAAACAACTTCTCCCTCTCTATCGGATACATAGTCATCACTCCAGTAAAGAGGTTCATCCCCCGGTCTATCCCCTGGTAAACAAAACGAGCTTGGAATAGCAACAACTTGTACGATTCTTTTACTATTGGCATTAGAAATGCTATTAATAGTTCCTTCAAGTGCCATCTCTATATCGGGTTTACTTCTTTCCCATTGGCTTATAGTAATATCAGATCGAAATAAGTAAACTTGTTGCTTTAACTGGTCCGTCCTTTCTGATATCAGAATTGGATATTTCCCCTGCCGGCTTTTAAATCCAACTTTTTCAAACTCTTTATCATATTTTTTCTCTTTACTTACACTCACACCTCCTACAAATACTAAAAATACAAACGGTAATAATAGCAAAAAAATATAAGCAACCTTCTTAGTAATTTCTGTTAATTCTAACCACCTTTGCAGCTGTCTTAAAACAAAATCATGATTGAAATAAGATAAAGCAGCTATGATTATTGTTACTAAAAATGAGATTATATTCTGAAGCCGGTTTAATCTTCTGGCCCCCCTTCCTGCCAAGTAAAAAAGTCGCCCGATCCCTCTTATCATTCCAGAAAGCGCATCGTTCAAATCCTTATCAATTTGGCTCATACCCTTCACCTCCTTTAAAAATTTCAAATTGATCTTACAAAAAGCGTTATTCAGCTAAAAGACAGCTGTATATATCTTCCATTGATTGATTAAACTCAAATGGATTGGGGGCATAGGTTGCGAAATAGGTATCAACCTGATACTGTAACATCTGATTTTTAATATTCTGCTGTTCTTCCGGAGCCACAAAACTGAAAAGGAATTTTACATCCTTACACCACGAATGATTTATAGAATGTTCTAAAACAGCTTCCAGGTAATCCACTTCATTTGCCTTCACTCCGCCTACTATAATTTTGATGTCCTGTTCCAAAAAAGATGTTAATAATGGACTTTTTCCTTCGAAATGGCCATAATCCTTTACTACATAATCAAATTCCTTACGATTGACTTCCAGAATATGTTCTGATTTATAGACTAAAATATCATTACATACCAGGGCACCTTCTCTCTGTTCCAAATTTTTATAGACGTTATTTAATTCATCTACATACTTCTGGTTTCCCATTTCCATATAAGCAGCATCATAGCCAAATTCCTTCAGACATCCTGTTATCTGCAATGCCTGAGTGGTTGTTCCAATTCTGCCCTGCGCTCCTAATACTCCAATCGTTTTCACGTTTTAATCCCTCCTCGTCTCTCTTCAAACTATCGAACTCTTCTGCTTATACATTCTCTTTCAACGTAATCTATAGCTGAACGCTGTAATTCCTCTACAAATACAATTTCATATGGGGGCGCATTGGAAAATACTATGGAATACATTTTGTCATTTAAATATATATATTCCATGTTACCCATCCCTTCTATAAGACGATATCCTTTTACGGCTTCTGGAAATTTTCGGCATATAGCAGCTTCTCGTAAATGTTTAAATCGTTTTAAGCTTTTTATTTTTATAGCAAAGTAACCAATCGTAAGTATCATTACAATTGAAAAAAATATAATATTATTCATATTTCCCCTATCTGTATAGACTAAATTTCATATGATCCAGGCTAAACGTGATGGTCACCGGCAGCGCCGGCGGATCCGGAGCATGATGGCCAACGAAAGAACCAGGTCGATCCGAAACGTAATACCCTGGCCGGGCCTCTGATCCCGGACAAGCTTCAGTTTAGTCGGTCATGTACTGCTTTCTGACCTCGTCAAGCAATCTGTCAACTTCCCAATCTTCGTGCTGGGATTTTAAATCTTCTAAAACATTGATAACTTCATGATTTAATAAGCCTAATTCGTTTGCAAGTACTGAAATTTCTGCTTCTAGTTCTTCGTGATCAATATCATATTTACTATTCCATACCTTCATAAATCCACCTTCCTCCCGGTGCTCCGGGAAATACTAATTTTTATCATCCTTCTCTTTCAAATATTTGATCAAAAGAAGAATTAGCACTGCTGATATCATACATCCCCAAATCCGGAACATTTCCAATGTCATTAATCCAAATTCCATATTGCCCCTTCCTCATATTCCATATAACTCTGTGCCTGAATGATTACTCTCCTATCAGAACCATAACAGGTTGAAAGTGTTATTATATTTTTCTCTTCATCCACTATCTGCTCTGCCTGGATCCTTGATTCTTCCATGCTCTTAGACAAAAAATTCTTATAATCTTCTTTACAGAATTGATATGTATATGCGCTATCATCTCCTTCATTTAATATTCTTACGGAAAAAATCTTGTAAAAACTTGTTTGTCCCTGGTATCTGATCTGAATTATGTCATGTTGCTTAAACCACTCTTTCTCTAAATAATTTTTTAATACAGAAAACATACTCCCATCCTTCATGTTATGGCCAAAAATCACTGTATTCTGATCTCGGAAAGGCACCTGGGCACTGCTTACAAACAAGCACCCATAAATACTTTTTTCTCCCCAAAAATCACGGTTCAGATAATTGTGGTTAGCCTGGACAACAGGATAATCAATCACTGTTCCCTTAATAGTCATCCAGGCAATATAATCAGGATTTATTTCTTTCATTGCTTCCGAAAAAGCGTTCTCTTTTTTTTCATCTGTATCATATTCAAATAATCTTTTCTGATCCTGAATCAATTCATAGTTCTTTCTTGCCGTGAGATATACATTTCCGATTTGAGACAGCCTGTTGACTGCATAACTTGCTCCAAATACGCAGATACAAGTAAATAGAACAAACAAGCCGTTTCTATACTGCATAAACATCCCCTTTCAACAAACCTAAAGCCTGTTCTACCATATCCCGTCCCAGGTTGTATAAGATCAACCTGGTGTCCGGATAAAGTATACAAATAAATCCTATGGTAGCTAATACAATGCATAAAACCCAAAGAATGGTTTTACCCAAAGCAACTATATTATTAAATAGAATCTCACTCCAACGCCTTTTTACTATGCGTATTATCCCCTCTTCCTTTACGTTGTATTTTTTACGGAGTTTCTTTTGCTGCTGTTCCTGTTCTTCCTTCTCAGCAATTTTTTCAACAAGCCTTTTTTGGTATTCCATGTCTCACATCACCTACAATCATAAAAATCAATCCTTTCTTTTTTTATTTTTCTTTGCCAGCTTATGAAGAATCAAAACGATAGAAAAAATAACAATTACTAGCCAGATACTTAAGCTTACAAATGGATGATTTTTAATAAAATTGAGGATAAAATCTAATATTTCCTTCAGATAATCCCAAAACCCTTTTTTGTCCTGTCCACTTTCATCCGCTTCCATCTCTTCATGTTTTTCTAAAGCATATACCGCACGAACCTCCCTTCCGGATTTTGATTCAAAAACAACATCCCCGGCATATTGAGCCTGTACATCTGCTACTTGTTTGGCCCCTTTAGCAATTGCCTGTCTGTAGATTTTTCCACTCTTTTCCGTCCAAGGCTCTCCCGCCCATTCCACGCTGTCAATCCGGTAATACTCAGGAGATACCTGGATTAATTCAAGTAATTGCAGCTCATAACCAGAAAACGGAGCATTTTCACGCCTGGGGACGAGTATGTTTCCAAGAGCGTAAACCTCTGCATCTGCCTCCTCAACGGTTACCAAAAATTCAAAATCATTGGTCCAGCGATAATTGCTATATTCATAACTGGCCAGGGGAACGTCTGCCTTGACTACCTCACCGGAAACTTTATTTTTCACCTCAATCTCACAACTTTCCGGGATCTTATCTATCTGTTCAACTCCTTTATAGTCCACAACATCATTCACCAGCTCCGTCCGTTCACTTAAAGAAGCATCCAGAATTTCATAACTGACCAGTTCATAGATTTGACCTCCATATTCATACTGTTCGGCCGGTATATGATTTTTCGCATCGTCTACAAAGGCTGGAGATACAACAATTATTTTTTCCTCCGTCGTTTCTATCCGTTCCTTTTCTCCATCCACCGCTGCGGATAATTCCGCAGCGATTTCCTGATGAATTTCTTCCGGCAGCGCCTGAGAAGCATACGCTTCACTTTTGGCCGCCATAGTTACCGAAACAATAAACAGCACCATCATAAATTTTTTTAAATCATTATTCTTTCTTCCTCCTCGTCTCTTCCTCCACTTCCAAGCTCCAAAAAGCCCCAGCATGGAAAGGAACAAAATTGCCATATACGTTCCGATTGGAGTATCATCACCCGTCTTTGCACCAGGTACATGTAATCCGGTCTGACCAAAATCGGCATACCCCCGACCGCTTAAAGATGAAGAGTAAAATGCTGTTACTTTTCCGATTTTCTTGATTGGTCCTCCATCACGATTATTGTAAATAATGGTTGTTCCTGTTACGCTTGCATCACTATGTACGACAAATTCATAAATGTGACTGTTAAGGGTATACCCGGGAGGTGCCTCTATTTCCTGCAGATAATAAGTTCCTGTATGAGACGGCCGGATTGTAAATGCTCCATCCTCTTCTGTCAGCTCCACGGTTGACCAACCAGCATCATCCCAAATTCTGAATTTTGCAAAGGCTATCGGCGCATTTGTTTCACTATCCCGTTTTTCTATCCTAATATCCGGAGACAGTACGTTTGCCACGGTCATGACGCTTTGATCCGTCAGATCCCCCCCGGATACCGTAAAGGAATAAGTATCATCAGATAATAAATAGCCTGGCTTTGATTTAGTTTCCTTATAGACGTAAGTTCCATCCGGCGGTATATCCAGCTTCGCATAACCATCAGCCCCAGTTGTCACTACTTTGTATTTGGATCCGCTGGACCGGTAAATCGTAAATTCTACACCCTCAATTCCCTGGGCGGTAGAAGCGTCCACCTTTTGGAGTGTCATCCAATCTGATCCGGGACTGGATTTCTTTTGATCAATCATTTTGACCTCTATTAGCTCTGCTCCTTTGGGTACCGTAAATGGAATATCAGAGGATAACAGATACCCGGCCGGTGCCTTTGCCTCGTGGAGATAATAAGTTTCTCCCGCCAGCAATACTCCCGTGATATCAAACGGTTCTCCTGTCGTTTCAAATTCTTTAATAACAGTCTTTTTCGTCGCATCCAGGATTTGCAATACGGCTCCTTTTAACAGGCCTCCGGAAGCACTTACCTTATGAATCCAGATCTTTGTTACATCATTTTTCATTTCCACCATATCAACACTTCCATCCTTGCTAACAGTAAAAGCCACGTCTGCTCCATATGCATAACCCTGTTTTGGTATCAACTCATGAAAATAATAGATTTCACCGGCGATTAATTTACCAATAACCTCATAAGGCTGCTCTCCGGATATCCAATCTTCTATGACTTTTCCATCTTTATCCGTTATGCTCATATGGTTTCCTGGAAGTTCTTCATCTCCCGTAATCGCTTTTTTGGACAGAATGACATGGGTCGGATCATCAACCATAATCACCGTATCCTCATCACCATACAAACTGACTGTAAACGGTATATCATCTGCATAGGCGTATCCATCTGCCGGACTGACTTCATGGAGCCAGTAACTTTTTCCCGCCTCCAGCTGGCCACTTAAATACTTAAACTGATCTTGGGTTGTAAAAATAATTGAATCCCCGGCTTTTAATCCATTGCCTTCCCTAAGTGCCCTGGTCGGGGTCTTGTCCTCATTTAATATCTGAAGTACACTTCCTGCCAGAGGTCTGTCCGCTTCAGATGGGGAGGCTTCTGATGGCGTTCCCCTGCGGATATCCTTGGCGAATTTTTTAACCAATACTTCCGTTTTCCTATCCTTCATGATAATGGTGATCGGTTCCGGTTCCTCCGGAACTATGAAATCCACGCTCTGGCTGAAGGCGTATCCGGCAGGTGGTTCTTCTTCCACCAGTTCATAGGCTGCGCCGGCAATCAGCAGCCCCTTTAAAAGATATGGTTTTCCCTCTGGCGTAAAGGTTTTGATAACAGTGCCTGTTTCTTTTTCCCGGATAGAAAAACGTCCTCCGGATAAGAGTTCTCCCGTTTCCTCATCTACCTTTTTAATTTCCACTTCTGTCTTTCTATCCTGCATGATGATGGTTTCCGGTATTCCGCTCTCTTCTGCGGTGAAACGGATCTCTTTTTCATAGGCATAGCCTTCTGGTGAGCATTCCTCCTTTATGATATACTCCTTCCCTGGTACAATGAGTTCCGCCGGAATAGAAAACTTCTCTCCTTTCTCCTTGGTAAAATCATGGATCACGTTTCCGGTTTCTGCGTCTGTAAGACTGTAACGCCCTTCTTCAATCTCCTCACCGGTTTCTGCATCTACTTTTGAAAAATATAAATGTACCGGCCGGTCCTCCATGTCCACATTGTCAACCATTCCCGAATCATTCAACTGGAAACGGTACTTACCACTTGTAAGGCTGCTTCCGTCCTGATAGGTTGTGGTTTCTGTCAGCTGATAGCTGCCTCCGGCTGTCAGGATTTCCCGGTTCGTTTTATCATCCCGGTTATTTTTAAATACTGCACTCTGGAAATTTTTTGATATTTCCCCTGTTATCGTTCCTCCTCCTGTCTGTCCAGCGGTGCCTGATACACTTTCATAATCATCTTTTGCTTCCTGAGTAATCTCATACCTGGTCCCATAAGGAAGTCCGGCAAAGGTAAGGAATCCATCACCGATAACGGTAATGCTGCCCTCCCCCTTGATTCTTCCTTCAGAAGAACCGCTGTAAGCCTGGTATCCGGTTAAGGCGTTTCCATTCCCGTCCGTCAACCTCACATGGAAAGTAAATTCATCTGACGGATCCTTACCTGTCCCGGTCAGCTTGTTTATAATGGTTATGGAGCCATCCGGGACAATGGAGTTTGTTAGGACTGTTTGTTTTGATACGGCTTCCACCTTTGTCTCAAACCAGGCCTTCGCCTGTGATCCAGTTTCTCCGCTTACCACAGCCACCACATCCAGCGTACCACTTTCATGAGCTGCCACATCCGTGAGATTCCAGGTAATGATTCCGTTTTGCTCTGTGCCATAACTGGTGGATCTTAAATAATCAAGCCCGTCCGTAAGAACTGCTTTCACCCGGATATCTGCCGGATAACTGTAAGGATTGGCATAAGAAACTGTATATTTTATAACACTTCCATTTTTCACTGCACTGTAATCCGCGCCAATGCTGCTTGTTACTTCCGCTATGGGGATCTCCCTAGTAACTGGATTCAAGATCGTGTAATCATGATTCCCCTCATTGACGGTCCAACTGGCCAGAACCTTTCCCTCTGCATCCGATAATTCCTGTTTGGTTTCTAAGTAGGTCCTGGAGGGGAAGGTATATGTACCATCTTCATCAAAGTATATCCTCCTTGTTTCCTTAAATGATTTTTCTGCCCTTCCATCAGAGTATCTGGTATACTCGGTAATCTCATATAAATGACCCTCCGTAATCCCATCCATGGCTGTCACCGTTTGGTTATCTCCGGTCCCCACAAGGGGAGGAAACTCATAACCGGTATCCAGATCCCTTAAGATGGTATATACCTTCACGGGCACCCGGCCAGTTACGGTAAGAGCTTCGATGATCCCGTTTTCACTGGCCAGTTTTAAAACATTAAAATCGTTTGACACATTCCTGATTCCGGTTCCGGCTTTGTTTACAGTGAGAATTACCGGTTCTGAAAGGGTATAACCCGCCGGAGCCTTTATTTCCTCCATGATATAGATATGGTTCGCTTTCAGCTTTTTCTTCAGCGTAAAACCATCCGGTCCCGACACAGTAGATGCAATAGCACTTCCATTCTTTTGGTATACCCCATCAACAACCGCCGCCTCAAAAACTTCTATCTCTGCGCCCTCTACGGCCATCCCAGTGTCAAAGTTTGTTTTTTTGAAACGGATTTCCGTTGGATCATTAAGTGCCTCGTATATATAAAGAACTTCGCTTCCACTTTCAGTCCCATTAAACTGGAATTTCTTAATCCCATTGGCAATCTGATAAAAATCCGGTGGGGAAATTTCTTCTATAACATAGGTATAAGGCTTTATTGTTCCGTCCGTCTGTACCTCACCTACGGGAAGCCCGGCCAAAGCTGCACTTCCTTTCGTGCCGGTTGTCATGTACCAGTTCTCTCCGGTATCCTGATTTGTCACCTTAAACCGGGCATTTTCCAGCCCCTCCCCGGTATCGGAAGCCTTCTTATTGATCTGAAGCTTTCCAACGGTAGGGATGTTGACAACCTTATAAAACGGGATCTTCTCCGATCCTACGGTGATTTTTACCGGATCGGCCTTCTGCATATAAGCCGGAGCCTCCAGCTCTGCAATAAAATAAATTCCATAAGCGGTTTTATCAATTCGGTGGGGCTTTAAATCCCCCACAGAAAGTCCCTCCGGAATTTCACCGTTAAACCGGTCTTCCTCTGTATATCTTCCATCTGATTCGGATATCCAAGCTTCAACCAAATGGCTTTCATCTTCCACAAAATTACCAGCCTCGTCTGCCCGGTATAAAGCAAGCTTGGCTCCTGTGACGGCATATTCACTGGTTCCGTCCGAAATCATCTTCAAAACGTTGATGTACTTTTCCTCATTTTCAAAACTGATTCTCTGAACATCTCCGGTTTCAGTAAGGACAATCGTCTTGGGATCAGGTGTTTCAAATCCATCCGGGACCGTCAGCTCCACCAGGACGTAATTTCCCACCTTTTTCCCGTCTTTCTCTGCATTGAGCGGTAAGTAATCGATCCGGTGCATTCCTTCCAAGGTATCATAGCTTTTGATTCCCCCATTTTCCTTGTAATTGAACTGATATTCAAAGTTTAGGGGAAGCTTGCCATCCGGATCAAGGGAGCCGTTTTTCACATTCCGGTAAATGTTGATCCGGATGGTCTTGCCGGCATCGGTAGTCCAGGTCTGGACCACCCCTTCTCCTTTCCCGGAACTTAGGCTTTCTGTCAGCTCCGCCGTCCGTTCTCCATCCTTTGTGTACCAGGTGAGAGAAGTAAGATCTTCCCCTTTTTCCCGGTAGGCCGCTTCAAAGTCCATGATAAAGCTGGACTGGTTTTCTGACAGGCCCAAAAAATCCTTGATTCGGTCGATAAAACCGGAGCTTTTCTCAGTTTTTTCCGTATACACGGCCAAATCATCGGTAGTCCATGTATCCATCATTTTTGTCTCATCGTATACCGGGATTCCTCCTTCTGTTATGATGTTTCCGTTTTGGTCTGTCTTTGCTTCATAAAGGGCCAAGCCAGCTGCATGATCGTTGGGCAGCTGCACCATGTTTCCATTGCTGTCCTGATAGTACTTATAAATCTCCAGCTTGGTATGATCATTTTTTACGTTGACAGTCTGAACATCCCCGGCTGCCTTTATGGTCAATTCCATGGAGGAGCGGACATAACCGCTTGCTGCTTCCGATTCCTCCAGGATATAGTCTCCGGAGGGGATTCCCTCAAAATATTTTGGGTTCCCGTCCGTGATCCAGTCAGCGGTAACAGTCACCGGCGCATTATCAATGGAGTTTTCTACGGTCCACTGTGCCGGGTTATTTTCTGATTTCACCAGGTAATATCCTTTCGGATAGTTTTCGCTGTCTGTGGTATAGATCCGTTTTGCCTTATAGAGTACCAGGTGAGCCCCGGATACCTGGCTATAGCTGTAGGCTCCTTTCGGTTCTGTGACAGCAAGACCTTCCTGGTAATCACTGATTACATCGATCCGGTACTGATCCGGTGCATCGGTTTTCACAATCTCTATCTTGATCTTTTGATCTTCCATACCGGACTTCTGGACTTCCGTTGTTTCAGTAACTGTAATCCCTTCCGGAAATCCCTTGGTGTAGCCGGCTGGAGCTTTGACTTCCTCCATAATGTAGGTCCCTGGGATCACTCTTTTCAGCATGTCTGCTTGTCCCACTGTTGCATCCGCCTGAAATGGATCGTTTGGATACTTTTCTCCGGTGATCCAGGTGTTTTCCATGATCCAGGCTTCGCCCTGGCGGTGGTAGAGCTTCTTATCGTCTGTAGTATCCTCCGCCTCCCCGATATCTTCCATACCGGTTTTACCATTGATTTTGTAGGCAGCATCGTTATAAGCGGAAAGAAGATCATCGTATCTGTAGCGGACATAATCGCCGTCTATGTCATAAACGGGATCCCCTTTTTTATAGGTAGCTTCCGACCTTTGGTAATACTCCGGGAGGCCATGGCCATTCAGAACCGGATTCACGCTTTTAGCCAGATTGTTTCCGTCATAAGTCCCTGTAACATATTCCTGATCCGTATCGGCATTGACAGAAGCAATTCTCCAAGTTTTGATCTTCTCTCTGGCAATGACCGCCCCGTTTTCTGTCCGGGAGATCTTTACCGGCCATACCAGGAGCTTTTGCCCTTCCCTCGTAAAGGCCATCCCTGTTGTTGGATTGACATATGCATCCCTGTTTCCGTCACTGTCCAAATGGTACATGACAGTCCCGGAGCTTAAGGAAAAGGTTTTATCCGCTGCTGAATACTTCACCGCAGTTAAATCCCCTCCGGTCAGCTCAAAGACCGGCTGACCGGCTTTCAGCACATAGATGGATTCCTGATTTTTTACCTGTACCTTATTTCCTTCCCGGTCATAGCCATACAGTTTCCCATCGGTCCCGGTTTCTGTTACCTTCAAGTTTCCAAGGGAGTAAAACAGGATATCCGTATCTTCCCGGTCTATGGTTTCATAGGTCCAGGTTCCCTCTCCGGTTTCTCCTGCAAGGCTTCCCTCCGGATCCTGCCCGGTAGAGCGGGGCACGCTGTCTTCCCGGATAAACTCTACAGTGCTTCCGGCGTGGCCTTTTAGTACCTTTATGGACTGGACATTGTTGTTCCGGTCCCGGGTAACTTCTACGCCGTCATATCCATAATCTCCGTTGTCCCCGTTCTCTTTGATCTCTATGGCATCATAGAGGGCCATCTGCGCCCCGGCAACGTAGCGGTTTTGATCATCGGCGGTATCCAGGGGTCTGGATATCAGGCCGTAACCGGCAAACACGCTGTCAATATATACCAGCTCCACATCTTCGCCGGCAGCCTTCCGGGCCTGAAGGGTCTCTATGGTTCCCTTGTACCAGGCATAGCCTAAATATGTTCCGTTTTTGTAAGCAAATTCCAGGTTTTCGTTCCCGTACTTTTTCTTTAATTCCAGTTCCGTTCCTTCCAGTCTGGTATTGGTTTTGTAAGTGACCGTTTGATCAGAATCCTTTATTTTGGAGACCTCCAGGCGGACTGGAGTATTGCCTATGTATATCCTGGCCGTATCTGTTAGCCCCTGGGGGCCTTCCCCATTATCTTGCCCCATGGAGCGGGGCACGCTGTCATAAATAGCAGCCACCACCCGGCTGTCCCGGTTTCCGTTAAGGTAATAGGTGGTCTGGTCAGAATAAATCTCAATGGCCACCGGCTTTGTCCTCACGTATCCGGCTGGGGGCTTGATTTCACAGAGCACATAGGTCCCGGCCCCAAGGGGCTGGGGTGTCATTAGATAACCGGTGTTCTGATCCTGATAGGAAGTCTTTGTTAAATCACCTTCTTCTGCTTGCAGGCCGTCCCTGGTGGTTATAAATGCCTCAAACTGGCCGGTCCTTTGCCCTTCCTGATCCGTAAGGATCACCTGTTCTGATTCCTTACATATGGGCGTTCCTGCCGGGACGGTTCCTGTCCATTCATCCCCGGTCTGAGTCATGTTCCTGGCTCCCATAGCTTCTAAAAATTCCTTTGATCCTTCGATCCTGGTATCTGTTTCATAAAACTTCACCAGGCCGTCCGTATTTTCTCCGTCCTCCCTGGAAGCTGCATAAAGGGCAAACAAGGCTCCGTCATGAAGGAGATTTTCCCCGGTTTCCGAATCCAGCTTTTCGATCCGTAACCGGCTTGTGTAAAAGGTATTCCGAAATTTCCGGTATGCATATCCTTTATAGCTTGATGTTCCATCCCCATTCTGTACGGTATCCGCTGCCTCATCAGCAGGCTCTGCCACCGTCCACGGCACCAGCATGGGGGCATATTTCCCGTCAAAGGCTGTCTGCATCCCTTCCATGGCCGTCACATTGTCCCGGTAGGCCTCGCCGGTTCCGGTTGGGAATGGAATGTTATCATAAATCTGTTTATCCTCGGAAACGGAGCCGTAACGGTAAGTCTTTTCCACGCCATTCGTTTCATAGGTGGAGCCGTTGGCCGTTTCCTTTCCGGAGTTTCCATCATCAGCCAAGTAATGGCTGTTTGGGTTTCCCCCGGCCTCTTCCGGATCAACCAGAGTGTTATAATAATCCTTTATCGGGTCATTCACTCCCTGGGTAATGGTGAAATGTCCACGGCCGGAGGGATCACCGTCGGCCGCACCGGAAAGCTTGTCAAGATCCAGGCCGTATTGATAGATCTCATAGTCACCCAAGCGATTATGAGCCCGGATCACATACTTTCTTAAATCGTCCCCGTTCTCTCCCGGCCACTCCTCATTAAAGCGGATGTGGTATTTGGAAGAAAGCTGAGAAGCCGTATCTGCGGCGTTATAACGGTAATAGCTGGCCAGCTCCTCCGGTGTTTTGTCTGCTCCGGATTTCCCTCCCTCGTAAACAGCCGGGAGTTCAATTTCTTTCGGAGAATCGGTTTTGTAATGCTTATTGAAAAGATCCCCTAAGTCCTTGTTAAAGGGCTGCTGTTCCACGGCCACATAGGTTCCGTAGGGAAGATATTCTGATACTCCGAAATAGTAACCGGCTTCTGCATCTTCCTGATCGGCGCTCAGAGTTGTAGTATCTTTGTCCTTTCCTCCCTCTGCTTCGCTGTCCCAATGAATGGAATAGATTTCATCCAAGTCATAGCTGAAGAACGGTTTTAAATAATTCTCTGCTTTTTTGATGGCTTCAGACAAAGCCTTATCATAAACTTCATCGGAATACTTTTCACTTCCTGCGCTGCTTTCGGTTTCCCCGGCCGGATTCTTTTTAACAAGCTTTGCCACCTCGTCATCCAGATACCAGGTGATGGCAAACTGGCGGACGTGATCGGATCGGAGGGCATTATCTGCGGCTGTATCTGATGTATTGATACTGTTTCTGATGTCTGAATTGTTATGGATGGCCGGATACTGCGTTTCCGCCCCTCCGGTTCCAAACAGGAGCTGCTTGATAAAGGAAAAGGGCTTAAAGGAGGTGCTTCCATTTTCCGTGCGGTCCCACTTATCATTGTTGGCCACTTTTATGGCTTCAAAGAACTTCTCATAATTGTAACCGCTGACCTCCCGGTCATTACCGGCCTCATCCTTGACCTTCTGAAGTGTTTTTTCCAAAACAGCAGTGTATCCTGGGTTCTGATCCGCATTGATATAATTGCTTGTGTAGCTGTAAAGCTCGGTATTGGCGATTGCTGCCTTGTTGGAATCCTTGGTAAGCGGATCCGTCCGATGGTCCACTCTCGTATAGAGCTTTTGGACCTCTTTGGGAAAAGCGTTCCGAAATGCCTGGACATCCACGGTGTTCCCGTTCCGGTCCTGCCAGATCACCGTCCCATCCTCTGCCCGGTAGAGCCGTTCCAGATTGGATTTTAGGTAAGCCTTGAAACGGAAGTTCTTACTATACCTGGCATTTTCTTCGGTTCCGCCTCCATTTTCGGTGTAACGATCCTCATGGCCGGTTCCTGCATAGGTGTTATTTTCATAAGTTCCATTTTCATTTACAGTAATGTCCTTTGTAATCTTAACTTTCTGAAGGATGGGACGTTCCACCACGGAAGCTGGGGTTTGTCTGGTTCCTCCATCAGAATCAATCCGGTTCCGGTCATACCGGAGGGTCACTGTTTCAATAAAAGTTCCGGCTCCGGCCATGTTGGAAGATACGGAGATATTCCCGTAATAACCGGCGTATTCTTCCGGAGTGATATTGGTCCCTTCTACAAAATCATCCTGATATTTGATCTTATAATCTACCGAATTAGTTCCTTCTTCTCCCTCCACATCAATGGTGTAGCCTTTTCCGTCATATACAGCTGTTACTGCCGTGTCCACATCCTTCAGCTCATACCCCGGCGCAACCTGAACTTCTTCTTCCACCATAATTTTTTTAATGCTACCGTCATTGTTCCGAAGCGGTTCCCCCTGGCTGTATACCCAATAGGTTCGTTCCTGACTTTCATTAACAGTAATACCGGTTAGATCTTCCGGATAAACAGCCTTTTTCTTTGACAGCTCCCCGGCCTTGACCTTTGCATAGGTTACAAATCCGTTTCCGTTCTCCTTATAATCTTCAAGTTGATCCGGCGTAAACGCTGCATAAAGATACCCGCTGACTGTAGTTCCATTGATGCTGTATTCTATATCCTTTTTGATATATAGGGATTTTGCCACTTCATCATACACACTTGCTGACACAGAGCTTCCCACCCGGTAGGAATAACGGATCACGGCTTTCCCATCACTGATCTCCTGTATTCTTAAGCAATTAAAAACGGAAAGTCCCGCATCCTCCATACCTTCATAAAGGCTGGCTGCCTGTTCCTCAAAGGTTTCTCCCTCTATCGGGATCAGCATCCAGGGAGCCCCTTCATCCGGTTCCTTAAAGGATGCTTTTTTTAGTGCTGCGTTTGCATCCTCCGCTAAATCCCCGGTATTTTCCTTGTCCTGAAACGTTGGAATTGTATAGCGCAGGGCATTGTCCGGCCGGGCGGCTGTGTAGTCATACTCAGGATCGGAAACCTTGCTTACGATGGCTGTTTCCCCGTTTGGAAGGGAAATGGTATCCCCGGCCCTTGCCTCCACCGGCGATCCGTTTAGGATTACTCTGGCCCCTTCCTCTTCTGCCAGGGCAGTTTCCTCCCTGGCCGTGTATTCCGTATGGGTCCCGTTTGGATCTTCCACCACTTCACTTCTGGTGATATAAAAGGTGGCCCCCTCCGGGATATTCTGTGCATAGATCCTGTATCCGTTTGTGGTTCCACTGCTTTTTACCGTAAAGGTATTGACATGCTTTACCCGGTCGGTTCCGATGCTTCCGGCAGATACGGTTCCCTCTGCTGAAGGATTTCCCCCGGCTTCAAATGCCTCCTTGTTGCTGATGGCGGCATCCTTTCCATAAACCGAAAGCTCATATCCTTCCGAACGGGTCAGTTCCTTGATGTAATACTGGGTCCCATCTGCATTGACGATCAGAGGCCGCCCGATCCAGCAGTTTCCGTTTAATGCTTCGTTGTTCTGAATGGGATAGGAATGGCTGCTTCCTCCTGTTCCGTCCTTTCCCTGGTTGGAGGAAAGCTTTTCATAGCCTGTTGAGGTTTCGTTCCGGCTGTCCGTAAGGGAAATGCTGTTTCCCCTTTCTGTATGGCCGGTAAAACGTTCTGCATCAGCTTCCTTTCCGATGGCTTTTCCCATGGCTGTATAAAGATTCGTTGGCGCAGCATCCGCCCATCCATCAGGAGTTTTTTCGATAGTCCCGGTCTGGTAATTGAATGTATAGCCGGGAGCCTGGGTAATGGCCAGAAAGCTTGCATCCCCGTTCCGGTCTGTTGCTGCCACGGATACCAGGTTGTCCTTTTTAAAGAGAACACCGGAATGCCCATCCGGGTGGGGGAGATCCGTCGCTGCAAACAAACCATACACCGCGCCCTCTAAAGTCCCATCACCCTGACTATCTGCGTAAGCATTGTAAGAATCAGATTCCCCGGCCTTTAAATCCATGTCTTTTTTGTTGAAATGAATCTCTCCCTCGGTCCGATGATCATAGGCGATAAAGGTCCAGTCCTTGATGGACGAATCCAGAGGATCCAACCGGCTTGTTTCCGTCGATTCCGGAAGGCCCTTTAAGGAGCTTTCGCTTCCTGAATCCTCGTCATCTTCTCCCAAACGGAAGAAGGATATGGCTTTGCTTGCCACGGATCGTAAGCCGGAAACCACCGTTTCCAAAAGGCCGGTGAGGGTAACGCCTCCATCCACCCTTTCCGCTTCGGAATCCGTGGCGGTTTTTTTCTTCTTTGGGACCACTTCCGGTTTCACTGCTTTGGTTTCTGCCTGAGATTCCGGCTGTGTTTCCTCAATGGTTTCCTCTTCTGTTGCCGGCTCCGTCTCTTCCTTAGATTCCTCTATCGCTTCGGATACAGTCTCCGTTTCAGATTCCGGCTTCGTCTCTTCCTCAACTTCCGTTGACTCCTCTGTTTCCTCCACTGCTTCCGATTCTGTTTCCTCTTCGGACTTCTGCTGTGTTTCCTCTGACGTTTCCTGTTCAGGCTCTGATTCCTTCACGGCTTCTTCTGTGATATCCTGCTCCGGATCTTCTGCTGTTTCCCCCTCTGAATGTTCCGCAATATCCGTGTCACTTTCCGTCTGCACTTCGGTTATCTCGTTCTGAGATACTTTCACTCTGTTTGAAAAGCTGGTAAACATCACTTTTTCCAATACTTCCGGGTTCAGCGGCTTTATGGATGCGTCTGTGTTCAGACGCTGCCCTTCCATGTCCGGACCGTCACCGGATCCACCGCCTGTATGATCAAGTCCACCGGATCGGTAATCCTTGTATTCGCTGGATGTGACAGTCCTCCATTCCATGGGAATATCATCCGGATGGCTTCCGTAAAGGGAATAGCCGGGAGCCGGGGTAGTCTCCTTTGCGGAATATTCATAAGTCAATGAAATAAAATCCTGATAAAAGCGATCCCTATCCGCTTCCAGGGCTTCCCTCTGTGTTTTCCCGGTTGGATCAATGGCATGGAAGAAACCGCCTTCCTCTACAAGCCTCTCGCACTCCTCCACACCGGCAAGCCACTCGGCCCATGCATTGTCATGAAGTTGCTGGTTGTATTCTTCTACGGCTTCGATCTCATCCTCATTGGTCTGCTCGCCGGTTTCCTCATCATATTCCGGCTCCGGGACTTCTTCATACTCTACGACCGGAGCTGGATGGCCGCTGCAATAGCCTTTTTCATATATATAATTCTTAGTATCCTGATGAGCAATTCTGCTATGGATGTTCCCCTGGGAATTGATATAGTGTAGTTCTCCGTTTTCATCGGTAATATGGTCATCAGCGTTACATGGATCGTTTTCCGGATCCTCCCACCGGAGAAATTGAGATCCGGAGGAATTGGCCTGATTGTATAGGTTTGCTTCGGAATCATTAAGTCCCGTATCCCCGCTGTAGTTTTTGGATATCCGTTCCTCATCACTTCCGATATCCTCCTCCCATGATGCTTCAGTCAATGAATCGGTATTGGAGGAATAGTCTCCTGGACTTTCTAAATCCAGATCTGTGCTGTCAAGCTGGGAATCATCGAACTTTTCTAAGATATCCCAATGGGAGCCGGCCAGGGGCTTTCCCGTTTCAGAATCAAATTTTAAAAGTCCCACGTTATAATTGGCTCCAAAACTTTCTGTATGTTTATAACGCTTCACAGCAGCCTGACCGCCTGAGCCAATGCGAACATGCACTTCTAAGTCTTTATCAAGCTTGGCAGAAAAAAAGGTTTGCGTAAGCCTGAAAGTATATCTACTAGGATTTGTCAAATCTTTAGCATTTGTATAAAATTTAAATGTAGCAAGCTGAGCAGATCCAAGATCTTTTGCAAGAGCAGCGCCTACCTGATTTGGGTTCGCCCAGTATAGAGTAGCGATTCCCCTTCCATCTGCTGGAACCTCGCCAGACTGAGAAGAAAACACAAGTCCCGTATCTGATGGTCCAATATATACCCAATCGCCAAAGATATCCTTTGCAGAAAGATTCTGATAATACCACTTAACTTCTTCACTTGGGTATGGAATGGTCACCGTATAAGTTTCGTTAGCATGATCCAGCTTTGAATAATAAACAGTTTGACCGGATTCCACGTTAAAACCTTTCATAATGTTGGCTGCATCCCATATACATCCAAAGGTCCATTCTGCCCAGTTTTCACACCCTCTAGCTGCATACTCTTGAACTACTTGCGTATTTGTCAACTGATTATAAACCGTACGATCCCCCACTGCATTAGGGTCCATTTGTTTCAATGCAGTCTGATAATCATCACTTTTACGGAATATCTGTAAATCTGTTTTCCAGTCACCAGTAAAAGCACATTTATCTGCAGCCAGCCAGTTAATGGAGGAAGCCACTATATACTTGGCTGTACCTGAATTGGGATCGTTGCAAGCTTCCACGCTATAATTCGAACCTAAATAGGTGGCATAGATATTCATAAGGAAATTGAACTCACGTCTTGTGATTTTTTTTCCATTATTTGTTCCGGGAACCAGTTCAGAAGCCCCATCTCCCGTTGGAAATTCCTCTGGCATATCATCAATAGTCCAATATTTTTCTAAAAATGCCTGACTTCCAAGATAAATCTGAACACCGTTTTGGTGACCTGCTACACAATATAGAAATGTTTTATCAAAATCCTTGTATGAACCATCGCTATGCTGTTTATTTTCTACCAGATATTGTTTAGCTCCTGCCGGAAATGATAATCCGTCTACAGGAGATCCCAGATAAAAATCTTTGGTTTCGTACATCATTCCAGTAGGGGTAAGCCCTTTTCCACCCTTATAAGTATAGGAGGCTGCATCTTCTCCATAAAAACTGGCATCCCACGTTTTCCATGCAGCCGGTTCAATAATCTGATCATAATCAGCAAAGGCGATCATGTTCATTGGAATATATGGAAGGAATGCCATTGTTGTTATAATTACAGCCATTAATGCAGCTACCTTCCGCTTTAGATCAAGTCTTTGTAACAATTTTTTCATTCCTTTTCATCCTCTTATTTATAACAAAAAAAGACTACCGATTATGCATTAACCGATAGCCTTTAAGGTTTTTTCATATTCAATTGAAATTTAGAAAAAAGGATTTAGAGGTCCAGGTACTGACTTCGCTACTCTTTCACTGGATTCCCTATCATAAGCTAAAAAACCTATGGCGAAAGAATCATAATTATACCAGGTATTATAATCGCCATCATAATGAGTCTTTACTTCTCCGTCAATAATAAGCTGCCCCAGCTCATTTACCATATATCCATCTGGGGTAATGGTACTCGTATATAGATAACCGTACTCATTAAAACAATAAGCACGATTTAACCCGTCATTAGTTCCGTCTGGTGCATCATGTAACCATTCCCAATGACAATTTCCAGTAGAACCATACTTGAGTGTTCCATACCAATAATTGCTAATTCCATTTTCATTCAATAGTTTTGATGTATCTTGATGCCAGGCAGAACGTTCTATTTGTTGCCCTATCGTAGAATTTATATATTTCCAATAGTTTTCTTCACTTCCAAACGATGAACTACTTCCATCTGGATAAAAGAGTACACCATTTTCATCAGTCCATGAACCACCGGCAAACTTCACATTTTTCATGATATTCCCATGTAAATCCTTTGAATACCCTGTGTAAGTATCCTTTTTTATAGCATTTCCCGAATAAAAGCTAAAATCCTTATTCTCCCATTCATTCGTTGTATACCCCGCTGGGAGCTTATCCGGAGTCCAGATAATTTCCGCAAACGCCGGCGTTACCATGCTTACGGTAAGTACTGTCGATAAAATTAATCCAAATAATTTCTTTTTCATACAAGGCCCTCCTTTAAAATCTATTCCATAATCTCACATTTGACAATTTTATAATTTCGTGCTATTCTAAAGATACAAAAGGGTAGTCAACTCCACAGAGTGGCTTCCAAATTATTTGTTCGATTTAAAAATAATCACCCAAAGCTTTGGTCGGCAGGGTGGTTATTTTTTTGTATCTTTATCTTTGTTATTTGCGTAGGTAAGGATCGCAACGATCAATGCTGCAGTATTTATAATAATTATAAACTCCTCATAAGTGCTAATAACAACCACCTCCCTTCGGAGATGGAAACCACCCGGCAGATTGACTACCTTATTTCATATTATATCATGCTGCAGCCTTTTTTTCAAACTTTATTACCATTTATTTCTAAATATTCGGCCTTTTTCTATCGGTTAAACATATTCGGTTGTCAAGGTTCAATGGCCTTTCGGCCGGGCGGAAGCTACTGCTTGGAAGCAACTACTTCTCCGCCCTGTACCCACTGGCCTTTCTCATTCACTTCATACTTTCCATCAATGACCGTACCGGTCACCAACTTTCCTCTAGTGCCATCGGAAACGGGATTAAAATAATACCAGATTCCCTCTATGTACTGCCAGCCGGTAAGCATCTCTCCCTGGCTTCCGTCAGAGACAGCTTTTAAATAATAGGTGTTCCCTACCGCATCCGTGTGCCATCCGGTCACCATAAATCCTTCTTTATCAAATAGGAACCAGGATTCCTTTTCATTTCCCGTTGCATATGGGTTGCTGATATATGCCCATTCATTCGTGTACGTCCGGTTTGATGCAAAGATCCATTTCCCATTTGCCATCTGCGTCCAAGTTCCCGTTACGGCTTCGGTCGAAGCTGCCGGTCCCTGGGTGCTCCCTGCGGTTGTCACTCCCACGGACCGCCCACCGCCGCCGCCTGAAGAACCTCCACCACCTCCGGAAGAACTGCTGGAAGTCGTGTTATCTATCACTTTAAAATTAAGGGTTACAGTGACCGGATCTGATTGCTTTCCATCACCTGTGGCCGCATAAATTGTGGCCGTCACGGTTCCGGTATATGGGGACCTCGCCATAGCCTCTTTGATCCAGCTGGCCATGACTTCCTGCTTCTCATTTAAGACCACCGGAGTCACATTTCCCGCATTGTCTGCTGTGAGGATCCCGGCATCGGAGGATCTCCATATAACACTCTTTTTATCCTGGCTTCCGGAAGAGTCCGCCCCGCTCCACCGGGCGTAAACGGAAGCACCGAATTTCTTGCTTTCAAGCCCGGTCCAGGTAAGAACCGGATTGCTTCGTCTCCCGGTTTTTGTAAGTACCAGGTCAAAGTTTTCACTTTCCCGGTCCGCCTCAATGCATTCTGCCTGGAAGGTTAAGGATACCTTACAGGAAGCGGCTTTCTGGCCGTCCTTCGTGACGGCTGTGATCTCTACACTCTTTTCTGCCCGGTAAGGTGCCTTTGCAAGAGCTTCCTTTATCCAGTCTGCTCCATCAACCGGGGTTATACTTCCTTCCGGATCCACCGTTACCGCTTCCGGATCGGAAGAGGTCCATACAACGGTTTGATCATATGGCTTATGTTCCTCTGTTTCTTCCACATCCGGAAGAACAGCAGCTGACAGTTTCTTTGTCTCAAATCCGGTCTTTTTTGTTGTTTGAGAATTGATATCTCCTGCCATCTGATAACCAAGACTGTAGGAAATTGCTGTCTGATCTAAGGTAATTCCTTCCGGAACGATTCTGGTCCGGTCATCGGTTACGAAATTCACCGTTACCTGGCAGACCGCCGTTGCCTGATTTCCCAGCTTATCCTTGCCGTTTACGGTAACTGTCACTTCCCGGCTTCCGCTTCCTGATATCTTAGCGTACCTATCGTTGTTCCGGATTCCGTCATCCGTAGCCATGATATTTCTGATCCAGGCCGGATCCTTTAAGGCTGAAACCGATGCTTCCCGGTACGCGTCTGCATCCTGGGATACCTGAATAACCGCGGTGTCCGAACTTGTCCAGGTCACTTCATCTCTGGAAAAGAAGTCCGGAGTAAAGGTTGCTGTTAATGACTGCGGAGCCGTTACCGTCACCGCTTCCTGCGGACTGGTCCGGTCCCCGGTCAGAGTCCTTGTCACGGTAAAATTCAGGGTCTGTTTATCAAGAACCGCCCCCTCCGTTGCTACCAGGGTATTGTCAATGATCTGGAATGTTACATTGATCCGGCTGTTGGCCGTACACGGCTTCCCTTCAAAGGAAGCGGATGGCCTGGTCTGGGCCGTCAGGACCGCAACGCCTCCGTTCTGATGCCCGGCCCCGTAAATCGTGTTTGGGATCTTATACTGGTAATTCTCATCCGCCTGCTTTCTTTCAGCCTCTTCCATGATGGTCTGGAAGAAGGAAGCTGAAAGGTTTACGGAAAGGCTTGCGGTTTTGGCCGTATAGCCATCTGTTTCCTCATCATCGTTCTTTGCCAGACCAATAAGCTCCGGATCGTCAATGCTCCATTTCACCCGGTTATCTTCCACGTCATTATTGGCATCAATAACGGCCTTGATATTCACCGGCTGCACTTCGGTTCCCTGCTCCAGCACTCCGTTTATGTAGCGGGCTATGAGCTTTCCTTCTTTATTCCGGATCTCGGTGGTCTTTACCGGAGTTTTCCGGTTTCCGGTTCTGGTCTGTGTCACAGCAAAGGTATAATTTTCCGGCTCCACTTTGATGGAAACAGCCACTTTTTTATAGATTGCCGACACGGAGACATCTTCATCCGGCATGGTGAAAGTATAGGCATGGCTGCTGTCGGAATAAGTAGTGCTTTTCTTTATCCCCTTCCCATTGGTATAGGCTGGAGTGCCTTCCATCTGGTACTTTTCCGTATCCGTGTTCTTCGGAGCCGTAGTAACGCTGACCGTTGTCCCGGCTGCTATGGCTCCCCGGCGTTCTTTATCCAGTGACTTTGAATACTGGGAGCTTCCCCTTACCTCCAGGGTTGCAATATCATAATAATTCTGGCCGTTTGCTACCGTGTCGATCTGGTTCACCGTCAGAAGATATCCTCTTACGGGACGGCCCAGGGAATTGGGGGCGAAATGATCCAGGGTATAATCCCCTGTTTCTTCGTCCATGACTGTTAGTATCCCACTCTCCAGCTCTTCATAGAAATATTGATCCGATATGACCTTTTTGGTTCCGCCCTGCACTAAGGTATAATACAGATCTCCCGAATGCCAGTACCCAACATGAGCGTCATAGGTATAATCGTTGTCATCACTGATCTCTGATCCGCACACATTGGCACTGATTTTACTCTCAGAATCCGCAAACAGATAAGCCACATCATCAATATAATTAAAGTTGGTTGCAGCCCCCTGTCTGGTGCCGATAAAGGTCCCTTCCCTTGCCATTGAGCCAAGCTGGGAATTTCCGATGGTTCCCTCAAAACGGGCCACTTTTATTTTTCCGGCCGCATATCTTCCGGTAATGCCACCAATGGCTGTGGAATGATATCCTCCAATAGTTCCGCTTACGTGAGTGTTATAGACGGCAGTTGCATTCTGATATCCAACAATCCCGCCAATGTAGCCGGTTCCCTGGATCCTTGCGGTGCTTCCATCCCCGGTCGACACATCAGAGTCTACGATATAGGAATCCGATGCGATCCCGGCGATTCCACCGGCATAAATCACATCCGTTCCGCCGGTGGCATCAATCATCACTTTTTCACAGGTGGCATTTTCAATGACCGTTCCGCTGATCTCTCCTGCAATCCCTCCGGAAACTCCGGTAGAACGGATATAAGCATTTTTCACGGTTACATTGCGGATCTCGGAATCCTCCGCATATCCGGCCAGTACCCCGGTCCGGTCATTTCCCTTGATCTCACTGCTGTCCGGAATGATTGTCAGATCATGGATCACGGCATCCGTAACTGCTCCAAAAAGCCCCACATTGTCATAACCGGCAAAGGAAGTAAGCTTTAAATTCTTTATGGTATAGTCCTTCCCGTCAAAATATCCGCTGAATGGATAAGGAACGTTTCCTGCATGTTCCGATGAATCCCGGTAAAAGCCTATGGGGATCCAGTCCACGCCCTGTAAGTCAATGTTTCCTCCAAGCGCGAAATAGCATCCGGAGTAATCACCGGCATAGCTGGCCCCTTCCGCTTCCGGCACCATCATGCCCATAGCGGCCAGCTCCGAAAGGCCCATGAGCTGTTCCCGGTTTTTGATAAGGTAAGGCTTTTCCTCGCTTCCCTCTCCCTGGCTTCCGCTTAAAAACTCAAAGCTTGTTTTTCCGGACCAGGCATCCCATATATCCCCCAGGGAACTGGTTGCGGTGACTGCCATCACTTTGGCGGCCGGAAGAATTGTCGCAGGGATTTCTTTTGGTAACTGCTCGGCTTCGGAAGGGGTAGCTTTCTCCGTTTGATCCTCTTCCACTTCTCCGGCTTCAGAACCGGCCTCCGGCTCTTCGCCTATTTCTTCACCGGTTTCCATTTCTTCTCTGGCTTCCTCTTCCTTATCTGTTTCTGTATCCCGATCGGCTTCGGAAGGGGTGGCCGTGGCTGCTAACTTTTCCCGGGTTTCTCCAATTTCTGCATACACTGCCCATGACGGCACTGCACTCATTACCAGGGTGGCACACAAAGCGTATGCCATCCCTCTTATGAATCGTTTCTTCATTCTTCCTCCTCTTAATTGATCCAGGCGCCTTTTTCGTCAACACGATATCCATCCGGCGTGCTTTCATTCCGGTACATGGAACCATATGGTTTACCCGGTTTTGTTGGATCATACAGCCAGCCTTTGCGATTGTCTCCAAAATAGGTTTGGGCTTCGTTCTGTTTGGTGAAGTAGTACCACTCATTATCAATCAACTGCCAGCCTGTAAGCATTGTCCCGGTGCCCGGATCGAAGAAATACCGCTTATCATCCATTGTTTCATAATTCCAGCCGATTAAAGCAGCTCCAAACTTATCCCCCAGCTCCTTATTGAGCTTATACCAGGTTTTCTGGCCCTCTAAGTACCAGTCATAATTGAGTGTTCCATCCGCATCAACATGATACCAGTCTTCACCGTCACCGCCCCATTCATCACTTGCCAGTGTTCCATCCGGCTTGGTGTAGGTTACTTCATATGGATTGTCCGGATTTACCGTAAAGGTTCCTCCAGTATCCGGAACGGTTGGCTTTGCCTTGCTGTCAATAACCGGGATTACAGGAGTTATTACCTCCGTGCTCTCTTCACCGCCTTCTTCTGACTCTTTCGTGGGGGCCGGATTAGAAGGTCCCGGCTCCGTGGGCTTCGGTTCCGTTGGCTCCGTGGGCTCTGGATCCGTGGGCCCTGGAGTAGGATTCTTTTTGTAATCGTCACCTGTCCCCGGTAAATCGTCCGGTCCATTGCGCCAGATCTCATCATCATCCGTACCCCATGTTTCATCCGGGCCGGGCCGGGTATGAGTTCCGTCCCCATTGTCAATGTAATGGATGGGCTCTCCATCCGGATCAGGACCGCCGATATGGATCTCCTTATCATCTTCCGTTCCCGGCTGGCCGTCAGATCCATTCCACCAGTGCTCCGTATCTCCGATGTTCCAGTCCCCTCCGGTTCCTGGCCGGATATGGGTTCCGTCCCCATTGTCAATGTAATAGATCGTTTTCCCATCCTGGCCCGGGCCTCCGATAAAAATCTCCTTATCATCCTCCGTTCCCGGCTGGCCGTCAGATCCATTCCACCAGTGCTCCGTATCTCCGATATTCCAGTTTCCTCCGGTTCCTGGCCGGGTATGAGTTCCATCCCCATTGTCAACGTAATAAATCGGTTTTCCATCCGAACCGGGGCCTCCGATAAGGATTATTTTGTCATCGTCTGTACCTGATATCCCATCGGGTCCAATCCACCAGATCTCATCATCTTCCGTATTCCATGTTCCATCCGCTCCCGGACGGCTGTATGTTCCGTTTCCGTTATCAATCCAGCCGGTAGTCCAGTGCGCATAATAGGTCTGATCCCCCAGGGCTGCCAGTGTGGTTTCTTTTATCCTGCTTCCGTTTACTGCTTCGGTGTACCATCCCAGGAAGACATATCCTTTCTCATGCAATATAGGCAGTTCCCCAATTGGTATCCCGTAGGTTACAGTCTTATCTTCCGGATCTTCCTCCAGGCTTCCGGATAGATTTCTTTTAAAGCTGATCGTATACTGATCTGCTTTCCACCGGGCTTTATACTCGGTATCACCAGCTTCCACCCAGCTTCCCGATGTGATTTTCTCTCCATTGTCCTTATACCAGCCAATGAAGATATATCCCGGCTTTTCCGGTACCGGAAGCTCTCCGATTTTAGTGTGGTAGGTTCCGTCAATTTCAGTGATGACCGGGATCCCGTTAGAATCATTGTAAGCAAAACGTATTTTATAGGTATTGGCGGTCCATCCTGCGTAATAGGTGTACCCTTCCGTTCCGGGATCAGGACTGAAGATCGTTTGAGAGCTTACTTTCTCATTTTCTTCATCATACCAGCCGGTGAAGGTATAGCCTTTCTCTTCCGGCTCCGGTAAAGTTCCCAGCGGTTGATCATATTTCTGACTTCTGGCAAACGTCTGAACCGATTCCCCTCCCGGCTGCTCTGCCCTGGATATGTACTTAATCTGGTATGTCACCGGTTCCCAGCTTCCGTAATAGGTTGCATCCCTGGGTTCCACCATGGTCTCATCGGTTATTTTTGTCCCTGTTCCGTTTTTACCCGTCCACCAGCCGGTAAATTCCCAGCCGTAAATTTCCGGTGCTGGAAGCGCACCAAGCTTGGTATTAAAGGAATAATCTCTTTGGGTCACTCCTCCGCTCCACCTTACATGATCCGGATCAAAGGTTACTTCATAGTTATTAACCGTCCAATGTGCATATACGGTTACATTTTCAGCCGGCATCTGATTTCCACTGTAAGAATAATTGCTTCCTCCTTCAGGTTCCGTATACCAGCCTTCAAAGGTATATCCCGGTCGGCTGATCTGATCCCTTCCTTCCGTAAGGATCTGATCAAAGAAATCATCATAGGAAAGCACCTGTTCTTTGGTAGCCGCTCCGTCAATACTTCCACCATTCCCATCCAGTGTCAGTAAATACCCGTTAATGGTATACTGAGCGGTTATAATCGTATGGTCCTGAATACTGGTGGAAGGTTTATCCCAGCCAGAAAACGTATATCCGGGCCTTTCCGGCGCTGCCGGAGGCGTAGCGTCTGCTCCAATGGCCACCTCCTGAGTATCAATCGTGGCTCCAGTCCAGTCCTTATATGTAACCAGGCTGGAGCTGCGGATCCAGTGTGCATATACGGTCACATCGGCATCCGGCATCCGATTCTCGCTTTCTGGATACCTGTTTCCCCCGGAAGGAGCCGAATACCAGCCATCAAAGGTATAGTACTTTCGGTTCGCATTGTCCCTTCCGTCTCTCAAAATCGTGTCATAAGAAGCTCCATATACTATGGATTCCGTTTTTTCGCTATTCCCATAAAGGGCCCCTCCATTTGCATCAAGGGTCAGTTCATAGCTGTTTACTTTATACAAAGGTCTTACATTTGTGTGGTCCCCTACTGCTGAGACATCCGTATCCCAACCAATAAAGGTGTATCCTGGGCGGATTGGTGAGGTTGGCAGCGTTGCTGATCCTCCTATTTCTACGATCTGAGTCCCTATGACATTTCCTTCCCAGTCATAGAAAGTGACAAGGCTGGAGATTCGGGTCCAATGCGCATATATCGTTATATTTGATGCTGGCATCAAGTTTCCAGTGTAATCGTACTTGCTTCCTCCTGTTGGAGAAGTGTACCATCCAGCGAAGGTATAGTACTCATAGTTTACATGGTCTCTTCCATCTTTCAGTATCTGATCAAAAGAAGTTCCATATGCTACGGGTTCCACTTTTTCGTTGTCCCCGTCAATCATCCCTCCATTTGCATTAAGCTTCAATTCATAACTGTTTACTTTATACAAAGGTTTTACATTTGTGTGGTCCTCTACTGCTGAGGTATCTGTATCCCAACCGATAAAAGTGTATCCATGACGAACTGGTGGGGTTGGCAGCGTTGCCGATTCTCCCATTTCCACGATCTGAGTACCTATAACATTTCCTTCCCAGTCATAGAAAGTGACAAGGCTGGAGCTTCGGATCCAATGTGCGTATAGAGTTAAATCATAATCAGGCATAGTATTTCCTGTTAAACCATATTTCGTTCCTCCCGTTGGCTGGGTATACCAGCCTTCAAAAGTATAATAAGTTCGGAAGCAATCAGATATCGCATCCGATAAGATCTGGTCTATGCTAACATCTTTCTCTAACTCGTACAGTTTTGTGTCAGAATCATTAACCTTACCTCCATTTCCGTCAAGAGTTAATGTGTGGCCATTGGATGCATATTGAGCGGTTAAAGTTAGGTCTCTAATAATGTTTGTCGTTGGATAGTCCCAGCCGGTAAATTCATACCCTGGCCTATTAGGCATTGGGACTTGGCTGCAATCCTCACCTGGCTTTACTACTTCTGTATGTAAAATACTTCCATCCCAATCTTTATACGTTACTGTAAATTGAGTATCCTCAGGTATCCAATAAGCATAGTAACGATCATCTGGTTTATTATAGGTATATGTATTTCCCAATTTCTCGCCGGTACCAGCCAAACCCGAAAAATATCCCCCAAATATATACCCAGCCTTCATAGGATCACTTTTAGTAAGATAACCAGTGTCAATCTCGGTGCCATAGGGTTTCACGGATATACTTCTAAATATAATTGCATCATCTACAAGATGCGTTGAGTACTCATCTGAAAAATTAAGCTTCCCTGAAGAATCTCGTTTAATCCAATAATTCTTATAGTCAGCTATGTCATCAATCAAAATTAAATAGGGTTTATCTTCAGGAACCCAAACTCCCCAAAAATTAGCATCATGCCCGCTCAGCCCCATAAAACCTCTAATTTGAGAAGTTAATCCGCCTGGAAGCAACGCATATCCAGTAGTTGCTATATTATGTCCGGTCCACTCCGGCTTAGGTATTGTTACTTTATTGTTATAATCAGGTTGATACCCATAAACAAACGGATAATTCTCAGGATTTGCCCAGGCTTCTTCCTTCTTTTGTGGTCCTGACCAAGAAGACATATTCGTACAAGAGTATGCAGTCCAGCCTAAAAACTTATATCCAGGATAAGAGGGTGTATCCAGTGTAAAAGTCTCCAGGTTTGCTGGGTAATCCCATTTAATTGGATTAAAATTATCATCCTGCCCCAAATATGGTTTGCTATAATCCCCCACGCGAACAGATTTATATTGCACTAAGTTATTTGTAGACTGGTTTACAGTCGGCCATTGATAATATTGCACTATGCCGAATTTATTAACTGGTGCTGCCATTAAACTCATTTTTAATTTTAAAGTTCCTAATATGTTTCCATCTTTATCTGCCCTGTACCACTCAGCAGAACCTTCTTCCCTACCTTTATTTTTAATAGAACCAAAAAAATAAAATTTAGATTCTTTTGTGTTGGTATCTTCTTCTGACTTGGATAAAGACCAAATATCATAACTGCTTAAATCCCAGTTTTTAAAGCTATTTATCTCTTTCTCATACTCCAGTATTCCTTCTTTTTTATAAAGATCATCCCATTCTACCTCCCCTGGTATAACGCTCTTATAAATATAAGGAGCTAAATTAAAGTATTCGTCATCCAATTGGATAGAGGCAGTCGTTTCCACTGCTCCTTTTTCATCTGTTTCATACCAGAGCGGAAATTCAGCCTCCCCCTGAACAAAACCATAGTCTCGGTAATGCATGTTTCCATAGCGGTCTTCAAATTTCCAGAACTTCTTTCCTGACCTCGATTCCCGGGAGTAATATTCCGGGATTTCTTCCGGATCCACTCTTACAAATTTTCTTTCTGCCTCGGAAGGCGTCGCTTCCGATGGTGTTGACTTTTCTTCTAACGGTATGGCCTCCGAAGGAGTGGCCATATATTCCGTAGTTTTGGTAGCTGTGGAGGGAGTAGCCGTTACGGCTCCTATCACTGGCGGTCCATATCCTGCTGAAGTTGCCACGATCACAGCTGCAAGACACAAACTTAAGATCCTTTTTACTCTTTTCTTCATTTCCCTTTCTCCTGTAAATTTATCCTGTTTACCTGGTTTCCTGATATTTTTTCAGCCATTCCATCTGCTCTTTATCTTCCGATCCCTTCTGTTCCGAATTTATTGTAAGAATACATCCAAGAAGGAAACTGGATAAAATCAATGCTGCAATTCCAAATAAAACAATAATGCTTGTCATAAATTCCTCCTTTATCCCTGGGGGATAGCCATTACTGGCCGGATTCCTACACTGGTTTCACTTACATTTACCGGCTGGATATTACCGTCTGTCAGACTGACTGTATAGATCCCTTCTCCATAACTGAAATCATCTGATCCTCCATCCTGTGGAGTACGAAGATAATACCCTTTGGAATAAGCCGAAATCTGTGATTCTGGATTGTTCGTTTCACTGCCGCCAAATTTCCAAAGATAGTCCCTGTATTTTAACGCTTCATCTACCGATAAAATAAAAACTCTGTCCTGAAGAAGCTGGAACATCTGCTTCATCCCCACCAGGCTGTTATCATCAAGCTGCTCATAGGTCCCCTTATCCGTTGCACCTATGTATGATTGAGTGATCCCTATATAGGTTTCGTGGACAAAGTCAGCTTTGGCATTATCAAGCAGCCACTCCCGGATCCTGGAATATTTATAATTATTGTTATCACCGAAATTCAGTTTTTTTGATGCTCCAACGATATCCGACCGTATCACGCTGTCACTGAGAAACAGTGCTGTTTTCTGGCTGTTATCCATAGCGTCTTCATAATCATCATCGATACATCGGAACAGATAGATCTTGTCCCCTATGGTCCGGGCCTGAACATCACCTATACTGTAGTGGATGGCCTCCGGTACCTCATCCACTGGCTCATAACAGATATCGCAGATCCCATCAAGATCCGCATCCTGATGGCCAGTGGCCGGCAGGATAATGGTTTCCTCTTTTCCACATTTCCGGCATCTGACTGTTATGTGACCATTTTCCATGCAAGTAGGTTCCACCCGGTCAATCACCTCGTAATCATGATTACAGGTCTCTTTATCAAAAGTTTTTACAAATCCCACGCGTAGGACTGTATACGCTTCACCGGCAATGGAAAATTCCGCCCGGATCAGCTCCGATATGTTTTTTACGTCCTGGAAGGTCTGGCCGATGATTACAGTACTGGGAGTATGTCCTTTTGCTATGAGATAAACTTCCTGACGCTCTCCACTATCAACCATAGATATCAGGTTAAGCAGCCGATCATTGCTTTCTTCCAGACTCTCCGTTATGATCTGCTCATTCGATGGCTCCAATCCTGTGATCTTAACATCTGACTTCTTAACAATCTCCAGCCATTCTAAAAGCGTTTCCTTTGCTTCCTGATCCGGATCGGCCTCATCCGGGGGCTTATCCCCCTTCCTAAACTCGATGTAATACTTTTGTGTTCCGGCTCCGCTCACAATGACGCTCCATGGGCTGGAAACCAGAGAATGATAATAATACTTATCCGATCCCAATATGGTTTCCGGAAAGTCAATAATCAGCTCAGTGTCTTCCTCCGTCTGCCCCCGCTGGGCCTTAAATATTTCATTGCTGTGGTTCCCCTCCTCAACAAAATAGAGGTTCCAGTCAACCTTTCGCGCTTCCGATGGGGAGGCCGGACTTACTTTTTCGTAATAGATGTTAATGATCATGTCCCTGGCTGATAGCTCAAAACTCTCTTTCTGCCCGTTACATATCTGATACCCGGCAATATCCGGCAACGTAATATCAATGGTTTCTCCCTCTTCTCCCGTGCCTGCCAGCAGCTGGAGGATGCCCTTATCGGAAATGTCCATATAGCGGACCGTATACCCGTACTGCTCCACTTCATTAATCGGTGTTTCATCGTCCCCATCCGGTTCTTCAGGCTTCGGTGTCTCTGGTTTAACCTCTGGTTCTTTAGCTTCCTCCGTGGGACTTTCGGATTCATTGTTTGGTTTGGTACTATTCCCTCTACTTCCTGATCCACCGCCTCCGCTGCCGCCGCCTGATCCGCCACCAGAAAACCTTGTTGTTGATGTTTTTTTTGAGATTACTACAGTCTGTATGCCTTTACCGAAAACATACTGTACAGTACCATTCTCATCCGTCCAGGCTCCGGAGGCATCTACCGCATACCCGTCTGGCGTTCTTTCGTCTATGTACATCGCCCCTTCCGGATACCTGTCTCCGGATTGAGTAGATAAGTAATAGCAACGCCCATCAATCCATTGCCAGCCGGTGAGCATCTTCCCCTGTGTCCCGTCCGAAATTGGATTTAAGAAATACCATTTCCCGGCGATCAGCTGCCAGCCGGTGGCCATGTAACTATTTTCATCAAAGTAATACCAGGCTCCGCCACCAGCGTCCCCCGTTTCATCGGGTATCAGCTTCCAAGTGCTCTTTTCATAGATTTGGTTATTTTCATAGAACCACTTATTATTCTTTTGCAGCCAGGCACCATAACTTGACACTGGAATACTTGTAATGGTTAAAGTTACACTTAATAGCACGATCCATCTTCTTTTTTTCATACTTTCCACCAGTCCTTTTCTGGAAATTGCTATCTAATCTTTTCTACAGACTGATATGTGACATTCTTTCTAATGATTTCAACACTCTTATATAATTGCTCAAAATTTAGATTTTGATTTAATATATCTGGATATTCTTCATCCCACATTCTCGGCTTTTTTCCATTAATGCTGACACCATACAATACTTCATCTTTAATATTTTCCATTACACATCCTTCATAAAAAAAACCTTCCAACCTCTGCTTTTAATAAACAAAGGTCTGAAGGCTCATTAGGCGCTTATTTAAATCAGACACAAATCGTCAGTATAATTGATAATAAAATATTTTTGGGTACATTTGGTATTCTGACATTTCCAGTGAAGATTATAAACTTTAGTTCCCGGATAGAGTGGTATAGCTTTCTTACCACAATAGGGGCAAGCTGCCCATGGAACTCCATTTTCATCTAATTCAAATTCTGCTTGTTTTTCCGCTTGTTTTTTTATTATTTTCATCATCTTCCCCCTTAATTTAATTTTTGTATTTCAGCTTCCACTATAATTTGACACAAAAAAACCCCATTCCTCTGTTTTCTCTAAACAAAGGTCTGAAGGCTCACAAGGCTCTGTTTAAATCAGACACAAACAATTCAATTTAAATTAAGTTTCTTTCCCAAACAAATCTGCTATAGTTAAATAGATTTTTTCATCTATTTTTACATATCTTTTAGAGCTACCATTCCGGCTCACTTTTTTTGTAAATCTTCCTGAGTCTGCATCAATCCAGTGTAGCCGCTTCCAGATTGATAATTTATTTTCAACTGTCTCATATCCATTCCGTGACAGTAACTGAGATAAAACACTTTTGGATACCAGTATATATCCTTTTTCAACAGGCACCTTTCCCGATTCAGCTAAAAACTTTGTTACCTGAAGATATTCCTGAATATAAATAGTTCCTTTAACCATAGTCACCAGCTCGTTCTAAAAAATCAACACTATCCTTCCGTATCATGTATATTCGCTTTGGTACCCCATCTATTGATGCTGAAAAAAGTATTTTATTATCTTGTTTTCTTATGATCCCCAAATTTGCCATCATATTCAGTATGTTTTTAGTTTCTATATTATCCGCTGTTTTCTCGTCAACGACTTTTTCTAAAACTTCTTTATCTATTCGATAAAACTCTTTAGTATTAGCAGTCTTATTTTTATATTCGATCCAAGCTCCACTGTCCTTTAAGTCACCTAAAACGTCTATTATGATCAAAAAAGAAGACTGTTTTTCCTTTAATTGTCCCACTTCTGCTTTATCTTTTAATTTTTCATTTTCATCCAATAAAACATTTTTTTGATATTTGAGGCGTTGAAGCTCATGTAAAAGTTTAAGGAGTATATCATATTCCATCTCAATTTTTTGACATTTTCGCTTTTTCATGTCAGTAAGAATTAACTTCAATTCCTGATATCCAGATATTTCATTAATCAAGTAAACACACCTTCCATTCACGGATATCATTTTTCTTCATTTTCTTTTACCCATTCCCATAATATTCGTATTATCAGGGCGTTTTTTGAACATTCTTTTTTCTCTGCTAACATAGTAAGCTTGTTATTCAACTCTATCGGCATTCGTAAACCAGTTTTAACCCTTGAAGTTTTCACTATATATTTCACCCCCCTTTATCCTAGTATATAGTGCCGTCACTGTGCTGTCAATATGCCATCTTTTTATTTTATAATGCTATAATGAACTTATTACAGTAATAAAAAGCTTCCTGTATACTTTAAATAGGTCAAGAGATTGACACAAAAAAATACCTCAAG
>ERZ1673746.393-NODE-393-length-52435-cov-32.926842_pt1 | contig 52435 bp, 76 predicted proteins | sample MGYA00580205_ERZ1673746 | MGnify/ENA primary metagenome ERZ1673746 (study PRJEB41218, sample SAMN15661771) | gut metagenome | host: Homo sapiens | place: Canada: London | collected 2015-08-20/2019-03-30 | study: EMG produced TPA metagenomics assembly of...
TCGACTGTCGGGGGCTGTTTTGCAGTCTCCGACAGTCTTTTTTCGTCTCTTTGGTCTCCGGTATCGTCCCGTTTCCGGCTCGTCTACCTCGCTCCAAAATGCGGTAATGCCATGGTAATGCCACGGGCCCCAGAAGGGAGTAAGTGGGGCCCGTGGCCTCCCGTGGTCATTATACCAGATTCAGATAGGACAGCGCAACCCAGGAAGTGATCTCCTTGAGAAGTGCCTCCTGTACGCCCTTGTGCTCGGCGATCTGGCTGACGGTGTAGCGGCGGGACGTCCCCGAGATGTAGCTCGGGACCTTCGCCCCTCTGGAGGTGGTGAGGCCGCCATACACGGCGTCACTCTTGATCGTGACGGTGCTGCCCACCTTGATGGAGATGGACGCCGTTCCGGCGCTCCCGGTCTTCTTGACGTAGTCCAGGGAAATCCAGCCAGCTCCGCTCTTGAGCTTGCCCCACTTGGAGGCGCCGGTGCCGCTGGATTCCGCCACGATGGTATAGACACCAGGCTTGATGAAGCCCTTGCTGCCATAGTTGGTTCCGGGGCCAGTGCGGATGTTGAGGTCGGATGCCGTCACCTGGACAGTGTAGTTTACGGACGTCTGGCCGCTGGTGCTTCCGCCGGTGCTGGGCGTGCTGGTGGAGGAGCCTCCGCCGGACAGGCGCTTATTGACCTCCGCTGCGATCTCATCATGCAGGTTGTAGAGGTAATCGCCAGGGCAGCTCTTGTTGGCGAACCAGCGGTGAACGGTCATCACCATCTCGTTGGACTTGGGCTGATAGGCCAGGGTCTTGTCCTTGTCGCCGAACCAGAGGATCTTGGTCTTCCCGTTCCGGCGGCAGATGTCCGTGACCAGGTCCAGGAGGGTGGAGTAGGCCGCGTCAGTTACCTTGTAGGGGGCGTAGGTATCGGACGCCACCTCGATCGTAACGGCACGGTTGTCGTTGTCGGCGTTGGAGCTGCACCAGGAACGGTCCTTCTCCTCGACGTACATACCGACCTTACCATCCTTGCCGATGCCGTAGTTGCTGCTGGCCTGTCTGGAGCTCGGAGCGAACACGCCGCCGAGGCTCTGGACGGTCACCTGTCCTACAACACAATGGATGGTCACCCGGGTAATGGCATACTTCCGGGGGCTGCTCTTGTTGGGGCTGATCTGCGTATAGCTGACAAGGCTGCTGTTACTCATGGTCCGTCTGCTCCTCTCTTTCGACTTCGGTAGTGGTTTCGATGGTGACGCCTTCGATCGGGATGATGCCCTGGTTCAGCTCATAGACTGCGGCCTCGATCAGAGCGTCAAGCTCCGTCTCATCGACCTTGACACCGTGCTCCTTGAGCCAGGCGATGACATAGGCCTTCTTCTCCTCTCCGCGGCCGCTGCCGTTGAAAATCTGCTCGGCAGCAGAGACGGCGATCTTGACCCACGCATTTATTTCCTTCTGCTGCTCGGACGTGGTCTTGCTCTTGATGTAGGGGACCAGAACGCAGGTGATGACGGTGGCGAACAGGAGACCGGCGGCCTCGATGATTGGGGTGATGTCGTACATGATAAATCCTCCTTTGGTTATCCTTTTCCGGTTGTGGTGGTATCAGAACAAGAAGCCACGGTCGAGGTGTCAACCGTGGCTTCTGTGTTCGCGGTCTGGTAGGGCAGTCCGTCGGCGTCGAGGCCATGGCGGTTCCTGCTCACTTTCTCTCCAGTGGACGCGGCGATGTAGGCAGCGATCACGCTGCCGCAGGCGGTGATAATCGCAATCGTCACGTCGCTGGCAGTCTGCTTGTCCATATAGGCCAAGGCATAAGAGGCTACGGCGGCGGCGGTGATCGCCACCGCCGCCCATGCAGCCAGCTTCTTCTTGAACTCCCAGGGGCGCCGGTTCTGTGAGAGGCGTTTGGGTTGGTAGTTTTCCATACCATCACCTCAATCATCAAGCAAGGCATTGACGCCCTGGCGAGCCAGGAAGTCTTTCTGCTCGTGCTTTACACCGGTTGCATACTCAAGGGCAGCGTGCATATCGCCATTGCAATGAGCGTCCGGGATTCTCTGAACGGCTTTTGCTGTGGCCTCTCCGAGGGCGATGCTCGCCCGGGTTCCCTTGATAAGGATGAGGACAAGCTCCTTCTGGGCTTCGTTTTTCTCCTCGATAGCTTTGTCGTGCCGGTCAATACGGCGCTCCATGCGCCAGACAACAAGGCCCATGACAGCAGAAGGGATGCCCATGGCGGCGACGAACGCAGCCACGGCACCCCAGATACTAATAGTCATCGGCTTCCCTCCTTACACCGCCTTGTAGTAGTCGTTGAGAAGGGCGGGCGGAGCCCAGTGATCCAGCTTGGAGAAGGCGCGGAGGACTTCGTATTCCGTGCCGTTGTAGATGAAGTGATCTCCAACAGCAAACGGATGATTTGCTTCGAGATCGTTCCAGTCAGGTGCGCCGCTCGGCTCGGGTTCAGGCTCCGGCTCCGGCTCGGGAATTTCTTCGCCGTCCTCATAGAGCTTGTACTCCGAGGGGACAAGGTGCGGATAATGGGGCTCGTAGAGAGTGACGCCCGCTTCCTTGATGGGGGTGTAGAGCTTCCCGTCGATGGGGTCGCGCCGAACGGCGCCATAGGGGACGTGCTCTCCCCAGGCAAAGTCAAGGTACGTACCAGGCTCCTCGGGCTCTTTGCGAAGCAGGCGGAACAGGGTTCGGCCTGCTTCGCTGCCAGGGGCCCACCCGGCCTGCGCCTGGTGCTGCTGCTGGCAGATGTAGAGCTCCTGATCGGGGCCGATGACAGGCTCGTCCTTGAAGATCATGCCCATGTCCGCCTCCCAGACACGGACGCCGTCTGCGGTCGCCATGGCGGTCAGATCGTCGTCGGTGAAGCTGCCGGATTCAACCGAACCGGCTCTGACCAGGTTGGACCTGGCGATGGAAACATAGCGCTCCGGGAGCCCGGGGCTTCCGATGGCGACAAGGGCGTCGTGAGCAGCAAGGATAGCCTCCCAGATTTCACAGGTATCGCGGCTCTTTTCCTGCTTTGCGTATGCCCTCGCTTCATCAAGCGTTTTCATGGTTCATCCCTCCCCGATTAGATGTAGCTGGCGGACAGGGAGTAGCACGAAATGGCGTCCCATCCGCTGGTCTTCTCGATGGTGACGCGAACGCCGACGGCCCAGCTATCCGCAGTCTTGCTCTGGTTGGAGAACATATGCTTGAGGCCTACCGTCGCCGTCTCCCACGTGGGGGAAGCGTCGTTGTAGTTGTTGCACACCTGGAGGACCACGCCGTCCTCGTGGGCGTTGTACCGCATGGAGACGAGGATTTTTTCGGCGGCAGCAGAGGTGTCGTCGATCTTCCAGTCAAAGTCAATGCGGGTAACGGTACGGGTAAAGGTGATCGTCCTGGTGACGCTGTTACCTGCGCTGTCCGTGACCTTGATGGTCATGGTGTGCTGTCCGGTGAGGCCCGAGAACTGTGCGGCCGTTAGGGCGAAGGTGTAGGACTGCCCGCGCACCGCGTTCTGGATGGTGCGGACCTCGACGCCGTCCAGGCTCTCCACGATCTCCAGCGTGTCACCGGTGTCACTGTCTCCGACGCTATACTGGTAACTCGGGGGGCTCGTGACCGTGCCGAGGTTCTGGTTGGTGCCGCTGATCGTCGGGTCTACATTGTGCGTAACCGTTCTGGTCGGGCTCGTGGTGTAGGCGCTGTATGCTGCCTTGCTATCCTTGGCCCGCACACGGTAGGCCACAGTGTTCATGCTGCCGGTGATTCCGGTATCGGTGAAGGTGGTAGCGCTCCCGCTATACACGTTGCTCCAGCCGCCGCCGTTGTACTGGCGCTCCAGCTCGTAGCTCACGGCGTCGCCATCCGGGTCAACGGACGCCGCCCAGGTCACGGTCAGATTTTTCCCGCTCCGCACCGTATCGGGAACGGTGATGGACGGAGGGGTGTTGGGGTTGTTATTCCAGATGATCGTGTAGTAACCTTCGCTGTCCGGAGAATCAGATACCAAGATGTCAGAGGACAGATTCAAAGCCGGGCGCACGCCCCTGATGCCGTAGTACGCGCTGTAGTAGCCGAGGCTCCCGTCCGAGTACACGAAGCGCACGACGTGCGCGTACGACGAGTACGGGGACCGAAGCCACCAGTACCACGGCTGCGAAGCACTCAACGAGCTGTTGGTGTACTCGCTGTTGCTGACGGCCTGGGCCGTAGGGTATGCCTTCCGGCTGTTGTTGTCGCTGAACAGGGCCAGCTTGGACCCCTCACTGATGCCGTTCTCGGAGCCGAGGCCGACCTCCGCCATGGACAGAAGGAATACCTTGTCCTGGAAGGTCTCGGAGCCTCCGCCGTCCACGGTAGGCTTTGCGACGGTCAGGGTGGTGGTGAGCAGGGCTGCCAGCATCTCCGGGCCGAAGCCGGTGAGGAAGCCCGCCTCGCCGTCGTACTCATTGTAGTTGCTCCATACGTAGGCATTGGAGGGCGGACGGTCGTAGCTGTGCTGCGCCTGATACCATCCAGTGCCGCTCTTGTTGAGCCACTGGCGGATGTTCGCCAGGACCATGCGGTTGTTTCCGTAGTTCTGTCGGTCCGAGTTTCCGCCGCTTTCTGTGGCGTCGAAGCAGCACAGCTTGATGATCTTCTCGACCACAAGGGTGGTACTGTTGCTCGGGTACCCGGCGTGGTTCTTATCGCCGATCTGGAACGGGATGGGGACGCCGTAGTATTTGGTCTTCGTGTCTCTGACCTTGGCCCCCACCGGCAGAGCGCTGATTTTCTGCGACATTTTGCTTATCACTCCTTTGGGTAAATATTTGCTCAAAGATCCTGTCATACTTTTCGACCAAGGACCTGCACTGGCCGTGCATAGCGTGAGACCTCCAACTTTGGTAGCTGGCCGTGATCTCCTCCTTGGTGATAGCCCCGGCCGCATACATGACAGAGAACTTGCGGAGCTTTCGCTTCATCCTCTCCCTGCTGGAACGGCGGACCTTCCTGATGACCTTTCCTGTGTCGGTAAGGTAGCTATGGAATCCCAGGAAGTCCAGACCGTTCCGCAGCGGGAAGATGTTGGTCTTGCCGTTGAGCTGGAGGCCCCTGGCCGAGAGGTGTTCCTCGATGCGAGCCCAGGCCTCCTTGAGAACGGCCTTGTCCTCGTGGATGAGGTAGAAATCGTCCATGTACCGGCCGTAATACCTTATCCGCAGGACCTCTTTGACGAAATGGTCTAATTTGTTGAGATACAGCAGCGCATAGATTTGCGAGCTTTGGTTTCCTATGGGTATTCCGACGCCACCCGGCGTGCTGTCTATGATTGCGGTGGACAGCGCAAGACAGCGCGGGTCCGTCAGCAGCTCGGCAACGTCCTGCTTGAGGATGTCGTGGCGGATGCTGGCGAAATAATGATGGACGTCGGCTTTTAGAACCCATCCGTCCGCGCTCCCGTGGCGGCGGTAATACTCCCGCATGAAGTCACGGAGACGATCAAGGCCGAAATGGGTGCCCTTCCCCACCTGGGAACCGTAGTTGTCCAGGATAAAGGGCCTGGATAGGACCGGGTAAAGGACCTGGTCACAGAAGGCGTGCTGCACGATCTTGTCCTTGATGCTATTCGTTTGGATGAGCCTTTTCTTCGGCTCATAGACGAAAAACTCATAGTAGGCTCCGGGGCGGTAGGTTCCGTCCCGGAGCTCTTTTTGGAGGTATGCAACAGCCTCCAGCGCATTGGCCTCCACCTTTGCGACGGTGCTTTTCCATCGCTTTCCCTTTCGGGCGGCCCGATACGCTGCATACAGATTCGAGAAGTCATAAACGGCTTCAAAAGATTGATTTGGTTTCAAAAGGGGACCTCCGTTGCTGATAGCCAAGTGGCTCCACTGTGCGAGCCGCCGGGCGTCAACGCTATGTGTTTGCCCCCGCCCTGTCAGGCTGGGGCGGGATGCACCTTCCTTTGATGGTAGGCTTCTGTTTTCGCCCATACAGGCTACTCAATCGCAGTTTCCACCGAAGCCGGGCGCACGCCCCTGTTGCCGTTGTACGCGTTGTTGTTGTTGAGGCTCCCGTCCGAGTTCACGTAGCGCACGTTGTTCGCGTTCGACGAGTTCGGGGACCGACCAAGGCACACCGGGGCGGATGCACGTACAAAGCGCACCCCTGGGCTCGAATCATCGCCGGTAGGGCTGCTGCCCCCTGGGCTGTCCATTCTGGACGCCCTGGGCCTGCTGCTTGCACCTCTCGACGTCCTTCTTCCTCCACGACGCTGCCAGGTTCTTAACGTCGGTGGTGAGCCCCGTCCAATACTCACACCGCCGGATGTCCACATATCCCTGCTCAAGGGCTATGTCCAGAAACGTCAGGAACATCTTGCAGCCGGTCAATACCTCCCTTTGAAGGTCGAGCCGCCGCTTCCATTCAGCCGCGGTCTGTGGGTAGATTTCGTTCGCGGCTATGATGTCATGGAGAATTTGAAGGGTGATATTTTGCATACGCTGGCAGAGCGTGAAGCGCACCTTTTTCGGAAACAGGTTCGCATTGTTCGTCAGCTTGAGGGTATGATTTACCAGGTCTTTTGCTTTGGTGATGATGGTGAGCTCGCCCTGCCTATTTGCCATAGGCACCTCCTTTCTCTGATCGCCTCGACCTCCTCCGGCGGGACGCCATCGACCTCTATGAGGCCGGGGAACACCCGTACAGTGACGGTCTGGCCGTTATATCCCAAACCACAGAGAAAAAGCCCCTCGCGCCCCTCACAGGGGCACGGGAGCTTTAACTCCGTGATTAGGTTCGGTATCAAGCAGCTTGCTTCCTCCTGGCTGCACAGGACCCCGTAGCTCATGCGGAGATCGTCCGGGCGGTCTGGTTCCAGATGCCGTCCCGGATGGTGATTCCGGCCAGGGTATAGAAGTCGGCAGTCTTATTGATGCCGCCGGGCATATCGCCGGAAACCAGGTCATTCAGAAGGTCAAGGCTGGCCTGGTGATCGTCCAGCTCCGTGCGGAGCCCGATGATGTCGCTGATCTGGTGGCTATGTCCGATCAGGGCATAGTTCTCCAGATCGACGATGCGGGCCAGGGCGTTGGGGTTGATGACCGCCTGAACGCTGCTGGCGCTGGAGATGATGCTCTGGATTTCAAAGGTCAGCAGAGAGTTGGTAGCGCCACCCTCTGCACGAATCCAGGCGGGATGCTCGTGCAGGTCGAGATAGGTGTAGGCGACGTCCGCGCCGGTGTCCGGGTCTTCCACATACAGGACAACGCCCTTGAGGGGGAAGCCGACGGAAACGCCGATGCTGCTGGCCTGAACGGTTACGGTCGCCTCTCCGGTTCCGGTGTTTTCCACCTTGGCGATCATGCCCTCACCCGCCTCCTGGATGGGGCCGGTGAGGTTGTCGATGACGGTGCCCTCCGGGATGTCTCCGCTATCAAGAAGGGCCTTGGTGTACTTCACGGGGCCATGCTGTGCCAAAATGCGGCCCAGCACTTCATACCCGCTGGTAAGGGGGACAGCGCCGTCGTTGTCGGGCTCCGTCTCCAGGATAGGGTCGAGCTCAAAATCATTGGGCATTGTACTTACCTCCTTGTCTTTGCTGTGATGATCGTATCTTCCCATACGGGCATAGACAGCTTGCTCCTTACGGTCCCCTTGAAGTTTCTGGAGACTCGGACGCGGGCCGTAACCGTGGCACTCTCAAGGGCTGCAACCGCAAGGAAGCTGGCCGTCCTGGCGTTATGGTAGGTACGAAGGAAAATGCGTGTACCGACACCAGCGGAGACAATGCGCTTCATCAGCTCCGCGATAAGGTCGGACGCTTCAAGGCGTTCGGCGTCCAGGATGTCTTCGTCAACATAGAGCCATATTTTCGCCGGGAACAGTTCCCGCACCTCGATGTCCGAAGCCTGAACATTGAACAGGTTGGCGGCCGCCTTGATGATCGTGTCGATGTCTCCGCCGGAGAGCATGGAGATCATTTTTACCTTGATGAGAAGGCGGTAGAAGGCGTCGTTTGCCCCGCCTCTGGAAACGCCGAAGTTTGCCCCGTATCGGTCCAGGACGGCCCCCTGGGCGTTGTCAATATCATCCCAGAGCAGCATCCGGTCGGAGTGTTCATGGATAAGCTCCAGCCCCCAGGCGAAGGTCCCGAACAGCTTTCCGATGTTGGTCTCCATAGGGAGGCTGTGCTTGTCGTTGCGGATGTCGCTGCGGTTGTAGGCACCGGTCAGGTATTCGAGCATCTGGGATAAATAGCCGTAGCTCATTCCACGGTCACCTTCCCTTCGTCCGTGACTGCCTTCTCCCGGGTGTCAATCGTGATGTTATCGGTGCCGTAGCTGCTGGCACTCTCTCCGATCTCCAGATCGAAGTCAATAACTCCGGTCACGGTCTTAATCACCCCGGGCAAATCCATGTAAACGACGTCCCGGCCGATCGGGAGGCCGCCATAGGCGGCGCCGCCGATGTAGTCGATGATCGCCGCCTTCACAAGGTCCGCGCCATTCAGCGGGAAGTCGCTTCCCGTCTCCAGGTTTGTGACCTTTACGTATACTGGAACGGCCGTCGGCCTGGAAAAGTTGATGTTGATGCTCTGGCCGCTGGCAGCTATGACCGCGATGGTGGTTGTGCCGTAGGTCTGGATTCCTCCAGCCTTGCGCCGGTAGATTGCGGATGCTACATCTTGGTCCAGGCCTCCGTAGACAACAGCCTCGATGCTGTGAGGCGGAAGGCCGAGGGCGTCTTCCTCATCCGTGTCGTTTTCATAGCACACGGCGGAGTAGACCGATTCGACGTTCTGGAGGATTTCACCGGCGATGGCGTCGGCATTGACGCCGCCCGCATAGTCAACGGACTGTGCGTAGCGGTCCCGGAACTCCTCGTCGGTCTCGCGGTCCTGGCCGCCGGTGATGGGTGCCTCATTGGTGCAGCTCTCAACGCCGTCCAGTGGGTTGGTGATCTCCGAGATCCGGCCCGCTTCCACATTGTAGTCCACACCGGTTTCTACGGCCTGAACAGGAAGGGTGACAGTGCCAGCGGACCCGATGCGGCCGTCGGTGAGGACGGCATACTGGAGACCGGCCACGGTCCGAACCAGGAAGCCGGTCGGAATGGGTGTGCCGGCCGCTCCGGTGAAGGTAACGTAGCCGGACGCCTTCTGCGCCGGTAGAAGGGACAGGCCGATCGCTTTGCCGAGGTTGTAGAGGCTGGTTCCGACGGCGGTGTCCACGAACCTGGAATTGTAGGTCTCCTCCATCAGGCAGAAAAGCAGGTTGAGCATCCAGGCGAAAATGCGAAGGAATACTCCGAGGGGAGACCGGACGGTCAGGTTCGCCTTGTTTCCAAAGAGCTCCCGGGCCTTGTACTCAACGGCGTCCAGGAGCTCGACGTATGTGGGGCGATGGAATCCTCGTTCGGTTACGCCCCATTCCTCAGTGTTCATAGAGTGCTCACCTCCGTAGTGATGACCCCGCCGGTGGTGAGGGTGCCGGTCACAGAGACCTCAAGGCTTCTGCCGGAGAGGTTGTACTCCACGCTGTCCACCTCGCTCACGGTGGTCTCCTGGAGGACTGCGTCCCGGATGACTTCCGGGACTTCGTCCTCTGCGAGCTCGCGGGCCTTCTTACCGGCGATGCGGGTGTAGTCGGTTCCGTGAGTAGGGTCGAAGGGGAACTCCCCCTTCCATGCCTCCAGGGTGAGCCGGACAGCCTGGGCGCTGGTGGCGTCGCCGTCTACCAGCTCCAGCATACCGGCGCCATCCAGGCAAAGGTCCCGGGTTTCGGGGTCAATTTTCAGTGTATAATTTTCCATGGGCTATCCTCCAAAAGAGACGTCCCCGCTGCCGCCGGTGATCTGCCCCGTCCCGTTGTGAGCGTTCAGGGCGTCTCCGACACGGGCCGCCTGGTGGCCGTTGATGAACACGGTGCCACTCCCGGCACCCACGGACCCCTGGGAGCTTCCGCAGCAGGCGTCGTTCTCGGTGGTCACGCTGCCGACGTATGCGGCAGGTTGCCCGTTGATGAAGACGTCGCCGGAGCAGTTCCCGGAGATGCTGCCGGTGATCGGCAGTGGAGAATGAGGGGTAGCGTGCCCGGAGTGCTCGCCTGCGGTGGTTCCCGCTATGCTGTCTCCCAGGCGTGCGGCGCTTGGCATTGACATCCCTCCTCAATTCAGGTTGACGGTGCCGCCGGTGGTAGTGAGGTCCCCGGTGATGGTGACGTTTCCCTTGATGTCCACACCGCTGTTGGTGATGGAGATATACACGGACCCGTCGGCTCTGCCGAGGCACAAGGTACCGGCCGGAAGACCGCTGATGGTGTTTCCGCCTGTGCGGACGCCTCCGACAAAGACGGCGTCATCTCCGCTGTGCAGGCGTTCGGTGTTGGGGTCCGCCTCTGCGCCTCCCGCAATGGTGGCATCGCTGTCGCGGTCCAGATAGACCACAAAGCCGATGTCTCCGGCAGAGTAGACGGGACGGACGACGAAGCCGCCTCCGTAGATAATTCCAACTGGTACGGAGAGAATCTGGGGCTTCGTTTGGTAGGTGTCCTCATCCGGGTATCTGGTGAGCGGCTGGACATCCACCGTCATGGCCGCCTCATCAAAAGAGATGACCTTGACGATGTCCGCAACGCAGAGGCCAGCGGCCTCGGCTTGCTTCTTGGCGTCCTCATAGGAGCGCTTTTTATTCTGGCTTGCCATGGTCTCCCTCCCTTACAAAGGCTTTAGCTCGATGGTGGTTTTCCAGTTACCTTTCGGAGATCCGGTGTGCTTACCAGAGGCAACGATGAAGGTACCGGATAGGGACTTTGACTGGACGCGCACCTGCTCCGCAGGGCCTATGTGGTAGTTGAGCAGGCACTCCCGGCTGATGTAGTTGCCCTCCTCGCTCTTGGCGCTGGCGCTTTTCTGGCTGTCATTTCCGACGGCCACGACGGTCTCCTCGGTCTCCTTGCCAGAGATGAGAAGGCCGCTCTGTGGTGTCAGAGTAAGGCCATTTTGGACGCCTTTGGTCGGGTCGTTGATGTAGACCGCCCCGCTGCGGATAAGGAACCGGCTCTTGCAGTCGTTGACCACAATCTTGATGAGCTGGTCCTTCACCTTCCCGTTGCAGATAAGGCCCCGGTCATAGACCTTGTTCACAGCAAGGGAGAAGTCTCCGATCTCCACGCCGAACAGGTTCAGCAGGTCGGAGACGATGTCCTTGGCCGTGGAGCCCTTGGCATAGGTCTTCGAGACCTTTGCGGAGAGCCATTGGTCCATAGCAGCGGTGGCGGATATTTCGGTGATCCAGTCTGCGTTTTGGTGCTTGTGGCTGCACGCGCTTACCTGGCCGACGAAGATGGAGCCGACGTCGCCCTCATACCCTGCATTGAGTATGAGGGCGTCGCCTCTCTTGATTCCCTTCCGGGTTGCCTCGGACAGGTTATAGGCCTTGAACTTCGCTGTCTGGAGCGTGTCGCTGTCCTCGAAGGGGACCTCAAACTCGAAGTACAGGTCGTCCATGCCGTAGCGCTTGTTTCCGATCTGGAGGGTGGCGGACCTCATCCAAAAGCTCAAGACCCGTCCCTCCTCTCGAACAAATAGAGCTGGACCTCTTTGCCAAGGTTGTCCCAGGTCACGGCGTCGATGTCGTCGCCGGTAAGGCAAAGAGGGATGATGACAGGCAGCGGGAAACGCTCATCCTCGATGGGGCCAAACATAGGTCGGCCGTACCGGATGGGGTCTCCATAGGCCAGCACCTCACTGGTCGCAGAGATAGACAGATCGGCGGTAAAGAAGCCGCCGACGTCGTTGTAGCGGATGGTGAAGGAATAGGTCCGGTCCTCCAGCTTGACGGAGAAGGTGTAGGGGACTTTGCTGGTGTCGATCTCGATGTACTGGACTTCGCTGCCGAGTTCAATAAGCTGCATCCCGTTACCTCCTTCCGCTGTTGCTCGGAGTGGCGCGGGTTGTTGGCCCAGCGCTGCTCGCCGGTTTACTGTTGTAGCTGTTCACGTAGGAAGCGTAGGCGCTGGAGGAGATCGTGGTCGAAACAGTTGTCTTGAGGCCGTCGCTTTTGGTCTTCGTGGTCTGCGATGCGGGAAGGCTGGACTTCGCCGGTGTAGGGGACGAGGCAGCAGCCGTGGAATCCTGCACGCTCATCGTGGATGCCGTTCCGCTGTCCTCGGAGCTGCCAATAGTGATCTGCTTGAGGGTGGCGGAAAAGGTGAAGCCGTTCCTGTTACTGGGGTCGTGGGTACTCTGGAGGTTCTGGATGACCAAGTTGCTGATCCTGTTTCGGCCGGTGTAGGTGAGGATGTCTCCCTTTTTCCACATGGCGCTCAACGCTGCGATAGTGTCAGCTCCATTGATGGCCGTGCCCTGGAGCTGGATGGTCAAGGGCTGACAAAATACGTGGTCCTGGATGTTGCCGCCGCCCTCCACAGGGTTGTCCGTGATGGTGCTCTGGCGGCTCACGGCCTCGCTATTGACCACGCCGGTTGTTCGGGGGTCCAGGAGCACGGTGCCGCACTTCTGGCCTACGAGGGTATACATATCGGCACCTCCTTATGCGTAGCCGTGCTGCATGATGCGGTCGGTATAATCCTGCTCCTGGGCCTCCTGGTAGAGCTCCTGGAACAAGGCACGCAACTGCTCTTTGATGTTGGCTGCGGCGGAGCTGTCTCCGCCGGAGACGGTGATCTGGATACTGGGAGCCAGGGTAATTTGCTTGGAGCCCTGGTTTGTGGTGTTGTTGCTGGCGAAGGACTGCACGAGCCGGTCCGTCTGATCGGCCGGAATGATGGCGGTTCCCCCGGGGAGGATGGCAAGCTCGCCGCCCTCCTCGTTCATGTAGGTAAGGCCGCCAGGGAAGTTGTCAGTCCCTCGGGCGTTATGCGGGACAGATGCTCCAACCTGGATGTTAGAGGCTGCGGCGGCCTCTCTGGCCGCTGCCGTGATTCGGCTGAACTGCGACACGATGCTGTCGGTGCCGGTCTGGGCGGCCGTCTGCATCGCGCTCCAGGCCGTTTCGGCGTCTGTCTGCATGGTAGAGTAAGCGGACGTAGCGCTCGCGCCCATGGCGATGAAGTTTACATCGGTAATCTCCGCGATCTCGTTGGAGCTGTTGGTGACTGCCTCTGTTGTGGCGGATGCAGCGCCCTCCACCTGTTCTTTATACTGCGAGGTGTCAACGGCAAGAGAGGTCTCCTTGGAGGCCGTCTCGTCAAGCCCGTTCACGGCCCCGTTCAGGTCATTGACCGCAGCCTCGCTCTCCTTCGCACCTCCAAACAGGCCGGTGAAGAAGTTCACGACGCTGTTGACGCCGTCGGCCAGCCAGCCCACCACCTTGCCAAGCACCTCGGCGATTACCCCGAGGACGTCCCCGATTACGGTCAGCACGGGGCTGATCGCCTCAAGGATAGGGGAAATCGCGCCAAGGAGCTGCGCGATCGGAGGCAGGAAGGCTTCTGCGATCTTCTGAATGAGTGGGACAAGCGGCTGGATAATCGCCGTGTTGAGCGTGCCAAGGATGTCAACCAGGGGTGGCATGACCGCCTCTGCTATCATGCCAACCACGGACGCCAGGGGCGGAAGGATTGTCTGTGCGAGCTGGCCGAACACCTCGATCAGGGGTAGTCCGGCCTGGAATAGCGTGCCGATCACGCTGGTCAGTGTCGGAATGAGGGTCTGCCCAAGCTCGATGAGGATGGGCGCCGCCTGGGCCATGCCGTTGCTCAAGATTTCCACGAACTGCATGAGCATCGGCTCGATGGTGGGCCAGTTGTCCATGATCGCCCCGAACAGGCTTTCGAGGACCGGCGTGAACTTCGCTCCGGCGTCGGCCATGAAGTTGCTCCAGATCCCCTTGAGGTCCTTGGTGCTGTTGACCAGGCCTCCGGTACTGTTGGCCGCAGCCTGCTGGAATCCGGTGCTTTCTTTGAGAAGGGCGTTCATGCGGACCTGCGCCAGGGCTACGTCGTCCAGCTCGTCAATCTGGCTACCGAGGCCCATCTCCATAGCGGAGTTTTTCAGCGCCACTTCGTCGATGTGGACGCCATACTCCTCCAGGGCAGCGTTGTTTCCGCTGATGTAGTCCTGGATGACGCCCAGGGCCTCGGTATCGTCCATGGCAAAGGCGTTGCCGAGGTCGTATGCGAGGGATGTAGAGATTTTAGAGAGCTCCGTTGCGGCTTCGCCAGTGATACCCAGCTCGCCGTACATGGCCTTGTTGGAGACCATGAAGCTCTGGACCTCCTGGTCGCTGCGGTGGATGGCGTCGGCATAGTTCTCCGCCCATTCTGCTGCGTCGGTTCCTGCAAAAGAGGCTTCAAACTTCCGGCCGGTGTTCTCTGCGAGCCCTGCTGCCTCTACGGCGGCCGCGCCCAATTCTTTGAGCATATCAATACCGGTCTGGATGGCCTCAAATCCGATGAAGGTTGCGAGCGCACCCTTGATGGCATCTTTGATCTGGGAACCGGCGCTATCGCCTTCGTCCCCCATATCGTCCAGGTCCTTCCTGGCGTCGTCCGCCTCGTCCCCGACGTCCTCCAGGCCGTCCGCTGCATCCTCGACCGCCCGCAGGAATTTACCCTTTATGGTGCTGATCGGGTGCGTGAAGGCTGTTCCGATGTCTTTGACCTTCTTCGTAAAGGTCCCGACCTTCTTCTCAACCTGGCCTATGGCCCCGTCAAAGCCCGCCTTGATGGTCTTCGCGGCGCTTCCGCTCTCCTTGGCTGCCGTTCCCATGGATTTGATGACGGCTGAACCGAAGCTGTCGGCCTCCCGGCCGATCGCCCGGAAATCCGTTCCTACGTCGCCCGCCTCGTCCCCAAGGTCTTCAAGGGCGCGTTCTGCGTCCCTTGCACCTGCGGCCGCTGCGGATGTGCCAGCCTCGAATTGGCGGCCCATATCGCGGCCCTGCTGCTCGGCGTCCTCTGCGCTGTCCCGGATTCGCTCCAGGCTTCCAAGGATGTCGCCGAGCTGCTGTATCGTCTCGTCCAGGTCAAAGTCCATTCCAAAGGTGAGCTCTCTGCTGTCTGCCATGCCCTCACCTCCTTTCTGCGGAAAAATGGGGCGGTCGCATTACTGCGGCCGCCCCTCTTTGCTCCATGTTTCGTTGTAAAGAATCCGGGCGGTAACCGCCTCTTGATATTCCGCCAGGTCCATGCCTTTCATGTCTGAATAGCTCAAGCCCTGGCCGCTGAATACCATGAGCCAGAAGGTCTTATTGCGGCGGGCCCTGCGGTCTGCCGCTACTCGGTCGAGTTCACTCTCGAAGAAACTGCTCGATAGCCTTAATCAGCTTCTCCGGGGTCTTGACGTCCTCCTGGGCGTCGAAGTAGGCCATGCCGTCGTTGCGGACCTCCGCGGGAGAGACCACGCAGTTCTTGAACATGGTGTCCAGATACTTGCTGGTGTCCTTCTTTCCGCCGGTCATGCCGCACTCGTCATTGACGCCAAAATACCAGGTGGGAGAAACGCTCTGGAGGGTGAACTCCTGGCCGTTCACGGTAACTTTCTTCTGCTTTGCCATATACTTTCGGTAGCCCCTTTCGGTTAAAGATTTCGGCCGGTTCGGCCAGTGTGGAGCCCCGCCCATTACCGGATGGTCATGGACGGGACGAAGATGGTGACGGTGACGGTCGCCTGCTCCTTCTGGCGGGCGACGTCAGGCATCTTGGTGATGCGGCAGTTGTCCTCGTTCATGGTGAAGGCGGTGTCGTCGTTGGCGTCCGTGATGGAGACGTTGACGGCGCGGCGCTTGGCCTCCAGATCGCGCAGATAGGACAGACTGGAGGAGGTGGACATTAGCGTGAGGGACACGGTGCCGCTCTCGTTGGCGTTCTCGGAGTAGGTCACATCGCCCTTCGCGCCCACAGAAGGGGTGACGCTATCCTCGGACTTCGCCAGGGTTACGACGCCATCAGAGGCGAAACCGGTGATTACCCGGCCGCCGACGATGACGTTGACCTTCTTGGGGTCATAGGTGGTAACAGATACTTTGCCCATTTACAATGCTCCTTTCTTACGCGCTCAAGGTAGCACGCAGCACGCCCTTGACCTTCGCGCTGTGGACAGCGCCTTCGAGCTGCGCTTCCCAGGTGATGTCCGGCATCTCGCGGTTGCGGGCCTGTTCGTCGGTAGCAGCAGAGCGCTTCGGGATGACGACGGTGAAGACGCCCTTGTTGCTTTCCGGGTCCAGCGCGATGATCTCGTTGTCCACGGCCTTGTTGAGGGCCTGATAGACACCGGCTCCGACCATGGCGAAGCCCTCGTCGGTGTAACCGATCTTGGGGTTCTCCAGGAAGATCGCATACAGGTTTTCACGCATGGTCTTGGCGATGTAGTCGGCGCCCATCTGGACGTCGATGAACTCGCCGTCGGTGCAGACGCCGTTCTTCACGTACTCGTGCTTGTATTCCACAGTGAGGAAGTTGACGTTCGCCTCCTCCAGGGCGTCTCTCTCGGCCTGGGTCAGATCAGGGACCGTGAGGCCCTGGGGGCGCTTAAACTTCCAGGTGACGGACCGGGGGTAGAACGGGGCGACGTTTCCCAGGTAGGCGGCGTCTGCGTACTCGGTGAGCTGGTCGGTATAGATGACCACGGCGCGGCGGTTGGTGATCTCCAGCTCCTTGTTGTTGGTCTGTCCGAAATAGAGCTTGCGGTGGTCTTCCTCACCAGCGCCCAGCTCCGCTTCCGTAGGCTCCGTGGCCTCCGCCCAGGCCGCAAGGGCGGTGACATATTCATCGCCGCTCTGATCGGTCAGAAGGATGTACCAGTCGTCGTCCGTCTGGCGGAACTCCTCGATGGCCGCAACAAGGGCTGCGGCCTTGTCCTCCTCGCCGGACCCGGTAGGGGCCTCGATGCCGAGGATTTTGACCTTGCGGATGAGAGTGTCGGCCAGGGTGGTCTTGCCCTGGTCAAACAAGGCTGCGGCCATGTCCGCAACCTTCTTGCCGGTATAATCGGTCTTGATAACCTCAAGATCGCGGTAGGTGGCGACGCCCTTCGCCCCTTCCGTGGAGACCAGGAGGATGTCAAGGCTTTCGGTACCAGCAGGCTTCGCGTCGATGTCAACGACGACGATAACGTCTTTCGGCATGGTTTTCACTCCTTTTTCTGGATGATGTTCGGCTTCTCGACAGCACCAACCTCAAGAACGTCCTCGCGCACATAGCGGAGGCGGACATCGAAGCCGTACCGGCGGCCCATCTCATTGAGCTCCAGGGCGTCCCGGTTGGTGGCGTTGGAGACATCAAGGGCCACAAAGCCAGCCGCCTCCATCGCGTCACGGCCGGTATGAAGGAAAAAGCCCTGGGCCCTATTTGCGAGGTCCAGGGCTTCGTCCGCTCCAAATACGGTGCCGCTATCCGTGGTTCTGTCGATGCTGCAAGCAGTAAATGAAAAGGTCGCGGTCGGCTGCTCTGCCCGGACCACAACCAGGCTGTCTTCCGTTTCACCGTCGCCCTGGAGGTAGTGCCCAAGGCTTCCGTCCGCCATGTAGTCGGTCGTAACCGTGTAGATGATGAACGGGACTTCTGCCTCCGGCTGAACCTGCGATGCGAGAACAACAGGCCGCCCGACGGCGGCGTGAAGGGCGGCGATCAGCTTGTTTCGCTTCTCTGTGAAGGTCATTTTGCTGCCGCGCCTCCTCTCGCTTCCACAAGGTACCGCTTCAAAGGATGAAGGCTATTATGCCCGAGCTCCTGGGTAACGGTGTAGGTCGTGTCAGAATCGGGGTCGTACACCTCCGCGCCAACCTTTAGGGCGTGGCCGTTGGTGTAGATTTTTTCGGACCTGTCCGTGACGGTGCCGGTGATCTCCCGGCGCAGGTCCACATCGCTGACCGGGAGGACTACGCCTTGAAAGGCGGTCCTCTGGTCAGGAGTGGGCACCCACTGTCCGCCCTGGTCCTGGTCGTACTTGCCGCCGGACTGGAGCTCATACATCGTGTGCAGGAGACCGCCCGGTATCTGCGGCTGTGCCATTTTGAACAGGATTCCCACGCTATCCCTCCTCGATTTTCCATGTGATTGAATTTCGGAGGCGGCCCGTCACGATAAGCGGGCTGTTCGCCCAAGACGGGTGCCTCTCTTTCTGGATGTTTCCCTTCGGCTTGAAGTTGCTGGCGTCGTTGATGAACTCCCGGATGAAGTCCACCGCCTTGCCTCCGATGTACTCGGCCGCCTGGGTGGCGGTCTTTCGGTTGAAGATGATCTCCGACACCTGATCTTTGACGACCTCCGCAAGCCGGTTCTTGTTGGAATCATACCCGGCGCGGATGAAGGAACGCTCCGGTATGGTGACAGATGGCAGCAGCAGGAACAGGAACTTGAGGTTGTCCCCTTCGCTGCCCTTCCGGCGGCGTCCCTTCTCCACAACGCCGAAAAGGTACCCGGCCTCCGACCGGATGAAGAAAAGCCCCGGGAAGTCCCTGGGGCTTTTGTCGTAGCTTTCTCTGTGGATTGGGATAGCGAGGTTTTTGGTGGTCTTTGCCGTGATGACCGCTCCAAACTCGTGGACGCGGGCGATTGTCAGTATCTCGCTGTCTGCATCTCCCTGGATTCCGACCTTGATACGGATCCGGTTCAGGTGCTCCAGCTCCCTCCTGATTCTCTCGATCTCTGGCGTTACGCCGTCCGTGGTCCTCACGCCTACCACCTCATGTAGTGGGCAAGGGTCTCCATCCAGGAGCTACGGGGCTCCTTATCGAAGGTCCAGCTCACGTCCGAGATGGAGAAGGCAGCAAGGCCCTGGGCTCCGTTTCGGAGGATGGAGAACTCCTGTTCCGCAATCCCCCAGACGATGCCCACGATGTCCGCAGGGAGGTCCGAGGGCTCCTCCTCTGTGGCGTCCTTCGGGAGGATGTACCCAGCGGTGTACTTCACCTCCAGGTACCGCCTCGGCGCCACATAGTCGTTCGCAAGGCCCGCGATGTACCCGCGGAACACCCACCCGAGGTCCCGGTACAGAACCCCGACGTCTCCCTCCATGGAAAAGTCGTAGGAATCCGGGTCGATGTCTACGCCGTCCATGGTGTCCTTGACGTATTCCACGGACCTGATGGGGTACTGCTGGAGCACAAGCTCCTGATGCCCGGGGGCGGCGTACCTCTGGGTGTAGGTCTGTCTCCCGAACTTCCGGCCGGTGATCGTCTCGACCCAGGCGGAGGCGGTGTTGATGAGCCGGATGATATTGTTCTTCACGGCGGTATCGGCTGCCTCCGGCGGGATTCCAAGGCGCTCCATGGTGTCCTCAAGGGTGGTCATGGCATTGGGGGCCAGGGTTACGGTGGGTTCATTTTCCATGCTGCATCCCCCTCTCAAACAGAGGGCAAGGGGTTACTCCCCCTCGCCCTCCTTCTTCTCCTCGTCCTTCTTGGTGCCCGCGTCCTTCTTCTCGGAGGGGCTGGTCTTCTTGTTCTGGGAAGGCTTCACGGCCTTCTGGTTATAGATTCGGGCCATCTTGAGCACTCCTTCCTGAAATTAAACGGGGGCCTCGACCGGGTCACCCAGGGCAACGGCATAGGTGGCGGTGGTGGGGCCGGTGACGTTGATCTTGATGTAGCGCTTGCAGCCGACCAGGTCGATGTCGAAGTTCACCAGCGCGGTAGCGGTGAAGCTGGCCTCGTCCTTGCCGACCACAATGAAGTTGTCGGGGACGGCCTCATAGCTGCCGCTCTCGGTGTCACAGTGAGTGACGGAAACCTTGGCGGTGGTGCCAGCAGTCACGGAGGCGGCCAGGATGGCAGAGAGATAGCCCTCGCGGTCAATGGCGGTCTCCAGGGTGTAGGGCATTACCTTCACGTTCTGAATAAGAGCACGCTTCATAGTGCATTTCCTCCTTGTAGATGGTATGAGTTATTGGAGGGTCCAGGAAGGCCCCTCCGGCGGGTTAAAACGCCTTGACGTTCTTGACGTGGACGAAGCTCTCCTTGTGGCGGGAGGCGATGTCCACATACATCAGGGCACGGGTAGCGGCAAGGTTCTCCTCGAAGGCGTTGTGCTGGTTTCCTGCCTCATCAACCCAGGAGCCGTCCAGGGTAGTGTAGGTCTCAAGGCCCATCTGTTCGCCGACCAGCATATCGGCCCAGTTGCCGAAGCACAGCTCGGTGAGGCCGTCGGTGCCGGTGGCGATCTGGTTGGAGACCTTGTAGGGGAAGCCCAGCAGCTTACCGGCGTTCATCTCGTCGCGGTAGATGTACTCGCCGGTGGTGGTCTTGAGGTTCATGAAGTAGCCCTCAAGGACGCTGTTGAAGGTCCAGCCCAGCTTGATGTCGTCCACGTTCTTGGCCAGGACGATGGAGCGGACGTAGACCGGGAAGTCGGCGGTCACCTTGCCGTTGGTGTCTGCCAGGTCGGTGTTGCCGATGGTCTTGGCGTCGATGTGCTCGATCTCCTTGTCGGTGAAGACGCCCATAGGCTGGAACTCACCGCCCTTGCCGAACAGAGCGCCGAAGTCGAGGCCCAGCTCCATGCGGCGGGTCAGGTCGTTTGCGAAGATCTGATCGGCGGAGTAGTTGGTGCTCATCAGCAGCTCGCGGGTCTGGGGCACGATGGCCTCCAGGCGCTTTGCGGACAGCTTGATGTTGCCGAAGGTGGGCTGGCTCTTGGAAATCTTGCGCTGCTCACCGCCCCAGGTAGCGCGGGCGCCGCCGGTCATCTTGGGGATGTTCAGGTTGCCGTTGGCCATGGGGACCTTCTGGGCGCCCAGCTCGAAGATGACGGTCTTGGAGTACAGGAGCTCGATGATCTGGTCCATGTAAATCTCGGGGATGAGATAGCCGCCAGCGGCGGGATTGGTGGCAGACAGAGCCTTGAACTCGCGGGCCATGTCGCTGTCGTCGTACTTGCGCTGGGCGTAGAAGGCAGCAGCTTCGGGGTCGTGCTTGCCGAAGATGTCCAGGCACTTGATGGCGCGGGCCAGCTGGATGGCAGCAGGGATGGACTTCTTCTCGGTCTTCTTCACGGAGTTGGGGGCGGCCATGTAAATGCCAGCGTACTTGCGCTGGGCAGGGGCGCGGCCGGTCTTGGCCGCCTTGGCCTTGGTCTGGCGTGCGGGGTGCGCGAAGGACTTGCCCTCAACGACCTCGTCGTCTTCCTTCTCCTCGGGGTCGCCCTCGTCGGCCTTGGAAGCGGTGGCCTCCATGATCTCGCCGACGGCCTCCAGGACGTCATCGGCGGTCACGTCGCCGACCTCCTCGCCAGCCTCCTTGCGGGACTTGCGCTTCTCGGCCACGACGTCCATGGCCTGCTCGATCAGGGCGGAGATGTCGCCGGTGTTGACCTCGGCAGCGGGCTCTTCCTCGGCGGGATCGCCGTCTGCCTTGGCCTCGGCCTGCTCCTCCAGGGCTTCCTTGACACAGGCCTTGATCTTCTCGGTGAGCTCGTCGGCCTCCATCTTCATGGACTTGCGGTTGGGGTTGGTCTTCATAGTGCGTTTCCTCCTTGTGTTAAAGAATGATTTCAATGGTGGTGCCAGCGCTGGCGCTCTTGCTGGCTCTCTGGGGCGCTCTGCGGGCCTTCTGGCTGTCGTTGTCCTGGACTTCCGCAATGATACCGTCCAGGGCCTTGACAGCCGCCTTCATGGACGCCTGGGCGTCCTGGAGGGCCTTCAAACGCGCCCCGCTGATCTTGCGACCGGCTTTGATGTCGGCCGCAACGTCGGCCACCAGTTTGGTGGCCCGGTCTGCGTCCTCTCCGAGCTGCTTGTAATCGGTGATGACCGCCTCCTGGTTCATAGCCCAGGTAACGACGGAGACTTCCCACAGCTTGACTTCGCGCAGATGGCGGATGCCGTTCTCGTCGTAGTCAAACACAACAGGGTCGTAACCGATGGACAGTTCGTTGAGCACGCCGTCTTTCAGCAGCACCTTGATGTCGCGCCCCATCGAAGTGTCACTGACCTTGGCCTTGATGAAAAGGCCGTTGCTGTCTTCCCGGAGTTCCAGAGGGCGGCCGATGGGAAGCCAGCAGTCGTTGTGCAGGGCCAGGATTTTGACCCGCTCCCAGCCTTCGGCGATTGTCTTCGTGAAGGCTCCGGGCTCTATCACATCGCCGCCGCTGTCGATGTTGCCATACACGGCGGCGTAGCCGCTGAAAATACCGGTTTCCTCCTCGTACTCCTCCGCTCTGAACGTGAGGGTCTTGTACTCGGTTTTCATGCTCTTGGCTTTCACCCCCTTCCCGAGCGAAGCCTCCCATGCCTTGAGCCCCCGCTTGGGGGCATAATAAAACGGCGACTTGCGGAGGTGCGCGGCCGCAAGTTTCGCCGTCAGAATGGGGTCGTCATTGGTGATGTTAGTGTCCGGGCTCGCGGAGCCATGTTCCAGCTCGGCGTTCATCCCGGCGGTCAGGGCCTCCAGATCGTACCGTTCCGCCTCCAGGTCGATGCCTGCGGCGGCCGCTGCGCTCTTGGCCTGTTCGGGTGTAAATTCCATGTTGGCCTCCTCAATAGTTGTCATAGGTGAGGAAGCAGTGGCAGTTGACAACCTCGGAAGCGTCGCTGCAATCCGGGTCACACGGGAACCGGCAGCCGTTCGAGAACTTGCCGTCAATGGGGACCGTGACGCCGTTCAGCCTCTTGTGAGATGGCCGGGCCACGGCCGGATTGGTGACGTGCCAGGTCTTCGTGCCCGCCCCTGCCTTCTTCATCATGTCGAAGTTGCCGGTGAGCAAGCTGGTGTTGCACTCCTGGGCCGCGATGGTCCGGGCCCTGGAGGCCGATGTCTGCATTTCCTGCTGGATTTGCTTGGCTATGGTCTCTCGGCTGTCACCGTGCTCCAGGGCATTGGAGACGATGCGGCCGATGGTATCTTTGGTGGTCTGGGTAATGCCGCGCACCCGGGAGCCTCCCCGGAGCTTCGCGGTGCTGACCAGCTCCGGCCGCTGAATGGCCGTGATGTTGTGGAGCTTGGCTGCCAGCTCTGCGCCCTTGTCGTAGCTCTCTTTCCACAGAGGCTCGAAGATGGCGTTGAGGGCGGCCTCCTCTCCAGGCCAGTCAATGAGACCGGCAACAAACTGCGATACCAGGCGCTCGCGCTCCGCCTCATCCAGACGGACCCACGCGCCGTCTACGACGCCATAGTCAGGCATCGCGGCGAACAGGGCGTCCCAGACAGAGGCGTCGGCCTTCTGGGTGCCGCCGAGGGCGGCCTCCAGTCGGTTGTTCTGCTCCCGGAAGTATTTCATCGTGGCAAGCTCGAAACGCCTCGCCTGTTCGCGCTCCGCCTCAAGGAGCTGCCTTTGGGCCTGCTGGAGGCGGGACGCCTTCCGGTCTGCCGCCTTGACGCCCTCCAGCTCGATGGTGTCGGAGCCGTCCCCGATCTCCACCGTGCTGCTGTCGTCCAGCGGTTCTCCCTGGTCGGTAATCTCAATCTCCTGCTGGCCTCCGGTTTCGAGAGGCGGAGCCCCCTCCGCGTACTGGAGGTTGGCCGCTGCCGTCGATACCTCTGCCGGGTCATCATCCTCGTGGACATAGACATCGGAGAACTGGGTCTTGTAGACGTCTCCGCCAACCTTGCAGGGCGGCATCCCCAGCTTCTCGCGGGCCTCGTCCTTGGTGAGCAGACCGGCGTTCCAGCCGTCCAGGCCAACAGCCTTGTCGAACTCCTGGTTTCTCGGCACGATGTCATCGAAGTGCCACACCAGGTCGTCTCCGAACCACGGGATAAGCTGGTGATTGATGGCCTCCTCGCGGCGCCGCAGGATAGGCATGAGGACGTTTTGGGCGTAGATGAACTGCGCCGCCTCACTGGTGGCGCGGTTACTACTCTCTGTAATACCCATGATCTCCCGGGGCACCCCGTAGTGCTCAAGGGCGGCGTTCCGCAGGAAGGTACGGCCATTCACCATGTCCATGTCCTTCATGCTCTCGCCGATCTTGTTCACCGTGACGTCGCCGTTTACAGTGGCGACGCCGTGGCTCTGGAACACGCCCTTGAAGCGCTGCATCCACTCGGCAAGGAACCGCTTCCGCTGTTCTTCGGTGCTCTTTGGCATCCCGATGATGATGTTGGGCGTGGCGTCGTTGAAGAAGAAGCGCTTCTGGAACTTCGCTGCGTACTCATCGGTCTCGATCTCGTCGGCCAGGGCCTCGCTCTGACCCAGGCCTCGCTTGAAGGGGTCGTAGGGGTCGAGGTCCTTCATCACGAACATATCGTCCACAGGGACCTCCATGAGCTGGCCGTTGGTGAGCCGTACCGTGTAGTACGGGAAGCCCTGGTACGGCGTCATCTGCACCCAATGGGTCGGGACAGGCCAGAGCTCCGCCGGTCTCCCGAACTCGTCCCGCTCCATGATGAAGTACCCTTCACCCTTGAGCTTGAGATAAATCTCCAGCAGCCTCCACAAGGCAGCGCTGCTCATCTCATGCAGCGGGTTCGGGTTCGCCCAGAAGTCGAGGAAGGGGTGCGCCGTGATCTCCTGCTCGTCTCCGTTTTCATCCACGCGGAACAGCTTTCCTTCCGCAAATGACAGGTCAGAGGCGATGCGCTCAACAACCGCAAGGCGCGGGTTGGTTCGGAAGGTCCTAATCCATTCCTCGGTGTTCCTCTCCGGCGGGTTGGTCCATCTGGGCACCATGGGGCCGCCGTCCATATAGGGGCGGGAACCGGGGCCGACACGGTTCCTATTCCAAAAAGCCATAGTCATTCGCCCCCTTGCTCTCTTTTGGCCCTCGGTCTGGGCCTTCGGCCAAGGACCTGCCGGAGCGTCGGATTTCCAGACGTCAAGCCGGTCTTTCTCTTGTATTCGGCCCGGGCCTCCGCTGCGGTGTTTGCCCGGATGTACTTCATTGGGTATCCGTCAGCGGAGGCGAGGTAGGTTTTTCGCTTACTCATATTGCCTCCTTTAGTTGATGCTCCAGTCGCTCACCAGCGGGTCGTAGAGGGCCAGGGCCAGGGCGTCTCCCATATCTGGAGAGGAGAGCCCGCGCTTTTTCATGGCCTCTTTCTTCTCCAGCTCGATCTTGCCAGCGCTGTTCACGACGTACCGCCGGTTAGAGAGCTGCGAAATCTGCTTGTCATCAGGCCACAGCTTTAAGCTCTGGGTCCGCAGGGCCTCTCTCACCGTGCCCCACATCAGGCCGGTGCTTGTCTGATACTCCACAGGGTCGGCGTCATTCACGGTACCGCCTTCTCCGCCGAAGTGGCACTCGACGATGTCCAGGGACATCACAGGCGGCGCGTCGTCGTCTTCGTAGAGGCCTTCGCGCTCCCGCTCGATCTCCTCAACGATCTGCTCCTTGAGCTCCATGAGACGGTCGAACACGCCGACGCCCAGGCCGTCGCAGTCGATCTTCACATGGATTTCTGCCCAGGGGTGAGCTCTGGCGTACTTCTTGACGCATATAACAGCCATGCCGGTGAGCTGCATGGTGTCGTTGTGGTGGTAGACTTCCGGCTCCTCCTGGACCCTACGGTCCAGAACGGGGGAGATCACGGAGCTATCGTCTCCGTACCGCGCAACGTCGATTCCGATGTCCACGCGGGTCACCTGCTCGATCTCCGGGGCCTTCGCCTCGCTGGCCCGCTCTGCCCACTCCATCGGTATGAAGCTGTCAGGCAGGGCCCTCGGGAACTCCCCAGCCACACGGACGCGGAAGACGTCGCTGTCCTCACCGAACATATCAATGATGGTGTCAACGAAGTCCTGGTCCACTCGGCTGGAGCTTCGCCCGTCTATGTGCATGGCGTTGAACTGCTCGCGGTTCTTGTGGTGGCTGTCATAGAAAAAGCCGGTGATCTTGGTGGGGTTCCCACACATCACCAGCTTGGAACCCTCGGTGGACAGCGCACCGAGGATAGGCTCAAATATCTCATCTTTGACGCCGGAGGCCTCGTCGATGATGTAGAGGACGTGGTCTGCATGGAAGCCCTGGAGGGCGTCCGGCTTGCTGGCCGTTCGTCCTACGGCAAACCATTCCTCCGGGTGTCCTTTCATGTAGACCTTCTCTTTTGTCCAGATCAGGTCATTCGCCAGGGCCGGGTTGTTTCTCAACCACTTCGCAATCTCGGCCCACAGGATGTCCCATAGCTGGTGCTGCGTAGGAGCTGTGCAGGGAATTTTCGGGTACGGCCGGGTGGTCAGGAACCAGATCGCAAGCCAGCTCTCCACCGCGCTCTTGCCTATACCGTGTCCACTTCTCACGGACGTCATGGGGTACCGGGCCACGCTGTTCAGGATGTCCCTCTGGTTGGCGTCCGGCTTGGCCCTGATGACGTCCTCCACGAAGTCCACCGGGTTGTCGGCGTAGTAAAGGATGGCGTCAGCTGTCATTTTCATTCTGCTTCTGCCTCCTCTCCCAGGCTTCGGAAATGACATCAGCAAGGCTCGTGGAGCTGCCGTCCTCTCCACGGTCCGGGTCGGTCATCTGGACAATGTCCTGGCGGTTCTCCCGCTCCAGCTTGGTGGCCTCCCTGATGAAGGCGACCAGGTTCTTCGGGTCGATGTCCTCCGCGTCCATCTTCTCCAGGGCCTCCATGGCCTTGGCCTGCAATTTCAGAGCTATGCCGATATGCCGGTCCGCCATCTTGCGGGCCTTCTTGACCGCCTCCGCATGGGCCTCCTTCTGCAAGTTGTTGTCGTAGGCCCGGACGCGATCTTCCCACGCCCAGGTGTCCTTCCAACGGCGTATGAGAGTGTAACTTTTCCGCAACTTGTCCGCAACGGCTTGAAGTGTGCGCTTCTCGCCCATATCCCGGTAGATGACGAAGGCCTCAAACGGCTTCTCGCCCTCCTTGTCCTGGCGCTCCCACGGCTTCGTTTCGCTGCGTTTCGGCATTTCACTCCTCTCCTTACGTCTGGGTTATTTCACGGCAATCCACCCGCAGAAATTGAGGCAGCGCCAGAACATTTGTACCCGCCGGAAGCCCGCCTCCTTGAGCAGGGCTTCATTCCACTCGGGCTCCAGAGGGGAGAGGACATTCTCAAGGCTCCGGCGCTTCGCCATGATCTGCTCGTCGGTGTACCCGTTCTCCCGCTTCATCTGGTAGTAGAGGTCCACCATCAGATCGTCCAGGCTCCCGGCCACGACCTTCTCAACATAGATCAGAGCACCGCCATCGACAATACTCTCGCAGATCTGGCGCAGCATAAAGCGCCGGTATGCCGTCGGCATGAACTGCATGGACAGAACAGAAAGGACCAGGCTCGCCTGGTCCTCAAACGGAAGGAACTCCCATAGGTTTCCCTCCTTCACCGTAACCGCCGGTTCAGAGCCGAAGCGCTCCCGGCAGGCCTGCGCCATGGCCGGTGCGTTGTCGATCAGCAGGAAGTCATTCTCGTCCCGGTGCTTGGTGACGAACGGCTCCACAGCCAGGCCAGTGGAGCACCCGACATCAACGATGAGGGTGTCGGGCTTCACGAACCGCTCTCCGGCGTTGTAGACCAGGGCTCTCATAGATCGGTAGTCCGGGATGCTGCGCTCCAGCATATTTGCGAAACAGGCAGCCACCTCGCCGTTGAACTCCCATGCCCCGGTAGGATTTGTGTTGTCTCTCATGTGCTCTCCTTTCTCGGGATGGAGATGCCGAGGCGATGCTCAAAGGCCTTGCGGGCCCGCTCGGACAGTCCCATGCGGGTTCCGTCCGGGTATGGAAGCTCGAACTCGAAGTCCAGGGCAGCGCCCAGGGCCTCCGGGTCCACGATGGGCTCCGACACCTCCATGTACCAGAATTTTTGAATCATCTCCAGCCTGTCAACCTTTCGAAAGCACGGGGAGAAGATTTCCCGCATCTCCTCCTCGGTGTGCCCCTTCTGGGCCTTCGGGTGGTTCCCGATGTCCCCCAGAATGGTGTTGGGCTCGTAGTCCAGGTCGAAGGTCAAGGTCTTCTCGGCCGCCAGGAACTTCTTCTTGGTGTTCACGAACTGCGGGGCCTTATTGCTCTGGCACCAGCAGACCGTCCGGCCGCCGGGCGAACACAGGGCGGCGGCGATCACCGCGATCTGCTTCCGGTCCGCCATGAACGGAACGCTGTTGAACACGCTGGAGATGAAGACGGACGTGAAAGGCGTCCCGGCCTCCACATCGTCGAGGAACTTCTCTGCGATCTCCACGCTCTTGGCCTTGTGGATGTTCTCGCCCACGGTCACGAAGTACGGCTCGAAGGCGGCCACATGGATTCCGGCCTTCCGCAGCGTGCGGGTGTTGTTCAGCTTGCCCGCTCCGAAGTCCACGACGCTGGAGCCATAGTGACGGCGCCACGCCTCCAGGGCCGCGCCCTCCAGCTTGCAGAAGTCCCGGCCACGGTTCTTCGGGAACACGCCCTTGAAGAATCCGTCTCCCAGGGCTGCGTTTCCTTCGGCGTCGGTCTCTCTGGTGTTCCGCTCCCGCATGAACGAGTTGTATCGAAGATCGTCCGCATAGGAGGCGATGTCGAAATCCATGGACAGCAGGTTCAGCATGGCCGTTGCAAAGGCCTCCTGCTCCTTGGTGACGACCACGCACCGGACCACGGGCCGCTTGGCCTCCGCTGCCACCTGGAGGCGGCCGATGCCGTTGATGACGTTCTCGCTTGCGCCGATCACGATGGGCATGGCCGTCCCGATGCGGCGCTCCAGGCTCTTGGCGAGCTGCCGGGTGTGGGTGTCAAAGCTCCGGTGGTTGGCCTTGGCGAGCTGAACGGTGTCCCGCCGGTGCAGGCAGAAGACGCACGGGAAGGATTCGACGGTGTCCGGCGTGATGTCCGGCAGGCCGTCCACCATGCTTTCCACGTCCATCTCATAGAGGCGGCGCCGGATGATGTCGCAGGTGTCTTGCTTCTGGAGGTCGTTGGTCGCCCGGTTGAACAAGACGTTCACGGCCTTCCGCTCTCCCAGGTCCTTCCCGCTGACATACTCGACCGGAATCTGGGTGAAGCCCATGCGGGAGGCAACAAGGTGCCTCTGGTGTCCGCTCAAGATTTCCCCGCTGCGGTCCGCGTAGATCGGCAGCAGGAAGCCCAGCTTTCGGAGGGACAGCTCCGTCAAGGCCAGGCGCTTTTCATCGTTCCGCCGGGGGTTATACTCCGATGCGTGAACGGATTCAATGGGTACCAGCTCAATCATTTTCCAGCAGCCTCCTCTTGATCTCCGCCTCGATGTCCGGCCAGGAGAAGATGCCGTCGTCCATGATGGTGTCCACCAGGCGCTTGTAGGCGGAATACTCAACCTTGAAGGAATAGTGGCCGATGCGGATGACGGTGGTGTTGATCGTGCCCTCATCGGGCGCGTCTTCCTCCTCGTCATCACCCTCGGGTTCCTCCTGGTCTTCATCCTCCAGGTCGTCCAGGTCTTCGGCGTCGTCGTCGGCATCCGGCTCCTGGGCGTCCTCAAGCTGCCGGTACAGGCGGACTTCCGCCTCGTCGAAGCCGGTCTCCCACTCCAGGACGTCGTCGTCCCGCAGCAGATCGCCCAGCTTGTCGGTGTCCCACCGGCCGTCTATCCGGTTCAGGGCCAGACAGAGCTTCTTCTCTTTGACCTCGTCGGGCTGGTCGATGATGGAGCACAGGGCCTCGGTAATGCCCATGTCCCGCATAACCGCGAGACGCTGATTTCCACCCACGCACCTCATGTTGTGGATGTTTACCACCAGGGGCTCAACCACCTCATGCTGTTCCAGGCTGCGGCGCAGGGCGTCATACTCCGGCGTGTCCCGCTCGATCGCCACCCGGGGGTTGTAGGGGCACTCGACGATGTCGGCCAGGGGTATGGTCTTGAAGGTGGTCTTATACTGCATCGAAAAGCCTCCTTTTCAGCTCCGCACAGATGAGCTCCTGCGTAAAGCCCACCGCTTCACGCACGTCAACCATGAGGTCTGCGAACTCATCTTCGGTCAGGCGGAAGGTGTAGTCGCCGACGATGCACTTGATGCCCTCCTTGTCGTCCTTCTTCTTGTCCGTGGTGGGCGGGTCATCATCGTCTCCAGCGCCCCCGAGGTCTCCCAGCAGCTCGTCGATCTCCTGGCGGGTGAAGCCGGTGCCCAGAAGGTCAGCGCTTTCGTCCTGGAGCTCCTGGAGGAGATCCGCAAGGCTGCCGTTGTCCCATTCGCCGTCCAGCTTGTTCATGGCGATGCAAAGGGCTTTGGCCTGGGCCGGGTCCATGTCCACCACGACGGCCTCGGTCTCCGTCTCACCAGAGGCGAGCAGCACGTTGAGCCGCTGGTGCCCGCTGATGAGGACGCCGTCCCGCAGGTTCACCACCAGGGGAAGGACCAGGCCGTTGTCCTCGATGCTGGCCGCCAGGGCCTTGTACTCCTGGTCCTTCTCGGTCAGGGTCACCCGTGGGTTGTATTCGGCCGGTTTGATGTCGGCCAGTTTGATGGTCTGGGTTCTCAAATACCTCTCTCCTTTCTTAATTTTGGCATGAAAAAAGCGGGGCGCTTTCGCGTCCCGCTGGTGGGCTGTGTTTAGAATAGGCTGACCTGGCAGTAGGTAGGCTGCGGCGCCACGGCCGCCTCCGGTCTCACGCTACGCATGAAGACATCGTAGGGCTGGCCCTTGATTCCGAACCGGTTATACATCGTCCTGGTCTTCGGGTTGCTCTCCACGGCGTAGTAGAAGGTCCCCTCCGGCCCCATCTGGAGGCCGTGCTTCGGGAAGATGAAGCGGCGAAGGGCACTCTCCTTGAAGACCGGAGGCTCCGCATTGATGTCGTTGAAGTACCACTCCTGCGGCTCCCAGCCAGTCTTCCGGCGGATGTTCTCCATGGTCTGCCGCATCTGGTAATCCGGCCGGGCCGTGATGATGATGACATAGTCATCCTTGATGGCGTCGATCAGATCGCGGCGGTACTCCTCCGCCTCCATGCGACGGGAGAAGGGCCGGAGCATCCGGGTCTCCGCTTGGTTCCCTACCAGGGTGTAGTTGAGGTCTAAAAGACAAATCTTTTTCATGGTGTTCGCTCCTTTGGTTAGTATTTCCCACTCATATTATACCACTTTTCGGAATCCTTGTCACAGCTTTCAACAAAAAATCGAAAGTTTTTGCAACTTTTTTGGATTTACTTCCAATCGGTACAAGGACGGGCGGAGCTGGAACCCCCTGAACGCATTACCTCATTGTGTTGCATTATAACACAGGTAAATTGCACCCGTCTATTGCACGATTTTTGCACCGGTAAATTGCACCCCGCCTACTTCGTGGCGTCGGCCCCGTAGAGCCACACCGCAAGGCGCTGCACCAGGCGCTTCCGGTTCCTCCAAACGGTGCTCGTGTCGCAAGGAATGAGCTCTGCGACGCGCTCATCGGGGAGGTCATCCAGGTATCTCCCGGTAACGGTTAGATAGTATTCATCGTCCCGGATGACGGACAGGGCCTTGTCCATGGCGTCGATCTCATACTGATCGGCCGCGATGGTGGCCTCCATGTCCATGACAACCGCCTCGAAGATTTCCTCGGGCGACAAGCGCACGCCAGACTTCGTGAAGCGGGTAATGCTCTTGCTCCGCTCTCTGGGTCCGTACTGCCTGATCTCCTCCAGACGCTCCTTGTCATCGGCCAGTTTGCGTCGAAGGATGGGGAGCGCATAGAGGCGGCGCTCCGTGGCCTTGTAGGCGTCTTTGGCAGACCGCTCCGCAGAGATACGGCCAGCCTCTACCGCCAGTTTGATAATGTCCTCAAGTTCCTTTCGATTTCCCATTGAAAAGTCGCCTCCTCCGTGGTATGATAGCAATAGTCACGGGCTGTCACCCCTTCGGGGGAGGCGGCTCTTTTTTTGTTACCTTCTGTCAGCTCCGGCCGCCCTTGATGATCGTGAAGTTCTTCCTCCTGGTAGCCGCCACTCTCTCGGTCCGCTCCGCTGTCCTGCGCTGCATCTCGATGTACTTGCAGGGCAGCTTCCGCTTCTCGCACTCCGGGCGCCACAGGCTTTTCTTGGTGTAGTCCCCGTCATAGTGCTTGCACTCGTCGCAGCAGTAGCAGATGTCCTCGACGTCCTGGACCTCTCCAGGGGTAAAGTACCAGGATTCCAGCTCCGCATTGTAGACGCACCGGTCGCAGGCGCAGCCGTGGCAGTTCACTTCACGCCGTTCACGGCCGTCTGGAGCAGGAAGCCGAGGAGCTGCCAGACGCGGTCCCTGATCTTGCCCATGCAGATTTCCTTGCCCATGGGCTCACTGTAATTCTCCTTGCTGACGCAGGCAGAGGCCTCGACCAGCTCAAATCCGTTCTTGAGCATCGCCCGGACCACAGTAGTCTTGTCCCCCAGGGTGGTGGTCCAGGTCTCCGCGATGAAGTCATCCACCATCTTGGCCCCGATGCTCGGGGCGCTGGTGCCCAGCTCCTCGTTGATGTTCAGGGGAAGGTAGGCCTTCTCGAAGGTCTCCTTCGGGCTCCAGGAGACATACCCGTCCGGGTACCGGACGCGGTAGCCGTCCTCGATGCTGGGATAGTTGGGGAAAGCCTCCTCCGGGTGAGGGGTAATGACGACTTTCCCGCTGCCGTCCGTGCAGCGGTAGGCGGGCTCCGCCTCGATCAACTTGGTTCCGATGTACTGTTTCATTCCTGATTACCTCCCATGAAAAAATCCTTGATCCGCTGCCGGACGGTCCGGCGCGGGACCTGCTGGTACTCCGCATCCTGCGGGATGTTGTCGGTCGGGGTCCTGCACCACCAGGCGTTCTCCGGCCGGTTGTTGGCCTTTGCCAGCTCCTCCCGCAGGTTAGATTCCAGGAATCCGGCCGAAGCCATGACCTCAAGTTTCTGCACACGGCGCTCCAAAGAGCGGAGACGCTTCTCCCGGCGGGCGCTCATCTGGTGCCCTCCATGAGCTGGGAGAGGCGGGTATAGACGCGCTTGAGAAGGTCCGCTTCCTGCTCCGCTGCCTTCATAGCCATAGGGATGGCCCCGCGCAGGCCAGGGGCCATGCAGGAGATCAGCGGGGTGGCGATCGGAGCGGTCTTCACGCTCTGCTGCTTCCGGTTCACCAGGTCGCAAAACTCCGCCAGCAGGCGAACGTCGCCGTCGAAGGCGCTCGCAGGCGTCCGACAGGTTTCGCCCTGCTCCGCCTCGCAGCTCTGCTCGTCAGCGCGGCCGATGATGTCGATGGCCGCCATGATGCAGTCGTTGTCTTTCCGGGCCAGGTCGTCCCCGCTCTTGATGTAGGCCGTCCTGGCCCGCTCGGCAAGGTCGTTCAGCCACTCGATGATTTCCTTCTTGGTCATCTTTTCCATGTCGTTTCCTCCTGTCACTTCATGTCCGCTTCGCCAAGGAATAGCAGCACCCCGGGCCCGCCGATGCGGACCTCGAACCTCGCTGCCTCCTCCGGCGTGATGTACTTGTGTCCAAAAATGCCCTTCATGTCCCGCCATACGGTCCACGGAATCCGGTAGAATCCTGCATATCCAAACGAGCAGAGCACGAACGCCAGCGCTCCATACTCAACGGCCCGCTCCAGGCGCTCGGCCTGATCCGGTGTCACCCGGTCCTGCTCCATCCGGCCGGTGTCCGTGTGCTTCGCCTCGAACATGACGGTCTGGCCCCCAAACAGGAAGCCTTTGAAGTCCGCCTGGGCCGCCTTGGTATAGTGGGCGATGAACTTTCCGCCCCCAAGGTCCTTGATCGGCCGCATAGGCTCCGGCGTCTTCTCGATGTCCGCCACCTTCCGGTCCCGGTAGAAGTTGCATCCGGCCTCGATCAAGGCCTCGAAGTAGTCTCCCTGGGCCTTCGACTTCTTACCGGCAAACCTTCTGGCGGCGGCCAGTTGTTCCTTCGGTGTCATTCTGTATCTTCCTCCTTCCCCAGCATTTTGTCCGCCTCATGCTTGGTGAGGAAGACCGTCCGACCCCATTCATCCAGCAGGAGCAGGGTGAACGGTACCGGCTCAACGATGCGGCGAGGTGTTACCACCCGGCCGAACAAGAACTTTTCCGCTTCCCGCACCCCGTAATGACAGGCCGGGTTCTGGCGAACTCTCCAGACCGTTGACCCGATCGGAGCCGGAAGCCGAAGCAGCAGGCCCGCCGCCTCGTCCTTCCGGTACCTCTCCAGCTCCGCAGCGTCATCGCCGCTCCACATGGTCTTTCCTGGGCCTTCGGCCCGCAGAGGCCGGGATGCCTCCGCCTTTCTGCATCGCCTGTATCAAGATGTCCACGACCTCGCCTTCCTTCACACCGAGGCGTTCCGCCGTCTCTCTGATGTGATACGCGGTCTGGCTGGCGACGCGCACAGTGATCTTCTTCTTGTGCTGGCTCATAGCATATCGTCATCGAGCTCCGGCAGAGGCGGCAGGAAGCCGTCCCTGCGGGCCATGGCCTTGAGCTTCCGCACGGTGGCGTCGCTCACCCGGAGGCCGTCATCCCGGCGGATGGTGATGGCCTCAAGGAAGGCGGTGATGATCTCCTCCTTGGAGGGCTGCGGTTCCGCCCGGGTGACGCCCAGGCCGTCCAGGTACTCGCAGAGCTGCGCGTCGGTCATCTTCCGCACCCGGATGGCGCGGTCGTGCTGCTCCCTCTCGATGTCGGTCTTCCGACAGTTTCGCTTCTTCAATAGGTCTTCCTCCTTTTGCCAAGCGGCGTTACTTGACCTCCGGCCACACCATGCCGTCCGGGTGGTCTCTGATGAGATCGTCGCCCCAGATCGGCGCCAGGCTGTCCTTCATAAAGACGGCGGCATGGGTCAGGCCAGCGGCCTCCACGATGTTCTCTACCCACTCCCGCTTCGGCTGGTGCTTCTTGCTACCGGGCCCGGTCATAGCCCCTACGATAACCCAACGGACGCCTCCGAAGCTCCCGAGACCGGCCTCCAGGTTCTCCATGAGCGGTTCAATGCTCAAGAAGGTATTGAAGTCCACGCTGGTCGCAAAGAGGGGAGCGCCCTTCCCGGTCACGCTGGTCCCGTACCAGAAGTTATCCCGCTTCGGCAGCTTCCCGGCGTTCGCCAGATCGCAATACCGCTGTGGGTTCTTGGTGAGGAACAGGTAGGTGTGCTGCGGTGCCTTGTCGCAGGCATCGAAGACATCCTGAATCCAGATGTCCGGCACCCACTCCCCGAACAGATCGCCCATGCTGGAGACGAACACCCGGGACGGGATAGCCCGCTTGGCCGGATAGTCCAGTGTGTAGGTGTGGAAGGTGGGCGCGAATCCCTTCGGGTACGGCGTGGTCCTCGCATAATTCTGGACGTCGTCCACCGCGTTGCACGGTGAGTTACTGACGTAGATGCCGGACCCCTTGGGAAGATACTCCATAGGCTCCGGCTCCGGCCGCTCACAGGGCTGCGGCTTGAACCGGTCGATAAATCGCCGGGCGTAACAGTAGGGGCAGCCATGCAGGCAGCCGGTCACCGGGTTCCAGGTGTGGGTACACCATTCGATTTTGCTTTTGTGCAGGTTCATGGTCAGTTTTCCTCCCTTTGTTCCGCTTTCGGAACTATGTCGAACAGACTGCATTGGTTCTCCATCATCTTCCGGTCGGCCTCCTCCTGCCTCATCTTTCGGAGGCAGCAGGGGCCGTACCCGTCCCGGAGCCCCTGGGAGCTCGTGAGCAATCCTCCACACCGTTTGCACCGGCGGGCAGGGATGGTGAAGACCTCCTCCTTGGCGCTCATGCTCCCCAGGCGGCCAAGATCGCCAGGGCAATCAAACCGGCCGCCGTGACCCTGGACCCGTTGCTGCGGTCCATCTGCGTCTTACCTCCGAACGTGTAGCAGAATCCGCAGAAGGTGAACAGGATGGTGATGATCTGCGCGGAAATTAACATAGGCTTATCCCTCCAGAAGGCTTTCCAGGTTGTCCAGTCTCTTGCACTCCATCTCGCTGTTGTCCCCGAAGATGACGTGGAGCTGGTTGAGCATGATCTCAACGTCGGCCCGCTCCATGGAGATGTTGTCGCGGATGGCCTGTTCATCCCCGATACCGTAGTCCTCGCAGAACACCAGCTTCAAGATGGCCTGGGACAGCTCGCTCATCTCCTCGATGGCCTTGAGGGCCTGGGCTCTCTTGCCCCACTTGGCGACAGCCTTCTCATAGAGCGCCATCTCGCGCTGCTCCGGGGTCATCTCCTCCGGCTCCTCCGTCTGGTCTTCCTGGTCATCGACAGATACCAAGATGTCAGATTTCAGGGTCAAAGCCGGGCGCACGCCCCTGCTGCCGTAGTACGCGATGCTGTAGTAGAGGCTCCCGTCCGAGTACACGCAGCGCACGAAAGAGGTGCCGGAGCTGGCGGGCGTACCATCGGGGGTAATGAGCCAGCGCCAGTGTTCCGGCGCGGGGTGAAGGTCCCTGGTCTCCCGGTATTCATCCGCCGTCAGCATGGTCACCTTATCGAGGCAAGCCCCGTAGTCGTTGAGGCCATCATCGGCGGTCAGATCGCGGTAGGTGGGGACGATGAACTCCAGGATGCCGGGGTGTTCCTTCTCCAGGGCGTCCAGGAAGTCACCGTTCAGCCGCTCCCGCAGGCTGGCGTTATTCCAGTTGTTGTTGCCGTTCTCGTCGAAGGGTGCCTGGAAGATGTCTTCCGCAGCCTCGCAGAAATAGTTCTGCACGGCTCCAGAGTGGGCGGGCTCAAGCTCCTTGAGCACCTTCCAGTTGATACCGGCCAGGGCGAAGGTGTCGCCACGGCGCAGCGCGTTCAGTTTGACTTCCATATTGGTTTCCTCCTGTTTATTTATTGGGGCGTTTCCCCTGGGGTAGCTTCTTGTTGGCCGCCGTTTTCGCGGTGGGAAGGACCTGGCCGCAGCGGCTCGGATGGTTGAGGCACGGGTTTTTGCAGTTCGTCTCCCGGTACCCGCAGTCAGCGCAGCAGACGTTCCCACGCCTTCGGTCGCAGTTGAAGATCGTGCATCCTCTCGGGTATGATCTGCTCATAACAGCTTGTCTCCGTTCGTAAGGCCCTGCGACGCCGCAAAGGAAACCAGGCTTTTCAAGGCCTTCTCCATGGCCTCACAACGCTTGTCCTCCGGCTCCCGCATGGCGGTCTTGGCCCGATCGGCCAGGATAGAGACCTCGAACTTGATGAAGGTGAGCTTGTTGTAATCGTCGCTCGCCTGGGCCGCCATCCTCATGGCAGCGGCCAGCTCCTCGGCATTCCGGCGCTCCCGGTCATACCTGGAAATACCGGTTTCCTGGTAGTTCTGGTACGATCTCTCGGCCTTGGCCTCATACTTCTCGGCCAGGACCTCAAGCTCTGCTTTGCTCATCATGGGCTTGTTCCTCCTCCAGATATTTTTCCCAGGTGCGCCGCATGGGCTTTTCGCCCATCATATCGGCCCACACCCGATCGTTCTTCTTGGTGAGCTCAAGGGCATAGAGGGCGGCCTCCTTTGGCGTCCTGAACACCGTCCTGCCGATGTCCTTGTTCTTGTAGTAGTGCAACTGCTGGTACCCGTCAGGCCCGGGCCCGTGAAGGACCATTTCGTCCCAACGGGGGAGCAGCTTATACACCTCTGTCTTGCATACGCAATACTCCTTCTCGCAAAGGTGGCTGTCCTTCGGCGTGTAGAAGTGCTCCACCACGACCCAGAAGACCTCTCCGACCTTCGCCCGGTCTCTCGCGTTCACAATCGTCATCCTCCTTCGTAGGGGTCCGGCAAGCTCCAGTCCCACGTTTCCCCGGTCTTCTCGTACTCCTTGCGGAAGTGATTCTCCGCTCCATCTCCCTCGAAGAACAGATAATCGGCCGGCAGCGTGCGGCCCACATCTTCCTCGCCAGCCTTTTCAGCTCCCCAGCGCAGAAGAACGTCCTCTGCCAGTATCAGGAACTCTCCCGTCACCGGGGATGCCGGGTCATAGGCGAACTGGTAAGGGGCGCTTACAACTTCCGCGATAGTCTCGCCATATCCACCGGCGTCCACCCGATTGAGGACGCACCAGACGACGGCCGCTTGCTGTGCTGTGCTCTTGACGCCCCGGGCCTCTGCCCAGATCGTCTTCGCCAGCATCTCGATCTCCTGATATGTCCATGGGATCTCCAGCTCATCCGATGCCCCGTCATCCAGGGTGGGAAGCAAAACGGAGCCTTCCCCAATCTCGATCTGAACCAGGTCCCCAGGGGCGGATTCCTCATCCGCCTCGGCGCCGAGCCGAAGCCCTCCGACGGTCACGCTTGCAAACAGGACCGCGCAGAGGGTCAGACACACGGCCACCACCAGTTTCTCTTTCATGGGTACCACCTCTCGTTTTAATGCCACAGCGGGCAAGATTTTACCGGCCCATCCGGTAATCTCTGTCAAAGTCATAGTCGCAGGCCTGGTCCACATTCTTGATGTCCCGCATCCTCATGTTCCGGTAGATACCGTTTATGTATCTCCAGTTCACCACGCCTGCAAGGCTGGCCTGCTCAAAGGCATAGACCAGGAGGGCCTTTTTCTCCTCCGACACCGTCAAGACCGTGCTCTCCGGCCCGGTGCCCTCCCGGTCTATGATCTTGTGGAACACTTCGAGTTCGTCCCTCTGGGTCGCCCTCTCTCCCGGACGGAACGTATCAAGCAGCTCTTGTGTTACGCTCTTGATCTCGCTCCCGATCGCCTCCGTGTAGCCGAAGTACCTGGTGTAGTCGTCCTCCAGGTAGCCTTCGATGCCTGGCCTATCATTGGCCGGGTATACGTCGCTGCTTCCGGCGGCGTCCGGGTACTCCTGGAAGGCGATGGACACCAGCTTGTACCTGTTCGGCCTTCCTTTTGCTCCTCTTTGGCAGATGATATATCCCTCTTTCACAAGCTGGTCTCTGGCGGTTCTGGCCGTTCCGGCGGTGCTATTCAGAAGCCCGCCGAGCCGGTCGTTGTCAATCGAGAACCACTCCGGCCAGTGTTGCCGATTTGCAAAGGCCATGAGCTTGTACCACAGGAGCTGCGCCGTGGTTGGGAGGGGCTGCCGTTTCATCCGCCGTTCAAAGGCATTTATCTCCAAGATGTAGTTCAACCGGCAGTCCCTCCCTTCGTTTAGACTTCCGGCGCTGGATGTCCGGCGTTATTCCATCGTGACTGTGCTCCCGTCCTCTCCGCCGGTTACCACGATGTTCTGCACAAACCGAGCCTTCATGGTCGGGTCGTGCGAGATAGCAAGGATTCTCATGTTGGGGTTTCTGGAGGCCATGGCTGCCAGGGCGTCGGCGTAGGCCTCGGTTCCGTCGGCGTCCAGGAAGGGGGGCTCGTCGATGAATAGCATCCCGAGCTGCACCCCCGCCCTACGGGCCTTCACGTCGGCCAGGCCCAGGGTGACGGCCAGCGCGATCTTGACCTTCTCGCCTCCGCTGTGGGAGAGGTAGGGTCTGTTGCCTCCCGTGATGGTGTTAATCCACACCTCCAGGCTATTGACGACCTGCTTGGTGGACTTCTGCTCCCTCTCGGTTCGGATGTCAACGGCCATGCGGCCGCCGGTCATCGCCGCCAGGATTTCGTTGCTCCGGTGCATGATCTCCGGCACGACGCCGCGTACAATCATGTACTGGATGCCGTCCAGGCCGAACGCCTGGGCCAGGGTGGTGTAGTCGCTCAAGACCACGCCGACGGCTTCCGCCTCCCGGCGGAGCTCCGAGGACTTGGTCTCCGCCTCCGCGATGTCCTCCAGCTTTGCCTTGAGCTGTCCCCGGCGGGTTGCCAGGTCGGTGAGGGACCGGCGCTGCGCCTCGATGTTGGCGCGGATGCGGTCTACCACGTTCCCACCTCCCGGTACGCGGGCGGCGATCTCTTCGGCCTCTCGAAGTGCCTGCTCTGACTTGCCGCGCAGCTCCTCCACTTCCGCCTTGAGCTTCCTGATCTGGGGGGCAAGGGCTTCGGCCTTGGACGCTCCCGCCTGGCACTCTGCCAGCGTATCAGCCAGGCCGGAGAAGGAAGCGACGTCGCCCTCCGCCTCCTGATAGGCAGTCACAGACTGCGTCAGCTTTTCTCGCTCCGCGCCGATCTCCTCGATGTGAGCGACAGCCTTGTCAGCTGCCTCCTTGGCCTCCTTGATGGAGGCCTCAATCTTCTCGACAGACGCCTCCGCAGCAGCTACCTCCGCCTCCTTGGATGCGATAGATCGAAGCTCCTGCTCCCTGCGCTCCAGATCAGACAGTTCATCAAGGGGATCTCCGATTTCGTCAATGGCCGCCTTGGCCTGATCGACGGCAGCCTTGAGCTCGTCGTAGCGCTCGCGGTGCTTCTTTTTGGCGTCCTCCAGGCTCTCAATCATGCCGGGGAGCATCTGCTTGCAGTCTACGGCAGAGGCCAGGAACTTACAGGTGGCAGTCTCCGGCACCGGGCATCCGCTGTCATCCAGCCGGGACGCCTCGTCCCTCGCCCTCTTGATTTCAGCCTCGCGCACCCGGATGTCGGACTTCGCCTCCTGGAGGTATGCGTCACAGGCTGCCTTCGCCCGCTGGTATGCAGCGGTGGCCTTTTCCATGTCGGAAAGCCTCTGCCGCACCTTTTCCTTCATGGCGGCGATCTCCGCAAGCTCAACCTTCGCCTTGGAAATCTCACCCTTCTTGGAGAGAACGAGCTCGTTCCAGCCCTTCTCACTCTCCAGCCGCTTCACCTTCTGATCGGCGTTCAGGAGGTCACTCGTGGTCCAGGACCGCTCTTTCACCAGGTCCTTGTCCCTTTCGACATCCGGCGCAAACCGCTGCATAAGCTCTCTGGCGGCCTTCACCCGTTCGGCAGCCTTCACGGCGTCCTCCAGGCCGTCAGCGGCCGCCTCCGCCTCGGAGTGCTGCTTCTCCAGGTCCAGGTATTCGGAGGCCTTGTCGGCCGCCTGGAGGCGGTACTCCTGGGCCTGCCGCTTCTTCTCATCGGCCTGCCGGGCGATCTCCTTGCGTAGGGCCTCGGCCGCCTCCGCCTCACGGAGGTCCGCCTCCAGGTCCTTGACGAACTTCTCGACGTCGGCCACCTGATCGGCAAGCTCGGCGTCTTCGCTCTCGATGCCCGCCTTCTGCTGGATGGTCTCGTCGAGGATGGCGCTTCGCTCCCGGATGGCCGCCAGCTTCCGGCGCTGCTCCGTGGCCCCAGCCTTCGCCAGGTCCTCCATCCGGCCGTAGATGTCCAGGCCCAGGAGGGCAGACAGAACGGCCATGCGCTGATCGCTCCCGGCCTCCAGGAAAAGCCCGTAGGCGTCCTGCCGGATGAGTGCGATGGAACAGAAGGTCGTGCAGTCCATTCCGAGAAGCCGCTCGATGCGGGCCTGGGTGAGCTTCATGGCGGTGTCGCTCTCGTCGGCCCAGGCCTGCCCCTCCGCGTCCCAGCGCTGGAGCGCCAGGGTGCCGCGTCCGCTTTTGGTCCTGGTACGGATGACCCGGTAGTCCTGTCCACCCAGGCCGAAGGTGAAGGTGATGCTGCCGCTCTTGGTGCCGTCCCGGACCCATCCGCCGATGTCCTCCTTGCGGGTCTGCTCGTACAGGCAATCGGCCAGGGCGTCCATGAATAGGCTGGACTTGCCTACGCCGTTCGGGCCGTTGACCATTGCCATGTGAACCGGCTCGAAGTCGAAGGTCGCCGCCGTGTAGCTGCGGTAGTTCTTGACCTCGATGGAGCGCGGGAAAAACGCCCCGGTGTGCTTGTTATCTCCACGCCCGTCGTCGGCCTGCTTGATGATCGGAGCGGCCAGCTCCTCAAGCCTGGCGGCCTTGTCCGGCTCCACGCCGTTGGTCTCCAGCCAGCGGGCCAGGCACTCGGCCGGTCCGTCATGCTCCGTGAGCTGGTCCTTTGCGTCCAGCTCCTCCACGTCCTCCGGCATAACCTCGGCGACGTAGAAGGCTCCGGCCTGCATCAGGTACTTTTGGAGCTCCGCCCGGTTGAAGGCCTTGTCCTGTTCGGCAGTACAGGAATACCGGACCCGAACAACGGCATCAGAGATCCCGTCCGGCGTCGGCGCCACTCCTCCGGTGATGAAGGCGGAGACGTCCTCCGGCGACAGGCGCAGGGTGAAGTGCTTCCGCTCCGGCGTCCCAGCGAACTCGCTGGAGACCTGCCCGTCGATAGTGTGAATGTAAAATCCGTGCTCCGTCCCCTCGTCGTTGAAGGTGAGCTGATTGACAGAACCGCAATAGAAGGCCGGTGTCTGACACACAAGCCGCTGCGGCTTGTGGATGTGCCCAAAACAGGCGAGGTCCACGCCCATGGCGTCGATGGTAGCCGGAAGCACTACGACGTCCTGGCCTGCCAGGAAGGTGGAGCCGTTGTCCGCCTCGCTTCCGCTGACCGTGTAGTGAGCCACCAAGACGGACGGCTTCGACTTGTCCAGCTCCGTGGACAGGCCCAGCATGATGTCGTTGATAAGCGCCGTGGCGTTCCGGTTCTCCGTCTCCTTGTCCACCCCGGGGCAGAACAGACGGAGGCGGGCCTTGTCGAAGCCGGGGACCGCTACGATCTGGACCGGCCCGCTGCTGGTGGTGATCTCCTCCACCTTCGGCTCCGTGTAGATGTGAAGGTTCTTGAGGTCCTGGGTAGCTCTCTTGATGAGCTCGAAGGCCCTGGGGTTGTCGTGGTTCATGGTGCCGAACAGCAGCACCACGGCGTCGCTGCACTTGCACAGCGGGATGATGAACTGCTCCAGGGCGTCGTTGACGTCCTCCAGGGCGGTGTCCGCCCAGACGCGGGACCGGTTGAACAGGTCTCCCGCGATGATGGTCACATCGGGTTCCTCCAGGAAGGCCCGGTAGTAGACCTCCCGCATACACCTGATGGTGTCTTCCCTGCGAAGGTTCTGGCCGTCCTTGGTGGGACCGGCCAGGTCCCCGAGGTGAATGTCTCCGGTATGCAAAATTTTCATTGGTTAGTCCTCCTTACGCAGCCTTCTTCGAGACCAGCTTTCCGTGCTTACTCTCCTCCACCCGGCGCTCCTGGGAGCTCATACCCCGGGCGCAGACCTGGTATCCGTCTGCAAAGGTGAACCAGTACCACTTTTCTGCCTTCATCAGCGTCGGCCTCCCTTCTCAATCTCCTGGCAGGCGGGGCAGAGCACGCGCCCGAAGGTGCGCTGGCTGTACGCGGCCACATCCTGCGGCGTCCACGCCCGACCCTTCCGGGACGTGCCGCCGGTGATCTCCTGGCGGCAGCGCGAGCAGATGATCGGCTCCGGTGCCCCGATCGCGGGGCGCTGCGGGGGCGTGCGGTCATCGTAGTCGGCCGGTCCGTAGCCGGGTTTCGAGCTCCAGGTGTCCGGCTCCTCCGGCGGCTCCTCCCACGGCGCCGCGCCCTGGGCCTCATCCTCATAGGCCTCCACGGTCTCGACGGCCTTGGGGGCCTCGATCTGGCGATGTCCGGCCGCCGGTGCCTCGAACAGCATCCCCATGGACTGCAAGTAGTTCTGGGCTACGGCCTGCTTGATCTCCGGCGCGTCCAGGTTCGGGACCATACGGGCCACGACGAAGGGCTTTTTCAGCTCCTCCAGGGGATAGGTACCAGCCAGGCCCAGGGCGGCGCGGATGGCTCGCATGAAGGCCTTGCTCTCTGCCATCGCGGTCCGGTGAGGCAGGAACCGGCGGAACTGCTGCCCGTTAGCTCCGTCCTTCATGCTGGCCGCTTCCAGGGTGCAGTCGATCTCCTTGGTGGCCTGCATCAGCCGGAAGCCCCCAGAGGGCTCCGGCACGCGGATGGTTACGGTGACGGCTACGTCGTGGACGTGCGGGCAGTTCCCGCACACCCGGGGCTGTCCGGTCGCCCGGGCCATCTCAATGCAGCGCTGGCACCCCTCGGTTCGACCGGGCTCGGTGCCGACGATGGAGATGTTGGCCGCAGCGGCCAGCTTCATTCCGCCGACCTTCGTGATGGCAAAGGCGTTGCTGGACTTCTCGAAGTAGATGTCCTTGCTCGGCCCCTTGTTGCTGCTGTCCTGCCGGGTGTCGAGCAGGACCTCGGAGACGGTGATCCGCTGGAGGTTGGACGCCGCCTGCATGGTGGTGACAGGGACCAGGACGTTGTACCTGTCCTTCGGGTACTTGTTGAGCTGAACGATGTCGTATGCCATTGATAAAACTCCTTTCGCTTGACAGGCGGCCGGGAGTATGGTACTATGATGTCGGTTAGTTATTTCCGCATTTGGCCGCTTCCCGTTGCACCGGGGGCGGCCTTCCCATTTTCCAGGCCTATGAGTATGATGTCCATGATGGATTGCTCCAGTTGCCGGAGGAACTTGAGGGCGTCCGCGAACTCAACGCGCTCGCTGTCGTCAATGACGCCGTCAAAGGCGATCTCCTCCAGGCGGTCGGCCACATCCTGTCCATCTGCGATGAGCCGACGGATTCGCAGGGTGGCGTGCGGGAGCTCCAGCTCCCGGGCTTCCTTCCCGAGCTTCCTGCCTACCGGGCAAGTGGCGCAGTAGTGGAGCAGCACCTCCGGCCGCTTGTAGCTCTCCGCGTAGGTTACGGCGTCCTCCGGCTCCATCTCGATGTCTCCGCGCTCATGCCGCCCGATGGTCTCGGGTGAAAACGGAACCGCCGTTGACGCCGTTCCACGGCTGACATATCCAGCCGCTATTCGTGCCTCTCGAAGAAATTCGAGGGGCCTTTTTTTCGTTGTGGTTGACACGCTGTTCCTCCTCCTTTCTGGGTATAATGGGGATGGTAGAGGGGGAACTCACTCGGCCGGGGCAATCGCCTTGATACGGCGAGCCGCCCGCATGGCGTTGTCGGTAAGCTGGCGCTGCCACGCTCCCTGCGACGGCGCCCACCGGAAGCCCTCGCCCTTGAGCTCCGACCGCAGATCAGCATCCGGCCGGTCATCGAAGATGATCTGGAGGCGGTTGACGCTCTGGTTCACGACGACCTTCCCGCCGTCAAACTCCCAGCCCTCGGCCGGGTTCTCCTTCTTCTTCTCCAGCTCGGCGATCCGCTGGCGGATTCGCCGGATGTTCGCGTTGTTGTTCTGGAGCTGATAGGACGGGTAGCCGATGCGGCCGCAGAAGTCAGGGGCCCGGAGCTTGGCAATGTCCTCCGGGGAATAGCCCAGCTCCGCGAGCTTGGCGTCACCCTTGGCCGGGTCCTTCATGCGGATGGCTGCGTTGGCCGCCTTCATCTCCTCCTGGAACTCCTCCAGCTTCCGCAGCTTGAGCTTGAGCTTATCCAGAGCCAGAGGGTCATCGGACGAGATACCGCCCGTTCCGACGGACTTGATGCGGCCGATGATGCCGTTGATCTCCTGCCACTCCGCCATGTTCTTATCAGACGCCGCGTTCTGGCGCTCCTTCTTGCGGACCGGGAAGTTGCTTCCGCCGGAGATCAGCACCGAGGGGCACATCGTACCGATGCGGTACCCGTCGTTCAGGTTGGCAGCCAGGCGGCGGGAATAGGCAGCCAGCAGGCCGTCGATCTTCTCGTGGTACATGGGGTCCGTGCGCTGCTTCTGACGCTGGGCCACCATGGAGGCCTTGTCCACCTGGAGGCGGTAGTCCCAGGTCGCGGACCCAGGGACGTACTCGCTGAAGCTCATCATCTCCTTGGCCCGGCGGGCCATGTTCTCGTTGATGGGGTGGTACTCGGGGGACGGGCCGGGGACCAGGCCGTAGGCGTCCAGGTCGCTCCCGGGGAGCTCCTTCTCGAACTCGACGTACCCCCAGAAGCGCTCGGCGAAGCCCTCGAACTGCGAGCCGTTCTGGCCGTAGCTCTCGATGACGTTCGGCGCGGTGGTGGTGGGGTACTCCATGACGCCCTCCGGCGTCTTACGGGTGATGTAGTAGCGGTACATAGTCAGTTATCTCCTTTCGTCTGGTAGCGGTTGCACCCGCTCTTTACGCTTTGGGGAGCCCCTGGGGCTCCTTGGTCTTGCCCACGAAGCACTTGCCGCAGTAGGTCCACTCTCCATCCACCTTCGCAAAGGTGGTGTAGGTGGCCCTCCACCGCTCTGCCTCCGGGTCATACTGGTGGGAGTAGGGCTCACCGGCCTGGACCAGATCGCCGCGCAGCGTGGTCGGCGGGAGGCAGTTGACGAACTCCTCGACGATCTCCTCGTCCACCAGGTCCCCAGGCTTCGCAGCCTTCTCGAAGTCACCGGCCGCGCTCCAGTCGGCCATGGTCACGCGCCGCGCTTGGTCCTCTTGCCGGAGGCAGTCGCAAACTTCCCCCGGGTCCAGGCGGCTCCCGCAGCGGTCGCATTCGTGGTAGTACATTCTCGTTTCCCCTTTCTGGTTCCGGCCGTCCAGCTCTTGAGCTTCCAGCCAGTGTAGATGAAGATCGCGGCATAGGCCGGGATGCAGATTTCTCCGCCAACGGTACCGGCGCGGAGCTGGATGATGTCGATGGTCAGGAGCACCAGCCTCGCCGTCGCCATGGCCGCCAGGGCCAGGACGGACATTCTCGCGTACACCTTGAGCTCCCAGGCCTTCCGCTTTGCCTTCGCCCTCTCCTCGGGCTTGATCTTGATGGTCAGTTCTTTCGTCTCCATGATGCCCTCCTCACGCCATGGCCTCCAGGCCGTAGCGCTTGTCGAAGTACCGGCGGCTCACCCGGCCGTCACAGGTGCAGAACCCGGCAGCCTCCAGCTCCCGGTTGAGCTGGGCGATGATCTTGTAGCTCTTGCTGCGGGAGTAGCCCAGCAGCCGCATCACATCATCGACGTGGTAGAACAGATCGCGTGCAGTCTTAACCTTCGCCATACTCACGCCTCCATTCTCATGCGCTCCGTGTAGTCCTGCATGAACTTGCGAACGGCGGGGATGAGCTGGTGCCCGGCGCACCGGCCGGTCGTGGTCTCGACCAGGGTGGTGTATTTTACACCGGACCGCTCCGCCAGCTCTTTCACGGTCATTCCGGTCTGCGCCGTGAAGACCCGGACTTCGATACCGAAGTCGGTCTTGGGCTTTACTCGGGTAGTCCTCATGGTAATCACTCCTTATTCCTTTGGCTTGTGCTTTTGGCTTGTTTTGTGCTATACTGTTACCAGGTGTCCCGGCGTGGGATGAAGATGAAGTCCGCCTCCACCGGGTCGCAGGGTTCGCCGTTGAAGTCGTTCCCTTGCTTGGTACAGATGTCCGGCTTCCTCCCAGCTCGCGGGTCCACGTCCACCAGGAAGCAGCCCTCCCCGTCATCGTAGATCGGGCGGCTCCAGCTATCCCGGCCACGGTGGAAGATGGGAAGCAGCCCGCAGGTGTGCGGGTGATAGGCCATGCCAACGGCGTCCTTCAACTTCCCGTCCAGCGCCCCGTAGACGCTCTCCCCGTTAGGGGTCAGCAGGGGAATTGCCTCCGACATCGCGGCTCCACCCCGGACGGACCAGTAGGTGATCGGAGCGGCGTCGCAAGCGACGCTTCTCCCTCCCAATCGGATTCGGATGATCTCTCGACCGCAGTTCTTGCACTTCATCGGCATCACCCTCCAATCGCAGCCCGCTCCGGCATACCAGACAGGCGGGTCGTCGGGTCGAACTCCGTCCCGTCCTTGTAGCCCTTGGCCCGATAGCTGATGTGGTTGTCATGGATGCGGCCGAAGGTGCTGGCCTTGCCCATGTCCTTCATGCTGTCATCCACGGCCTGCGGGACCACCAGGACGAGGCCCCACTCGCGGTTCTCCTCATCCTGCTTCTCGAAGGCAGCCTTCACGCCCTGGACGAGGCCCCAGCCGTAGGCGTTGCACTTCTCTCGGTAGGTTCCGGGAGGGTCGGTCGGGTCCTTCTTGATCTCCCGCTTGATGTAGGACATCACGCAGTCGTAGGCGTACAGGAAGATGCGCTTGGCGATCTCGAAGTCTTCCTCCAGGCCAACCAGGCCGATCTTCACGGTACGGCTACCGGCGAACTTCTGGGTCCGGTAGGCGCGGCAGCAGTAGTGCGCCGCGATGACCGCAGACAGCGAGCAGGCCCAGGGGTTCGTCATCGACGTGCAGGTGACGTCCAGCACATCCCGGATGACCTTGGCCTTCTCGGCCTTCTTGATCTCCTCCGGGCGGAGCTTGTGCTCCGCCATGAGCTCCCGGGCCTTGAGCAGGGCCGCCCGGGCCTCGTTCTCGTTGGGGCTCTCCGCCAGAGCCAGCAGCTTGGCGATCTTGTCCTTGATGTTGGTTGCCATGGTCAGTTACCTCCAGTTCGGAATGTGGTCCCCGTAGCCCGCCTTGATGTGGTCATCCAGGACGGCCAGGCCTTCGGGGCACAGGATGTATTTGGTCTTGTCGGTGATGATCTCACGCAGTTGCGAGATCGTCGCATCCGGGTGATCTTGGTGGACCATGACGAGGAACCTTTCGGTTGCCACCGTGGAGCCGGAGACCCGGCGCTTCCGACCCCGGACGTAATACTCGACGTCCTTGTGGTTCTTGGGGTATCGCGGCATCAGGTGTCCACCTCCATGTCCGGGACCATGAACTTCTCCAGGGTCAAGGGGGTCTGACAGTGAGGGTCCACCCGGGCGCCGGTCTTGAGAACCACCGGCTTGTAGACCAGGCGCTTCACGCTGTCCACCAGGCACACCAGGATTTCCTGGTCAGGCTTGATGACGGGGACGTTGGCGTAGTCGAGCATCTTCTCCATGTCGAAGTAGGTGAAGTCGGCGTGGAGGCAGGAGCCGTAGCTCTTGAACTTCAAGTAGCCCTCGTCGCGGAAGGCCCGGATGGTAGCCTTGACGAAGTAGGGCTCTCCGGTACGGAAGGTCCCGTTGTCGATGAGGACGTGGGTGCCGACGATCCCGTAGTCGTCGGTCTTGCTCACGTCGATGCGGATGGTGGGGTACTGCTTGAAGTTGACCGCCTTGGCGATCTCGGTTCTGGTTTCGAGGAATTTCATGGTTAGCTCCTTTCGCATTTGGTCGCCGTTGCACCGGCGGGTTCAGTCCTTCCCGTGGGCCGCCGCCCGGCAGTGGGCGGCGATCTCCTCCGGGGTGTTGATGAGGTAGCAGCCCCAGGCCACCTTCCAGGCCTTCGCCTGGGCGAACTGGTCATCCTTGAGCAGGTCCAGCGTCGCGGCCAGGTTGGCGTCCATGTGCTGCTTTCTGGCGAACTCTCCAGGGACCTTGTCCCGTTCCGCCCTGCGCTCCTCCGGGGTGAGGCTTCTCCAGTCTCTCATAATCCGCTGTCCTCCTCCTCGTAGAGGCCGAAGGCTGCGGAGGCCTCGCGCTCGGCGTCCTCCTCGCTCATGCCCTGGTCCATCAGCCAGTCGATGTACTCCAGGATGTTCATGCCCATGTAGCTCATGCTTGCACCTCCTCAAATCTCGTCGCTGCCGTCGATCTCGAAGGTGGTGGTGACGGCCTCGCGCTCCAGGATGAACATGACGTTGGTGATCGTCTGGCCATCGCTGTGCTCCTTGATGTCGCAAGCGACGATGTAGAGGTTTTCGTAGGTGGGGTTCGTGGTTTCCACCATCTCCAGCATAGCGGAGTATTCCTCGCAGGTGCCGCCGGTGTAGAGGTGATTTCTGATGCAGGCCGCCCGGACGCTGTCGAAGGACCAGCGGCGCTTGGCATTGATCTCGTGATTGTTCATGGTTAGCTTTCCTTTCTGCCGGTTGCACCCGGCGATCCCCTCCCGCTCTCACTTATGCGGTAACTTCCGTTCATCCTCTGCGTACTCGTCCGGCTTCCACGGCTCATCTGGGTCCCCCGAATTTACGGTTCCAGCCCATTTCTGCTTTCGACCTGGTATGCTTGGCTTGATCGGGTAGCATCTTAGCGGCTCTCTCTCCCAACTTCTTCTTGAGCCGTCCCAGGCGGTGTTCAGTTGTCGGGGATGTTTGGGTTTCTGATTGGTGGGCCGGAGGTTGCCGTTCGTACCGCCGTTACCGCCTGCCGATCGAGCCCCGGGCGATGCCCGCTTACGACCCGGCTTTCACTGCCGCTTCCTGTTTTATCCTCCGGCCCGGTGCCTCGGGCCGTTTGCTTTGGGTTTTTACCTTATTCCTTTGGCTTGATTATATTATACTCCCATCTGGGAGCAAAGTCAACATTTCGTGCTCCCAATCGGGGCAAAAAATTTACCTAATTTTTTGGGTATTCTGCATACCACCCGGAGGTGATCTTGTGACTATAAGCGAAAGAATGTTTAGCCTTCTCGATGAAAGAGGTCTGTCCGCCAGCGGATTGTGCAAGGTCCTTGGCGTCGGAACGAACCAGACCACGAACTGGAAGCAGAGGAACACAGACCCTCCAGCAAAGTACATTGTTCTCATATGTGAGTATTTAGGCTGCTCCCTGGAGTACCTGCTCACCGGCCAGGAAGCAGAAAAAGCGCCCGTCCCCGGGATGTCCGAGAACGGGCGCGAGATGCTGGAGCTCTATGAGCGGCTGCCAGAGCGTGAGCAACTGCTCTTGCTCGGCCGCCTCCAGGAGATGACCGCGCCGGTCTCCGGTGAGGTCAAAGGGGGCAGCGGAACGGACGGGTCCTCCGCCGGGAGGGCCGGGTGATTTACGTCGATTTCAGGAGGTAACAATATGCCAAGTGCAGCAGAAGGGCGAGAGGCCAGGCTCGCAAGGGCCGGAGAAATCGCGGATTTAATCGAAAGCAAGAACTATCAAGAGGCTGCCAATCTCATACGGCCCGCTGGCACTCTTTCATCTGGTTCAGATTATCTCCCGGAGGCGATAGGGCGCTTCATGGATGACCGGCGAATATCAGATCGCGGGTCTCTTATCGCTCTGGTTGAAGATGTTATCATGGGGCACTATCCGAAAACGGTTATCCCGGACATGGAAAGCCTCGGGTACGAGGTGAACGAACAGGCGCTGAATATGGCATCCACAGGATGTCACGCCTACGCAAAAGCAATCCAGGCGGACCGCCTCGGAAAGAAATACTGCATACACAGTTGCCCGTGCTGCCGTTCAAAAGACGGAAAAGCGTTCCCGTTGAAAAAGGCGAGAATCGGGCGCACTCTTCCGCCGTTCTCGAAGTCCTGTGCCGCTTGGGTGTCCTTTGAATAGGCTGTGGAAAACTCTGTGGAAATTGTGTGGTTTTAATGCCACGGAACCGAGATAGACTTCTTTCTGGTCGATTTTTAACCGGAATTAAGAAAATACTGGTCAAAAATAGACCGGAATATTTACCGGTTAATTTTTGACCGCATAATATAAACGTGTATTCTTATAAACGTCTTATATAAACTATTATGTTCATGGTGACTACGCGCACGCGCGCGCGAGAGAGGAGCGAATGAGATGCTTGGCTACAAGACCTGTCGGAGCTGCGGCTCCCTGATGAACTGTGCAGACCTGGTCTCCGGGCTGTGCCCACGCTGCGCCAGGGAGAGGGCTGCATACCTGGCCGATCTCCAGCGGGACTACCAGGCGGCCGTCGATGCTGGCGATCCGCAGGCCAGCTCCCGTGTCGCCGATCTGATCTTGGCCTACCAGGCGTCGGAAGGCGTCCGGTTGAAGGATGTTCCAGGGCACTTGCGGGCAGAGGCCCGTATTTGCCCCTTGGAGCCGCGTTAGGCTCCAGGGGTCCCGGTATATTCAGAGGGCCAGGAAATGAGCTCCTGGGCGCTCCTGGGCCGCATGTGGCATGATTTACACATATCTCGGAGGTGAAGAAAGAATTGCCCACCTACAAAGACAAGGAACGGGGCACCTGGTACGCATCGTTTTACTACACGGACTGGCAGGGGCGCCGCCGCCTCAAGAAGAAGCGGGGCTTCCTGCGCCAGAAGGACGCAAAAGCCTTCGAGGAGGAATTTCTCCGCACGAAGGCCCGGAGCTGCGACATGGCCTTCGGGTCCATGGTCGAGATATACTTCGACGACATGAAGGGCCGCCTCAAGGCGAATACCCTCAAGAACAAGCGCTACCTGGTGGAGGCGAAGATCCTGCCCTTCTTCAAGGACCTGCCGCTCAATGAGATCACCCCGGCGCACGTCCGCAAGTGGCAGTCTGATCTTCTGGCCGAAGGCCTGGCCCCCACCTACATCAAGACGATCAATAACCAGATCAGCGCCATCTTCAACTACGCCGTCCGCTACTACGATCTCCAGGTGAACCCGGCCCGCCTGGCCGGTGGCGTCGGGAAGAAGAACGCGGACGAAATGAACTTCTGGACCGTCGAGCAGTTCACGGCCGTCCATGGGAAGGTCCGCAAGCTCCCGGCCCGGACCGGGCTGTCGGTGCTGTTCTGGACCGGCCTGCGGATAGGTGAGCTGCTGGCCCTCACGCCGAGGGACCTGGACCTGGACGCCGGGACGCTGTCTGTCTCGAAGTCCTTCCAGAGCATCGACGGCGAGGAGGTCATCACGGAGCCGAAGACGCCAAAGAGCCGCCGGGTGGTGCCGGTGCCCTCAAAGCTGGCGGCAGAGCTGCGGGAGTACATGGCAGCGCTCTACGACGTCGGCCCGGACGACCGATTGTTCCCGTTCACAAAGCACTACTTCCGGCGGGAGATGTTGAAGGCCTCGGAGGCCGCCGGGGTGGAGCGCATCCGGCTCCACGATCTCCGGCACTCCCACGCCTCGCTCCTCATTCACCTGGGCTGCCCGGTCCTGCTTGTGAGCGAGCGCCTGGGCCATGAGGACGTCCAAACCACCCTCCGCACATACGGCCATCTGTACCCCTCCACGGTGCCGGAAGCAGTCAAAAAACTCGATGATTTGATGCCGTAATGCCACGGTAATGCCACGGCAAACAAAAAAGGCCCCCAAACCCTTGAAAAATCAGGGGTTTGGGGGCTTCGGTTCATTATTC
>ERZ1673746.414-NODE-414-length-51011-cov-15.697798_pt1 | contig 51011 bp, 47 predicted proteins | sample MGYA00580205_ERZ1673746 | MGnify/ENA primary metagenome ERZ1673746 (study PRJEB41218, sample SAMN15661771) | gut metagenome | host: Homo sapiens | place: Canada: London | collected 2015-08-20/2019-03-30 | study: EMG produced TPA metagenomics assembly of...
TGAAGCTGCAAGATCTCACCACCCGCGTAATTGAGGGATATTATCAGCGGCTGCTTAAATACGAAGCCGTTGACCCTATGTGTGGGAAGCGGAAGCACCAGTTTGTTTCCCCCAGTACAGTCCGTTCGGTTCATAAGATTCTGCGGAGCGCCTTTGAGCAGGCTGTAAAATGGGAACTCATGGAAAAGAATCCCTGCATTTACGCTACCCTGCCCAAGTACACTTCCAAGAAACGTGATATCTGGACAGCTGAAACGCTGTTCCGTGCTTTGAAAGTTTGTGATGATCCGAAGCTGCGGCTGTGCATCAACCTCTCCTTCTCTTGTTCCCTGCGCTTAGGGGAATTGCTCGGTCTGACATGGGATTGTGTGGATATCTCCCCCGAAAGCATTGAAGCCGGGCGAGCCTCCATTTACATAAATAAGGAATTGCAGCGTGTAGATATTGCTTTGCTGAACGCCTTGGAAAATAAAAATGTCATCACTCGTTTTCCCTCGCTGAGTTCCCGCTGCACCACGGTCCAGGTTCTGAAAAGCCCTAAAACAGACAGCAGTATCCGAACCATTTTTCTCCCCAAAACAGTTGCTGAAATGCTTGTCCACTATAAAGCCGAGCAGGACATGACAAAGGACGCACTGGGTGCAGAGTATGCAGACTATAATCTCGTGGTTGCCGGCCCGCTGGGAATGCCGACCGAACAATCCACCATTAACGGTGCATTGAAGCAGCTGATTGAGGAAAACGATCTCCCCAAAGTGGTCTTTCATAGCTTCCGACACTCCAGTATTACATACAAACTCAAACTGAACGGCGGTGATATCAAAGCTGTTCAGGGTGACTCCGGCCATGCACAGGCTTCGATGGTCACAGAGCAGTATGCACATATCTTGGATGATGATCGGCGTCTGAATGCACAGCGTTTTGATGATTTCTTCTACCAGCATCATGGCGCAGAGCCTGAAATGCCCCATCAAACAGCGCAGCCCATCCCTGAGAACAGCGCGGTTGATGCAGATGCGGCAGCAGCACTTACCAAATTGCTGGCCAACCCCTCTATGGCCGAACTCATCAAAAATCTTGCAAAGAACTTATAGGCCTCTATACATAAACAGCGACAGCTTTCCGATTGGGAAAACTGCCGCTGTTTGTTTTTAAGAATATCTTGGCTGAATCAAGATCAGGCGGGTTTCTTTGTATCCAGTGCCTTTACTTCTTCAACAGGAAGCTGAACCGACCGAGCAATTTCTTCATAGGTCATTTTTCCAACTTCTAGCAAAGATTTTGCAATTTCAATCGACTGCTCATGCTTTGTTTCTTCTCTCACTTCTTCAAATGCTCTGCACATCGTTGCCACTCCCTTACTTAAAGTAAGAATACCATAAGCCCCTTCCTTTTACAAGACAATGCGCATTTCCATTCGCACTGTTACATAGACCAGAGTTTTCTCGCAGAAAGCTCTGATCTTTTTCTATTGAAAACATTTGTCCATCACACCAGCTACGGCTGTATGGTCTGGTTCACGAATGCTATACAAGCAAATATCCGTAGGGAAACGTACACCTCCCAGCTAATGAAAGGTGAGCGTTGTACAATAGAGCGGCCACTTTTCATTAGCTCAGCTAATTTCCAGCTAATAAACATCCGTTTACACAGAATAAAAAAGGTTCGAATCCATTTACATACGTTGACATCACAACAAAAAATTCGTTGATATAGAGTAGAATATATTACCCTATTTTGTAATGGGTTTACAGGTGTACGGTCTACTCCTAAGCCTGAGGCCCCCGGTTCGAATCCGGGCGGGGACGCCATTTTAAGAAAATGCGAAGGTCATTTTTCCATGTGAAAGACGATCTTCGCATTTTTCATTTTGAACCTATCACCAAAATTAGCCAGCGAATGCCATTAGCAGAATTTTCGGTTCCAGCTAATAAAATCAGGCTTCCAGCTAATTGAGGCCAAAATCGCCGTTTTCTATGCTTTATGCAACTTCACAGCATAAGAAAACCTTTTGGACATACAAAAAAGCGCAGAAGGCTTCCTTTGAGAAACACCTTCTGCGCTTTTTTGTTTTTACATTGCGATCCAGCCCAGAGCATTTGCCACAGAGCTGATCAGGATAATGGCCGCAAAGATGGGGCACAGATACTGGATCATGAAGTTGAAGATCTTTTTACGGCGGAAGGGCTTGCCGCCCAGCGTCACCTCTTCTTCGATCTTCTGCACGCCGATCACGCGGGACACCAGCAGGCAGATAGCAATGGCTGCAATGGGCATCATGACAGAGTTGGTGAGGAAATCGAAGAAATCCAGAAACTGCATTCCGAACACCGTCACGCCCGCCAGCGGGCCATAGCCCAGTGCCGAAAGGCTGCCCAGCGCCACCATGATCAGGCCGATCAGTGCCGTTGCGCGCTCGCGGCTCCAGCCCAGCTCGTCCTCAAAGGTGGAGACAGCGCTCTCGGTCAGGGCAATGGAGCTGGTCACGGCTGCAAACAGCACCAGCAAAAAGAACAGGATGCCCACCACATGGCCAAAGCCCATGCTCTCGAACACCTTGGGGATGGTAATGAACATCAGCGCCGGGCCGGCCTGCAGGGTGTCCGGGTCGCCGCCGGAGAAGGAGAACACCGCCGGAATGATCATCAGGCCCGCCATGATGGCAATGGCCGTGTCAAACACCTCCACGTTCTCGGTGGATTCCTCAATGGAGACCTCCTTCTTCATATAGGAGCCAAAGGTGACCAGAATGCCCATGGCGATGGACAGCGAATAGAACATCTGGCCCATGGCCGTGACCACCGTCATCCAGGAAAAGTTTGCCACGTTCGGCACCAGAAAATACTTCACGCCTGCCAACGCACCCGGGCGCGTGACCGAGTAGCCCGCAATGACCACCGAAAGCACCACCAGCACCGGCATCATCACCTTGGAAACACGCTCCACGCCGTTGCGCACACCGGCAAAGATGATGGCCAGCGTAAAGGCCGTGAAGATCAGAAAGCACACCTCTGCCGACAGTCCGCTGGAAATGAAATTGGAAAAATAACCGTCCTGCGAAAGCTCACTGCCATGGCCGCTGATATACTCCGACAGATAGCGGATGACCCATCCGCCAATGACCGAATAGTACGGCACGATCAGAATGGGAATGACCGCATTGATCCAGCCGCCGAACCGCAGGCCGCCCTTTTTGCCAAAGGCGCCAAAGGCACCCACCGGGCTTTTGTGGGTCATGCGGCCCAGTGCCGTTTCGGCCACGATCATCGTGTAGCCAAAGGTGACAGCCAGCACGATGTACACCAGCAGAAAAATGCCGCCGCCGTATTTCGCGGCGAGGTACGGAAACCGCCAGATGTTGCCCAGACCCACCGAAGCGCCTGCGGCCGACAGCACAAAGCCGATCTTGCCGGAAAAGGCGCTGCGCTTTTGTTTTTGCGTATCCATGATTTAATTCCTCTTTTCCTATATTCCTATACACAAGTGGCCTTAGTGTACCATATCTGTCCGTCAAATACAATGGTCCCGCCTGTGTTTGCGTGCAAAAAACAAACAGCGCCCCGCAAGGGAGCGCTGCCTGTCTTTATAAGAGGTATACGCGTTGAGCTCAGAAGATGCTGTAGCCCAGCAGCTGCGGCAGGGCGGTAGTAAGCGGGCCCCACAGGCTGATGGAGATCAGAACGATCACGTTGCAGATCACGTAGGGCGCTGCGCCCTTGAAGATCTCGATGATGGGCATACGGTTGATCTTGTTGCAGGCGTTCAGGCACATGCCGACCGGCGGAGTGACCAGACCGATGGCCAGACCGGTGATCATCATGGCACCGAACTGCAGCGGCGAGAAGCCGTACTGCACCATGACCGGCAGCAGGATGGGGGTGAGCAGCAGGATGGCCGGGCTGACATCGATGAAGGTGCCGATCATCAGGATCAGCACATCAAAGATCAGTGCAATGGCCCATGCGGGCATGTTCAGGGACATGAAGAAGGCACCCACCGTCTGCGGCACCTTCTGCATGGTCAGCACCCATGTAAAGATGGTGGTAAAGCCGATGATGAGCATGATGGAGGAGGAGGAGATCAGGGTCTTTTTCAAAGCCTCCCAGACACCCTTCCATGTCAGCTCCTTGTAGACGAAGAAGCCCACCAGCATGGAATACAGCACGGCCACACCGGCACTTTCGGATGCAGTGCACACGCCGAAGGAAACGCAGATGATGATGAACAGCGGCATGATGAGGGCAGGAATGCCGGAAAGCAGGCTCTTGGCGGCGCGCTTGCCGTCAAACTTGATCTTTTCCGGATGCCAGCCCTTCTTGGCGCTGATGATGTACACCAGCACCAGCTGGGTCAGACCAATCAGGATGCCGGGCACGGCACCTGCCACGAACAGCGCACCCACCGATGCACCGGAGATCATGGAGTAAACGATCATGGGGGTGGAGGGCGGGATGATCATGCCCATGGTGGAGGATGCCACCGTGATACCGGCAGAAGCTTCCGGCGGGTACCCTTCCTTCTCCATGGCGGGGATCAGGATGGAACCCAGAGCCGAGGTATCGGCCACAGAGGAGCCGGAAATACCGCCAAAGATCATGGAAGCCACGATGTTCACTTCGCCCAGACCGCCGCGGATGGGCCGTAGCAGCTCCATGCAGAAGTTGATGATGCGCTGGGTGATGCCGCCGGTGTTCATCAGTTCGCCAGCCAGCATGAACAGCGGCATGGCGATCATCAGCTCACTGTAGGCACCGTTCCACACGCGCTGCGGCAGCATGGTAATAAAGGTAGGTGCATAGATCAGGATGTAAGTCACACAGGAAGCGCCGATGGCGAAAGCCAGCGGGATGCCCAGCGCGGCAAAAAAGATCAGCAGCACCAGAAGGATGAGCATTGCCATAGTTGTGTATTCTCCCCTTTCCGCTTATGCGTCGTCACGGCTCAGCGCCTGATTCTTGGGCGCAAAGTAGGAAATATCGGCCTTGTACAAGGTGATGATCTTGATCACGACGCAGATGGCACAGATGATGCCGCACACCGGCATGATGCCGTACATATACATCATGGGGATCTCCATGCCCTGACTGATCTGCTTACCGGCAACGCCCACATACTTGAAGCCCTGATAGGTGAACACCAGCACCACGGCCAGCACGATGAGGTAATTGATGATGGCAAGCCAGCGCTTGCGGGCAGGCTTGACACCGTCGTAAAGGATGTCGATCATGACGTGCTCGTCCTTGATCACGTTGATGCCCATGCCCCAGAAGGTGGTAAATGCAAACAGGGTGGTGTTGAACTCTGCCAGCTGCTTCCAGCTCAGGGAGAAGCAGTAGCGCGCAATAACGGTAAAGATCACAAGAGCTGCAAGCAGTGCCATGGCGATCACGCCGATGGTAAAGTATATGTCAAACAGCTTCTTGCCGATTTTTTTCAGCTTTTCGATGGTGCTCAGCCCCTTTCGGTTATTTTTCAACTTTTTCCATTGGCCTGTTACAGCAGAGGGCAGCCCGCAGGCTGCCCTCTCGCCTTTACCGTAACATGGCCGTTTTTGCCTTTGGTCGTTTCTGCTTATGCCTTTGCGACGATATCCTGCATCTCCTTGATCTCGTCGGCGGTGCAGATGCCCTCGGTGACACACTGGTCGTACACGGACTGCACAGCGGTCTGGAAGGCCTTCAGCTCATCGGCAGAGGGCTCGTAGACTTCGCAGCCGGAATCCACGATGGTCTGCTTTGCGGCGCTGGAGTTCTTGTCGATCAGCTCGTCGTTGTACTCGCCCATCTTGGTGGCACACTCGGTAATGATATCGCGGTACTCCTCGGGCAGGCCGTTCCACCATGCTGCGTTCACATAGAAGGGGTCCGGATGGAACTGGTAGTTGACCTCGGTGAAGTACTTCTGCACTTCATAGAACTTCATGCCCTCCACATTGACCCAGGGGTTCTCCTGACCGTCTGCAACGCCGGTCTTCAGGCCCATGTACAGGTCGGAGTACGGGATGGTAGTGGTGGTAGCACCCATTGCCTGGAAGGTCATGTCAATGGTCTTCATACCGTTGGTGCGCATCTTCAGGCCCTTCAGGTCTGCGGGAGCCTTGATGGGGTGCTTGGAGTTGGAGAACTGGCGGTAGCCGCCTGCATCGCACAGGTTAATGATGACAGTGCCCGTCTCGCCCTCGGCCTCAGCGCACACCTTCTGTGCCAGATCGCTCTGCAGCAGAGCCGTGACCTGCGCACGGGTGTTGGTCAGGAAGGGCAGGGTGAACATCAGCAGGCGGGGGCTGAAGTCGAACTGACCGCCGCGCATGCCCTGCACGGTGCCGGCCACGACCTGCTCCAGCATCTCCTTCTCGGTGCCCAGCTGGCCGTTGCCGTAAACTTCGATCTTCACATGGCCGTTGGTGGCCTCTGCCACATCGGCGGCAAACTGCTCCATGGAAACAAAGCGGGGGTTGCCTTCGGGCTGTGCATGACCCACGGTCATGGTGAAGTCGCCCAGAGATGCAAACTTGTCCTCACCGGCTGCTGCGGCACTTGCTGCAGTGCTGGTGGATGCTGCGCCGGAAGCAGCCGGAGTGGATGCACCGGAACCGCCGCAGGCTGCCAGAGCACCTGCAGCTGCCATTGCACCAGACACCTTCAGGAAATTGCGACGAGAGATCTTTTTCATAATCTTCTTCCTCCTTGTTTCAGGGGTGCCGTTTTGCCTTGTACTCTAGCAAAGTTTTTGGCGGCTCCTGTATACAGCGTTTTCATTGCACGCTAATCGTAACAGAAAATTCACATCCGCACAAGAGCCAAACTTCACCAACTTCGTAAAGTTTCTTTGTGCATAACTAACAATCTTATCCGTTTCTCGTGGAAACTGTTACAATCTGATGACACAATTCCGTTCATTTTCATCTGATATATCAATTTTTGTCAAAAATGATAAATTTCGGAGCTTTTCCTATACTTGTATACAGGCTATTGTATACTTCATTCTCATACGTTGACAATCTCTTTTTGGCAGGCTAAAATAGAAATATCTTATCATCAACTATGTAAATGGAGTGTGAGCACATGGCTGAACAGCTGCATCCGGAGGACATCTACCAGACGCTGGAATATGAGATCGTTACGCTGAAGATCAAGCCCGGAGAGACCATCAGCGAAAATCAGCTGTGCAAACGGTTCGGCATTTCGCGCACACCGGTGCGCGCTGCCCTGCAGCGGCTGGAACAGAACGGCTTTGTGCAGATCATTCCCTGCAAGGGCACCATCGTCACCCCCATTGATCTGGATATCGTGGATCAGATCGTATACCAGCGCACCGCTGTGGAAAGCACGGTGCTGCGCGATTTCATTCAGGTCTGTTCGCCCAAAGAGTACATCGAAATCAAGCATAAGTATGACCTGCTGGAAGAGATGGCCCAGACCATGACCGACCCGGACAATGTGGATATCAATGCCTTCCTGACGCTGGATCTCGAAATGCACGCCATCTGGTTTTGCAGCATGAACAAGTGGTACATCTGGCAGAACCTGACAAAGCCGCAGCCGGATTATTCCCGCTTTACCCGTCTGGATGTGGTGCGGGCCAACAATGTGCCGGATGTGCTGAGCGAGCACCGGGAAATTTTGCGGGTGATCCGGGAAAAAGACCTGGATGCCATTGAACCGCTGATCCGGCGGCACCTGTACGGCGGCCTGCGCCGCATGGGCACCCAGCTGTACGCAGAAAAGTACAGACCTTATTTTACCGGCATCTGAACCAATGAAAAACAGGCGCATCCGCCAGCCTTTCGGCCTTTGGATGCGCCTGTTTTGTTTTTTGTATAATTTACTGCTTGTGGTACTTGCGGTCCTCTTCCTCGTAAACAGGGTCACAGGTCAGGTACATTCCCAGCCGGTTCAGGGTGCTGGTATCCACACCCGAAAGCAGCACGGTGGAGTGCACATCGCAGCCCTTGAGGTTGGGCAGCTGATGCATGGCCGCTGCAGCCTGCTCGTTGGAAGCAGCCGAGCTGGAAAGCGCGATCAGGATCTCGTCGGTGTGCAGGCGGGGATTCTTGCCGCCCAGATAGTTGGTCTTGAGGGTCTGGATGGGCTCAATGGAAGCCGCACTCACAAGGTCGGTCTCCTGCGGGATACCGGCCAGCACCTTGAGAGCATTCATCAGAGCAGATGCTGCTGCACCCAGCAGCGGACCGGTCTTGCCGGTAACAACGGTGCCATCCGGCAGCTCAATGGCGGCAGCAGGGGCCCCGCCGGTGCTCTCGCTGCGGGCATGAGCCTGCTTTTCCACTTCGCGCTGGCCCACGGTCAGGTCGGCCTGATTCATCAGCAGTTCCAGCTTGTAGCGCTCGGTCTCCTTGACCGTGCCGGTGATCTTCTGCTCACACAGGCACTTGAAGTAGCGGCGCAGGATCTCCTTGCGGGAGGCTTCGCGGCAGACCGCATCGTCCACGATGCAGTTGCCTGCCATGTTCACGCCCATGTCCGTGGGGGACTTATACGGGCTTTTGCCGGCGATCAGCTCAAACATGGCGTTCACCACCGGGAAGATCTCAATATCGCGGTTGTAGTTGACGGTGGTCACGCCGTAGGCTTCCAGATGGAACGGGTCGATCATGTTCACATCGTTCAGGTCGGCTGTAGCGGCCTCGTAGGCCAGATTCACCGGGTGCTTGAGGGGAATGTTCCAGATGGGGAAGGTCTCGAACTTGGCGTAACCGGCCTTCACGCCGCGCTTGTACTCATGGTACAGCTGGGAAAGGCAGGTGGCCATTTTGCCGCTTCCGGGGCCGGGGGCCGTGATGACCACCAGCGGGCGCTGGGTCTCAATGTAATCGTTCTTGCCGTAGCCCTCGTCGCTGACGATGCGGGCCACATCGTTGGGGTAGCCGGGAATTTTGTAGTGGCGGAAGGTGCGGATGCCCAGACCGTTCAGCCGCTTTTCAAAGGCCTCCACCTCCGGTGCAGCGGCGTACTTGGTCACGCACACGCTGCCCACATACAAGCCTACTTCCTGGAAGGCATCGATCAGGCGCAGCACATCCAGATCGTAGGTGATGCCGTAGTCGCCGCGGATCTTGTTGCTGATGATGTCCTCGGCGCTGATAACGATGACCACCTCGGCCTGATCCTTCAGCTGCAGCAACATCTGCAGCTTGGAATCGGGCTGGAAGCCCGGCAGTACGCGGGACGCGTGGTAATCATCGAACAGCTTGCCGCCGAATTCCAGATAGAGCTTGTTGTCAAATTTCTTGATGCGCTCGCGGATATGTTCTGACTGCATCGAGAGATATTTGTCGTTGTCAAATCCAATTTTCATCGTTCGTTTCCTTTTTCCTCTTTGCTGTGCCCGGCACACCGCACCGGAACTTTTCCATAACAGAAACAGTATACCACACTCAAAAACCGGGTGCAATCCAAAAGGGCGGCTGCAAAGCTTTTTCCAGCAAATGCGGTGTTTCGCGCTGTTCTTTGCTGCATTTTTTGTGAAAATGGTTCTTGCCGCGTTTTTGACAGCGGGTGTATCATGTTATATCTGATGGCTCATGCTTGGCAAAGTACACACCAGCGTCTACAAGGAAGACAGGAAAAGGCACTGCCCGCAAACGGCAGACCTCTTACCGGCAATTAAATTTCAAAAGAAAAGTAACCGCTTGGATTGGAAGTCGTGGGCGGTTACTTTTTCTTTTTATCCTTCTGATCCTTCGCGCGATCCTGCGTAATACAGCAAGCCCCCGGGTCTCCCCGGGGGCTTGCTGCAGCTTTATGAAGTATCTCGAATATGGAAGGAATGGCGTTTATTCTGCGTCGGTACGGTTTTTCTTAAGCAGGCTCAGGATCACAGCACCCAGCACGCTGCCCACAGCCAGTGCCACACAGTACAGAGCGGTATGGTCCACGACTGGGAACACGAAGATGCCGCCGTGCGGTGCACGCAGAGCGCAGCCGAAGGTCATGGAGAGCGCACCGGCCACCGCTGCACCGGCCACGCAGCTGGGCAGGACGCGCAGCGGATCTGCTGCTGCATAAGGGATCGCGCCCTCGGTGACGAAGCACAGGCCCATGACGTAGTTCACGATGCCGTTGCGGCGCTCGTCGGCAGTCCACTTCTTGGGGCAGAAGGTGGTGGACAGGGCGATGGCGATGGGAGGGACCATGCCACCCACCATGACAGCGGCCATCACCTCATAGTTGCCGGAGGCAAGGGCTGCCGTGCCAAAGACGTAAGCTGCTTTGTTGAAGGGGCCGCCCATATCAATGCTCATCATACCGGCCACGATGGCACCCAGCAGCACCTTGGAGGTGCCGCCCATGGCGTTCAGGCAATCGGTCATGGCAGTGTTGATCATACCCATGACCGGGTTGATGCCGCACATCACCGCGCCGAGGATGAGCATACCGCCCAGCGGGTAGATGAGCATGGGACGGATGCCATTCAGGCTGGCAGGCAGCTTTTCGGTGATCTTTTTCAGCAGCTCGACGATGTAGCCTGCAGCAAAACCGGCCAGCAGTGCAGCAAGGAAGCCGCCGGAAACACCGGTGGTCTCACCCGCTGCAATGCCTGCAAAGTTGGTGCCGTTCATGGCCAGCACACCGCCCACAAAACCGACCGCCAGACCCGGACGGTCCGCGATGGACATGGCGATGAAGGCAGACAGGATGGGCAGCATGTAACCGAAGGCTGCGCTGCCCACCGTCTTAAAGAAGGCAGCGACCGGGGTGTTCATGCCAAAGTTGGAGGGATCGATGGTGTAATCGTCCAGCAGGAACGCCAGTGCGATCATGATGCCGCCGCCCACCACGAAGGGCAGCATGTGGGAGACACCGTTCATCAGGTTCTTGTACAGAGCGCGGCCAAAGCTATCCTTGCCGGAAGCATCCTCGGCGGCCTGTGCGCCGCCCTCGGCGTGGTAAACAGGCACCTCGCCGTGCACGATCTTCTTGATGAGCTCCTCCGGCTTGTGGATGCCATCGTCCACCCGGGTGAACAGCACCGGCTTGCCGTCGAAGCGGGCGGTCTCCACCTTCTTTTCTGCTGCCACGATGATGCCGTCGCAGTTTGCGATCTCTTCTCTGGTGAGGATGTTCTTTGCTCCATCCGAGCCATTGGTCTCCACCTTGGTGGGCAGACCCAGCTTGTCACCGGCCTTGGTCAGGGCTTCCGCTGCCATATAGGTGTGGGCGATGCCGTTGACGCAGGCGGTCACGGCCAGAATGCGGTAGCCGCTCTGGGGGATCTCCTGCTGGGTGAAGCTCTCCGCGCCGAACTGAGCCTCCTCCTGTGCATCGATGCAGTCAAGGAACTCTGCAGGGGTCTTTGCGGCCTTCAGCTTCTCTACAAAGTCCTCGTTCATCAGCATCTGCATCATACGGGCCAGCATGTCCACATGCAGGCTGCCGTTTTCCGGAGCCGCAATGGCAAACAGCAGGTCGGTGGTACCGTCGTCCTCGGCATTGTACTGCACAGGGCTGCTCAGCCGCAGCGCCGCCAGACTGGGCCGGGTGACTACATTGGTCTTGGCGTGGGGCACTGTGATGCCGTTGTCCACATAGGTGGAGCCCTCCGCCTCACGGGCATAAAGGGCCTTTTTGTAGGCATCCTTGTCCGTGATGTTGCCATGGGTGGCCTGCAGCTCCACCAGACGGCTGATGATCTGCTCCTGATCGGTCAGAGCCTCATCCAGTGCGATGGACTGCGCGGTGAATAATTCCGTAATACGCATGATTTTTCTCCCTTCGTTCTTATCTCTTAGCGTCCTCGCCCTCTCAGGCCGCTTCGCGTCCAGCTCTCCCAAAGGGAGAGCCTCTGGCGAAACCGGAAACTTTGCATGGACTGCCAAAGCCTCTCCCTTTGGGAGAGGTGGCATTGCGCCAGCAATGACGGAGAGGGCGAGCCATCTATCCTTTTCAAATTTCCTTCATCAGTTCGTCGATTTTTTCTTTGGTGGCAAGGCCAAGGCTGAACGCGGTGGCGCTGCCGCAGGCTGTGCCCAGACGCAGTGCAAAGGAATAGCTCCGGGTCTGCATCCAGCCAGCCACAAAGCCGGCCACCATGCTGTCGCCTGCGCCCACGCTGTTTACGACCTTGCCCTTGGGGCAGCCGATGCGGTGCACCTCGCCATTTTCGTCCACCAGCAGGGCACCGTCGCCCGCCATGCTTACCAGCACGTTGCGAGCGCCCTTTTGCTGTAGGGTGCGGGCCGCAGCAATGATTTCTTCGTCCGTAGTCAGCATCCTGCCCACGATCTCGCCCAGCTCGTGGTTATTGGGCTTGATGAGGAAGGGATGGTACTGCAGCACGTTCACCAGCAGGTCGCGGGTGGCATCCACCACAGCACGCACGCCCCTGCCCTGCAGCCGGGCCAGCAGCCGCTCGTAGGTATCCTGCGAAAGGCTTGCCGGGATGCTGCCCGCCAGAATGAGGATATCATCCTCGTTCAGTCTGTCCAGCTTCTTTTCCAGCTCCTGCATGGCGCTCTCCGGGATGTCGGGGCCCGCGCCGTTCAGCTCGGTCTCCTGCCCTGCCTTGATCTTGACATTGATGCGGGTCATGCCCTGTTCCAGATGCACAAAATCGGTCTTTAAACCTTGTGCAGCAAGGCCGCGTTCCAGCCATGCGCCGGTCTCACCGGCCACAAAGCCCAGCGCCACGCTCTCGCAGCCCAGCTGTGCCAGCACACCGGACACATTGATGCCCTTGCCGCCCAGCACGCAGTCCTCGCCTTTGGCGCGGTTCACCTCGCCTACTTCCAGCGGTGCATCCAAACGCACCACATAGTCAATGGCCGGGTTGAATGTTACGGTATAAATCATACTTCCGTCTCCTTTACCAGCGTGAATTGTTTGTATTTGGGGTTAGGGCAGCGGTTGGTGAGAATGGCACCGCCCTGCAGGTCGGCAATGACTGCCGGGTAGATGCGGGAAAACTTGGCATCATCCACAAGGAACCAGGCTTCCCGTGCACGGTGCACTGCCGCTGCTTTCACGGCAGCTTCCTCGGGGTCCGGCGTGGTAAAACCGGCATCCAGCGCCACACCGTTGGCACCCATGAACGCCTTGGTAAAATTGTAGCGCTGCAGGCTGGTGACTGTGGGTGCACCTACAATGGCCTCGGTCTGGGGCCGCAGCAGTCCTCCGGGCAGATACACCCGGCAGCCCTTTCGGGCCAGTGCCCGGGCATGGGCCACGCCGTTGGTCACATAGCTGGCTTTGAGGGCATCCCCCGCCAGTGCACGCACCAGCTCCAGCGTGGTGGAGCCTGCATCGATGAACACAAAATCATCGGCGTTGATGAGCTTTGCCGCCGCCTGCGCGATGCTGCGCTTCTGCTCCACAGCCTGCGACTCCTTGGCCTCCATGGTGGGTTCATCCGCCAGAAAACGGCTGTCCGGCAGGGTGGCACCGCCGTGCACCTTGTTCAGCTTGCCCAGCCGGTCCAGTTCGGTCAGGTCGCGCCGGATGGTGGATTCGCTGGTGTTCAGCGCCTCGCACAGTTCCTGCACCGTCACGGTGCGCTTGCGGTTCAGCTGTTCCATGATCAGGCTGAAGCGTTCTTCTGCCAGCATCGGCATCCTCTCCTTTGGTTTGATCTTATCTTTGACGGTTTATGACCGTTTGTGCGTTGTTTTGGTTGATTGCATCTTTATTATAGCAAATACAGCGTCAAAATCAATCGTTTTCAGTCAATTTCATTCATTTTCGTTCACAAAAAATTGTCTTTAAATTTGTGCAGGGAGCACAAAAGCTGGGATACAAGCATTTTGTGCAAACAAAAAAGCCGCCGTGCGTACCAATCGCACAGCGGCCGGAGAGATGGCTTATTGAGGAATCACTCGGCAGTCCAGTAGAAATCGTCGCCGGGCATTGCGCCGCCCACTGCCTTGGGGTCGGCATCAAACAGCACCTGCAGATAAGCGGATGCGTTGGTCTTGAGCTCGTCGCCGGTCAGGCAGACGATGTTGCAGTTGGGCAGGGCCTTCTTGGCAATGGCCGCCTTGGCCACAACACCCTGCTCCTCGCACAGAGCGGCAGTGCCGTCCAGATCGGTGTTGGCAGCTTCCACGCTCTTGGCGTAGTCGGTAAGGAATGCGGCCACAACATCCGGGTGTTCCTCGGCATACTCCTTGCGCACCACGGTCACGCCGGTGATGAGCTGGGTATCCGCGACCTTGTTCCATTCCTCGGTCAGGTCGAGGGCCACACGCAGGGTGTCGTCCTGCAGGCCGGCTGCAGTCACATAGGGCTGGGGCAGAACTGCAATGGCATCCTCGGTATTGGCCATCTGGGCCGTGACCTCGGTGGCCTCGCTGTAGTATTCAATGGTCACGTCCTTGTCCGGGTCGATGCCGTTGGCGTTCAGAAGATAGCGCAGCACGTACTCCGGCGTGGTGCCCTTGCCGGTGGACAGGATGGTACGGCCTGCAAGGTCTGCCATGGACTGGATCGTGTCGCCGCCTTTTTCCACTACGTACAGCACGCCCAACGTGTTGACGGCCACAGCCTGAATGCCGCCCTCCGTCTTCTGATACAGGGTGGCGGCCAGATTTGCCGGGATGGCAGCCATGTCCAGCTCGCCCTTCATCAGCAGCGGCACGATCTCATCGGCAGCGCCGTAAAGCTGCAGGTCGTAATCCATGGAAGCGGTGCCATCCTCTTCCATGCTCAGCAGGTTGACAAGGCCCATGGTGGTGGGGCCTTTCAGGCCGGCAATGCGCAGAGCATCGGTGGTGGACAGTTCCTTTGCTTCCTCACTGGAAGCGGCTTCCGAAGCAGCCTCTGGGACAGCTTCGCTGGAAGCTGCACTGGATGCAACAGAGCTGGATGCCGCGCCGCCGCAGGCGGCAAGGCTCAGCACAAGGGCCAGAGCCAGCAGCATGGATGTCAGTTTTTTCATGCGGGGTTCCCTCTTTCCTCACAAGACCGCGCCATTTTGTGCCTGAAAATTTTGCACAGAACCATGGGTCGGTCTTTTCATATTTTTTACAAGGCAAATTTGCAAAATCATTTGCTTTGCGGGTCTAAGTTTACTATAATAGAGTCAAAAATACCGTTGCGTGTGCAACGGAATTGCAGGAGGGCTGTGGGAAGCCGGATCTTTCCCACGGAATTGTGATGAAAAACTTTCTTCCGCTGTTATGCTCCACCTCTTTATTCAATGGTCTGACCCCTGAAGAGCTGCAGACCCTGCTGGCTCAGCTGGGTGCCGTTATGCGCAGCTATGGCAAAGGCGAAGCGCTTGTTCTGGCGGGCGAACCCAACCGCAGGGTGGGCATCGTACTGTCCGGTGAGCTGGAAGCCTACCGTCCCGGGCCGCAGGGTGCGCGCATTCCCATCACCCACATGGAACCGGGCGGCGTGTTCGGCGATGTGCTGAGCGGTTCCAGTCTGGCAAGCCCGGTCACGGTGATGGCTTCGGTGCCCTGCGAGGTGCTGCTGATTCCCTACGAGCGGCTGCTGCTTTCGGATGGCAGTCCGGCGCACCAGCAGACATTGCGCAATCTGGTGCGCACCATCAGCGATAAATATTTTTCCCTCTCCCGCCGCATCGACCTGCTGGTGCTCAAAAGCCTGCGGGCCAAAGTGTGCGCCTATCTGCTCAGTGAAGCCGAGCGGGCTGGCAGCCTGACCTTCAGCATCCCGTTCTCCCGCATCCAGCTGGCAGATTACCTGAACTGCGACCGCAGCGCCCTCAGCCGCGAGCTGAGTCAGATGCAGCGGGACGGCCTGCTGGACACCTACAAGAGCAGCTTCAAGCTGCTGGAGCCTGAGGTTCTGAAGCAAATGGTGCAGTGACCATTTGAATAGCCGCCGCGTGCGCTTTGGCTGTATTCAGCTGAAATTTTATTTTTATATTTGAGTTTTAGAAAAATCTACAGATTTTTCTAAAACTCTTTTTCACTGGAAGGCCGTAACCGTCAGCGGCATCATCTTGTTATTTTTAATATAGGAGTATTTTTAAATATGTCAAAACCGATTTTATGGATCGTGATCCCCTGCTACAACGAGGAGCAGGTGCTGCCCATTACAGCTCCCATGTTTCTGGAAAAGATCAGCGGCCTTGCCGCACAGGGCCTTGTGAGCGAGAAGAGCCGGGTGCTGTTCGTGAACGACGGCTCCAAAGACAAGACATGGGAACTGATCCAGAGTTTTGCCGCACAGGACGAGCACTACATCGGCATTTCCCAGAGCCGCAACCGCGGCCACCAGAACGCCGTGCTGGCAGGCTTGATGGAGGCACTGCACAGCGGCACCTGCGATGTTACCATTTCCATCGACTGCGATGGTCAGGACGACATCAACGCCATGGACGAGATGGTTAAAAAGTATCTGGACGGTGCCGAGGTGGTCTACGGCGTGCGCAGCCGCCGCGATACAGACACCTTCTTCAAGCGCTTCACCGCCGAGGGCTTTTACCATGTGATGAACGCTCTGGGCGCAGACATCGTGTTCAACCACGCAGACTACCGCCTCATCAGCACCCGTGTGCTGGAAAGCTTTGCCGACTACAGGGAAGTGAACATTTTCCTGCGCGGCATGGTGCCGCTGGTTGGCTTCAAAAGCGAGGTAGTCACCTACGAGCGCCACGAACGCCTTGCCGGTGAGAGCCACTATCCGCTGAGCAAGATGCTGGCCCTTGCCTTTGACGGCATCACCAGTCTTTCCAACAAGCCCATCCGCCTTATTACTGGATCTGGCATCTTTGTGAGCCTGATCAGCTTTATCGGAGTCATCTGGGCCATCGTGTGCGCCGCCATGGGCAGCAGCGTGGCCGGCTGGGCCTCCATCGTGTGCATCGTCTGCTTCATGAGCGGCGTGCAGCTGGTGTGCTTAGGCGTGATCGGCGAGTATATCGGCAAAATTTATATGGAGACGAAAGCCCGCCCGCGCTACATCATCAGCGAGCGCACCTGGGCCCCTTACGAAAGGAAGTATCACGGATGAGCAAACAGAGCTGGCGGGGCAGCACCCTGCTGAACCCGGAACCGCCGGTATTGGTGTCCTGCGGCGGGCTGGAAAAGCCCAATCTCATCACCATCGGCTGGACGGGCACCATCTGCACCCAGCCCAGCATGGTGTCCATCAGCGTTCGGCCGGAGCGCTACAGCCACCACCTCATTCAGGAAAGCGGACAGTTTGCCATCAATCTGCCCACCGAAGCGCTGGTGCGTTCGGTGGACTGGTGCGGCGTGAAAAGCGGCCGTGATGTGGATAAATTTGCCGCCTGCGGCCTGCATTCTGCCCCCGGCAGCGTGCTGACCGACTGCCCCATTCTGGAAGAAAGCCCGGTCAATCTGGAATGCAAGGTAACTCAGGTGATCCCGCTGGGCAGCCACGACCTGTTCCTTGCCGAAGTGGTGGCCTGTGATGTGGACGAAAGCCTGCTGGACGAAAGCGGCAAGCTGTGTCTCGAAAAGGCAAAGCTCATCGTCTACAGTCACGGTGACTATCTGGCTCTGGGCAAAAAGCTGGGCACCTTTGGCTACAGCGTGCGCAAGAAAAAGCCGGTAAGGCGTAAAAAATAATTTGCATTTCATCGCTTGACTTTTGCCCAAAACTGCATATACTAAAGATAGGCAATGTAGAGAGATTGAATCCATCGGGTTCATGCCGAAACACGAAGCCCCCGGTAGTGTCAGTACCGGGGGCTTCTTTTAGTGTTTGCTGCCCTTGCCGATCTTACCGTCGATCCATGTGCACAGATAGTAGGCAACTACCTGCGCGGCAACGGTTTGAATAAATGTAGAGAGAGTTTCCAAGGGGTTCACCTCCTTTCCGCGGTTAGGGGAATGGAGAAGGGCCGCAGGAACAGTATAGCACAAAAACCGGTATCGCGCAATTTTGACGCAATACCGGTTTTTGTGCATTTATTCGTGCTTTACGCGCTGGATCTCGCCCAGATCGTAGGGGGTGTTCTGGTAGACGTAGTAGTTCAGCCAGTTTTCATACAGCAGGTGGGCGTGGGCACGCCAGCGGAACAGCGGCGGCTTTGTGGGATCATCGTCCGGGTAGTAATTCACCGGCACATGGATGGGCAGGCCCTTATCCACATCGCGGCGGTACTCTGAATCCAGCGTGTATTTGTCATATTCCGGGTGGCCGGTGACAAAGATCTGCCGTCCGTTCTCGGTGCTCATAAGGAAGGGCCCGGCCGCATCGCTCTCGGCAAGGATGCGCAGAGCCTTACAGTTGTCCACATCCTCGCGGCTGATGCCGGTGTGGCGGCTGTGGGGCGCATAGAACACCTCGTCAAAGCCGCGCACCAAAGGGTTCGACGGGCGGGTGACCCGGTGCTCGAACACGCCGAACATCTTTTCCGGCAGCAGCTGCTTGTGCACGCCGTAGTGGTAGTACAGGCCAGCCTGTGCACCCCAGCACACATGCAGGGTGGAGTAGACATTCGTCTCGCTGAAGTCCATGATCTCGCACAGCTCCGGCCAGTAATCCACCTGCTCAAAGTCCATGGTCTCCACCGGTGCGCCGGTGATGATCATGCCGTCGTAGCGGTTGTTCTTCACCTCGTTGAAGTTCTTATAGAACGATTCGAGGTGTGCTGCCGAAACGTGGGTCGCCGCATGGCTGGCCGTCTGCAGCAGGGTCATGTGCACCTGCAGCGGGGTATTTGCCAACAGACGGGCGATCTGGGTCTCAGTGGTGATCTTGGTGGGCATCAGGTTCAGGATCAGGATCTCCAGCGGGCGGATGTGCTGGGCAAGGGCGCGCTCACGATGCATGACGAAGATATTTTCGTTGTAGAGGGCATCGTAAGCAGGCAGGGTCTTTGGGATGATCAGCGGCATAGTTCGTACTCCTAACGATTTAGAATAGCCTCCGCTGACGCTCTGGCTATCTTCAGCGGAATTTATTTTTATATTTTGCGTTTGTCGCGCCCTGCGGGGCGCTCCAAACGCGTTTTTACGAGAAGGGCCGGAACCGATAGATGCTGCTGAACTCACCTTTTAGATCTTATCCAGCGCCTGTGCAATATCTGCGATGAGGTCTTCGCTGCTTTCCAGACCGCAGCTCATGCGCACCAGCTCTGCGGGCACACCGGCGGCTTTCAGCTGCTCATCGTTCATCTGGCGGTGTGTGCTGGATGCAGGGTTCAGGCAGCAGGTGCGGGCATCGGCCACATGGGTCTCGATGGCTGCCAGCTTCAGATTCTTCATAAAGATGCTTGCAGCCTCACGGCCGCCGGCCAGACCAAAGCTGACCACGCCGCAGCTGCCATTCGGCAGATACTTCTCCGCCAGTGCATGGTACGGGCTGGACTCCAGGCCGCAGTAGTTCACGTAGGCCACCTTGGGATGGCTTTCAAGGAACTCTGCCACGGCCATGCCGTTGGCGCAGTGGCGCTGCATCCGCACATGCAGGCTTTCCAGACCGAGGTTCAGCATGTAGGCGTTCATGGGCGACTGCATGGAGCCAAAGTCACGCATCAGCTGCGCGGTAGCCTTGGTGATAAAGGCACCCTCTTTGCCGAAACGCTCGGCGTAGGTGATGCCGTGGTAGCTGTCGTCCGGGGTGCACAGGCCGGGGAACTTCTCGGCATGGGCCATCCAGTCGAACTTACCGCCGTCCACGATGGCACCGCCCAGCACTGCGCCGTGGCCGTCCATATACTTGGTGGTGGAGTGGGTCACGATATCCGCGCCCCACTCAAAGGGGCGGCAGTTGACCGGCGTGGGGAAGGTGTTGTCCACGATCAGCGGCACACCGTGGGCGTGAGCAGCCTTGGCAAACTTCTCAATGTCCAACACGGTCAGGGCCGGGTTTGCGATGGTCTCGCCGAACACCACCTTGGTGTTGGGCCGGAATGCGGCGTTCAATTCTTCCTCGGTGCACAGCGGATCAACGAAGGTGGCTTCAATGCCCATTTTCTTCATGGTGACGGAGATCAGGTTGAAGGTGCCGCCGTAGATGGTACTGGATGCCACGATGTGGTCGCCTGCTTCGCAGAGGTTGAACAGGGCAAAGAAGTTTGCAGCCTGACCGCTGCTGGTCAGCATTGCGGCCGTGCCGCCTTCCAGCTCGCAGATCTTCTTAGCCACAAGGTCGCAGGTGGGGTTCTGCAGACGGGAATAGAAGTAGCCGTCAGCTTCCAGATCGAACAGCTTGCCCATATCCTCGCTGGTGGCATACTTAAAGGTGGTGGACTGGATAATGGGGATCTGGCGGGGTTCGCCGTTGCCGGGGGTGTAACCGCCCTGCACGCAGATAGTATCACGATTCATACTACATACTCCTTTACTGGGTTTGTCCATATAGCACAATTCCCCGCAGGAGTGCTGCAGCCTCCGGCGGGGAATTGAAACGTTAAATTTTAGTTCCCGTTCGGGGGCAAAATGAGGAGAGGACTCCTTCCGTCAAAGCCTTTCGGCTTTGGCAATACCGGAAAGTTTTCCTCTTCGCCAGAGACTCCCTCTCCGAGGGAGCTGGCGCACGAAGTGCGACTGAAGGAGTTACTTCCGCAGCCGCTTATCGCTTCTGGTGGCCCAAGCAGTGCCCAAAGTCTGGAACACCTGAACCATCAGCACCAGCAAAATGACACACACGATCATGATATCGGTCTGGTAGCGGTAATAGCCGTAGGACAAAGCGATCTTGCCCAGACCGCCGCCGCCAATGACACCGGACATGGCCGAGTAGCCCAGAATGGTGGTCAGTGCGGTGGTCATGCTGGAGATCAGGCCGGGCAGGCATTCCGGGATCATCACCTTGGTAATGATCTGGAACGGCGTTGCGCCCATGCTCTGGGCCGCTTCCACCACGCCCTCGTCCAGCTCGCGCAGGCTGGTCTCCACCAGACGTGCCACGAACGGGAAGGCTGCCACCACCAGCGGAACGATGGTGGCTTTGGTACCCACCGTGGTACCCACGATGGCACGGGTAAGCGGGAATACACAGATCATCAGGATCAGGAACGGAACACTGCGCAGGATGTTGATAACGATGTTGAGAATGTGCATCAGCCAACCGGGCAGCGGCAGAATGCCGTCCTTATCACCGGCCACCAGCAGCACACCCAGCGGCAGGCCCAGCACCAGCGCAAACGCGGTGGAAAGGACCGTCACGTAAAAGGTCTCCCAGATGGCAAAACCGTAATCTGCAATACTCATTCGCCGGTCACCTCCTCTACCGTAATGCCGGGCTGGGCGCGCATATAGGCCGCAGCCTGCTTTGCCTGCTCCACATCAGTGGGCAGCTTGAGCAGCATGGAGCCGTAGCACTGGCCGCTCAGATCGCGGGTGTCGGCGCTGAGCACCGACACCAGAATGCCTTTTTCTGCAGCAAGGCTTGCCACCAGCGGCTTTGCCGTGGACGAACCGTTGAAGGTGACGCGCACCACATGGTCGTCCGGTGCAAAGCTGGACAGATCCCGTGCGGCGCTGCCGCCGTTGGGTGCCACCAGACGCTTTGCTGCGGGCGTTTTGGGGTTCGAGAAGATCTCCTGCACGGAGCCTTCCTCCACCACAACGCCGCCGTCCAGAATGGCAACGTGATCGCAGATCTCTTCCACAACGCTCATCTGATGGGTGATGACCACAACCGTGATGCCCAGCTTCTTGTTGATGTCCTTGATCAGGGTCAGGATAGCATGGGTGGTGTTGGGGTCCAGTGCGCTGGTGGCTTCATCGCAGAGCAGAACTTTGGGGTCCGTTGCCAGTGCGCGGGCAATGGCAATGCGCTGCTTCTGGCCGCCGGACAGCTGTGCCGGGTAGGCGTTGGCCTTATCGGGCAGGCCCACCACTTCCAGCAGCTCTCTGGCACGCTTTTCGGCATCCGCCTTTTTCACACCGGCCAGCTCCATGGGGAAGCAGATGTTCTTCAGGCAGCTGCGCTGCATCAGCAGATTGAACTGCTGGAAGATCATGGTGATGTCGCGGCGGCGCTCACGCAGGGCTGCGGGGGACAGGGTCTCCATCGCGGTGCCGTCGATGACGACACTGCCCTCGGTGGGGCGCTCCAGCAGATTGATGCAGCGCACCAGCGTGGATTTGCCCGCGCCCGACATGCCAATGATGCCGTAAATCGAACCATCCGGGATGGTCAGGCTGATGTCCTTCAGCGCATTCACCGCGCCGTCCTTCATCTGGAAGGTCTTGGAAAGGTGTTTGATCTCGATCACAGAAATTACTCCTTGCTGTTGAATAAACTCCTTCAGTCAAACCCTTGCGGGTTTGCCAGCTCCCTCATGGAGGGAGCCTGAAACAGAACGGTCAGGCAAAGGCCCCCTCCCCGAGGGGGCTGTCACCGCAAGGTGACTGGGGGAGTTTGCTTAACCCTCGATCGGTGCCAGACTGTCCTGCTTGCCGCCGTAGATGCCCATAGGCTCCACGTGGATGCCGGCAACCGTCACCAGATGGGTGCCGTGCTCTGCATTGAAGTCGTCCAGATACGGCTGATGCTGGAAATAGTTGGTATCGCACTGGCCGTCCTCAACGATGTTGTTGGGAATGATGTAGTCGTCGTACTCCTGAATATCCAGCGTGATGCCCTTTTCGGCCAGAATGTCCTTGCAGATCTCCAGAACCTCGCAGTGAGGAGCCGGAGTAGCAGCGCAGCTGACGGTCTCGCCGTTCAGTGCATCGTAGTCGATGGAGGAGTCATAGCCGTCGGTGGGGTTCTCCACAACGGACACCACAGCGCCCTTGTAGTTTTCATCCATGAAGTCCTTCACCTTCTGGCTCTGCAGAGCAGCGGCCAGAGCCTTGATCTTCGGCTCTTCCTGATTGCCGTCCTTGCAGACCAGAATGTTGACGTAAGCAGAGGTGCCGTCCTCCATTGCCAGAGCATCGGTCATGGGGTCCAGACCAGCGGAGATGGCGTAGTTGGAGTTGATGACGGCGTAGTCCTCGTCCTGCAGGACGTTGGGCACCTGAGCAGCCTCGACCTCATCGACGGAAACATTCAGAGGGTTTTCCTCGATGTCCTTTGCGGTTGCGGTCAGGCCTGCATCAGCTTTCAGCTTAAAGAAGCCGTTCTTCTCCAGCAGGGTCAGGGCGCGTGCCTCGTTGGTGGTGTCGTTGGGCACAGCCACCTTCACCTTGTCCAGCTTAGCCACAGCAGAAGAAGCTGCGGAAGAAGCAGTGCCGGAAGCAGCAGAAGATGCGGTGGAAGAAGAACCGCCGCATGCGGTCAGGGCAGCTGCAGCAGCTGCAGCTCCGGTAACTTTCAGAAAATCACGACGAGTAATCATAGTTTTGTTCCCTCTCTATTTGCTTATTATAATGTACAGCGGCCCGCACGGCACAGTTCCGTGCTAAGGGCCTTTGACGGATGCATGAAAAAAGCTCCCGTCCTTGACCTTGAGCCAACGCTCAGACAAGGACGGGAGCATAACATACTTCCGTGGTACCACCTTGGTTTACCGCACCCTTGCGGGCACAGCCTCAATGCTGCGGCAGCTTTGCTGCTTACAGCCGGACGCTGTAACGGGCGCATCCCGTTGCGAACTTAGCACTCATGCGCCTCGCCCACACGGCTCCGAGACCATTTTCAGCTTCCTGTTTCCTGCCCTTTTCCATCGCCCGGGCTTTCTGGTAAGGATCAATGCGAAGGCCTACTCTTCTCTTCACAGCCATTTTTGTGATATTGCATTTATAATAATCCAATCGACCGGATTTGTCAACACCTACAACGAAGTTTTTTAGTAGGAAATTGCGTTTTTTTATCTTGTGCGCCAGCCGCGGACATGGTAGAATAAGACAGCATTATTTATAAAGGAGGTGCGGCAATGAACAGCCGCGAGGTTTTCCCGGATGAAGAACTGCGCCGCCGCATCATGGATTTTATCATGGCGGCGGGCCAGACATTGCTGGAAAACGGTGCCGAGGTGTTCCGGGTGGAGCAGACCATGGAGATCATGGCCCGGTCATTCCACCTGCGGGAGTTCCATGTTTACGTGCTGACCAACGGCATCTTTGCCAGTGCGGGCACCGCCGAGATCAGCGAGGTGCGCAATGTGCCTACCCGCACCACTCATCTGGGCCGAGTGGCGGCAGTGAACGCCCTCTCCCGCGAGATCGCAGAGGGCAGCATGTCGCTGGACGAAGCCGAGAGCCGTCTGGTGCTGGCGCGGCGCATCCCTTTTCCCAAGGACTGGGTGCAGCTGGTCAGCGGCATGTGCGGTGCATTTTGCTTTGCGCTGATCTTCGGCGGCACACTGCGCAGTGCACTGGCGGCGGCACTGGCAGGCTTTCTTGCCAGCGGCTATTTGCTGCTGTGTGAGCAGCACGAGCTGCCCGGCGGCTTTTGCAAGATCAGCTGTGCTGCACTTATCACGCTGGTGTGCATTCTGGCCTGCCGAGTGCTGGGCACACCGGCCAGTCACTCTATTATCGGCTCGCTGATGATTCTGACCCCCGGCATCGCCTTTACCATGGGCATCCGCGACTTTGTGCACGGAGATTACCTCTCCGGCACCATCCGCATGATCGATGCGCTGCTCATTGCAGCCAGCATTGCCATTGGCACCGGCCTTGTGCTGAGCCTTTATACATTCTTTACGGGGGTGGTCGTGGCATGATGTTGACCAGTACACAAATTGGGGAGCTGGCCGCGCAGTTCTTTATTGCCGGCGCAGGCACCCTGAGTTTTGCCGTTCTGTTCGGCTGTCCGCGCAAAAGCCTGCCCTTCTGCGGGCTGGTGGGTGCCGTGGGCTGGTTTGTCTACGAGCTGGCCGTAATGCTGGGGGCAGACAGTGCCGCAGCCTCCCTGCTGGCGGTGATCCCCCTCACCCTGCTCACCCGGGTGTTTGCCATTGTGATTAAAATGCCGGTAACGGTGTTCCTGCTGTCCGGCATCTTCCCGCTGGTGCCCGGTGCGGGCATCTACTACACCGCCTACTATTTCATTCAGAGCAACAATGCGCTGGCCCTTTCCAACGGCATCAGCACCTTTAAAGTAGCCGTTGCGCTGGCCATCGGCATCACGCTGGTGCTGTGTGTGCCGCTGCCGAAGCGGAAGTAAGACCCTCTCCGTCATCTCGCTTTGCTCGATGCCAGCTCCCCCGAAAGGGGGGGGAGCTTTTTTGCTCCTAACCGGCAGATGCTTAAAGTTCCCCCTTCGGGGGAGCTGGCGAACGCAGTGAGCCTGAGAGGGTTCATCCGTTCCCTTGGGGAAGCTGGCAAAGCCGCAGGCTTTGACGGAAGGGGTTGCCCGCTGCCGAAAAAACGGTGGAACTGACTATAAACGTAAAAGAGCGGCAGTCGCACGACTGTCGCTCTTTTTGTACTTAAAAACAGGACGGTAGCCGTGTTGACTACCGCCCTGTTGGTGCTATTTGAGTTTTTTCAAAAAACTTCTGTGCCAGGAAATCAGAGCTTGGTCACAATGAAGACAGTCCCGAAGGGACGAACCTTCAACAGCTCTTCCTCCGTGCCGTAGTCGGTGCTCAGCTTGTAGCCGTCCGGCAGCTGAATATCAGCAGCGCTGACGCCAGTTGCATCGACTGCAACCTCAGCCTTAGCCTCAATGAAGTTGTTCGGCAGCTCCAGCAGTTTGACATCGATGGTCTTCTTGGTCGGAGTCACAGTCACATCAGTCACGAAGACGATGATGTACTCACCCTTGCTGTCGTCCTTGCGGATTTCAACAACAGCGTTCTCGTTCTCCAGATGGTAATCTTCGGGAAGCAGCTTCTTATCGATGTCAGCAACCTTCACAGAGTTCTCGGTCTTCAGAACATCAATCTTGGCAGTCTCACCCACAACGTTGGTCACACCATTGCCTTCGTCCTTCATGAAGATAACCGTAACAGGACGAGTGGTCACACCGGGGACATCGGGGACATCGTTGCCAGAGCAGCCAGCCAGAACACCGGCAGCAGCAACAGCCAGAGTAGCGACACCTGCGCCCTTCAGGAACTGACGACGAGAGATATTAGACATAATAATCAACCTCACAATCTTTTTGCATGCCCCGATCACTTTTTTGTGGAGCCTGCTTTTCCTATATAATACCCTCCCCGGTAACTGTTTGTCAAGTGAAATTTTAACAAAAAACAACACCAATAGGGCGGAGGCCTTGTTGGCCGCCACCCTGTTGGTGTTGTCTTCTTAAATTTTTAATTTAAAAATTCAAATAATTTTGAAAAATCCGGTCCAGCTTACATCGTAACATAAACGGTTGCAACGTTGTGCTCATCGATTTTACCGTTGACCACATCTCTAACATCAGCAATCTTGTAGCCGCCGTCGAGCTTCACGTCATCGAGGTCGATCACATCGCCGCCGCCATACACTTTAACCGTCTTGGTCCAATTCCAAGAAGTGGTAGCTGCAACCTCCTCGGGACCAGTGGAGCCCAGAATCGCCATATACTTGATCGTGATAATCTGAGGCTTTGCAGTTTCGTTCATATTCATGTTGATCCAGACCGTACCGTCTGCAGGAATCTTGTAGTCAGTCGTGTCTACAATGTAGAAGTCCTTAGTATCAGCCGGTTTCTTTTCCTGAATGGTAGTATAGCTGATGCTGTCCACCAGAACTCCAACCTCGATATCAACCGAACCAAAAACCTTGCCTTCAGAGCGGCTATAATACTTCAGCGTTACCTCTTCTTCTTCTCGGAAATGTCCGGCGTGCTCTGATCAGAGCAGCCAGCCAGAACACCGGCAGCAGCAACAGCCAGAGCAGCAACACCTGCGCCCTTGAGGAACTTACGACGAGAAATGTTAGACATAAGAATCAACCTCACAATCTTTTCTGCATGCCCCCATCACTTTTTTGTGGAGCCTGCTTTTCCTATATAATACCCCCCCCCGTAACAGTTTGTCAAGTGGTTTTTGGCATCTTTTTCCGCCGGATGCAGAAAAACAGGAGCGACCAAGAGAAAATCGTAAGTTCCGTCAAGCCCGGCAAAAAGGGCCGCTGCACAGCATCCCGTACAGCGGCCCTTTTTGTTCTCCGTTATTTTCATTCATTCTCAACATGTCTTGTTTTCATCTTCTGTCTGCTCATGTTCCCCTCTTGCCGCCCGCATCAGCCCGGCAAACAAAAAACCCAAATTGACCCCCAGAATAAAACCCACGATGCCTGCCGCCAATACCATTGCGCCACCTCCTTTCTTCTACCATATTTTACCATGTATCATTTGTCGGATGCAATCGCAGCCTGTCGCAAAAGGCAAGATCACTGCCCAACGTGCAAGCTTTTTTTGCGCCGGAGCGTTGCAAGACTCTGCCGCATCTGCTATACTTTTGACAACACTTATATAAAGGAGGTGCTCTTTATGTCTGTTATGGATACTCTTGTCAGCCGCCGCACCTACCGCCGCTTTGCACAGAAAGCTGTTCCGCAGGATGTGGTGGATGATATCGTCGAGGCCGTCCGCCTGTCCTCCTGCGGAGCCAACCGTCAGGCTGTGCGTCTGGTGGTGGTGAACAAGCCCGAGGCGGTGGCAAAGGTGCAGCCGCTGGTCAAGTGGGCTGCCTATCTGCCGCCGGAGCAGGGCACGCCCAAAGCCGACGAGCTGCCCACCCTGTATGTGGCCGTGGTGCAGGACACTTCCATCCCCGGCGACCTTGCCACCGATACCGGCATCGCCCTTGCCAACATGACCCTTGCCGCATGGGACAAAGGCGTGGGCAGCTGCATCATGGGCGCGATCAACAAGCCTGCCCTCACCGAACTGCTGGGCATTGAAGAACCGCAGAAGCTGGCATTCATGGTGGCGTTCGGCTACCCGGCCCACAAGGCTCACATTGTGCCGCTGACGGCTGAGACCGGCGTAAAATATTATCTGGACGAGAACCGGGATTACTGCGTGCCAAAGCGAAGCAAAGAAGAGATTGCAAAATATCTATAATTTGTATATATACATTTCTTCAGCGCATTTTTTGTATAATTGTTTTCAATTCGGTTTCAATTGATGAGATTTTTTGCACAAGTATTGACTTTTCAATTTGTACAATCTATACTAAATTCGTTCGCCAGATGTTCGATGAATCGCATCGTTCTGGCGTACCGCAAAAACATACAGTACATTTGAGGAGTGTTTGAATATGAAAAAGATCTCTCGTCGCAGCTTTCTGGCAGCTGCCGGTCTGTCCGTTGCCGCTCTGGCTCTGACCGCCTGCGGTGGTTCCTCTTCCAGCGTGGCTTCCTCTGTGGCAAGCTCTGCTGCCGCTTCTTCTGAGGCTGCTTCCACCAGCGCCGCCGCTGGCGAGCTGGCCACCGTTGAGGCCGGCAAGCTGACCATGGCCACCAACGCCACCTTCCCTCCGTATGAGATGACCACCGACAGCGGCGACATCGAGGGCATCGACGTTGACACCGCCAAGGCCATTGCCGAGAAGCTGGGTCTGGAGCTGCAGATCGATGATATGGACTTTGACGCCGCACTGCTGAGCGTGCAGCAGGGCAAGGCCGACATCGCCATGGCCGGCATCACCGTCACCGACGAGCGCAAGGCCGTGATGGCATTCTCCGACAGCTACGCCACCGGCATCCAGTCCATCATCGTGCCGGAAGGCTCCGACATCGCATCTCCCGATGATCTGGCAGGCAAGAAGATCGGTACCCAGCGCGGCACCACCGGCTACATCTACTGCACCGACGACTTCGGCGAGGACTCTGTGGTGGCTTACGACAACGGTCTGACCGCTGTGCAGGCCCTGAACAATGGTCAGGTGGACGCCGTGGTCATCGACAACGCTCCCGCCAAGGAGTATGTGGCTGCCAACCCCGGCCTGAAGGTGCTGGAGACCAGCTATGCCGAGGAGGATTACGCCATCGGCATGAATAAGGACAACACCGCTCTGGTGGAGGCCGTCAACGCTGCTCTGGAAGAGCTGAAGGCAGACGGCACCCTGCAGTCCATCGTGGACAAGTACATCACCGCAGACTGATCGGTCGGCGGACCCGGTACAAAACAGGGGGAGGCGGCCCCGGACAGGGACGTCTCCTCTTTTTTGGGAAAATAAGGTTACAAAATTCTAACAAAAAATGGAAAGCGAGGATGCGAATGGCTGCTCAATACGAACTGCTCAAAGAGCTGCTCAACAGCGGCACAAAGCTGAACTTCGGGCAGGAGTTTTTCTTCAAATTTTATCAGGCCTTTCTGCTGAAGGACCGCTGGCTCCAGTACGTCGGCGGCGTGGGCACCACCCTGCTGGTCACCGCCCTGGCACTGGCGCTGGGCATCGTGCTGGGCAGCGTGGTGGCGCTGGTGCGTGTGGCCCACGACCAGCAGCGCCCCGGGCACAAAAACCCGGTGCTGGGCTTCTTCAATGTGATCTGCGAGATCTACACCACTATCATCCGCGGCACCCCCATGATGGTGCAGCTGCTCATCATGAGCATGGTCATCTTTGCCAACAGCCGCAACTTTACCATGGTGGGTGCACTGACGCTGGGCATCAACTCCGGTGCCTATGTGTCCGAGATCATCCGCGGCGGCCTGATGGCCGTGGACCCCGGCCAGATGGAGGCCGGACGCAGCCTTGGCCTGAACTACATGACCACCATGGTGGTCATCATCATCCCGCAGGCTATCCGCGCGGTGCTGCCTGCTCTGGGCAACGAGTTCATCATGCTGCTGAAGGATACCTCCCTGATCACGGTTATTGGCGGCAAGGAGCTGCTGTACGCCGCGCAGGGCATCATGAACCGCACCTACGAACCCATGTTCCCGCTGCTGGGTGATGCACTGATCTACCTTGTGCTGGTCATGCTGTTCACCCGTCTGCTGGCAAAGTTTGAGAGGAGGCTTGCTCAAAGTGACCGATAAGATTCTGGAAGTCCGCGGCCTGACAAAGACCTACGGCGGCGAAAAGAAGCCGGGCGCAAAGCAGCCCACCCCCACTCTGGACGTGCTGAAGGGCATCGATATTGATATTTACCGCGGCGACGTGGTCTGCCTGATTGGCCCCTCCGGCTGCGGAAAATCCACCTTTCTGCGCTGCCTGAACCGCTTGGAGATTCCCACCTCCGGCTCCATCAAGTTTGAAGGGGTGGAGGTGGACGATGCCCACATCGACGCTGTGCGCCAGAAGATGGGCATGGTGTTCCAGCACTTCAACCTCTTCCCCCACCTGACCGTGAAGAAGAACCTGGAATTGGCCCCCAGCCTGCTCAAGCTGAAGGACAAGGAAGCCATTTCCCAGCGCGCCGACGAGCTGCTGGCCCGTGTGGGTCTGGCCGACAAGGCCAACGTCTACCCCAAGAGCCTGTCCGGCGGCCAGCAGCAGCGCATTGCCATTGCCCGTGCCCTTGCCATGGATCCGGACGTGATCCTGTTCGACGAGCCCACCAGCGCCCTCGACCCCGAAATGGTGGGCGAGGTTCTGGAACTGATGAAGGAGCTGGCCCACACCGGCATCACCATGTTGGTGGTCACCCACGAAATGGGCTTCGCCCGCGAGGTGTCCAACCGCGTCATCTTCATCGACGACGGCAAGATCCAGGAGGACGAGCCGCCGCAGGAACTGTTCACGAATCCGAAGCATCCCAGACTGAAAGCATTCCTTTCCAAGATGCTGTAAGGCTTTTCCACATAGAAAACGCTCCGCTGTGCAAAACACAGCGGAGCGTTTTGTTGTACTTCGTCAAAAATTATGGTATAATGCAAATAAGGCGCTGATTGCAAAATTGGTGGTCATGCTTTCTATCCCGTATCGCTGCTTCTTTTCACATAGAACGAAGCAGAGGTTCCGGGAGGAAACTTTTTTTGGGAAGTACCCTGCCCGGAGCCTTGAAGGCGAAGGGAGGGATATCGGATGACTCTGTTGGAAACTCTCGCACTGCTTACGTTCATTCTCACGCTGCTGGGTCTGATCGTGGATGTGATCCGCCTGACCGTCGAGGTTATGGCAAAGTTTTCCCAGACGAAAAGCGATGATAACAAAAAAGATTGACCGCCTACAGTTACCAGCCGAGCGGTCAATCTTTTTGACTAACGGGATGGAAAGCTGACCTTTGCAGTCAGCGCCCCTTCTGTTTGTAGTATAACTTTTTTCTGTCGCTCTGTCAAGGGCGACCTTTTTTACGTGTTACAGATTATTTTCTCCGTTTCCGCTTTCGCCCTGCTCACTGGTATACAGCACCATCAGATGGTTGGCGCTTTCTTCCAGCTGGGTCTTGGCCTGACGGAGATTGGCTTCCTCGTTTTCATTCATCTTTTCGGGCTTATCCTTGCGCAGGCAGCGGCGGAGGTTGGCGAGGTCGGTTTTGATGCGGTTCTTCTCGTCCTTGTCCAGCTCCTTTTTGCATTTGGAAAGAGCCTCGTCCACCTTGTAGGCCAGCACCTCGGCCTGATTGTGCAGGTCCAGCCGCTCCTTGCGGCGGCTGTCCTCGGCCTCGTAGGCGGCAGCGTCTGCCATGGCGCGCTGGATCTCATTTTCCGAAAGGTTGGTGCTGCCGGTGATGGTGATGTTCTGCTCCCGGCCGGTGCCAAGGTCTTTGGCAGACACCTTCACCACGCCGTTCACATCGATATCGAAGGTAACTTCGATCTGCGGTTTGGAAGAAAAGCTTGCCCGGATGCCGGTGAGCTTGAATTTGCCCAGACTCTTGTTGTCGCGGGCAAAATGGCGCTCGCCCTGCAGCACGTTGATCTCCACACTGGTCTGCATGGGCCGTGCGGTGGTGAAGATCTGGCTCTTGCGGGTGGGGATCATGCTGTTGCGGGTGATCAGCGGGGTGGCCACGCCGCCCAGCGTCTCAATGGAGAGGGTCAGCGGGGTCACATCCATCAGCACAAGGCCCTGCGCCGCTGCGCCGGTGGCACCGGCCAGCTTGCCGCCGCCCTGCAGCAGACCGCCCTGCACAGCCGCACCCATGGCAACACACTCGTCCGGGTTCAGGCTGTGGCTGGGTTCGCAGCCCAGCAGCTCCTTCACCTGACGCTCCACCGCAGGCATCCGGGTGCTGCCGCCCACCAGCAGCACCTTGCCCAGCTGGCTGGCAGAAATGCCTGCGTCCCGCAGCGCATTCTGCACGGGAGCCACTGTGCGGGCCAGCAGGTCGCCGGTCATCATTTCGAACTGCGGGCGGGAAAGCGAGATATCCAAGTGGTGAGGGCCGTCCTTGCCCACTGCGATAAAGGGCAGGTTCAGCTGTGCCGACGGCGCTGCGGAAAGCTCCTTCTTTGCCTTTTCGGCTTCCTCTTTCAACCGGCCCATAGCCGCCGGCTCGCGGGAGAGGTCGATGCGATCCGATTTTTTGAACTCGGCCACGGCATATTCCACGATGCGCTGATCGAAGTCGTCACCGCCCAGATGGGTGTCGCCGCCGGTGGCAAGCACCGTAAAGGTCCCGTCCTCGATCTCGATGATGGACACATCAAAGGTGCCGCCGCCGAGGTCGTAGACGAGGATCTTCTGCGATGCTTCGTTATCCAAACCATAGGCCACAGCGGCAGCAGTAGGTTCGTTGATGATGCGCAGCACGTTCAGGCCTGCAATGCGGCCTGCATCCTGCGTAGCCTTGCGCTGGCTGTCGTCGAAGTAGGCGGGCACCGTGATGACCGCTTCGGTCACCGGCTCGCCCAGATAGCTCTCGGCATCGCGGCGGATCTTGGCCAAGATCATGGCGCTGATCTCCTGCGGGGTCAGGTCTTTGCCGTCGATGTGCACCCGGTAGTCACTGCCCATATGGCGCTTGATGCTGGAGATGGTGCGCCCGGAATTTGTGGCGATCTGTCGCTTGGCCGCACCGCCCACCAGACGCTCACCGTCCTTCGTGAAGGCCACAACGCTGGGGGTGGTGCGCTCACCCTCCGCATTGGTGATGACCACGGGCTTGCCGCCCTCCACCACTGCCACGCAAGAATTGGTCGTGCCGAGATCGATGCCGATTACTTTGCTCATACTGTCTGTTTCCTCTCCGGTGCTGTGCATCTTGGGCGCAGCTCTTCAAATCATTTCCGAGTATATCTTACCGTCCCGATATGACGATTTTTTAGTCCAATTGTAAAGATTCCATGTCGTAAGCTGTGGCTCTGGCAGGCAGTTCACTGGTCAGTTCCCGGATGAGCTGGTCGGCTTCGGCCAGCCACTGCTCTGCGTCCGGCTCGTGCTCACGGGCCTTGATGGAAAAGCCCTGCCTTGCTTCTGCGGCCAGTGCCAGCGCCTTTTTGCGGCTGGTGTAGCGCGTTTCGGTCTGGGCCACACGCAGGCACACCTGCGGAGTGTACTCGATATCCGGCATATGGGCTGCGTTGGCGCGGGCACGGCGGTAATACAAAAGTGCCCGGCCATTGTCGCCCCGGGCAGCGCAGTCATCACCCAGTGCAATGTTGGATAAGATCTCGCCGCTGTCTGCTGCTTCCTTCCACATGCGGCGGGCCTTGGCACGGTTCGTGCGGGTGCCGCGGCCCTTATAAATACAGTCTGCCAGCAGGGCAAGTCCCATGGCGCTGCCAAGCTCGGCTGCTTTTTCAAAGCATTCCACAGCCTGCGCCCAGTTGCCCTTGCGGGCGGCTTCCTTTCCGGCATCCGCTTTCTCATCACCGGGGTCTTCCGGCGTATGGCCCGCGTGCAGCAAACCGTTGAGCAGAGCGCCGTCCAGCGTAGCCGAGTGGCTCCACGGGTCCAGCACCACGCCGTCGATCCCCTCAGTGGAAAGGGCCAGCTCCATGGCATCCTGCAGGGTGTAATCTGCCATTGGCCGGGCAGAAGTGCTGCGGTCGGCGCAGGCCGCAGCTGCAGAGGTGAACATAGGCAGCCATGTGCGTCCCTTCTCGTTGCGCAGGGTCCACAGCTGCAGGTCCTTAGCCTTTGCCGTGGGCACCGGATGCTCCGTCCACGGTGCAGGCGTGTTGTGCACCGTCAGTGCCGTGCGCAGCGGCACCAGAACATGGGTCTCCATTTCCAGTGCATAGTTCAAAGCGCCCATCAGCGTCCAGAAGCTTTCTTCGTTCTGGCCTTTATATAAATTTTCCACTGCCTGCTCAAAGGCCGGGCAGCCGGTGCCCGCCGGGCTGTAGGCCGGAGCGTTCTGCCGATGCTTGCGGGTGCCCACCGGGCGCAGCCGGATGCCGCCGTCTTGTCTTTTTGCCATCTGCTCACCATTCTTCCAGTTTCTAGTCAGTTTTTAGTATAGCAGGAAATGGCTTTGGGTACAACGCCTATCTGTATGTATCCATTTTTCCCTGCTCAAAAAAAGCGGGGTGCCAGATCAGCTTCTTCTGGCACCCCGTTAAAAATACATTTTTCCTGAAACGCCTTATTCCGCGTCCAGATCTTCTTCGGTCTCAGCAGCAATATAGATTGGTCTGTGCTTTGTTTCAAGATATGTTTTGGCAAGGTACTCGCCCGCAATGCCCGTACACAGCAGCTGCACACCACTGCACAAAAGGATGATGCAGACAAGGCTCGGCCAGCCGGAAGTAGGGTCGCCGAACATCAGTGCACGCACCACCACGATTATGATGCCTACAAACGCCAATACGCAAAAGGCAAGGCCAAGGCCCGCCGCCATCAGCAGTGGAGCTGTGGAAAAGCCCACAATGCCTTCGATCGAATATTTGAGCAGACCCCAGAAGTTCCACTTTGTTGTGCCCGCCACACGCTCTACGTTTTTGTAGTCGATCCACTTTGTTTTAAAGCCGACCCAGCTGAAAATGCCCTTGCTGAAGCGGTTATATTCCGCCATGCTCAGCACGGCATCAGTCATTTTGCGGCTCATCAGGCGGAAGTCTCTTGCTCCATCCACGATCTCTGTATCCGAGAGCTTATTGATGATCTGATAAAACTTTTTGGCAAACCAGCTGCGAACGGGCGGTTCACCCTCGCGTGTGGTGCGGCGGGTGGCCGCACAGTCATATTCGCCGGAGAGCAGCAGCTCCAGCATTTCCGGCAGCAGCGAGGGCGGGTCCTGCAGATCCGCATCCATCGTTGCTACATAATCGCCCTTTGCCGCTTTTAATCCGGCATAAATGCCTGCTTCCTTGCCAAAGTTCCGGCTGAAGGAGATGTACCGCACACGGGCATCTTTCCGGTGCAATTCCCGCGCGATCTGCAGTGTGCGGTCTTTTGAGCCGTCATCCACAAAGATGAACTCAAAATCTGCTCCGTGGGATATTCCCATCTGCTGTGCGATCTTGCTGGCCTCTTTATAAAAAATGGGAAGTGATTCTTCCTCATTGTAGCACGGAACGACCAAACTTATCAGCATTCCTGTTTCCCCTTTTGTGCAATATTTAAAATCATTGTAGCATACCCCCACCCTGGTTTCAACCGTTTTCGGCATTTTGCCCGGCGGTTTTCAGCACACTTTTGCAATAAAAACATTTTCTATGGCTTTTTAAGTTTTTGTACGCTATAATAAGTAGGATTTCATAAACCTTATAATGCAAGAAAGCAAGAAAGAAGGAGTATCGCCTTGAACAAGATGCTAGGCTATCTGAAGGACTACAAGCGCGAGAGCGTGCTTGCGCCCCTTTTCAAGATGCTGGAAGCCACGTTCGACCTGTTCGTGCCGCTGGTCATGGCGGATATCGTGAACATCGGCATTGCCGCCCACGACTTCCACTATATTCTTGTGCGGTGCGGCATTTTGCTGCTGCTGGCCATGATCGGCCTTGCCTGCAGCCTGACGGCACAGTATTTTTCCGCAAAGGCGGCCGTGGGCTATTCCACAGCTCTGCGCCACGCCCTGTTTGAGCACATCCAGACCCTGAGCTTTACCGAGATGGACACCCTCGGCACCAGCACCCTGATCACCCGTATGACCAGCGACGTGAATCAGGTGCAGAGCGGCCTGAACCTGTTTTTACGCCTGTTCCTGCGCAGCCCGTTCGTGGTGATCGGTGCCATGGTCATGGCCTTTACGGTGAATTCCCGTGCAGCGCTGATCTTTGTAGTGACCATCCCGCTGCTGAGCGTGGTGGTGTTCGGCATCATGGCTGCTACCCGGCCCCTGTACAAGACGGTACAGAATCGCCTTGACCGGGTGCTGGGCCTGACCCGCGAAAACCTGACCGGCGTGCGCGTGGTGCGCGCTTTTGATAAGGAAAAGAGCGAGGTAGAGCGCTTTGAGAATGCCAACGACCTGCTGACCAAGATGCAGCTCCATGTAGGCCATATCTCTGCCCTGATGAACCCGCTGACCTATGTGCTCATCAACATTGCCATTGTGGCACTGCTATATGTGGGCAGCATTGAGATCAATGTGGGTGGCATGGCTTCCGGCGACGTGATCGCGCTGGTGAACTACATGAACCAGATCCTTGTGGAGCTGGTCAAGCTGGCAAACCTGATCGTGCAGGTGAGCAAGGCGCTGGCCTGCGCAGGCCGCGTGCAGGCTGTGCTGGACACCACGCCCGGCATGGCCTTCCCGGAAAAGCTTCTGGGCGAGGTGCCCGCCGAAAAATCCGGCGATGCCGTGCGCTTTGAGCATGTAAGCCTGACCTATGCGGGTGCCGGTGCACCCAGCCTTTCCGACATCAGCTTCACTGCAAAGCGCGGCCAGACCATTGGTGTCATCGGCGGTACCGGCAGCGGCAAATCCAGCCTTGTCAACCTGATTCCCCGCTTCTACGATGCCACCGAGGGCACGGTGGAGATCATGGGCCGCGATGCCCGGAACTATCCCCGTGAAGAACTGCGCGGCAAGGCAGCCATGGTCATGCAGAAGGCCCAGCTCTTTGGCGGCACCATCCGCTCCAACCTGCTGTGGGGCAACAAGAATGCCACCGATGCGGACCTGTGGGCCGCACTGGAAACAGCACAGGCTGCAGAGTTCGTCAAAGCCAAGCCCCTTGGGCTGGACGAGCCTGTGGAGCAGGGCGGTCGCAACCTGTCCGGCGGACAGAAGCAGCGCCTGACCATCGCCCGCGCCCTTGTGGGCAAGCCGGAAATTCTGATCCTTGACGACAGCGCCAGCGCACTGGACTACGCCACCGATGCCGCCCTGCGCAAGGCACTGGCTGCTCTGCCCGGCAGCCTGACCGTGTTCATCGTGAGCCAGCGCGCCGCCAGCCTGCAGCACGCGGATCAAATTCTGGTGCTGGACGACGGCCATCTGGTGGGCATCGGCACCCACGACCAGCTGCGCCAGACCTGCTCCGTCTACGAGGAGATCTACGAGAGCCAGTTCAAGAAAGGGGATGCGCAGAAATGAGTGCAAAAGCAAAAACAAAGCTGACCCCGCAGCAGCGCAAGGCCACCTTGACCCGTGTTCTGGGCAAAATCAAACCTTATTCCCTGTTTGTGGTGTGCAGCCTTGTGGTGGCCGCTGTGAGCGTGGGCGCACAGCTGTATATCCCCATCCTCTGCGGCAGCGCCATTGATATGATGCTGGGCAAGGGTGCCGTAGATTTTGGCGGTGTGATGCGCATTATCATCGAGGTGCTGGTGGTTGCCGGTGTGGCCGCTCTTGCACAGTGGCTGCTGAGCGTGTGCAACAACCGCATCACCTTCCTTGTCAGCCGCGACCTGCGCAACGAAGCCCTGCGCAAAATTCAGACCCTGCCGCTTTCCTACCTCGACAGCCACCCCTCCGGCGATATCGTCAGCCGCATGGTGGCCGATGTGGATACCTTTGCGGACGGCCTGCTGATGGGCTTTACACAGCTGTTCAGCGGCGTTCTGACCATCCTCGGCACCCTGCTGTTCATGCTCAGCGAGAATGTGCCCATCACGCTGGTGGTGGTGTGCATCACCCCGCTGAGCCTCGTGGTGGCAAGCTTCCTTGCCAAGCGCAGCTATGGTTACTTCCAGAGCCAGAGCGCCGTGCGCGGCGAGCAGACCGCGCTGGTTAACGAGATGATCGAGGGCCAGAAGGTGGTGCAGGCCTTCGGCCACGAGGCCGAGAGCCTTACCGCCTTTGACGAGGTGAATGGCCGTCTGCAGGACGTGAGCCTGAAGGCCATCTTCTTTTCCAGCCTGACCAACCCCGCCACCCGCTTTGTGAATAACATCGTGTACGCAGGCGTGGGCCTTGTGGGTGCCGTGTACGCGGTGCGGGGCGGCATCACCATCGGCCAGCTGAGCGTGTTTTTGAGCTACGCTAACCAGTACACCAAGCCCTTCAACGAAATCTCCGGCGTGGTGACGGAGCTGCAGAATGCTCTGGCCTGCGCCGCCCGCGTGTTCGAGCTGCTGGATGCCGACGATCAGGTGCCGGAAGTCGAGAACGCCTCCGTGCTGCAGCCGGACGGCCATGTGCAGCTGGAGGATGTTTCCTTCCGCTACCTGCCCGACCGCCCGCTGATCGAGGGCCTTTCCCTCGACGTAAAGCCCGGCCAGCGCATTGCCATCGTCGGCCCTACCGGCTGCGGCAAGACCACCCTCATCAACCTGCTCATGCGCTTCTATGATGTGAACGGCGGTTCCATCAAGGTGTCCGGCACCGACATCCGGGATGTGACCCGCGCTTCCCTGCGCGGCAGCTACGGCATGGTGCTGCAGGATACATGGCTGCGGGCCGGTACCGTGCGGGAAAACATTGCCTACGGCAAGCCGGACGCAAGCCTTGAAGAGATCGTGGCAGCAGCCAAAGCCGCCCATGCAGACAGCTTTATCCGCCGCCTGCCCGAGGGCTACGACACCGTTATCGCCGAGGACGGCGGCAACATCAGTCAGGGCCAGAAACAGCTGCTGTGCATCGCCCGCGTGATGCTCTGCCTGCCGCCGATGCTGATTCTGGACGAGGCAACATCCTCCATTGATACCCGCACCGAGGTGCGTATCCAGAAAGCTTTTGCCCGCATGATGCAGGGCCGTACCAGCTTTATTGTGGCGCACCGCCTTTCCACCATCCGCGAGGCGGACGTCATCCTTGTGATGAAGGACGGCCACATTGTGGAGCAGGGCAGCCACGACGAGCTGCTTGCTGCAAACGGCTTCTACGCCAAGCTCTACAACAGCCAGTTCGAGGGCGTGGAGACCTGAGAGTTCCTGATAATAATAACAAAAAGGAGCGATGCGCTGCATCGCTCCTTTTTGTTATTATTTGCTTTCAACTTTCTGCACGATGGGTTCATCGGGCGGCGGCGTGAGGGTAGAGTGCTCCACAATGAACTGCTCCGCCCTCTCCCGGGCCAGACGCTGGCGCACCTTGCGTGCATCGTTGGCGGGGAAGGTGCGCTCGCCGTCCAGCTTGGCATCCCAGTGGGCAGCGGCTGCTTCCACCTCGGCGTCCGTGGGTGCAAGGCCCTCCTTTTCTGCCACCAGCAGAAGCCCCAGCCAGCTGCGCAGCTTGCGCTCTGCCTGCGCGTGGAGCCATGCACGGAACTCTTCCACCGTCTGGCCGCGCACTTTAAGGAACTGGTCAAAGTTGATGCCATTGGCCTGCAGGCTCAGGTTGAACTGGCGCTGCTCGGCAAAATAGTTACCGCCCACCAGCTGCTTTGGCAGCGGGCCTTTCACTGCATCGCCCAGCTGCCATACCAGCTCCTTGCGTGCCCGCTGCTCAGCCTGGGCACAGCGCTGTGCCCAGATCTCGCGGGCCACCTGCTGCCGCAGCGCCGCCTTGCCCGCTGCATCGGCTGCACGTTCTTCGTCGCCGTGGTGACGGTTAATCTCCAGTTCAATGGTCAGCTGCCGGATGGGGTGCGGCTCAATGGGCTGCACGAAACCGGTGTATGCTCCCACTTCCAGCGGCGGAAGCGCGTAGAACTGCGCCCCCGCCCGGAAGCCCTCGGCCCGGTTCACCGCCAGCAATTCAAAATCCGGGTCGGTCACCGGCACCACATGGTACTCCTGCACCAGCTGCTCATACAGCGCCGAAAAGCCGCCAAGAATGGTGCGATTCACCGCCTCAGTCAGCAGACCGTCCTCTTCCTGCGGCGCGTCCGGCTCCGCCTGCACCTGTGCAACGGCTGCCGCCAGTTCCTCGGCACCGGCTGTGAATACCAGACGGCAGTCGCCCGGCTCAGCCATGCCAAAATGTTCCAGTTTCATCCTCTTTTCCCCTTTCAGCGGGCAATGCCCACGGTCAGCACCAGCAGGGCCACACCTATCACGGTATACAACACCTCGGCTCCCAGCGTGGCCCGGTCGCCTTCCACGTACATCTTCTCCGGGTCGTCGGGGTCATAATATAAGGTGACGGTATCCCCCACCGCAAAGCTCTTGCCCCGCGCAGGCTTCGGGTAGTGCAGCCGATGGCTGCCGCCTGCGGTGGTAAAGGCCAGCACATAGGCACCGCCATCCCGGCTCCGCACGGTGCCCTCCACCGTGGCTGTGACCTTCTGCCCCTGCGTGCACAGCCTGCGCCGTGCCAGCACACTGCGCAGAGCCATAAAGAACATGATGCCTGCTCCCAGCAGGAAAATAATGATATTGAACATTCTGCATTTCCCTCGTTTTCTCAGTCTGCGCGCAGGACACCCTCCCAGCGCGTCCTGTTTATTGTATCACACTTTGGCAAAAATTTCGCCCTGCAGCCGCCATTCAGAATGCATCAATTTTCAAGCAAAATTTTGTCGAGAAAAATTAAAAATAATGCTTGACATTCTTCGTATATCTGGTATAATAACTATCGTTCCGAGCGGCACAGCTCACGAACACAACAGAATATGCGGATATGGCGGAATTGGCAGACGCGTTAGATTCAGGTTCTAATCGGGGCAACTCGGTGGAGGTTCAAGTCCTCTTATCCGCACCAAACCATGAAAATCCGAACCTTTTCTCGATAGGAGAAGGGTTCGGATTTTTTGTTTTCTTCGGAAAGCAAAATGAAGGCTTCTTCCCGACGGCTGTGTGTCCAAAACCTTATCAGAAGAACCGTATAACAAAAGTCACAACTGTAAAGGTGCCGTAAGGCAGAAAGGACACAAACATGAAGTACGATGCAAGAGCCTGCCATTTCAACATGGATACCGGCTGCGTGGAGCTGCTGCTCCGGGATGGGAGAATGATCTCCATTGACTGCACTGGGGTCGAGGATGCGCTGGATGTGACCATGACACAGCGGGCAGAACTGGACTACCTCATCTACAATGACCCGCTAGGCTATGCAGATTTGATTCTGAACGGTGATCCAGAGGAATACTTGAAAAACGCATCCGGGAGCCACGGGCTGGAAATCTAACAAACGCCGGACATCACCATTTTTGAGCTGGTGTTGTCCAGCATTTTTTTGGAGACCATCCCAATAGTTGCGTAAACCTCCGGAGAGGTGTAAATTTGAACCGACCCATAAAAAGTAGACAATAGACAAAAAGCCTCCCCGTGTAGGGTAATAGAACTACACGAGGAGGTTTTGCTATGTCCGGAAAATACGTAAATCGCTATGCCTCGCACGCCTCCCGGAGAGCAGGCAGCAGCTCATCCAGCCGCCCGTCCAGTCCGAAGGACTTCTCTTTGATATTGTCCGCAATGTAGATCTCCCCCAGATTGATGGTCACATAAGTGGCATTTGGCTCGCCGGCCACCAGGCGCATCTTCCATGAATTTTATATATCTTCAAAAGATTTTGAGCAATAGTAGAATCTTTTGAAGAATACTAGTCTCATCTCATTCTTACTGCTTCAAATAGGCCAGCAGGGCTTCCGCCGATGCCTTGGCCCCGCCCAGGCTCCGCATATCCTCGCTGAAGGCGTGGGCCGTCTCCTTATAAGAAGGTTCGGTCAGCAGCTTTACGATAGCTGCTTTCAGTCCCTCGCTGGTGATGGCTTTTTTATCCAGAAAGGCGCAGCCAAGGCCTAGCTTTTTGATTTGGCGGGCGGTGATGGCCTGCTCCTCCATCTGGGGGATGGCAATCATGGGCACGCCATAGTAAATGGCCTCGCCGGTGCCGCCCATGCCAGCGTGGGTGATGAACACCGACGCCTGGGACAGGATATCCAGCTGGGGCACCATCTGACCGACTTCCACGTTGGCGGGGATGTCCTTCAGGCTGGCGGGGTCGATGGAGCCGAGCGCGGCAAAGACGTTGATGTCCAGGTCCCGCACTGCGTCAAACAGGATGGGGTAATACTCGGGCCAGTTGTTGAAGGCAGTGCCAAGGGAGGAATACAGCAGCGGCTTGCCGTTGTCGGGGGCTTTCCAGCGGCCGAAGGCGGTCCGCTTGCCGATTTGTACCCCGGTGAACACGAAACTGTCATCGAAAGTCTCGTAATTGGGAACCAACTTTTTCTGCATCATGACCAGGTTGAAGTCCCCGTGGCCGTCGAAGATCTCCTTGACGGTCAGCAGGCGGCAGCCATATTTTTCGGCATAGGTCTGGGCCAACTGCGCCGCGGCCTTGCGCAGAGGGTGGTCCGGCGGGCAGTTCTCGAATCCGGCGGCTACCGAGTAGCTGTCGTTGGAGGGGTAGCTGGTGTAGAGCATGACGTTGGCAACCTTGAGGTTGTCCGCCGCGATTGTGCCGGCAATGCCCGCAAAGTCGTGGACGACAGCGTCGGGTTTGTCGTTTTTCAGGGTGTCCAGCACAGTGTCGATGTAGGCTCCTGCCTCGTTTAAGAACAGGAAGGGCACCGCGGCGGCCACTCCGCCGTCATCCTCTTTTTTTTCGCCGGCCTCATTATGCTTGTCGTTTTCCGCCATCCAGGAGGGTACGGCGACGAACTTTGCCCCGGTGGGCTCGATGATAGTGCGGAAGGCTTCGGTGGTGAAATAAGTCACCCGGACGCCTTTCTTCACCAGTTCGGTGACGAGGGCCAGGGTAGGATTGATGTGCCCGAAGGCGCCCAGCGATACGAATGCGATATGCATACAAAAACTCCTTTCAAACAACAAAACAGCCATGCAGGCAGCGCAGGACGTTGCCCGCACGGCTGCGGGGAAAATAGGTGATAGCTTATTCTGTCAGGCCGTTGTTGGTGATCACTTTTTGATACCAGTAGAAACTGTCCTTTTTCACCCGGGCGCACTGCTTGGGATCGGTCTCGGTGCGGTCCACGTAGACTAAGCCGTATCGTTTGGCAAAGCCCTGGTGGCTGGACACCACGTCTACAAAGCTCCAGGGGCAATAGCCGAACACCGGCAGTCCTTCGTCAATCATGATGGCCAGCTGTTCGATGTGCTCTTTGAGGTACTCGATGCGGTAGGGATCATGGATCTGGCCGTCCGGGCCTAGTGTTTCGCTATAGGCCATGCCGTTTTCGGTGACGATCATGGGCAGACGGTAGCGATTATAGACCTTGCGCATCCCAATATGCAGGCCCATCGGGTCGATGCCCTTGTCCATCCACTCGGTTTTGCGCAGGTGGGGATTATCACAGATGTCGAAGGCGTCCGACACCCAGAAGGGCGGCTGGTCGTAGTTGACGGGACCCTCCTTGGCTTTGGCGCAAATGCTGAAATAATAGTTGATGCCGATGAAGTCGGGGGTCGAGGCTTTCAGCACGGCTGCATCTTCGGGCAGCGTCTGGGGGTAAAGTCCATGACTCTTTAAGTAGCTGGCCACATAGGGCGGATATTCGCCCCGGACACTCAGGTCGAGCAGGTAGAACTCCATCAGTTCTTCGGCGTTCTCGGCAGCCAGAACATCCTCGCTGCGACTGGACTGGGGATAGACCACCTGGATAGCACACACCGGGCCGATTTGGGCTTCCGGGTCAATCTGCCGCAGCAGCGAAATAGCCCGGTGCTCGGCCAGCGAGACATGATAGCTCATCTGGTAGATGTTCTGCAGGTTCTTCTGCTTGTCCTGCTCAAAGTTGCCGTTCATGATGCCGGCGGCGGTGGCGATGAGCTGTTCGTTCACTGTGACCCACCGCTTGACGCGGCCCTTGAAGTGGGTAAAGCAGACCTCGGCATATTTCAGATAGGCGTCGATCATCTTGCGGTCGAGCCAGCCGCCGAAGGCGTCCACCAGCGCCTGCGGACACTCGAAGTGATAGAGAGTAACGAGCGGTTCAATCCCTTTTTCCAACAGATAGTCGATGAGCCTGTCGTAAAAGGCCAGCCCCTCGGGGTTGGGGGTGCAGGTGGCATCCGGCATGATGCGGCTCCAGGCAAAGCCCATCCGGTAGACCTTCAGGCCCAGCTCGGCCATCAGATCCACGTCCTCTTTCCAGTGGTGGTAATGGTCTGCGGCCACTTTGTTGTCGGCGATGCCGGGGCGGCGTGCCCCCAGATCGGTGGTGGCAACGCCTTTGCCGCCTTCGTTGTAACCGCCCTCTACCTGAAAGGCGCTGGTAGACGCGCCCCAGAGGAAATTGGTGGGGAAAATCATTTGTTTCGTCAAGTCGATAACACCAGCCTTTTTGATTTTATGGTATCACGCAGTCAAACGCTCTCCAAATCTTTTTGGGAAAAGCCAAACAGATAAGTCAGAACAGCTGCCACGATCAGAGAAGCAAAGGAGGCTACCACGCCAACCACAATGTTGGCATTGGTACCACCCACATAGCCCAGCAGAGACAGGAAGTTGGGGGAGGTCATTGCATATCCCTTGAGGTCGAATATGCCGGCGATGGCGCCGCCCACAAAGCCGCCAACGGCCATCGTTACAAAGCAACGAGTAAAGCGGAAGCAGATGCCATACAGAGTGGGTTCGGTGACGCCGCCCAGAATGCCAGAAGCGAAGGCTGCAAAGGAGGTGCTGCGGTCATCCTTATTTTTCAGGCGGAGCGCTGCGCCCAGAGCCACACCGAAGCATGCCCAAGTCGCAAAGTTGCCCGCATTCATGGGGCCGCTGATGATGCCGGTCTCGAAGAAATCGGCCATCATGGGCATCATCAGAGCCAGGTGCATACCGCTCATAACCAGGAACTCCCACAGAGCGGCGATGACAGCCACGCCGAACCAGCCGGTGGTCATGCCAAACCAGGCAAGACCGCCGCTGATGGCATTACCCACAATGGTACCCAGAGGTGCCAGCAGGCAGAGGATAAAGGGCATGGAAATAATCAGGCTGAAGAACGGGGTAAAAACGCTCGTCAGCAGGTCGGGCATGAACTTTTTGACAAGTTTATAAATCAGGCAGAACAGGGGCACCGACAGCATAACAGGCAGAACAGTCTGGGCGTAATTGGTCACGGTAGCAGGGATGCCAAAGACCGTGAACGTTTGACCGTTGGTGGCAAAAGCCGCGAAATCGGGCACCATTAGAACACTGCCGATGAAAGAACCCAGCATACCGTTGACACCCAGCTGTTTGGCGGCATTGTAACCCACCAGAATAGGCATAAAGTAAAACGCCGCATCGTACAAGAAATCAAACAGGATATATAAGTTGCTCTCCAGGGTGTACAGTCCCAACAAGTCGGGGCCAAAGATAGAGTTGACAGCACGGAACAAGCCTCCGGCCAGCAGCACCGGGATCATGGGGGTCATACAGCCTGCCAGATAGCCCATGATATTCTTACCCACCTGCTTGGGGGTCAGCTTCCGTTTGGTGATGGCGGCATCCTGGACGGCAGCAGCATCATCCTTGACGGCGGCGCTGGCGCTGATGCCTGTCAGCTTGCACAGTTCCTCATACACTTTCGGAACATTGGTGCCGATCACGATCTGGTACTGCTGGCCGCCGCGCACAACACCCAGCACACCGGAAATCTTTTTCACCTCATCGTCTTTGGGGAGGCTGTCGTCTTTCAGATACAGACGCAGGCGTGTCATGCAATGGGTGGCATCCTTGAGATTGGCCGCTCCACCTACCGCCGCCAGAACCTGCTCGGCGATCTTTTTATTGTCTGTCATACTGATTCCTCCTATTTTAAGTCAAATCATCGTAAGTGACGAGCTGAACATCCTGCTCCGCCAGCCAGGCGCGTACCTCGGGCCGGCAGAGCATAGAAGTTTCTCGTAAACGGGTGGTCGTCATGCTGGAATGGTCCAGCAGATAGGCATCGATATAACCCGGATGGAAGACCATCAAGTCACACCCGCCCTCGTGAGCATTTGCCACCGCATCCTGTACGCCAGTAAAGGGGTCGGTCTCGTATGCCTTAAAATCTCTAGGCATATAGGCGTACACTTTGGTGTGGCGGAAGGTTACTGCCTCGCCGGGACGGCCCATCGCAAAGTAGGGCAGGCCGTGCCGCTGGGCAACGATTTCCAATCCCTGAAAGAAATTGGCGCTGGCCACTGCGTGTCCCTCAAAATAGCTCGGTTCGCGACCGGTCAAGGCTTTGAACTGGCGATACTGGGCTTCGATCTCCTCGATCGCCTCGTCCAGCACCACAAAGTCACGGCCTTCTTTGGCGGCCTCTCGGTAGGCGCGGCTGGGTTTGAACTCTCCTTCCGGCGTACAGAGACTGGGGATGCGAGCGGGGTCAGTCAATGGCCGGCCCACACAAATGTTGGTGTGCTGCCCTAGACAAAGCTGGCGGCCATACAGCAGCCCCAGTCCGTGGACAGCTGCGGGCATATTGGTCATCACCCCCACTGAGCGCACCAGTCCGGCTGCTACCGCCGCCGCAATGCCGCAGTTGATGCCTTCAGAGTAGCCAAGGTCATCAGCACGGATGAGTAATCGTTTCATGGTTTTGTCCTCTACAAAGAAAAAGTTACAGTTTTTGCTTTTGGTTCTTGCTTCATTTGTTTCAATACCAAGGTTTTCACGACTGGCCAGTCCGATTTCCTCTTTGCACTAAAATTATAACATGATTGGAACTCGATTTGGTTGCAAATATAAGTGCGTCATTTCAGATTGGTAGCGCATGTTTCAATTTCTGAAAAGCGAAAAACTTTTTTATCGTTTTTTGTGCGCTTTGACAAAATAAAAAGGCCGCAGGGCGGTTAACCCTCGCGGCCTTGCTGTATTTTTTGCTATGCTTTACTGGAACGCTTTATCGTATGCCTGCATATAGCCCATGACGATCAGGTCGTTGGCCATGAGGGCTGCATATTTGCCCACGTCGTTGCGGTTGGTGGTGCCGCATTGCAGGATGAAATCGGCGGTGTTCAAATAGGGGCTGGCAAGGTTCTGGGTGATGACCAGAACCTTGCAGCCGCTGGAAATGATTGCGTTACAGATGTCCGGGTAACGAGTCGGGTAGCTGCCGCCCACGCTGCAAATGATGGCAAAGTCGTTTTCAGTCAGGCTGCGGGCGCACTCCAGCTGAGCGGCATAATCCATGAACAGCTCGACATAGCGGCCCATAATCATCATTTTACTTTGGAAGTAGTGGCCGATGTCCCACAAAAAGTGGTGGGAGAAATAGGCCGCCTTGCCGCAGCCGTGCAACACCCGCACAATGTCGGGGATGACTTCGGCGTTTTCAGGCGTGATGGTAGCATAGATGTTGCTGATCAGCGTGTCGCGATAGGAACCGATGGCCATTTCCTGATTGTTGTGCAGCATGGTGTAGAACTGTCGGGAATAGTCGGTCCTCATGGTGAAGTCCTGCTCCAGCCAGGCCTGGAACGCTTTGAAACTGTCCATTCCCAGAAAGCGGCAAAACCGTGAGATGGACGCCTTGGAGGTATAGCACAGGTTCGCGATCTGGCCGAGAGTCATCCCTTTGAGCTGGGGGTAATGCTTGAGCAGAGTCACTGCGATATCATAGTTTGCGTCCCGTTCGGGTGTGGTGCTCACAAAACTGAGCAGCCTGTCTGCCAGAGACCCCATCATTCTTGCTTCGCTCATCGCTGCTGCCTCCCCTCGCTTTCTCAAAGTGTTTTTATTGTATCATATTTGACAGCGAAATGTCAAAGAAGCGTATTGTTTTGAAAGAAAGTCATACCAAAAATAACGGCGGGCAGCCGAACATCTGCCTTTGGTGTACAAGAACAGGTAGTGTTCAAAAAGAACACCACCAGACGGCACTCAAAAGCCTTGCAATAGGACACAAAATATGGTATACATTATACGAAATGTAATGCGGTTACATCCATCCCCATACAGAGCGAATGGAGGCCCTCCTATGACCGCTGTAATCTACGCCCGCTATTCCAGCGACAATCAGCGCGAAGAATCCGTCGAAGGCCAAATCCGGGAATGCACGGCGTATGCCGAAAAGAATGGCATTATGCAGATTTGATTCTAAACGGCGAGCCGGAAGAATATTTGAAAAATACGGCTGGGAGCCGTGGGTTAGAAGATTAAGGACAAAATAAAAAACAGGGTGCGCCTTGCGGACGCACCCTGCCAAAATCCACATACGACAGCGATATGTACAACAGGGCGTTCCCCGTCGGGAACGCTCTGTTTCTCTTTGCTGGGGGCATGATGAGCCTGCTCCGCCTGCCATGCAGCAAACTCCCGCTGGCCTTCCTCGCTGTTCCAGCAGGCAAGAATGGCCGGGTAGAATGCCCGCGCCAGGCGGTCAATGACTTCATCGGGATAAGGGGAAGTGTTTGTGGACTTTTTCTTTTTGTTCAAACGCACGCTCCTTTGATCGTCCCACCGTGGCAAATTTGGGCGAGAAAATCAAAGTTCCAATTTTTATCAGGCGCAAGGGCGCGGAAGTTTTTCACCCTGCACTTGCGGCTGGTGGCTCATTGATGGCTTACAGGTGTCTGCTGTTATGCGGTCTTTTCTTCTTCAAGGGCTTCTGCAAGAGCCTTTTCCAGATAGGTTTCGATTTCAGTCAGGTAGTTAGCAGGTCTCTGCATTGCGAAGCGGAGAACCTTTTGCTTTTCCGGGTCAGTGAAATAGCTGGGATTGTTTTTGAGCGTTTTCTTCCATGAGTTTTTCATCATTTCGGTCGCACGGCTCAAGGATTTGTAAACCTTCATAAACTCGTCCGGTACATGATAGCACCGGAATTCTTCTGTTTGTGGTGTGGGCATGGGAACGGGTTCTGCTTTTTCAGGTTCAAATTCTGCACTGGCAGATTCCAACACTTCCAATGCCTCTGGATGCAGGATTTGAGCAAGGACATCTGAACGATGCTCGGCACTTACCTGCACGAGTTTGGACATTTCTTCGTTGGTAAACTTCACTTCGCCGGAAAAGACTTTCTGCTTGATGCCGGGAGAGAGGTTGTCTGCGATGTCGATGCCTCGTGTATAGTGGCTGGCACGGAGAACAGAGGCACGGCTGACACCGTTTTCTTCTGCGATCCGGTCGCAGGTTTTCTTCCCGGAGTGGTGGTTATCATCGTGAGCACCACCACTTTTCTTTGCTAAAGTGTACTGATTGCCCCGAAAGATTTTTGCAGCCTTCTTCTCGGCTTCGTACTGCTTCCCAAGCAGATAGCGTTTCTGTTCGGGACTCAGGTTTCGCCGTCCCAACTGATTCCGGCAAATCCACGCAATGGCTTCTTCGCGGTTCTCAAATCGGAGCGGCATGGTGGAAAAATAAATCTCAGGATGCTTCTGGAGAATCGCATAACGATTGTGACCGTCAACAAGTGTATTGTTCCACACGATCAAAGGAGAGAGCAGCTTGCCCTCTTTCAGGATATTTTCTTCAAGCTGCTTAAATTCATCATCAGTCAGAGGAGGAATCTGGGACTGGAACTCCGGGTCAATTTTCAGATTGATCATTCGCACGCTCCTTTATCTCTCCTGCTGCGCCGGTTCTTCCTCCCGGAAAAAGGACGCAACATTCTGCTTTGCGGTTTTCAGTTTGAGCAGTTCTTCCTTGGCTTCCTTGTACTGCTCGTAGAACTTTGCCTTTTCGGATGCCAGCTGCGCATACTCGGCTTCCAGCTTTTTCGGGCTGGGCAGCTTGGTGATGTTGTTTGCCTTGAAATAGGCTGTTGCTGTCCGGTACGCTGTCAGCTTTGCACGGTGCTGTTCTTCAAAGGCTGTGGGTTGTTTTGCAGCTTTTAACTGCTGTGCGATGTTCTTGGTGCTGGTGTAGGCTGCGATGTGATAGCGCAGTTCTTTGTTGGCCTTCATGCGACATTCGAGGTCTTTCACCACTGCTAGCGAGTCGTGGTACTTGGTTTCCAGTTCGGCGATGCGCTGGTTCAGGGCGTCCTCGTCGGTCAAGCCCTTTTCCTGCAGAAGATTCACGGTCTGTGCCATAGCTTTGAGGTTGTATTTTTTCGCCCAACGCTCGTAGCCGATGCCCTTGCCCTGTTTCAGCTTCGCCTGAATATCCACCAGTTTCCCGATGCGGTCGGACTTAAACTGAATCGTGCGCTTGCGCTCAGCGTTTTCCTGCAAGGCGGCAAGCACGAGTCCTTTCTCAAACTTGTCACCGATGCTGTGCGCCCGGATGAACTTTGTCCTTCCGGCAGGCAGATAGCTGAGCTGACCACGGCTTTCCTTGACCGTGATTCCGTACTGCTGCAAGAGCCTGTCCGAGAAATCTTCAAAGCTCATTGCGGTGTCCAGCACATCCGAGATCTGTTTCCGCAAGGTTTCCTTTGCGGTTTCAAACTTCTTCTGCTGGGGCGGCTGTCCAGCTGCGGTGAGGGCTGCGTTTGCAAGGTCGAGTTTCTGCTGCCCGCGCCGCCTTGCCCAATACTCAGCTTCGCTTACGCGCTCTTTCGAGCCGTTGAGCAGATCGATCTGGTACAGTCCGGCACTCTCGCACAGTTCCATGACCTCGACACGCAAATGCCGCATGGTCTGGGCTGTGCTGGAGTGCTTCATGCCCTCTAGCCAGTCGCGGGGCTTCTGCATATAGGGCTTGCGCTCCACCTCTCGTGTTCGGATGCTGCCGATCACGATGTGGACATGGATGTTTCCCGAATGGTTGTGCCCATCCGGGTGAGTGCAGACGATGGCAGGATGACCGGGGAAGTTTTCTTCGCAGAATTTCAGGCCAAGTGCCTGTGCCTTTTCCATGGTCAAGCCGTTGTCGGCTGCATCTCTGGGGTCAAAGCTGATGATATACTGGTGGCTTTTGATATCACCATGCTGGGTATTCTTACCATACTTGCGGTTTGCCAGCAGACAAGCTGTTGCAAACGAGAAATCGCCACACTCAAGGGTGTCGAGCAGGTACGAATCCCGCAGCTTCGGCTTGCCCTGTTCATCCAGAAGTTGCTTTCCGGTGAACGCGTCGTGCTGGTAAACGAGGTACGCTTCGATGGCGGTGTAGTCCGAGTTTTTAGAGGCGATATGCTTGAGCGTTGCCATACAGTTCACCCAGAACTTTCTCGGCGTTGAGCCGAAATGCAGTCAGGTCTGCAAGTTCGTCAAGGAGTTTCGCCCGGATCTGCTCGGTGTCCGCACCGCCGGAATTGAAGTGCCTTGCAAGCTGGTTGAGATTGCTGCCCACCTTGCTGCACTGGGCAAGCAAAGTGGAAACAGCGGTCAGGGTTTCTTCG
>ERZ1673746.416-NODE-416-length-50829-cov-8.579214_pt1 | contig 50829 bp, 56 predicted proteins | sample MGYA00580205_ERZ1673746 | MGnify/ENA primary metagenome ERZ1673746 (study PRJEB41218, sample SAMN15661771) | gut metagenome | host: Homo sapiens | place: Canada: London | collected 2015-08-20/2019-03-30 | study: EMG produced TPA metagenomics assembly of...
AAAAACCGGGCTGGAAAACAAGCTTCAGCTTGCGCTGGCAGTCAGCGACGTCAAGTTGATTGCCGATCTTACGGAAGAATGATGGGATTTGATTTTCTGCTTGTGCAGCCACAGGCATTTATTGAAAGTAGAAGCCGCGTCTGAGACGTTACACTTGGCAAGCAATGCCTGCGTATGCAATTAAAGTGAAAACAGTAATCGTGATTGACAATGTTTTGGATGCCATCTCTGCGCTCCAAGGAAATCTCACTGGTACAGTATCAACAGTAGAAACAGGTGTCTATACTTTTGAAAATGAAGCATTAGAGGAACTTGTCATGAGTTCTTCAAGTGCGCCATTGTTGCTGGGATGCTATCCCGTTTTATCAGATACAAAAACTACCGCCAGTCAAATCGTTGATATCTGTGACGAAGAGTACTACTTTATCAACTCCCACGAAATCAAGTTCCTTATCAGAAAGGGCCAATAATGAGGAGCTTTACTTATTCTGCCGTTTAACGATTACCCTCAGCAGTTCAACGAATACTCGGCTTTTTAACGATTACAACGGCACAGGAAGCCGCAATCCCCATAAAACGCACAAAACCCCGCCGCAGAATCGCTCTGTGGCGGGGTTCACTTATGCGCTGAAACAGCCGAAAAGCCTTATTTCAAGCGGCTTTCGGGCATAGAAAAAGTCCGCCGTAATTCTATCAAAATTACGGTGGACTTATGTTGAGGGCGCTCGGTTTTTGACCGGAGTGTAATGACAGAATTACAGAAAACGCAGCTTCAACGCATAAATCATGGAACCGATACCCAAGCCTGCCGTATAGCAGCTGTTGGTTTTTCTGAATGCAGGAGTGTAATAAATATTATTGTCAGCATCGAAGCAGAATTTTTCGGCGGTTAGTACGTTTGTTTCATGCTCCAAAAGACTACCTCCGAGGAAACGACGCATAAAGTCGATTCCTGCACACATGGTAGCAATAGGCTTTTTCCTGCTGCTAAAGTGCGCGATGCATGCTTCTATTGTGCTAGAAGCCCTATAATTGTTCAGAAGACCAATTCCGCCGGGTATGATTAGTGCATCGTATTCCTCAAAATCAATTCCACAAATACTTTTCATGCGTCCTCTGCCAATGCGTGCGGACTCTAAAAGAACATTTCTGTTATCTGCAAGTTGCTCTGTCAGGTGGTTGACTGACGGGACGGAGATATCCTCGGCAACGGGCGTATAATCACATCCATATCTGTCAAGCGCAGCATATGTCAGAATAACTTCTTCAATGCAGGAACCATCGCCGAGACCGCAGCCGGCTAATAAAACCAAGCACTTCATACACCGCTGTCCTTCCGTAAATTCATATCTGTTTTATCAATTTCAAGTATAACCTACCAAAACAAAAAAGTCCACCGTAATTCTATCAAAATTACGGTGGACTTATGCATAGGGGCATAGGCGCCGATACAATTTGACTTTTCTGTTCCAAGGGTGTGCAAGGGGGTGCAGACCGATTGTCAGGGGGTGCAAAGCCCGGAAATGCCCGAATAATCGGCGTTTTCATTAGATTGCGGAAGTAAACTCGCTCCCGCTATTGACCGAATCGCACCGTAGGCAGGAGCATATTTGATGCCTCTGCGTCATCAATACCTGCCGCTCTGACCCGAAAAAACAAGGGCAAAAACAAAGGCACACTTTGCGTTTTCGGCACGTAAATGTGAGTTAAAATGCAAAGTGTGACTATTTCGATATGAGAAAAACCGCTCCGTATCCCACAAGAAAACGGAGCGGCCATCCTATATATTATACCGTGATGCGGATGCCTGACTGAAAGATGAAAGACAGTTTTTCAGTCGGCATAATCTCCACCCGGTCGAGCGTGCGTATCATCAGCGAGAAGTCGAATTCTTCCAGTCTACCCGTCGTTTCCAGTAGACCTATCATCTCCTCTGCACGGTAGACTGTCAGCGGGTTCTCCGAGGTAGCAGCGGTGTTGTGCAAAGACGGTAGGTACCGCTGCTTCTTGCTGACGATCAAGTTCCAAGCCTGCACAAAGGCCTTTGGGAACCGCTCTGTGCGGATCTTCACATCCGTGCAGAGAAACGGCCTCGACTTTGGCTTTTTGTAGGTCTCCCGGTAGGCGGCAAGTTCCGGAGTCGGATTATAGTTGTACCCCGCCTTGTGAGGCGGGACATAGGTCATGCCAGGAACCTCCACTGCGGTGTGATCTCTCCAACTTATGCACCGATGATAGGTTGTTAGCCGCCGCCCCTCAGAATGAGAGGAATACTGTGGGCATGGTTTTCCGCAGGTCCCGCAGAACACAAGGCTGCGGAAAGGGAGTTTCTCGACCGGCGGCTTGCTGACTCCTTGATGCCGCTTTCGCATTTCCTGCGCGGCAAGCCACTGCTTCTTCTCTATGATGGCCGGAACGCAGTCCTCCACCAGGAATTGAGGAATCTCGCCGCAGTTGACTACCGTTTTGTGTGAGATCGGGTCGGGAATAAAAGTCTTTTGAAACAGGCAATTCCCACAGTATTTTTCATTGTTCAAAATGCCGATGACCGTTCGAGAGTGCCAGGTTGCGTTTTTCCTGGTGGGTACTCCGTCAGTCCTTAATCCGACAATGATTTCGTCATAGTTTTTTCCGTCCAGAAACTCCTTATAGATCCTCCGAACAATAACCGCCTCATCTTCGTTTACGGCGATCTCGCCATTCTTTTTGCAGTAGCCGTATATATTGGAAATGGCAAGGGCAGTGACCAGTCCTTGCTTATAGCGGTATCGCTTTCCCCATTTAATATTATCGGACATACTGACCGATTCGGATTCCGCAAGCGCCGCCATCAGTGTAAGGAGCAATTCTCCCTCCGGTGAGATGGAGTGCAGGTTCTCTTTTTCAAAAAAGACATCCACACCAAGGCTTCGCAGTTCCCTTGTAAAAATGAGCGTATCCACGGTGTTTCTTCCGAACCGGGATACGCTCTTAGTAAGAATGCGATCTACTTTTCCGTCACGGCAATCCTGGATAAGCGCGAGAAATTGTGTTCTGTTTCTCGTCCGGGTGCCGGAGATACCCTCATCTGCGTATATGCCGACAAACTCCACTTCGGAGTTGCCGGAGAGTGATTTCTCATAGAATTCCCGCTGTGCGGCAAGACTGTGAAGCTGTTCCTCTGCCTGCGTGGAAACACGGCAGTAGGCAGCGACACGCTCCTTACGCCTTTTCTCCGGTGGACTCTGGATTATCGGGATCACTTGCTTTTCGCTTGACATACTTTCTCACTCCATTCTTTATCTTTCTCGTTACCTCGGTACCGTCACGGAAAACAGAGGTGATCGTGCAGTTTTTATGGACGACCGCATGGTTCAGCGTTGCCTGCCAAATGAGCGGGTCGAATTCTTTCAGCGGCCCGTCGTATTTTTGCAGCTCTTTAAGAAAAGAACTGACCTGCACACGCTTGGCTGCGCATTTGGATATTTGCGTGGAAAGCTCCGACTTCTCTTTCTGAAGCCCTTCAAACCTGGCGAGATAGTCCTCGTACTGCCGATTGACCTCGCTAAGTCCGCCACCGTTTTTCCTTCCGGCGGCGGTGAGTAGGCTCTTAGTCTCCTCCTGCAGTTGGCAGCACTCCGCATTGATTTCTTCCAACCGTGCGACATACGCGCTGTCGTCGGTAATAGTGTCCAGACAAAGCGCATAATTCTCTCGGATCTCTTTCTTTTTCTTGATGAGGCTGTTGATTGCGCTCAAGAATGCCTGCTCGATGCTTTCTTCTTTCAGCGTAGGTGTTTGGCAGGAACAGCGTTTCTGAAATTTGTTGTTGCAGTGCCAGTGGTAGGCTCTGTACTTTTCGGAGGTGGAATGCCATACCTTCCTGCTATAGAAGCCGCCGCAGTCCTCGCATACGATCCTTCCGGAGAAGATAGAGACGCATTGCATCCTGCCGCCGGCAGCTTTCCGTCTGCGGAATTCCTCCTGGACCATTTCGAACACTTCCGGACGCACAATGGCAGGGTGATTTTTCTCAACATAAAACTGTGGTGCTTCGCCTTCGTTGCGCTTATGGGTATGTGTCAAAAAGTCCGTTGTCACGGTCTTTTGAAGCAATGCATCGCCTTTGTACTTCTCGTTTTTCAAAATGCTTTCGATGACGGTGGTATGCCACTTCGTCTTGCCCATTGGAGTGGGAATCCCATCCTCAGTAAGATGCTTGGCAATGTCATAAGGCGTTTTTCCGGCGAGGAACTCGCTGTAGATCCTGCGGACAATGACGGCTTCCTCCTCCACGATCTCCATATCGCCGAGCTCGGCACCGCGCCGGTATCCGAGAAAGTTGGAATACGCAAGGCTCATTTTGCCGTCGGCGAAACGCTTTCGCTGTCCCCAGGTCGTGTTTTGGCTGATGGAGCGGCTCTCTTCCTGCGCCAGAGAGCTCATAATGGTTATAAGCAGTTCTCCTTTGGCATCCAGCGTGTAAATGTTCTCTTTCTCAAAATATACCTCGATGCCTTTCTCCTTCAGTTTGCGGACGGTAGTCAGACTGTCGACCGTATTGCGAGCAAAACGGCTGACGGACTTGGTAAGAATCAAGTCAATTTTGCCGGCGAGGGCATCGTCGATCATGCGGTTGAACCCGTCTCGATTTTTGATGCTTGTACCTGTGATACCCTCATCGGAATAGATGTCCACAAACTCCCATTCGGGGTTGTTCCGTATAAGAGTGGTATAATAGTCGATCTGCGCATCGTAGCTGTTCTGCTGCTCGTCTTTTTCCGTGGAAACACGAGCGTAGGCGGCTACTCGTTTTTTCTTCAGCAACGGCTGCAAGTCCAAAACGGACATGACGGGAGCCGTTGGTTCAATTTTTCGTACATTCTTTGCCATTGTTGTCACCTCGATAGTGCCTTCTGCCTTGCGGCTTCACGCATTTCCTGAGTCCAGCTCTCACGCCTTGAGCGGTCTTTCCAGATCAGTCCTTTTTCGCTTCCATCACAGAAATGAAAGCGGAGCAGATTTCCGGGGCAGGCATCGATATATATAACTCGTTTCTCAAAGATTTCCGCATCAAACTCCGGAAGTCCCAGCACCGTTGCACTGACTGTTTTCAAAGTTTCCTCCGGGATCATTTTGGAGGTCGGGCAGTATTTCTTGCCCCGGCTGTTAAAAGTTGCGCAGCACCAAACGACCCGATACGGAGTTGTTTTGCGGCGGAAGTTCTTGCCGCAGCCTGCGCAGCGGATCTTTCCCGTGAAAACGGATTCAGTTCCCTTGATGGCATTGCATCCTTCCGACTGCTTCTTTAGTCGAAGCTGGACGGCTTGAAACTGCTCTCTGCTGATGATCGGCTCATGGTCGTTTTCCACCCAATATATCGGAAGTTCACCGTGGTTGACGACCCTCTCCTTAGTAAGGTGGTCCCGCACGAAAACCTTCTGCAATTTCAAATCCCCAGCGTACTTTTCGTTTTCAAGTATCAGACGGATAGCACTGGGATGCCAGGTGTAGCCACGGCGAGTGCATATGCCTTCCTCATTGAGAATGTTGCAGATCTTCTGCAGCCCATACCCATCACTGTAAAGGTCGAAGATTTTCTTTACAATTACGGCTTCGTCCGGCACCATGGTGATTTCACCATTTATGAGCCGATACCCAAGCATGGTGCAGGTGGAAGCCCGTCCTTCCTCAAATCCCTTTCGGATGCGCCATTTGCAGTTGTCGCTGACAGAAAGGCTCTCGGCCTGGGCAAAAGAAGCAAGAAGCGTCAGCATGACTTCGCCGTCGGCGTCCAGAGTCTTGATGTTCTGTTCTTCAAAGAAAACATTGATTCCGAGTTCCTTCAGCTCACGAACCGTCCGCAAAAGCGTGACCGTATTTCTGGCAAAGCGGCTGACCGATTTTGTTATGACCATATCGATGTTTCCGGCTCGGCAGTCTGACAGAAGCTGTTGAAACTGTTCCCGACTTTCTTTGGTGCCGGTTTTCGCTTCATCCGCATAGATTCCGGCGAACTCCCAATCGGGATTGCCGCAGATAAGATTTCGGTAATAATGAATCTGCGCATCAAGCGAGTGGAGCATGGCATCCTTATCGCAGGATACTCTTGCATAGGCGGCTACTCGCAGCTTTCGCAGGTCTTTTTGAAGTTTTGGGGTGATATCTGTAACTGTCTTATTCATCAGATCCCTCCTTTGGTAGTGGACATATTACCTCTGTTTCGGCACGATATCCAGTATATTCTCCGAAATATTACTACCAAAGATCGGTCGGTATTTATCGTGCAGGATTGTATCGATCGCCGCATAATCCTCGGCGGTAATAAGCCCTTCAGAAAGCATTTCCTGAAAAGGCGCAAGGCTTGCATGGTATATGATCTCTTTGGATAGGTACTCAGTTGTCACGGTAGCCACCAGCCTTTATCCTGTGCTGCACATAGCAGTCGTGACAGCAGAATTTCCGATTTCTGTTCCCATAGGCAGTGAAATGAATTCCGCACTCGGCGCAGATGAAGCTGTATACCGCCGTTTCCGAGGAAAGATTCGGATGCTCTTTCCACCAAAGTTTCCGACACGCATCTGAGCAGAAGCGGCGTTTCTTCGTTTTGCCGGACTGGATGATTTCTTTGCCGCATTGCGGGCAGCAACCTTCCTTGTGCGTAGTTACTATTGGTGCGGATATATTGTTTCGCTTGCAGAAGGATTTCACGGTGTTGTTCGAGAGCTCCATTATTTGAGCGATTTTCTTATACCCATACCCCTGTGAGCGCAGGGTAGCGATTTGCTCCTTTTGTTGATCAGTCATTATGGCATCCTCCTTCTGAGGGCTTCCCTCAATGACCCATCTGGACAAGAATGCCGATTCTGGCCGAAAGCATGGGCGAAAATCTTATACTCCAAAGGGATCCCTCACTTGCCACCGGACATGAGGTTGCCGTTTGGTCCCTAAAAAGAGCAAAAAAATAAGCCCATCGAAGAGAAAATGCTCTCCTCGATGGGCTTTCGGTTTACTTATTCGGAATTTTGAGTTTCATACCGCTGTAGATGACATTGCTTTTCAGCCCGTTCAGGCTGACGATCTCCTTATAGCGGCTGCCGTTGCCGAGATACTTCTTTGCGATTGCCCAGAGGGTGTCACCATGCACCACGGTGTGGATGCGGTAATCCTCGGAGGGTTTCGTGCCTGCCACGGCAAGTGCAGAGGTCTTGACCGGCGACATGATAGCGTACCTGCCGGATTCATCCTTGTTGATGACGGCACGGTCGCCGCTGACCTCGACCACATACCAGCGGAGCTTCTTTACCCAGCCGGGAATGGATTTGCCGCCATAATAGGTGCTGCCCGTGATAGTCACAAGGTCACCGACTTTGATTGTCGCAGAGGGCTTGACGGGCTTTGCAGGGTTCGTGTTTCCGCCGAGTGCCGCCGTCACCTTTTTTGCAAGGTCGCCCATACGGGCATACATCCAGTTGCCGGGACAGCTCTTGTTCGCAAACCATCTGTGGACGGTCAGCACCATTTCGTCAGATTTCGGGGTGTAGTTCAGCGTCTTGGTCTTATCGCCGAGCCAGAGCAGCTTCGTCTTGCCATTGCGCTTGCAGATGTCGGTGCAAAGCTCGATGAGCCGCTGGTACACCACATCCTTGAACGCATACGGCTCGGTGTTGTCGCTGGCACACTCGATGGTGATAGCTCTCTGGTCGTTGGCTGCGGATGAGGAGCACCAGGAGCGGTTTTTCTCCTCCACATACATTCCGACCCGCCCGTCGACACCGATGCCGTAGTTGCTGCTTGCCTGCCGTGAGGTCGGCAAAAAGATGTTGCCCAGCGTTTCCACGCTGCACTGACCTACCACGCAGTGCGGCGTGATGCGGTCAATGCTGTGGGTGCGCTGTCCGGAGTGGTTCGGGCTGAGTTTGGTGTAGGACACCAGGGGACTGTTCGTGTAAGCCATGTTATTCATCCTCCTTTTCACTGCGGTCATGAAGCTGCTCCAGAACGGATTTCAGCTTCTGCGGAATGGGCAGTCCCAGGTATGCGGCGTTTTCCAACAGGGATACGCCCTCATTCGACAGGTAGAAGAAAATGACGGCGGTACGCATCACCGAACCGCTGCCGATGACACGGGTGTCGAGAATATGCCCGATGCCGACCAGGGCGAAGATGAGCACCTTTTTGAAAATGCCCTTGAAGCCCACGGCGCTGGACAGCTTCTTATCCACCACGGCGCACATGATGCCGGTGATGTAGTCGATGACTACGAAAGCCAGAAGCGCATAAAGCAAGCCGTCACATCCTCCCAAGAACCATCCCAGCCAGCCGCCGATTCCGGCGAACACCACCTGAATGGTCGTCCAGAATTCTTTCATGTTGTTTGTCCTCCTTTGAAATTAAAAATGGGTATGAAAAAAGTGACGCCGGAGCGTCACACTTTTCCGATGGCATAGATTGATACCTTGTAGGTTGCCGATGGTACCGTATTTGGTCTTACGGCAAATATCTTTCCGGGGTTGATTGTTGTAGACCAGCTACTTGAACTGCCTCGCTCCACAAACATGGCGTAATTGCTGTTCTCCGTGGAGATATGGACGTGGGGAATTTCCGCAAAGGTAAACGGAAAATTAGGGAGCGCAATTGCGCCGCTCTCATAGAGCACGCCCCATGCCGTCGAAATGGCAGTCGTAAAGGAATACTGACCCCAACATTCCGCTGTACCGCTTTTCCATTTACGGTAATTCCAGATGCCGCTTGTCCCTTGCTGAATGACAAAATCCGCAAGGGGTGAGCCATCCACCCGCATATCCCCGGCAACATCCAGCACGGCTTGTGGCTCCGGCGTGTTGATGCCGACCTTCTTTTTCCGAAGCGCAATGAGGGGCGTACCCTGCGGAACAGTAAAATACAGATCCAGACTGCTCAAGGAATAGAGCTTGTCTTGGATCTGTAGATGAAGGTCGTAGGAACTGTTTGCATCCAGACTGCACAGTTCCAAATTGGAGTAGCTGAAAGAGGTTCCGCTTTTTGTCGTGCCGGAATAGATGCTGGTGTAGCTGCCGTAACTGCTCTCACTGGTTTTCTTGTACCGATACCGCACATAAACCACGCTGTTTTTCTGCATCCCGTTTACGGTCACAGCGGAAATAGAACCGCTGAATTTGAGCTGCATTTCCGCTTCAATGTCGTTGGTTCGTCGGAGCGTCACCGAGGATATCTTCGGCTTGGTGTACGGAATGACTGTTACCGTCCGTGAAGTTTCGGCGGTGTAGCCGCGGGAGTCCGTGACCGAGAGCGTGACCGTCACACTGCCGGACTTGGCGATCTTTCCAACAGATAAGGCAGAGCCGGTAGTGTTAGAGGATGACAGCCCGTTGCAGGAAGCGGTGTAGTTGGAAATGGACGCTCCGTTCTTCGCAGTCGCCGTTCCGGGGGTGACCTTGAGGGTTGAGTAGTCCTGTACGAACAGCTGATCGTTGCCCATGAGGTTCTTTGTGGTCGTGTAGCTGTCGGCATAAGTGAATCCGCTTATGGTCGGAGCGGAATTGGTCGCCGTGGTCAGTACCGTGGCGGTCTTGCTTGAGGTGCTGCCGATCTGCGTAGACCCGCTGTAAGACGAAACCGCAAAGGTACCTATAAAGGACTTGATGGACGCCATAGCGTTCAACAGTGTTGTCCTCTGCGCCGATGTCAGCGTGACCGTGCGGTTCGCAGTGCCCTTCGACCAGGAAAGCCCGGAAATAGTCAGGATGGTCGCGCTGCCGTTTTTGAGCACCAGCGTATTGGTGTAGGAGGCTTCGTACACGGTCACATTGATGGTAATGGAAACCGTGGCATTGTCCGCCGTCACTGTGTTGACGCTGTTCACCACCGCACCGCCCAGCGTCTTGACCGTGGAACTGCCGGAAGTGCCGTAGACGTGGTTGTATTGCCGCCTTGCTCTGACCCTCACCGTATAGCTCGTGTTCGGCGAAAGCGAGGACAGTGTTACGCTGGCGCTGGTGGATGCCGTCGTTGAGAACTGCGTCCAGATGGAGCCACCGTTTACGCTGTACTGCCAGATGTCCGCCGTTGCCGAAGAGGAAGCAGAAATCTTGAAGCCGTTAGCGGTGATGTTCGAAGTGCTGAAGGTTACGGTCGGCGCATTGCGGTCAATGGTAGTCAGCGTCATGCTGCCGCCGTATTCCTGTGAACCGTAGATATAAACACGGGTCGAGAATCCGACCGCAATCGTTTTGCTGCCGTTGCTGTCGTGAGCTACAGTAATCGTTCCACTGACAGAACCTTTCTTTGCCGGGAAAACACGGTCATCCCAATAGGTACGGTCCTTTGAGTATACGGTCGTACCATTGATCGTTACAGTGGTCGTGTCAATCGTGTAGTAAGTGGATGCGCCACCGGTAGAGGTCAGCGTCCAGGAAAGTGTCGAGCTGTTACCGACCACATTCACGCTTTCTGAAATGTCCAGTTGAAGATAGCGCCCATCGTATGCCGCGCTTTTCCAAGTTGCCATAGCTTTCCCTCCTTAATCCAGAATGACGATGTTCAACCCCTCGGATGCCGTCGGCATCGGGACAAACTTCGTTTTGCCCACGGTCAGCTCGCCGTCCACCGTGGTTTTCTTAGTCTGCGTTTCGTCCTTGTTCAGGGTGAAGATCACCTCGTCGTTGTAGTAACCGGCGAACTCCGTGTTTGTGATGACCGTCCGCTGGGACGATGCACTGTTGGATACCTCGATGCCCCGCTTGTCGATCTTGACCTCCTGAGTGTAGATCTCGTTGGGAGCAGGCGTCCACTTTCGGGGAATCGCTCCTTCGGAAATCATGATGTCGGCGAGATAAATGGACGCATCCCGACAGTAGCAGTAAATACGCAACGTGGGGTCGGTCACATCCGTGAGCGTTACGGAGTAATCCGTCCAGTCAAACGCCGTGGACTTATTGAACAGGTACTTGGTTTTGTTCCCGTTGTAGGTCACATAGAAATACCCGGACATGGTCGAGGTTTTCTTTGCCCGAACCGAGATCGTATAAGTGCCGGGAACCACCCCTCGGATGTACTGCGACAACGAGGAATAGGCTCCCAACACAAAGCAAGAGTCGGAAATTGTGTTGTTCTGGGTATCGGTGGAGGTATCTGTTTTTACCGTACCGGAGTAGCTCCAATCATCCGTGATGCCGTTCAGCCCGGAAGAGTTCTGCACATAGTTGATGCCGCCGATGTACTGCTCCTGCATGGTGACGGACAGCCCATCCACCGTGTGTTCCAGTTCCGAAACCCTACTCTCGGAATTCAGTACCCGTTCCTTCAGGACGCCCTGGTCGTTGGAGACCGTTTCCATCGTTTCAGTGAGGGTCGCCACATAGCTGTTCAGCCCGTCGATGGTCTGCTGGAACTGTGCGTCCTTCTCGGTCAGAATGGAAATGGTGGTGCGGATCGTTTCAATGTCGTTCTGCACCACCCATTCGTTCCCGTCCCATATCTTCGTTTCCGGCGGGGTCACAGAGGTGTCCACCCAGAGCTGCCCCTCATAGGGGTTCTCCGGCGGCGTGTCCGAGGTGACCACATCGCAGAGACTGATAATCGTGAACTGTGCTGATGCGATCATCTCACCACCTCCTCAAAGTGCCACAACGACCATAAAGGTTGCCTTGGTATCCACATCGGCGCTGGACACCGACAGGGTCTTGCCGGTCTTGCTGCCGTTGGTTCCCCAGGAGGTGTCGACTACACCGTCCTTGTTGTACTTCGTCCAGGTGTAACTGCCGTTCCCGGCTGCATCCACTTCGGAGCCTGCCTGGTAGCAGACGGCGGTCAGCACGGTCGTGCCCTGGCCGTTCTTGAACACATCGCCGCCCGTGGAGGTGACGATAATCTGCAGCGGGTCGGAGTTGTCGATGAAGGTCGCCACGTCGAAAAACTTCGTGTTATAAGAAGCGGATGCGGAATCCGTGTCCTGGGCACAGCACTTGAACACGGCGTAGCTGTCCACCGCTGCGGCGTAGACCGTGAGCGTATTGGTGGCCGTGCCGGTGTATTTGTCGGCGGTATCCGAGAGCTTGCGCCAGCCTATACCGAAGTCCGCATCATAGCCGGTGGAAGAGGTAGCAGTGACGGAAGCGTCCATGACCGCCCACTTATAGCTGACCTTGGTGGTATCCACCGTAGAGCCGCGCCACAGCTCGGCCTTGGCGGTCAGACTGGCGACTTCCTCGTTCTTGAACACATTTCCGTTGGGCGTGGTGACCAGCAGGTCAACGATGCCGGATCCGTTGACCACACGAGAGAAGGAAATGGTCAGAGGATGCGTAATGGAAAGGCCGGTGCTCTCGTCCTTGTAGGTAATCACGCAGCGGTAGTCGATGCCGGGCAGCTCTGCCATGACATTGGCCTTGACCGTGAGGATGTGGCTCTTGGCACCACTGAGGGCATAGTTCGTGCCTGCGGTGATGGCGGTGTTGCTGTCGCTCACATACCACTTGACCGAGGTGACATTGGCGGTGGCAATCTGGTCGGCAGTGGTGCCGATGACATACAGACTGGGTGTCAGAACGAGGTTCTTCGTTTTCCAGTCGGGGGTGTAACTGCCGTTGTCGGGGTTATACATCTGAGTCTTGGCGAGGTTCGAGCCGATGTACCCCGTCAGCGTCAGTGCGTCATTGTAGTCGATGATGGTAAACTGGCCTTGTGCTTTGCTCATGTGAGAAGCCTCCTTTGAAGTTGTTGTATCTGAACCGGACACTGTGCCGGTTTCTGTTGTGGGTTCTGCGGTTGCCATAGAAATGTCCTCCGTTATAACAGGCTCTGCCTGGTCGTAGTGTCGATGAGGTCACAATAAAAAGTGGCACGGACTTTGACATCCGCACCGGTGATGACCACGGACTTTGCGCCGCCGAAATGCTGCTCATTCCAGACTTTGTCCGCCTCTGTATCATCCGACACTCTTGTCCAGACAAACTGGTTGGCGTCCAGCGTGTCGGTGATGTCCTCATCCCACGAATACACCTTGGCGGAAAGCAGCGTTTTTACATTGCCGTTCTTGAAGATGTTCCCGTTGGACGAGATGATAACCAGCCGGAGCATTTTCTGTTCCTCAATGGTGGTAATGCGGTCGCTGACCTCGGTGACCTCCTTGCTGGTGGCGTAGGCACGAAGCACGACTTCACCACTCTCCAAGTCCCACCAGGACGAGCCGTCCTGCGACTGAATGACACCCGCCTTGATGATGTTCGCCACCAAAGAGCCGGAAGTGATGAAGTCTGCAACGATCTGACCGTCCGCCGTGATGGCGGTGTCAAAAGGGCCGTTGTAGCCGTTACGGGAAAATCCCAAGCCGCCCACATTCCAACGCCAGACATTCACGGCTTCGTCAATGGATGGTGCGTCCAGAATGAGCAGCTCGTAGGGCTGACCGTTTTCCTCGCTGGTGTGAATGACCACATAGCCGCCGCTCTGACCGGTGATAAGCCCGGTGGCTTTACCGATGGCGGTTTGGAGCAGCTTTGGAAAGCGTCCCACCGTGGATTCCACCTTGTCGACCGTGGACTGCACCTCGGAGATGGTGGTAATCATGCTGGACTTGCTCTGACCGAGGGAAATGCTCTTGTACCGCTCGGCAAGGGTGTCGTATACGGTTTCGATGACCATAGCCGACACGCTGACACCCAGAAGCGAGTGCCGGATGGTGACGGTATCGCAGAGGTTGACCCGCTCCAGCAGTGCCGAATACTCCGGCTGTTTCCAGAGCGGCTCAAAGGACACCTTCACCGTGGGGATAGTCGCTCCCAGCGGATTTGCCTTGATGTAACTGTTTGCTTTTGCTCTGAGGGCTTCCTCGGTCACAACTCCGTCAAACTGGTCGGAGAAATCCAAAATGAGCGTTTTCGCCCGGACGATCTCCGAGGTCACAATAGGAAGCGTGACCTCCGGCAGCGTGACCACGGTTTCGGTATCTGCGCCCTCCGGGGTGTACACCGCATACGGTAGCAAAACCGTGTACACGCCGCTGTTATCCTCGTCCTGCTCCAAAGCGGTGAGGTTCTTGCCGTATTCGATAACCACGCCTGTTTTCTGCCCACGGTGGGAGTGAAACTTCACCGTAAAGTTGTCCCACTCAAATTCGCCGTGCCACTGAGAAAGCATGGAGCCTTCCGTGCCGCCGAGACAGGCTCGGACGCTTTTCGGCTGTGCAACCGAGAATGCCTTTGCGTCCGAATAGTCCGTCCAGCCTGTAAAGCGTGTGTCTCCAGATAGAAGCTGCGAGAGGATGAGCTGCGGAGAGCGGCTTTCTGTAGAAAACGGCAGCATGGGAACGTTGACGAGGTCGTAGGAAATGTGCTGCCCGTAGATGGTGACGATGCCGTTCAATGGTTTCGTGATGCGATAAATGCGGAACGCCTGGTCGGCGGCGGTATCGTTGGGCTTTGCCTTGATAATGCACTCCTTGGTGATAAGCCCATAGTGCTGACCGCTGACCGGATATTTCAGCAGGCACTCGAACACACCGTTTCGTTCCTCGGTGACCTCGCAGGAAACGGTGTCCGTCAGCACGCCAAGGCCGAAGGTGGAAAAATCCGTTGCATTGGGCGGGTATAGAACAGGAATCATAGGCTGTCACCTCCTTCTGGGCATAAAAAACCACCGGGGATTTCTCCACGGTGGGTTGGGTTGATGATCCATTTTAGAGTGCCAAATAGGAAGCCGTTGTGTCGGCAGATATTATAGTGTTACACATCAAATTCGTTGATTTTGGTTTGCAGTATCTCAATAAATTTTCCGACATGATACCCATCGCAAACTGCGTGATGTACCTGAATTGCCAGAGGCAGCATTGTTTTTTCGTTCTCTTCAAATACCTTACCCATGGTGAAAATCGGGAGTAGATATTTTCCGTCACCAAATACATTGATGTTAAAGGCTGTGAACGAGAACCACGGCACCATGGAAACATCAAATGAATTAGCCGGTCTTCCGGGCTTCGGTTCATACTGCGTGGTGGAGGAGTACTCTCCGACATCCTTCTCATAGCTGCACAGAAAGGACAGATAGTCCGGTTGATATTCTGTCCATATCCCGGAAAATGTCTTCCGTTCCTGATTGAAAATCGTGTAGGCTGGGTGCATTTCATCAAAATAGCCGAGTCCTTTATCAGTAAGGGATGTACGAAACTCTGGCATTTGATTTACCGTCTGCGTCAGCAACCAAAGCATAGTTGGGTAGAGGCGTTTCCCATTCAGATTGGATATATCAAGGTTGATACTCACGGAATATGAGCAACGCACTTCGTCGATAAAATGCAAATAATGTTCCTTGCGCTCCCAGTTTTCAAAATTGATTAGAGTAAATTCCATCTTCTTTTCCAACTCCTTAAGAGTTCCCTATAAACTCAAGTTTTTCATTTGAAAGTATTATACCATACCCTTGTGAACTTTTCTACTGCCTGAATTTACAAGCACCGCCACCTGGGAATAACCTCAACCCGCCGCACATTTCCGGCACAGGCAATTGTGTTTTCTCCCGGCTTCAGCACCGGAAAGCCCTCGCCGGTGACGGCATTGTTTTTAAGGACGGTGTCCTTAAAGCAGTTCATGAGTTCACTGTCGATTTCGATATACTCGTCCACACCGGAAAGCACCAAGGTGGTAGTACCTTGACCGATGGACGAAACCATAAGTCGCACCGTACCGCTGCCATAGAGCTTAATATACGGTCGACTCTCAAAAGCAGTGGGATTTGTAATCGTCAGTTCAGAAGCGTCAGCCGACACCGTCTGCTGTCCCGCAAAGCTGTATTTGAAAGGCTTGCAGTTGAAGGTCACGGTGAAACTGCCGACCTTGTTCAGCTGCTCCTCAATGTCCAGATTGCCGGAGATGACACCGTAGCGGAAATACTCCGCATCGTAAGAGTCGGTGATTTCGTGGTATCTGTCCGGCTCGGAATAAAGCCAGCCCTTAATGTCCCGCAGGACAGCGGCAAGTGCGGCTGCGTTCTTCCGTGCGAGGAACACTGTGTAGGTCACCTTGATGTTGGCAAAGCGGCGGTTCGGATTGATGATGTCACCGCTCCTGCCGGGAATGGAAATGAACTCCGCATCGTATTCCGGTGCGGAGAACACGTCCTTCTTCTCGATATGCAGACCGAACTCAGCGGAACTGCGGCCGTTGTAGGTAAAATAGGTCATGCGAACACCACTCCTTTCCGCTGGGCGAACTGGTTCGCCGTTTCCATGACTTCGGAGGTGAGCTGACGGATATCCTCACTGCTGTAATTGTTGAAGTTCGTAATGTTCAGGGCAATGGTGAAAGCGGATGTCGCCTTGCCGACCACACCATCCACGGCAGAGCGGATCGAGCCGTTCACGTCAAAGTCGGTGGGCAGGGCTGTCTGCATATCGTGAGCAAGGTCGCCCATGACGCCGTTGATGTCCTCTGCCATCCCTTCTGCGGCTTTGACCGCTTCATCGCCGTTGTCGTCAATGGAGCCTGCAAGACCCTTGACCAGCATTTCACCGACCCATGCCATCTCCTTCGAGGGCGAATGGATACCGAAGAAATCGCAGATGCCGTCCCAGATGGAGGAGATCCACCCGGACACCTTATCCCACAGCCACGAGGCAAGCTGGGTAATACCGTCCCACAGGCCTTTTACGATATTGCCGCCGATCTCCACGATTTTATACATCAGAGAGCCGAAGGCTTTCACGATGCCCGCAATAATCTGCGGCACGGCCTTGACGATCTCCACGATGATGGTGGGCAGGTTTTCAATCAGGGCAACGAACAACTGAACGCCTGCCATGATGATCTTATCGATGTTTCCGACCAGTGCATTGACAATGCCGGAGATGATTTGCGGAATCGCCTGCACAATTGTGGTGATGATCTGCGGCAACGCCTGAATCAGCGAAATCAGCAGGTCGATGCCTGCCTGGATGATCTGAGGGATAGCGTTCAGTACGGCGTTGATGATGCCATCAATGATTTTCGGAATGGCTTCCACGATTGCCGTGATGATTTCCGGCAAGGCGGTCACCAGTGAGGTCAGCAGCTGAATGCCGGTTTCAATGATCTGCGGGATGGAGTCCAGCAGAAACGTGATGATTCCGTTGATGATCTCCGGCAGAGCGGCGATCAACACGGGGATTGCGTCCAGAAGTCCTTGCGCCAGTCCCGTGATAAGCTGCAGCGCAGCATCCAGGAGCATCGGCAGGCTGTCCACCAGCCCTTGCACGATGGTGACGATAGCCTGCACCGCTGCCGGGATGAGCGTAGGCAGTGCATCCGCAATGCCTGTCACCAGCGTGGACACCAACTGAACTGCCGCATCAATGAGCAGGGGCAGATTCTCAATCAGCGTGTTCACGATGGTCATAAGCGCGGACACCGCCGCCGGGATAAGCTGCGGAAGCAGGGACAGCAGCGTTTCCAGCACCTGCGAGAACAGTTCGGTGACTGCTTCCAGCAGTGTGGGCAGCAGTTCACCCACAGCCGTCAGCAGAGCGTCCAGCGCCGTGGGCAGAGCCGCCACGATGTTCTCAATAACCGGGGTGATGTTCGCCACCACGATCTTGAAGGCATCCACCATGTTGTTGCACAGCAACTCCATGTCAGCGTCCGCATCGCCGAAGCCTACGATGAGGTTCGACACGGCGGATTTCAGCGCATTGACAGAGCCGGATATGGTGGCTTCCGCTTCCTTGGCGGTGGTGCCTGCAATGTCCATGCTTTCCTGCATGACATGGATGGCTTCCACCACATCTGCATAGGAGGAGATGTCATACTTGACGCCGGATATCTTCTCCGCATCGGCAAGCAGTCGCTCCATTTCCTGCTTTGTGCCGCCATAGCCCAGCTTGAGGTTGTCGAGCATTGTGTAGTTCTGCTTGGCAAAGCCCTGGTAGGCATTCTGAATGGAGGACATATCTGTGCCCATCTTGTTGGCGTTATCGGACATATCCGTGATTGCCATATCCGCATACTTTGCGGCTTTCTCGGTATCGCCGCCGAGGGACTGGATCAGGCTTGCGGAGAAGCCTGTGACCGTCTCCATGTACTCGTTGGCGGAAAGACCGGCCGTTTTGTATGCGTTGGCGGCATACCGCTGAATCTCCTGCGAGGAGTCCTTGAACAGGGTGTCGACACCGCCGACCAGCTGCTCGTAGTCCGCATAGGCGGCGATGACCTCTTTGCCGAGCTTCACGGCGGCGGCACCTGCGGCAACGGCCACTGCACCGAGCGCCACACCTACGGTTTTGAGAACCTTGCCGAAGCCTTCAAACTTACTGCCGGATTCCTCCGCAGCCTTGCCGCCCTCCTTGATGGCTTTCTCGTTCTCGTCCAGCTCACGGTTCATATCGTTGAGGGCAGCTTCGGCATTGTTGAGTTGAATCTGCCAGTTCTGGGTGCGGCGGTCGTTCTCTCCGAAAGAGGTGGCGGCATTCTGCAGAGCCTTGCGAAGGGTATCGATTTTTGTCGTCTGCTCATCGATCTCTTTTCGCAGCACCTTATTCCGTGCGGCGAGAGCCTCCACGGACTTGTCGTTTTTATCGAACTGGGAGGTGGCGAGCTTCATTTCGGAGCCAAGAACCTTGAAGGACTGGTTGATCTCGCTCAGCGCCTTTTTGAATTCCTTTTCGCCCTCCAGACCGATTTTCAGTCCGAAATTATCTGCCATACGCCGTCACCTCCTTAAATGCCGTCCGGGATAATATCGTCGATGTAGTGCTCTCGTGCCGGGGTGGCCTGACCGTTATACTGCTTGTGGCACTCCCACAGATCCAGAAGCAGACCGAAGGGCATCAGCCACACCTCATCCTGCGACAGATGAAGGTGGGCAAGGCCGTAATAAAGAAGCCGGGTAAACAGCTCCGAATCGGAGACCGTTACCCGACTGGTGCGTTTTTTGCGTCTTTCTCGCTTTCCACATTACGCTTGGTACCCTTGTAGAGGGCCTCGGTAATGGCCGTTTTGTATCTGGCAAGGTCAAGAGGCGTAGTCAGAAGCTCCACCACATCCTCGGTGAGCAGCTCCTTGGGGTGTTCCTTATCCTTGAGGTTGTGGACGAGGATGCTCTGATTTGCCAGAAGCGTGATCAGCCACACGATCTCACCAATGGCCATTTCAAAGTTCTCGGATTTCATGAGTTTTTCACCGAGGTTTTCCAGCCCGCCATAGCGACCGGCGATTTCCTTGGTAGCCTTGGTGGTAAGTAGGAGTGTGTATTCCTCTTCACCGATCGTGATGACTGCGGTTCTTTCGTTATCCATTGTGCGTTACCTCCGTTAACCCTGTTTTTCGGGTGTCGTGGTATAGGTCGGCTCGTAGACTTCCTTATACCAGTTCGTGATGGTCGCTGCGGTCACATCGCCCTCCAAAGCCTCCGCTTTCCACGGGTGTTTGCCACCTGCGTCTGCCTTGTTGCGGCGCAGAATAGTGCCCTCAATGGTCGGCGTAGAGAAAGTAATGCTGTCGCCCTTGGTGGCAAGGTTCGTCGCCGGAATACCGAATTTTACTCGGTACAGCCAGTAATACTTGTACTTGCCGTTGGACTTCTTGGCGCGGAAGCCCACCGCCACGGGATCACCGCCGTCCTCGGATGCGGAAATCAGCACCTTGTTTTTGTCGATGGTCGCACCTGTGAGGTCGGATGCCGCCGTAGAGCCGATATCGTCAATGCCGAGGGAGAGTGTGCCGGATTTGAATTCCTTCACAATCTCCGAAGCGCCGTCATCGGCATAGAGCGTCGCCTCCGCCAGTTCCACCGAAAGGTCAGCGGAGATGGCTTTGGCAAGCTGGGACGGCGTACCGTAGGTTTCCTCACCGGCATCGTTCTCGGTGATTTTTGCGTAATACAGTCTGTCAAGACCGATGGTAGCCATAACTTATTCCTCCAAATCGTAGATTTGCGCCACATCAATGGCGTAGTGATGGTAGCCGGTCTCGGTCTCAAAGCCGATGTACCGGCGGTCGGTAATATAAAAGTCCGCACCAAGCAAGGCGCGGACAAGGTCATTTTTCAGTTTGGTGTAACTGCCCTTTGTGAAGAGGGACAGCCGTGCCTCCTGTGTCTCACAGCCGGGAGCGTTGTCGGCGTGGAGCTCAAAGCTGTCCGACATCGGAGTGATGACCAGATAGGTGTCCGAGGCTTTGCCGGAGAACACACCCGTTTCCAATGGAACACCGCAATGCCCGGCGATGGTTTGTAAATCGGATAGAAGACTCACAGCTTTTCCACCTCCTCATCCAGCGCCTTGGTCATGGCATCGATGCATTCCTGCCGGGATGCCGTTTTCGCAGGCTTCAGAAACGGCTTTGCAGGCTGACCGTGCTTGCCGTATTCCAGAATGTTCGCCAGCTTGGCGTTGCTGCCGCCGTCCGAGCGTGGCTCTGCAAAACCGACCTTGATATCGTGATTACCGTCCCGGTTCAGCTTAGTGGGAGAAAGACCGAGCGCACCCGCCAGTTCACCCGTGGTGCGGGAGTCGTATTTCGTACCTCTGCCCACCACGGAGGAGAGGTTACTGCGCACCTTAGCGAGAACCACCTCGCCACCGGCCTGCAGGACGGTATCCGCAACGCTGTCAAAGTTGCTGCCGAGCTTGGATATCTTTAGAAGGAAATCCTCCGGCATTTTCATTTCAGCTTTTGCCAACGGTCGGCACCTCCTTTTTTGCCAGTACCTCAATGTACATTCCACGGCCCTTTACATCCTCCACGGACACAATGTCGTAGCGGCAATCATCGCAGATGAGGAACTGGTCGGTAGTGACCGTCAGCCCCGGAATGCACCGAAAGCGGAAGAGGTCGGTCGCTTCACTGAATGCAGCGAGGTTTGCCCACCGCTGACTGCCGTGCCGACCTTCCCGGTATACACGGACGGAAGCGAGGACTTCATTCTCGGAATGGGTGAAGCCCTCGCTGTCCTTGACTTGGCGGATTTTTACGATGTCGGCAAAGCCGTTCATCTTTCCGAAACTCATACTTGCCACCGCCTATCCAAGCGGAGCAGCAGATTGACGGTGTTCCACACCTGCTGCGCCGCTCCGGTGTTATCCGCAAAGAAACCGCCCGTGCTGCCGTCCCGGCTTTCATAGAAATGGGACGACAGCATGATAACGGCTTGCTCCGTGGTAGGCGGCATGGGGTTCTCCGTGTAATAGCCCTCCGGGATGTGCTGGTAGCTTTCGGCGTAAGAAACAGCGGCAGTGATGTAGCTTTTCAGCAAGGCATCATCTGCCGTATGTTCCAGGATAAGGTTGGCTTTCACTTTGGAAAGAAGCTCGTCCATCACCGCCGCCTCCTTCCTTATTCGGTTTTCAGCTTGAGAATCTGAACGGCTTCGGGGAGAATGAGTTTGCCGTCCACACGCTCCTTGGCAACGAAACCGATCATGCCGTTGCCCGCGAACAGCTCGTTGAGCTGCTTGAAGGAACGGGTGCCGCGGTCGCCGATGTTGTAGTAGCTGTAATCGCCGAAAGCGATAGCATTCTCCGGAGCATACGCAGAGGTGTGAACCGTGTAGCCGAGAATGCGGTCCGGTTCGCCTGCCTGATAGGAAGGCTGCCAGATATACGCACCGTTGTTGTCCTTCAGCTTGCGGATCTGCGCGATAGTCTTGTCGTTCATGATGAAAGAGGCAGACTTGCGGTAGGGACGCTTCAGCGCATGGATGAGGGTGATGAGGTCATCGCTCTTGAGTGCCGCAGTAAGCGTTTCTGCCACATGACCGCCGCCGGTCTCCGCAAACAGACCGAGGGGCTGACCGACACCGGTACCGTTGAGGAATGCGTCCTCCTCGGCATTGGCAAGTGCCTTGCCGAACTCGGTGAGAATGTAATCCTCCAGCTTGAACGCATTGTCGTAGAGCAGTTCCTCGGTCACCTTGATGGCAACATGGAGCTTGTGCGCGTCCAGAAGGATCTGTGCAAAGGTTGCGTCACCGAAAGAGAGTGCACCGCCTTCCTCAATCCACGCAGCGGCAGGCGCAGTCGCTGCAATGTTGATTTTATGCTCACCGGATGTGGTGATGGTGTGACCGAGCTTTCGCATGATGTTTTCCTCGGAAAGCGTCTGAATAAGGCGGGAATCATACTCCTCGGGTACGAGGTAGCCGCCGTCAGCGTCAACACCCTCGCGAAGGACATCGCTCACCTGGTGGAAGTTGCTGCGAAGGGCGGTAAGCATTCCGGTGCGGTAGGCGTCGGAGGCACGACCGGTCTTGGGCTTCTCGTCAGCGGTGGACTTGCCGTTCATGGGCTTCTCGGTGATGGGAGAGGAAGTGGGTCTATTCAGCTGCGCTTCCATTGCGGACATGGCTTCCATGCGCTCAATCTCGGCACCGTAGTCCTGCACCTTCTTTTCCATCTGAGCATAGGTCTTGGCATCCTCTTCGGAAAGAAGGCCGTCCTTGTCGCGCTTGGTTTCCACAAATGCCTTTGCAGCGTTCCAAGCCTGGTTGCGCTTTTCACGCAGTTCGTTGATAGTCATATTGAATTACCTCCAGTTTTTAATGAGATTGAGCCGATCCATAAGGTCATCGGCTTTTTGTGTACGGTTGGATTTCGGGGTGATGGCGCATTTTGCGGCGATCTTCTCCATGAGAGAGTTCACCACATTCGCCTTGGAATACAGCATGGAAACGGCAGGCGTGGGTACCTCTTCGGATTCCGAGTTTCTCTGCATGATTTCGTCCGCAAAGCCGAGTTCCACAGCCTTGTTTGCGTCCATCCAAGTTTCGGCATCCATGAGGTGCGAGAGCTTGGCACGGGAAAGCCCCGTCTTGATCTCATAGGCATTGATGATAGAATCCTTCACGCTGCCGAGCATTTCGATGGCTTTCTGCATTTCCTCCGAATTGCCGAATGCTGCCGTCATGGGGTTGTGGATCATGAGCATGGACACGGGAGATACCAGCACCTTCGTGCCTGCCATAGCGATCACGGATGCTGCGGATGCCGCAATGCCATCGATTTTCACGGTCACATCACCCTTGTAGTCCATGAGCATATTGTAGATTTGAGCCGCCGCCACGCAGTCACCACCGGGACTGTTGATCCACACGGTAATATTTCCGCTGCCGGACATGAGCTCGTCCTTGAAAAGCTGCGGGGTGACATCATCGTCAAACCAGCTTTCCTCGGCGATGGTCCCGTTCAGGAACAGGGTTCTTTCCTGTGTCTGTTCCTGCGTCTCCGAATTCGTCACCGTTCGGCTCTTCCAATTCCAAAATCTCTTCATCGGTTTTTTCCTCCTTTCCGTCATCGGTAGGTGTATCTGCAAAAGCACCCGCATTCTTCAGTGGGAGCATATTGCCGTTAATGAGGTACAAGTCGCCGCCGTCCTCTGCCGGGATGCGGTCGAGGTTTTCCAGCTCCCGGATGTCGTTTGCGGACATCCAGCCGTTCTGGCGGCCGATGGCGTACCCGTTCATGCGGCTTTGGTAATCGCCGCGAAGCAAGCCTTCCAGATTGAACTTCACGAAATACACGGCTTTTTCGTCCCGCGAAAGGAGTGACCGCTGAATGGACTGCTCCCAGCGGATGACCCAGGGGTCAAGGGTGTACTTCACGAACTCCAAGGACTGCTGCTCAATATTAGAAAAGCTCGACTTTTCCAGGTCGCCGACCATGTGGGGCGGGACTCGGAAAATTCGAGCGATTTCATTGATTTGGAATTTGCGTGTTTCGAGGAACTGCGCCTGCTCCGGCGAGATACCGATAGGCGTGTATTTCATGCCTTCTACCAATACGGCAATTTTGTTTGCATTGCCGCTGCCGCCGAAGGTGGACTGCCAGCTCTCCCGCACACGCTGCGGATCTTTGATCGTGCCGGGGTGTTCCAGCATACCGCCCGGAGCGGCACCGTTGGCGAAGAATTTTGCGCCGTACTCCTCACAGGCGATAGCCATGCCGATGGCGTTCTTCGCCATAGCGATGGGACTGTAACCGACCAGACCGTCAAAACCCAAGCCGGGGATGTGAAGCACATCCGAGGGACGAAGCGTTACGGAAAAATCCTTATTTTTTATAGCTTCGTCCGAGCCACGATAATAGGTGTAGTAGAGACGCCCGTTTTCATCTCTGTCCACCGACATCTTGTTCGGCATCAAGGGATACAGAGCAACGATCTCGTTCTTACCGTTGCGGATGATCTGCGCATAGGCGTTGCCCCAAAGGAGCAGATGCGTCATGAGTGTCTCACGAAACACAAAAGAACTCATCTCCGGGTTCGGCTCATCGTGGAGCAAGCGGTAGAGCGGATGGTCGAGCGCCATTGCCTTGCCGCCGCTGTCCGTGTATTTGTATAGGTGCAGCGGCAGCCCCGCCACAGCCTCCGACAGGATGCGGACACAGGAATACACGGCAGTCATCTGCATGGCAGAGCGCTCCGTCACCGCTTTGCCAGAGGTGGTGCCGCCGAAGAAAAAGGCATAGTTGCTGCCTGCCGTGCGGTTCTGAGGCTTGTCTCTCGATTTGAATAATCCTGAAAAGATACCCATTTAACATCACACTCCTTAAAAATGGGCAAAAGAAAAGCACCTGCTCATACGAACAGATGCTTTGAAATATTCAGATATTTTGGCTCTTATTTCAATTCTGCATTCCAACTTGAAATAACGGCTCAGTATATGCTTGCTTGTTTCATTTTCTATGATAATCGGTTCTTGCGAAGTTTCCGACTTGAACTGCAAAAACCTTTGATTTCGCTCCGAAAATGCAGTGCTTATTCGCTGAGCAGCCAGTCAATCAAATTCAGTGACTTTATGCCATCATAGGAATTGATGAAGCTGCGATCCATAGAAAGCACGATTTTTTCGTAGTTATCCCCAATCATACGCAGCGGACGAAGCTCCCGTTCACGGGTCTCCGCGGAAAGCATACTTTCCGTTACCTGAATATATACCTTGTTGTTCGGCTTTTCCGCAACGAAGTCGACCTCCGTCTCTCCGACCTTCCCGATATATACCCGATAGTCACGGCGCAGCAGTTCCAGAAATACGATATTCTCAATGATATGCCCGCGATCTGCATCTCGGTAGCCCAGAAGCATATTGCGAAAACCCATGTCGATGATATAGTTCTTTCCAAGAGTTTTGAGCAGCTGCTTTCCTTTTACATCATACCGACCGACAGAGAAGAATACAAACGCATTGCGGAGCATGGAAATATATTTATCCACCGTTTTTCCCGCAATGTTCTTCTGCTTGCCGGTTTGAATGTCGCCCTCGTTGGAGAGTACATTTCCGATGCTGTTCGGAGAAGTGATGCTGCCGATATTGGAGCATAAAAACAGCATGATTTTTTGAAGCATGGCTTGATCTGTGCCATTATTGCGCTGCAAAATATCACGCAGCACTACGGTCGAATAGATACCTTCCAGTGCCTGATTGCTTCTCGCTTCGTTGAACTTGTATTCTCTCAGAATCGGCATCCCTCCGAACTGGAGATACTTCTGGAACTTTTCGTCCATTGTCACATCGGGGGCAAACTCGTAGAAGTCCAAAAACTCCTTGAAGGACAGCGGCAGCACCCGTATCTCTACATATCTGCCGGAGAGCAGCGTAGAAAATTCCGTAGACAGCAGATAGGCATTGGAACCCGTGATATAAATGTCTACATCATAATCCAAGCGGAAGGACTCGATTGCTTTTTCCCAATGCTCTACAGTCTGCAGTTCATCGAATATAAGGTAGGTCTTTCCGTCTTTGGCGATCTGCTTGCTGACATAATCATAAAAAGAAAGGTAATTGTTCAGGTCACGGTAACGCAAGGATTCCATGTTCATGTGAACGATTCGGGAATCCGGCACGCCATTCTCCGACAGATAGTGATGAAACAGATCCAGCAAGGACGATTTTCCGCAGCGGCGAATACCTGTAACGATCTTCACCAGATCTACATCTTTGTTTTGAATCAGCTGATTCAGATATTGGGGGCGGTTGATCAATTCAGCCATAATGCACCTCCTGACTTTCTTGATTCTATTATACCCGAAAAATCAAAAAAGTCAATAGTTTTGGAGTTGTAAGTCTGAAACTCAGCTTAATAATAGAGTTTCCGACTTTATTCGACTGATATTTTGACGATGGGTCTCAAATGAACAACAGCCCACGGCTATCATAGACCGAAGCGCCGTTATCATTGCCGCAGCGGATAGCGCGGTCGAGTGCCATTATCGTTGCCACAGCGCCGTCGATTTTCTCCGTGGACTTTTCCTTGTCCGGCTTGATGTTTCCGGCAGGGTCGGTGCGGATGAAAATGTTGTCCATCATCCAGCGCAGGACGGGATGACCGCCGTGGGCAATGCGCTGTTCCAGCACCAGTTTCATCAGTTCTTTGGTGGGCGGGGACATATCCTTGAACCCCTGTCCGAAAGGAACGACTGTGAAGCCCATGCCCTCAAGGTTCTGCACCATCTGCACAGCACCCCAACGGTCAAAGGCGATCTCCCGAATATTGAAACGCTCACCCAGGCTTTCGATGAACTTCTCAATGTAGCCGTAGTGAACGACATTACCCTCGGTGGTTTGCAAAAAGCCCTGCCGCTCCCACACGTCGTATGGCACATGGTCACGCTGGACTCGGAGGTCGAGATTGTCCTCCGGTATCCAGAAGTACGGCAGGATGATGTATTTGTCGTTCTCATCTTCCGGCGGGAACACCAGAACGAATGCCGTAATATCTGTGGTGGAGGACAAATCCAGACCGCCGTAACAGATACGACCTTCCAGATCGTCCTCGCAGACAGCGAACTCACATTTGTCCCACTTGTCCATCGGCATCCAGCGCACCGCCTGTCTCACCCACTGGTTAAGTCTCAGCTGTCGGAAGGAGTTCTCTTCGCCTGGGTTCTGCTTGGCGGACTCGCAGGCGTCTTTGACCTTGTCGATACCAACTGTAATGCCGAGGGAGGGATTGGCCTTCTTCCAGACCTTCGGGTCCGTCCAATCATCTGATTCTTCCGCACCGTAGATAACGGGATAGAAGGTGTGGTCGATTTTGCGCTCCTCGATGATGTCCTTGGCCTTCTGGTGGATCTCATAACAGATGGACTTCGTATCGTTGCCGGCCGTGGTGATGAGGAAATACAGCGGCTGCATACGAGCATCGCCGGAGCCTTTGGTCATGACATCAAAGAGCTTGCGGTTCGGCTGCGTGTGCAGTTCATCGAATACCACACCGTGAGTGTTGAAGCCGTGCTTGTTGCCGACATCGGCAGAGAGCACCTGGTAGATACTGCCCGTTGGCTGATAAATGAGCCGTTTCTGGGAATCCAGTATCTTGACCCGCTTTGAAAGCGCAGGACACATCCGCACCATATCTGCCGCTACGTTGAAAACGATGGACGCCTGCTGACGGTCGGCAGCGCATCCGTAGACCTCGGCTCGTTCCTCTCCGTCACCGCAGGTGAGCAGAAGTGCCACCGCAGCAGCAAGCTCGGACTTGCCTTGTTTCTTGGGTATCTCGATGTAGGCAGTGTTGAACTGCCGATAGCCGTTCGGCTTGAGGACACCAAAGATGTCCCGGATGATCTGCTCCTGCCAGTCAATCAGCTCGAAGGGTTTTCTCGCCCAGGTGCCCTTGGTATGGCAGAGGCTCTCGATGAACATGACGGCGTAATCCGCAGCGTCCGTATCATAGTGGGAAGTTTTCTCCATGAACCTTGTCGGCGTGTATTTTTTTAGTTTTCGCAATTTCTCACCCCCTCCGGCAGAGCAATAAAAATAGCCGCCACCGAAATCGGTGCGACCTTCCGTACAACGAGCAGCAGCCCCTTTCGGAGCCGTTGCTTTGAAATTTTGGTTTTTTACCAGTTCTCGCTGTGGAGCAGAAGCTCCAGCGCAAGCTGTGTGTTTTCATCGGCGGGTTCAATGTCCCAGCCCCTGTCGTAGTTGCAGACGATTTTGCCGTCTCGCTTGAGCATCAGCTTGGAAATGCGTCCGCCGTCGATACCCCACTCTGAGCCTTTGTCGTACTGCTTCATCCAGTAGTGAAAAACCTCGCCGTTTACCTTGATGCTGCCTTCTTTCCAAATGATTGTGTACCTCCGTTTGTTTTGTTGTGAGTGTATATTACCTCTGAAGAGCGGATATAGCCAGTTACTTCGGAGATATATACTACACAATCATTTGGGGTGGAAACTGTGTATATTACAGCGGTTCTCCCGTGAGGATGAAATGCACATATTCACCTCGGTGCTCTTCGAGGAATACCACCAGTTCGTAAAACCGCATCGCATTGGCAATATTCTGCACCATCGGCACATCAAACATATTCGAGCGCCCGGTTTTGCGGACGGCAAGAATCTGCTCTCGGATTTTCTCATTCATTGTCGCACCTCCGGCAGATATTCTCGCCGTATGCCACGCTTAAGCCACAGCCGTTATCCCAGGCAACCATGATGCTGCCGATGTCATCCACGCCTCGCACGGTGCCTTTCGTGCCGACAGGCGGTGCCTGGGGATCGTCCATCCGAACAAGCTCTACACGGGTACCGACCGGATATTCCTTTCGGACACGTTCGACCGTCTCTTTACTCGGAAGTCTCATCTTCTGTACCCCCGTTCTTGAAAGCTGAAGAGCCGGACAGGTTCTTCAGCAGTATTTTTCGAGCGGTCTTATATTCCGCGCCGATGAAGCCGAGCCGCAGGAGAAAGCAGCGGAAGGCATATTTCTCGTTGTCGGTCGGCTTTTCCGTTGCGTTGACCCGTTTCTGATTTCGTGCCATTTCGCACAGCTTGCAGATGAAGGTGTCATAGGCGTTCATCTCGTCCGGGGTTGGCATCATCGGAAACCAAGGGAAGGATACCTTCGTGTCCGTGATTTCCAGTGGCAGGTCAGCGACTCCGAGGGCTTTCTTGATAAGACCGCCCTTGGCTGCGATGAGCGCCTTGAGGTTTTTCAGATTACCGTCGGTGAACAAGCTCCTCGGCATGGAAATGCAAACGGCGCAAGGCTCGTCCTCGGCATCGGTGTGGCGCTGGTCGATGTCAAAGCCCTCGTCGTGGATATGCTGCAGGAGCCGCTCGATGACCTCGCTGTCGGCACAATCGTCAAAGGAAAGGCTGCCGTTTCGGTCGATGGTGAAGTAATCCACCTCATAGTTGAATGTGGGTGCGCCACAGTACTTTGCGGGAACGCCGAGCCAGTCGGAGATGGTCTGCACCAGCCGCTTGCGCTCTGCACCATTCACATGAAAATTCAGTTCCATTCAGAATCCCTCCACCCAAGCAAAAATAATACCGCGTCGGAAAACCCGGCACGGTAATAGCAGTTCATTGTCTCGCCGTCTGTCACAGAGTAGGCATTTTCGCAATCGGTCAGCAGGATGCGCTGTTCGGCAGAGAGCGTATTTCTCAGCTTGTCAGCACACACGGACAGCCGCTCGATGGCATCGGACAATGATTCGTTCGGTCTGCTGCCGCAATCATTGATGCGCTCCAGTATAAAGACATCCACGGCAGTTTTCATTGCTTCGTCTTTCATAGTAGCACTCCTTTCGTTTGGCGTACTACATATATTGCTCAAATTTCGTTGAATAGCAAGTCCTATCTGCCGGAAATGCTACATTCTACGATGTGAACAAGACATCGGCTTCATTTGCACTCCCGATTGGGTACAAAGATTTTGACTGGGACACCCATCTTTTTACAGTTGTCGATCACGAATTTCGTGCCGTGGGATGTTCCGTCCCAGAAAGCCAATACAAGGTCTGCATTCTGGATGATCGTAATATTCCGCTTGAGGGGTGCAGAGCGGCCGAACTTCTCATATTCCGGGAGAAATTCCGTCAGTTTGATTCCGTGTGTCTGCGCATAGCTCCTTGCACAGTGGTCAACACCTCTCGCACCGCCGGAAACGATCTCCGTTACATTGTCCGGCAGATATTTTCCGAGGTCATCCACCATAAGTCCCCTTGAACCGATTACAGCAACACGCATTTTCAAGCCGCCTCCAAAATTTATTGTAGATATACTGTATATCTATTTAGAACATTGTAGCACATGATGGACATAAAATAAACATACAATATGTTTATGGAGAGGTGACCGTATGGCTATCAAGAGCGTTTCAATACGCATAGAGGAAGAAATGCTTGAAAAACTCGGCTTTGTTGCCGATTATGAAGGCCGTTCCGTGAACAGCCACATCCTTGTGCTGATTCGCGAGAACATCAAAAAGTTTGAAGAGCAGAACGGCGAGATCAACGGGAGCATCCGACCGGATGTCAATGTGAAGCCCACCAGGAAAAACTGATGAGATCGAGGAGCGGTCAATCCGCTGCCTCGATTTTTTCTGCCCACACGATACCGCAGAGCACGAACCATACGCACGGGAGTGCCACACCGTTGCCCCACATCTTATATTCCGCACTGTCCGAGTACGGATTTTTCAGCCACTTGGCGACCTGCTTGTCGGATTTCATTTTGCAGGCGGTCACTTCGGAGTAGGTCTTGAAAACCTTATGCCAGAAGTACATTTCCTCATCGGTCGGCTTTTCCGTGCCGAGGTCGGCACACCAGTTGTCCGGGAAGCCTTGAAGTCTGGCACACTCAGTGGGCGTCAGCCGTCTGACGGTGTATCCGTTTTGGATAGCACCCGGCCCTTTTGCCACCAGCGTCGGCTGAAGCTCCTCTTCAAAGGTCGGAGCGAACTTAGCGCTCTGCCCCTGGTTGAAGGTATCTCTGCCTATGCCGTAGCAGACAGCGGTGGGGTCTTTGTAGTCACGGGCAAGGACGGTAGGGGCCTTATCTTCGGAAACCTGGGCAAAGCTGCCGGTTGTCATGGTATAGACAGCGTGGCGGTCGATTGTATTTAGGGTGAAGCTGACATCTTCGTTGATGCCGTCGCCCTGGGGACCGTTCCTGTCCTCGCGACCGATCATGGAACCTTGCAGCACAAAGGTCTGTTGTTTCGTTCCTGCGTTGGCACACACCACAGCGGAGTGGTCGCCCAGGTTACGCACTTCGTCACGCTGATTTTGCGTGAAAGCGACCACGGCAATACCGCCCTGATTGCAGGAGGGATTGTCGCCGTTGCCGTCCAGCGTCCGTGCCGTTTCGGCTTCGTAGATGCCGCTGTGGGGATTATCCGACTTCATGGCGTTGGAGTCCTTGGAGGAGATGCCGGAGGGCTGAAGGACGCAGGTAAAATTGTCCTTGTCCGGCATACACTGATTTCCTCCGGTGTTCTGCTTGGTGAGGGTCGGAGAAACCTGCCTGCCGTCCCAACCGCAAGGCTCGAACAGCGTCTGGTCGTTGTTGCAGGACAGGGTTGCGGATTTGTCCGTCTGTATGAGCGCACCCTTGCCGCCGCCTTCGCAGCCGGAGCGGATCTTCATCACAAGCGGTACATTGTTGCCGCCGGTTCCCATGCGGGAGGTCAGCGTCTGCACATTGCCGTCCTCGGAAAGTTTGACCCTACTGTCGGTCGGATGGTTTTCCAGTGCCACCGCCGCAGGAACGACTCCTGCACGGAGCGTGGGAGAGCATTCCTCCTCATAGCCGATGGTGCGGCTTTTTGCGGAATGCTCAGTGCAGAAGCCTGCCGATTCCATCACGCAGGGCGGATGGTGTGCTTCCGCTCGGAGCGTCGAGGTAACCTCCTCTGTGATGTCCATGCGGTTGCCGCCCTGGTCGTTCAGCACGATGCCGTTACGACCGGTACTCATTCCGCAGTTCACGCCGAGGGTGGAGGAAGCGTCGTCCGTCAGACTGCCGTTGTATCCATCGAAGCGTGTCGCTCCAGCGCAAGGCGTAAAACTTCCGGCAGCTCTTTGCCACGAGCGGAAGCCCTCCGCAGAATACCCAGACAGGCCTTCTGACTCAAATAATATTTTTCCGGCACTTCCGCCTGCAAGATCTGCGACAAGGTAGATGCGGCGTCTTCGCTGGGGAACTCCCCAGTATTGTGCGTCAAGAGTTCGGTACGCAACGCTCCATCCATCTCCCATGTATAGGTCGGCGTAGGGCCATCGTGCCTTTTCAGGCATAGGCACCTCGGCATTCGGCTCGGCGATGCCGATGACCGCTTCAAGGACGGCTTTGAAGTCCTCGCCCTTGTTCGAGGAGAAGGCACCGGGGACGTTCTCCCATACGATGTATCTTGGATATCTGCCACCTGTGGCACACCTCATTTCTTTGATAATACGGACGGCTTCATAGAAAAGACTTGAACGGGAACCGTCCAGACCGTCTCTTCGGCCTGCCACGCTCATGTCCTGGCATGGGCTGCCGAAAGTGATAATGTCCACGGGTTCTACCTTGCCGCCGTCCATGGCGGTGATATCGCCGTAATGCTTCATAAAGGGCAGACGCTTGGTGGTTACCCGAATGGGAAAAGGTTCGACCTCGGATGCCCATACCGGAGTGATACCGGCCATCAGCCCACCTAAAGGAAAACCCCCGGAGCCGTCAAACAGGCTTCCGAGGGTCAAAGTCTTATTTGTCATGGGGCGCTACCTCACTAAACTTGTATTCTCTCCCGTCCCGCAGGACGCTGACCTTTTCGTCCGAGCCAACTTGTTCGATGTATCTGCGGACAATGACATCGCAGAACTTTTCGTCCAGTTCGATGGTGCAGCAGATGCGGTCGGTCTGCTCACAGGTAATGAGCGTAGAGCCGCTGCCGCCGAAGGGGTCAAGCACCACGGAGTTTGCCATAGAGCTGTTCTGGATGGGATACGCCAGAAGCGGAATGGGCTTCATGGTGGGATGGTCACCGTTTTTCTTCGGCTTATCAAACTCCCAGATGGTGGACTCTTTCCGTCCGGTATACCACTGGTGCTTGCCTTTCTTTTTCCAGCCGTAGAGACACGGCTCATGCTGCCATTGATACGGAGAACGGCCCAACACCAAGGACTGCTTCTTCCAGATACAGCAGCCGGAGAGGTAGAAACCCGCATCGGCAAAGGCTCTGCGGAAGTTCAGTCCCTCGGTGTCAGCGTGGAACACATAAATGGACGCATCGTCTGCCATAGCCTTTTCCATGCAGGAGAATGCATCAAACAGAAACTGATAGAATTTCTCGCCATCCATGTTGTCGTTTTTGATTTTTCCGGCGCTGCCCTCATAGTTCACATTGTAGGGCGGGTCGGTAATGACAAGGTTTGCCTTGCGGCCGTCCATGAGGGCGGCATAGGTTTCTTCCTTGGTACTGTCACCGCACACAAGCTTGTGCCGTCCCAGAGTCCAGACATCACCGGACTTGGTGAAGGTCGGCTTCTGCAGCTCGGCGTCCACATCGAAATCGTCCTCTTGGATGTCCTTGCCGTCGTCGAACAGCTTACTAAGTTCCTTCTCATCAAAGCCGGTGAGCAGCGGGTCAAAGTCTGCCGCTTGCAAGGCTTCGATTTCCACACGCAGAAGTTCTTCATCCCAGCCTGCGTCCATCGCCATGCGGTTGTCCGCAATGATGTACGCCTTCTTTTGAGCTTCGGTGAGATGGTCGGCAAAGACACACGGCACCTCGGCGATACCTTCCTCCTTGGCGGCAAGAATACGACCGTGACCGGCAATTACGCCATAGTCACGATCGATGATCACAGGATTGATGAAGCCAAACTCACGAAGAGAGGAGCGCAGTTTGTTGATTTGCTCCGGCGAGTGGGTTCGGGCATTGTTCACATAGGGAACGAGTTTTGCGATGGGAACGAGCTTCATTTCGGTGGTCGTTTTCATCATACCAGCCCCCATTCCGCAAATTTCTCGAAGCCGCCCAAGGAGCAGATATAGCTTCGGGCAACGGAAACGATGTCCGCATAGGGCTTTCCGTCTACGGTATCGTCACCAATGGCGCAGCAGAGCGTCACGGGCTTTCCGCTTTCCTGGGCTTTGAGGAAAGCATAGATATTCACGCTGACATCTGCTTTGGACAGATCTTTGCCGTGCAGACCGCCGCCGGTGACAGAGTCAGCCATATCCGATCCGAGCTTACGGTTGGTTGCGCCGGTGTCCACATTGGTGCCGCCGCTCCAATCGCCCAGAGGGTTGATTTCTGCACTGGGATACGACTCTCGGAGCACCTCCGAAGATGCATTGCTCTGGCAGAGAATAAGCCGGTCGCCGTCCAGAATGTACTTGCCGTCATACGGATACACCTTGAAGATGCTCCGTGCGATTTGCGACAGCTTTTTCTGCTCCTCGGTCACGGGCATTCCCTTGAAGATGCCGTTATCTCCGCAGCGGACGCCGTCTGCCTGGTTGTCAGCGAGGTGACCGTCCTGCGGCACTTCCACATAGTCCACGGCGAGGTTTCCGGCAATGCAGTGAACAGCGGCAGTCACATCTGCCTTGTCCAGCATGACGGAGGTTTCCACTATGATGTGGCACACGCCGTGGCCGATGAGGACTTCAACAGCGATGCGGGGATTTTCTGCTTTCTTGTATGCTAGGTCGACAAGCGCACCGGCAATCCTGTCTGCCACCTTGTCCGGGTGGCACGGATTTACTTTTTCAAACATGGCGTTACCCCTTTCTTGCACGGAGCAGGCGCTCCATCAGGTCATCCTGCGGCGTTGACTCGCCGTATTCCGTGCTGCAGTTTTCTTTTACGATTTGGAAAATCTCATTCCAGAGCCGCACCGCCTGGTTCATGTAGTTGATACCGATGTTGATGAACGGAGACGGAATTGGCTTCCCTGTGGTGGGGTGCTTGGAGAGAAAACCCATGCGGTTGGTCATCTCCTCGCACTGCACCCATCGGGCGGAACACATGGCGTAGCGTTCCAAAAGCTGCGGTGATACCTTTGCAGCGCAGCCGATTCCTTTGAGCCATTGCCATGTTTCCGTGTAGATTTCCTGTGCCTGCAGGACGCTGCCGTCCCGCTGCTCGGCAGACAGGAAATCATGGGGCTTCGGCATATCAACACCCTCGACTTCGGGAATGTCCAGCACTTCAAGTTTTCTGCCGCCGGGATTTCCGTTTTCGGCTTTGTCCTTGACTGCGGATTTCTTCCTCCCCGCACCGGGTCTTGCGCCGCCTCTGCCGCCTGTGTTATTCGATTTTGTGGGCATTCGAGTTCACCTCCCTTAATTACCCTTTTGATTTCGCCTTTTTTGCGCACGTGACCCCGGGCCGTTGCCCGACCACGAGGACCGTAGAGATTTGACCGCCCCTACCGGTCACCAAGGTCGTGATGTATCTTTGTGTGGCATGACTGGCAAAGGCTCATCAGATTGTCCCTTGCGTGAGTGCCGCCTTTGGAAACGGGCAGAATGTGGTGTACTTCCTGCACCGGAGTCAGCTGACCTTCCTTGAGACACTGTTCGCACAACGGGTGCTCTGCGGCATAACGATCACGGATACGCTTCCACGCTCTGCCGTACTTGCGGTTGACATCGGGACTGCGCTCGTATTTATCGTATTTACGGCGCTCCTCCGTGCGGTGCTGCTCACAGAACTGTCCGTCACAGAGGTTGGGGCAGCCGGGGTGAGAACACGGGCGCAGTGGTTTTCTTGGCATCTCTTCACCTCCTTGGGGGTATGAAAAAAGCCTTCGAAGGATTGCTCCCTCGAAGGCTCGTCTTTATATTCTTTGCTGATTATATCATACCATAATGTGGCGGTGGACATCTACGGACAAAGCAGGACATTTCGGGCGCATTTATATTGCGATGGGATTTTCTGGGACTTTTACCTTGAGGAGAGCCTCACCGTGCCAGCGGCGAATGGTTCTCGCATCAGCATTCAGTTCGTTTCCTATCTGCTCCCATGTGCAGTTGTGGATGTAACGGTAACGGAGAACGAGCCGCTCATCCGTATTCTGCACCGCTTCAATGACCGTTCGTATCTGCTTTTTCAGACAGACAAGGGTGTCGATTTCCTTGTTGATGGTATCCTCCAAGTCCATGATTTTCTCAAGGCTCCGTACAAAGGGGGCTTCCGTACTGCGGGAAGTCTGCACCTTTTCGCCCCATGACGGCGAGGATATACTGTTTGCCATTTCACGAAGCATGGTGACCTCTTCGATATTAGAGTTGATACGCTGATCGAGGCGGTATGCCTGACTCAAGTATTCTTTTGCCGTCATGCCGCCACCTCCATTTGCAGTTTTCGCATCAGAAGCTCTCCGTCAACCGAAGTCAATGCGCTGTACCACGAGGAACGGAAGAAACTCTCACAATCATTCCTCGTCTGCTTTGCTTCTGCATCCTTCGGATATTTTTTCAGCTTTTTCAGGGCTTTCAAATAGTCCTTCGCCGCTTGGATCACGATGGCATTTGCCAGTTCTTCAAAAGGAGTCATATTCTGTACCTCCGAATTTTTTATATTTCTCGGATTGGCACGGATTTTCATAGATTGTCACAGATTGGCCTTAACTGCCGCTATCAATGCGGACTGCGTTTTGTCCTTCCGCTGAAGGGCTTTCATAATGTCCTCGTCAATGGTGCCGGCGGTGATGATATGCATGACCACCACGGTGTCGGAGATCTGACCTTGCCGCCACAGCCTTGCGTTCGTCTGACTGTAAAGCTCAAGGCTCCAGGTCATGCCGAACCACACGATGGTGCTGCCGCCGCTTTGAAGATTCAGCCCGTGTCCTGCAGATGCCGGATGGATAAGGGCAACAGGAAACTCGCCGCTGTTCCATCTGCGGATACTTTCGGAACTGTCCATCATTGAAAACGGGATATGGAGTTCGTGCAGCCGTTTTTCGATGCGGTCACAGTCGGACTGATACCAGTACGCCACCAGAAGAGGTTTTCCGTTGGCGGCTTCGATGATGTCCTCCAAAGCGTCCAGTTTGCGGTCGTGGATGAGATGGCACTCGCCGAACTCGTCATAAATCGCACCGTTTGCCATCTGCGTCAGCTTTCCGCAGAGGACGGCGGCATTGGCGGCAGTGATCTCCTTGTCCTTGCCGAGCTTCATCACATACTCGGATTTGAAATCCTCATAGGTCCGGGTTTCCGCATCGCTCATAACGGCGGGATACGCTGTGCTGACCAGTTCCGGCATTTTGAGATGGTCGGTGGACTTCATCGAAATGGTGATGTCGGAGATTGCATCATATATGGCTTGTTCGGCGAACGGCAGCGGCTTATAGGAATACACGATCTGACCGTTGCGCTTGTCAGGGGTGAAGTAGTTGAGACGGTAGTTGTAGATGAACCGTCCGAGGCGTTTGCCCATATCCAGAACTCTGAACTCTGCCCACAAGTCCATCAGACCGTTTCCGGCGGGAGTGCCGGTCAGACCTACGATGCGTTTCACAAGAGGTCTGACTTTCAGCAGGCTCTTGAACCGCTTTGCCTTGCCGTTCTTGAAGGAGGAAAGCTCATCGATCACCACCATATCGAAGTCGAACGGGATGCCGCTTTCCTCGATGAGCCATGAGACATTCTCACGGTTGATTATGTAGATGTGGGCTTTCTTTCGGAGAGCCGCTTTGCGTTCGGCCTCGGTGCCGACGGCCACAGAGCAGATGATGTGCCGGAGATGATCCCACTTATCGACCTCGGCAATCCATGTATCCCGTGCCACACGCAGCGGAGCGATAACGAGAACCTTCTGTACATCGAAGCTGTCGAAAAGGAGGTCGTTGATGGCGGTCAGCGTGATGCTTGTCTTACCCAAGCCCATATCCAGCAGGACGGCGGCGATGGGGTTTCCCTTGATGAAGTTGATGGCATATTTCTGATAGTCATGCGGTTCGTATATCATCGAGAATCCCTCCGATCTGGTTCATATCGTTAAGGAGATACACCTTGAAACCGAGATGCTGAAGCAAGCCATGCCTTGATACCTGCAACGGACGGGGCTTTTTGCCCGGAGCCTTAACTTCCACAAACGCCATCACCCCATAAGGGAGAAGCACGATGCGGTCGGGCATTCCGTCAAAACCGGGACTGACAAACTTGGGCGCGATGCCTCCCATATTTTTCACGGCTTTGACCAGACTCTGTTCTATCTGTTTTTCGCTTTTCATATTTTTCCTTTCTACGGGACAACAGGGACAACGAGGACAACTGTTCCTATATATTCCTTTTGCGCGTATGTGCTGTTTCTTTTTCACTTAACGCCGAACAAATATAAGGGAAAAAGTTGTCCTGTCCGTCCCGTGGCTGTGTGTTATTCGGTTATTTGGTAGAGTCGCTGCTTACCATACAGGGGCAGTGTTTTCCGATTCGACGTCCGCTGCCAACCGTCTATCTGTGTCATAAGAGCCGCAATGGTATAGCTGTCGGTGGTTTTGAGTTCGGAGAGGTTTTTGCCGAAACACTCGCACCATATTTCTGCATTGCACACCGAGGTTCTCTTTACAGTTCCTTTTTCGGCAGTCGGATCGCCGGAGAGGAAACTGCGTCTGGCATATATATCCATACTGTCCCATGTGGTCGGCAGCAAGGTGTTCAGATATTCCTCGACCATTCCGACACGCTCGTCCACCTCCATAGCGTTCCGCTGCGCCTTTTCGGACTCGGCGAGGATATCGCCTTCGAGATACAGCTTTTCGCCGGACTCCCAGATTGCTTTCGCTTCTGCCCAGAACTGGTCGCGGTCAGCCTGTGTAAAGTGCCAGTTCTGCTTCTGTGTTTTCTGATGAACCTTGATGATCCAGAAGCGGCGGTTGCCCGTGATGTCACGGAGGTAGCCGCGTTCACCGTTGACCGTGCCGATGATGATGCACTGGCGGGGGTGGCTTTCGACCACTCTGCCGTAGCTCGGACGGTATTTGTCATCAGAGGTGGAGAGGAACGATTTCACTTTTTCGATGTCGGCTTTTTTCATTCCGGCGAGTTCTCCGATTTCGACCACCCAGAAGCCCTGCAGTTTTTCCGCTCCGGCTTTATCGTCCATATCCGTCAGCGAGAGGGATTCGGAGTAGTATTCGGGTGTGACGAGGTCTTTTACGATGGAACTCTTGCCGATGCCCTGCTCGCCGTCAAGTACCGGCACACAGTCGAACTTGATGCCGGGACACATCACCCTCGCAACAGCGGCGGCGAAGGTTTTTCTCGTGACGGTACGGACATACTCCGTATCGTCAGCCTGCAGATATTTGATGAACAGTTCCTCGACACGCTTCACGCCGTCCCACTTGGGGAGTCCGTTGAGGTAATCCCTCACAGGATGGAAATGACGGTCATCTGCCACCTTGGTAAAGGAGACGTCGTAGTTTCGTGTGGTGAACTCGCCGTAACGGATATCCACGAGCGATTTAAGCTGGGCAGAGTCGGCATCCCTCCAGAAAGAGTTTCCTTCGGGACGGTCCCACGGCATTTCACCTGTGACTTGGATGCGATTCGCCATATCGTTGAAAGCGAAGCCTTGCAAGTCGGGATCGTTTTCAAGGATGAGGTTCAAGTTCCACACGCTGTTTTCCAATGCCCCGGAGCGGGGTACGAAGTGAAGCCGCTTATGCCAATCGGCATCATCGGAGAAATCCTCTCCGGCTTGAGCGATACGCTCGGCAGCAAGATTCTCTTTGACCGTATCGTCCGAGAGAGCAAGTTCGGTCATCTGCTTGAAGGACTTCTTCTCGTCATCATCGCCGAAGCGGTGGATGCGGACGAGGTCAAAAGCGTTCAGCAGTTTGCCGCAGGCGGGGTCGGTGGCATGGTGGCTGTATGCGAACTTGTCATCATAGACCACGACACCGGCAGATGAGTCGGCGGGGATATAGTCGTAACGCCCCTCCATTGCGGAAGGCTCATATACATCGGCGAGGTAGGTTTCAATCACGGCGGCGATACCGTAGGCACGGCAGAATGCGCCCACCACACCGGGCTTGGCGAGAGGGTCTTCCTGCTTTTTGCCGCTTGTCTCACGGACGGCGCTTTCACGGGAGGAGGTCGGAAGCAGGGAGCAGTCCTTCCAGTTCGGATGCGCCGTGAGATATACATCGGGATCGAGCCATTCGCCCTCGGTGGTCTTACTGATGAATTCACCGTTTGCCGGAGTTGTCGGCCAATACATGAGCTGGCTCGGCTTGTAGGAGCATTCGTCAAACTGGTCGATGCCCCAATCGGAAGCGAAGTATCTGGCGATAGCCACATACTCGTCCGGGGTTATGTCCCTCGTCAGCGGCACGATGATGCGGCAGCGAGGCTGTTCGGGTGTATGTCCGTGGGTGGTATAGAGACAGGATGAGTACCGGCACTCCGAGGCGAAACGGCCGATAAAACCAATCTCGGCATGGTCTGCGTCCATCGTGAGCATGGAGCGGCATACCACGGTCTCACGCTTGCGGCGGTTGCCTTTCAGATAACCGCCCACAAAGCCGCCTTTGTCCTTGGCACGGTCACGGTCATCCTTTTTGAGCTTCGGATATTCCTCTACGATTTCGGTCGTGCGGATAGTGTTTTTTAATCTTTCGCACAGGTCTTCCCATGCGGTGGTTTTGTTCGCCCAGGTCTTGGCATAGCAGCTATTGCCGTAGGCGATTGGCAGGTCACGCATTTTGGGTTACCTCCTTAAGGTCGGAATTAAAATATCGGATGGCATAGTTCTTACGCTTGGCTCGGTCAATTTCGGCAGCCATGCCGCTTGAAATCAGATCTCCGAAGACCCATAATTCGGCGCACTTGCTCATCAGCACATTTCCGAAGAACATGGCAAGCTCACGCTCTTTCGGATTGCTGTCATCCATGAACTGCGGAAACAGCAGATGCGGAGCGATGGGGAGATAGCCGCTGTCCACGGCGAATCTGCTGTATCTCTGTGCCGCCTTGACGTTTGTCTCCACATCTCCGGCATAGGGTGAGCAGATATACACAACAGGTCTGAATGCGAAGAACGCTTTTTCCTCTTTTATAATGTTTGTCATTGCCTCGTATGCGGTGGGGTCGTAATAGCCCTCCGCATTGAACTTGTTTATTCCCATAGGATTTACCTCAATCTTTCTTATAGAATTCCGTGATATAGCCGTCTGCCCGGAGAAGCAGTCCCTTTGCCCACGGCGGCGTTCTGCCCATCTGCTCACAGATGGCGTCAAGGGATACACGGGGGTCGGCTTCGATCACCAGTTCATCGTGGATATGCATCGTGACCGAGCAGCACCGAAGGGTCTTCATGGCGTAGCAAAGGATGTCCCTCGCCGTTGCCTGAACGATGTTCTCCACGAACTTGGGACCATAGCTGTCGAGCCGTTCCCATTTTTTTGTGCCGCCGACAACACCTTCATAGGTAATGCATGAACCTCCGAACCTGTTTTCACCGATCTTCGGCTTGACGTAGTTCAGCATTCTGCCGGACGGAAGGAGTATGGAGAGCATTCCGCTGCGGCAGAGGAAACGAATGCCGTGGGTTTCTGTCGTGGCCTTATCCCGGACAGCGGTCAGCACGGCACGGTCAACGTCCCACCAGAACTTGACGATGTTGGGGTTTGCCGCCCTCCAAGCCTGAACAAGCGGCTGAAGCTCCTCTTCGGTCAAGCCCATCTCTAATGCTCCCATTGCCTTCAAAGCACCCACGGAGCCGCCGTAGCCGAGAGCCAGTTCAGCGATTTTGCCTTTCTGACGGAGGTGTCCGTTGACACCGTGCTTTTCGACCGGCACTCGAAACATCTGCGATGCTGAAGCGCAGTAGATGTCCTTGCCTTCGGCGAAGACCTCCTGCCGCCACGACTCTCCGGCGAACCATGCGATGACCCTCGCTTCGATTGCCGAGAAGTCAGCCACATAGAACATCGCGCCCTCACGGGGGATGAAGGCGGTGCGGATGAGCTGCGACAGCGTGTCCGGCACATCCTCATAGAGCATCTTCACGGCTTCAAAATCACCGCTGCGGACAAGCCCTCTCGCTTCGGCAAGGTCGGACAGATGGTTCTGGGGCAGATTTTGCATTTGAATGAGCCTGCCTGCCCATCTCCCGGTGCGGTTGGCACCGTAAAACTGAAACATGCCTCTGGCTCTGCCGTCCGAACACACAGCGTTCTGCATCGCCTGATACTTTTTCACCGAGGACTTGGCAAGCTGCTGACGGAGAACAAGGGCATCGGCGAGTTCCGGCGGCGCGGTCTTCAGCATTTCATTGACCGCCTTTTTGCCGAGGGTATCCGTTTCCAGTCCGTTGTCGGCAAGCCATGACCGCATCTGCGATACCGAGTTGGGATTTTCAAGCTCCGTGATGCGGCGCATATCGTCCATCAGCTCCTGCCTTGAGGCGGTATCCATTCGGATAGCTGTATCTACAAGGGGCATATCCAGCCGAACCCCGCGATCATTGATCTCTTGATCAATGTGGTATTCGTCCCACACGAATTCCGGCGCGGGGAACTTCATGAGCTTCTGCTGTATGCCCATTTCGGTTTCCACGTCACGGAGGTTATATGATTTGAAGAGTGACCATTTTTCCGGGGCATCCTCCGGGCGGTTGCGTGTTCTGCCGCCGTTGCTCTTGGTCGGAGCGCACGGAGAGCAGAAATACTTGATGAGTTCCTTTCCCTCGGTAAGCTTCTGTTTGTCGAGGTTCAGCACCGCACCGACACCCTGTAGTGAAAGCGGCAGTCCCATATATGCCGCCCACACCATTGTGCATCGCCAGGAGGAGGGGGCGAGGTATTCGCCCGTAGGCATTCCGAGATGCCGGGAAAGGCAGACCCTTTCAAAGTTGGCATTGAAGGCAAACTTCAGCACGTTCTCATCGGTAAGCGAGGCGGCAATGTCTGCCGGTATTTTTTCACCGAGCGCCAGATCGACCACATGGACTTCGCCGCCGTCAACGGCATAACCGAAGAGCAGAACTTCGAAGTCCGGGTCTTCCGTGTATTTGTAGACACCGCACTTGCCGAGGTCGGTGCCGCTATATGTTTCAATATCTATACTTATGGTTTTCAAGAGTTGTCACCTCACATAGCTGTAAAGGGCGGCAGGTCGTCGTCGCAAACTCCGTATCATTCGTTTACGCACAAGTGCGAAAAGCTCACTCACTTCGTTGCTCCTCCTCTCCCCGAAAGGTCAAATCGGCCTTTCGGGGACCCAGTTGCCCACCGCCCACGGCGGTTGATTACTTAAAGTCCTTCATGCGTTTCTCATGGTATTCGAGATCACGCTTTTCGCGTCTGTGGTCGTAGATGGCAGACTGGATGGTGCATACCAACCCGGTAATGCTCATCAGAGCGAAGGAACCGAGCAGGATGTCGAGAAGAAGTTCGGTTGCGAAACTTACGGTCGTTGCGTTCATTGTTCAGCCCTCCTTACGCCAGAAAATCGTCATCGTCATCGGTGTCGAAGTCGGATTCAGCCGAAGCCTTACCACCGAGGGGTTCACCATCACGAATCTTCTGAAGGTTGTTCAGACCACAGGCGATGCCGCGGTTGCCGTTGCTGTTGAAAGCGTAGAAGTTGATGGAGGCTCTGCCGTACACGCCGGAGTAGACCTCGCTGCGGACGAGAATGGGATTGCGGTCAGCGTCCACGATGCCGGGAGCGGTGGTGGAGTTGGCATTCACGAAGTAGCATCCTGCGTAGGCGGGATCATCGGGGCGTTCGGTATCGCCGTCACGCAGAGGATTCTTGATAACGGAGAGAGCCGGGACGGACTTGCCGTTGCCCTTGAGCTTCGCCTCGCCCTCATGATAGGCGGCTTCGATGGCAGCCTTGATCTTCTGGACGGTGACGGTATCGCTCTTGGGGATGATGAGGGAAACGCTGAACTTGGGCGCACCACCGTTGATACTCTTGGCTTCCCAGACGTTTGCGTAAGACCAGCGAGTGTCCTTGCCAGTGATGACCTTCATGGGGTTGTTGACTTTGGTGTTGTTATTAGACATAATCGTTTACTCCTTTAATTTTCAAAATCTGATGCCGCTGTGTTCATTGCCGGACGCTTGTCGGACATCGGAACGAGCGTGGGCTTTCCCTGGGGCTTCGTGATGAAGCGGCCGAGGATTTCGTCAAACTTGGCTTTGCCGAGTGTTTTCTGCATCTCGGTAATGCCAAGCAGTTTCTGTTCGTAGGGGTCGTGACCGGCGGCGATTACCGCTGCGGCTATGAGTCTTTCATCGGTGTACTTGCGGTTGGAGCGTCCCTCGACAACCTTCCATCCGTTCCACGCCTTACCGCTGATGGCGGCTCGCAGGGCATATTCCTTGATGTCGTTTGCCCAGGAGACGAGGTCATCGACCTTGGCGAGAACCTCTTCAATCTCCTCATCGGTGAGAAGCGGAGGTTCGGCGAAGTCGTAGGCGGCCAGAGCGAGGTTTGCTCTGGCGCGTTCCCGGCAGTCCGCTTTCGCCTTGCAGAACTGACACCATTCGCCGCAATGGAACTCGCCCTCACCTTTGAAGGCAAGCTCGGCGGTCGGCTTCAGAATGGTCCCTGCCCATTCGAGAAGCTCGGCGGTCGAAACGGTGTAGGTGCTGACGTTGGAGCGGCGGGGCTGGTAGATAGTCATCGTGACCGTGTCGATGTCGTAGAGAGCATCGAAGATCTCCAGAGCGCCGAGCGCATACAGCATCATCTGCGGGTTGTGGTCTGCGGAGACCTCCACGCCCTTGCCGTGCTTGTAGTCCACGATGTTGAGGGTGCCATCAGCGATGAGGACGCAGTCCCCAGTGCCGAAACCGCTCTCGACGTATTTGGAATAATCGAGCCGCTGTTCAATCAGCACGATGGGGTCGGTTGTGACCTTCTTCGCTTCGGCGAGAAGTTCAAGCACATAGGCGGCATAACCGCTGGCGCATTCCTCCATCTCCTCGTTGTACCAGGTGAGGTTTTCGGAGGGGTCTTCAGACGGAATGCCCAGAACCGTCTTGAGCTTGTGTTCGCACAGGCTGTGGGCGTCCGTTCCCTCGGCGGCGAAGTCGCTGCCCTTGTCCTCATAGTTCTCACCGAGCCTTGCGGATGGAGGGCAGTTCAGCCACCTGTGGGAAGAGGACGCGGAAAGCAGAGCGTGATTACCCATTTTCAAGTCCCTCCGCATCCTTGATGAGGGCGGCGTACTCCGAAGGGTCAATACCGGAGAGCGTTGCCGCGCCGTGCTGACGGAGCAGTTCCTTTACCTGGGCGGTGAAGCCACGGCTGGACATCTCTGCGAGGATCGCACGGACGTCTTCTTTGGTGGGAACCGGCTCGGTCGGTTTTGCCGGAGCTTCGGCGGTCTTGCCGCTGAACATCTCCGAAAGGGTGTCAGCCGCATCGTTAATAGCGACAGCCGCAGTTCGCAGGTCTCTGATCGCGGCATCCAGTTCGCTCATTTTTGACATCTTTGTGCGCTCCTTCCTTGATTTGCTTTTCTCTCACCGCCTGGGTGACTTTCTTTGCCAGTGTTGCCGACACGATGATGAAGTCGAGCAGAACATCAACAAGTTCTTCCTCCGGCTTCAGAGCATCTCTCTTTGCTTCGTTCATTCGTTTTCACCTCCCGAAGGAGCGGTATCGTTTTGCTCCTTACACTCTCCCATGAACATGAGGAGTGCATTTCGGAAAAAATCCGGGAAACTTTTTTCAAAAAATGTCCGGGAATTCTTTTTCGAGGACGGCTTTAACCTTTTTTAATCTGTAGGCATAGGTCTTTCTGCCAATCCCAATGCGTTCGCCGATGGCATCCTCTGATAAACCCTCAAGCCGCATCTCGCCGATTTTGATTGCCTCCGGCATCAGTTCTGTAAGCCGAGCGTACAGAGCTTTCATTTCGGAAGCCTCGATGATGATGCCTTCGAGTAAAGGCGAATCGTCTGGGATTACATCGACCCAGGCAGTTTCGTTTCCTTCGTCATCGGTTTCGGTGTAATCGAGGGAACGCATATCGCCCATGCGGTGGAAGGGGCAGGTCAGACAGTCCATATCGCAGGTGAGCCGCTTGCTTGCGGGACACACGCAGCGACCGTGCCGCTGCTGACGGATGCGGTAGATATTGATGTCATGGTAGTAGGCATCAAATTCTTCCTTGCTGACGGGGATGCTCTCCTTCGTGGAGCGGATGTAGATGGTGTACTGGATTTCGTTGTTTGTCATAAAAAAGTCCTCCGATTTTCGATTTCTCGAAACGGAGGACTCTTGGTACGGCTGCAAAAAGGGTGCAGAAAACTAACCACAGCCCGACAGAGAAATTCTCCGTTTCGGTCTGCAGCAACCCGCTCAATAGGCAGCCATTATTATTGACTTGTCCGCCGTGAGCCGTTGAGCAACGGTTCATGACTCCGTCCAGCTGACGGCGGTTGTTTGGGCTTAAGCGCCCAGGTGACAGTGCGGCTTCCGTGCTGTCACCTCGACGTTCAATCATATATAAGGTTAGGCGGAGGAGAGTCTGCGTCAGCGGTCACCCGTCCTCATCGATGAGCATGAGGTTGCCGAAGACCTCACTGTAATAAACGGGGCTGAGATTCTCGAAGCAGGTCGCGTCATACCGTCTGAACACTGACGCCGCCACCTTATTGCCGTACTTCGCCGCAACGCTTTCGGCGGTGTTTTCGATGTTTATCTGCCAATCCTGTCTGGTCATGTTGATGCCTCCGAATGATAATTTCGTATTTGATGAGGAGGATTTCACGTTCACAGAAACTAATTCTACAAAATGGGTAGAAAAATTCACAGTTCTGTGTTATAATAAAATATCCTCTCACTCGATCCGTGTGTAGAAGTCGTCCTTTTGGCTTCTGTTGCTCTCTTTAGTGGTGAGCAGCGCCCTTCTTTCAGGGTCAATTCCATTATAAAAAAAGCCCCCGGTACCCATTGGTGGGTGTCGGTAGGCTACGGTAGGATTCGGTAGGTTAACAGAAAGGAAAATGTAAAGTGATATTTTCAGAGTTTGTAAATATGCTTTTCCCCATTATTGGCGCGGGGAGTAGCACTCACGCTTTTACACGGTCGATGTTTGATACGATTATTGACGAGAGCGGGCAGAGCATTTTAGATGAGTATTCCGAAGAAACATACAAGGCGTATTACAACGGCAGTACGGGAATATCGGGAATTGCAAAAAAGGTCTGTGCATATATGGAGCCGGAGAACTTCGTCTCGTATATTGATGAATTCCCGGATGCAACGAGGGACTCTTTGTGTGAAGTCTTTAAGGCATCAATCTGCGATTGTGATTCATACAACATCTCACAGGCTCTTGCAGATTTGTTCGCTGAAATCATAAGAACCGCGGCTGCAACAAAACGCGGTGCTGCAACCAAGGTGAAAAAGAAAACTGATGTTGTACCGACAGCATCTGACGATGATCAGGTTATCGTGGACGCATTAAGTAAGCCGTTGCTGGCTTTTGCCGGTGCACTGGAAGCTCAAAAGCATCAGCTTGCCGAACAAATACGGCGGAATAATAAAAAAGCGGATTTAAACGGCCACAAAAAGGCGGATATTCACGGGCAAGGGTACTGCTCTTATCTCAACACTATCGTTGCGCTCACGTTCCGCCGGTACATGGAGGCGTACGCAAAATACAACCCCGGCTTTTTGGTAATCGATACTCCGCTGCTTGGACTTGACCAAGGCGTTACAGACGCCGCACCGGAAAGCATGAGAACCGCGTTATTCAAGTTCTTTATCAATCATCAGAATGACGGGCAAATAATCATCTTGGAAAATATGATGCATATTCCTGCTCTTGACTATGAAGGCTCTGGAGTAAATGTAATCACTTTTACCAAGAGACTTGAAGCCGGAAGATATGGCTTTTTGAACGATGTGAAATGAGCATACACGGAGGTACCAAAATGCGAATCAGTTACAACAAGTTGTGGAAACTGCTGATCGATAAGAACATGACAAAGATGGATTTAAAAGAGGCGGCCGGTGTTAGCGCTGCGTCCATTGCGAAACTCGGCAAGGGGGCCAATATTACAACGGATGTGCTTCTTAAAATCTGCGAAACACTGAACTGCCACATCGAGGATATTCTTGAAACCGTAGACGATTAATTGAGAAGAAATGGCCATGACGACATGCGGTATCTTTATCATTGCATTGGATGCCGAAATAATCTAAGCCGAATAACATTTGTAAATATAGGAGGTTTTTATGCAGTACAATTACATTATTAGGCCTGAGGAAAGAGTCCTCGTTAATGGTGAGCTTGTTTTAACGAATCAGCAAGTTGTCGATGCAATAAATTTTGCTAACGATGCCCTTTGGTCGCTGGACGAGCAAACAAAAGCTTTTGACATTAATATCTTTGAAGCAATGGGAATGCGAAACCTGAGTGGCATCGTGGGTGAATATCTGGGTAAGAGTTTACAACGCTTTTCTGGTGGAAATTTACATTCCAATCTCCATCAGGATGGGTATCCAGATTTGTTGCTTATAAATAACGACGAACGGAAGCGCTATTTTGAAACGCTTTATACTGAAGTTAACGGTAAAAAGTATCCTCGCGATAAGGCTTTATTTAGTCCATATTTATATGGTGGTGTTGAGGTAAAAGCAACTTGCGGAAGTACACCACCCGCTAATAGAGTCCCCAAGCCCTTAATTGGAGAACAGAGAATCGATCTTGTTACCTCTTTTGATTGGAAAGCGCATCATCGTGAGACAAATCACCTGATTGGGATCCTCTGGGACTTTATCAACGAAGTTCCTACCATTGCTGCAGCATTTTACCGGGATGACCTGACCATAGACGACTGGGGTAGAATTGTACAGCCACGAGAAGATGGCGGAAGAACTACCAGCGTATCTATTATGACGAGTGCTGGCGTATCTAAAATGTGTACTGGATGGATAGCCGTCATCGATGACGAAAAGTACATAAGCACATTGGCCCATCGAAAGTGGATTGGGTATCGAGTTAGATAATTACAAATAAATAACAAAGCACCTTGACTCGCTGATGAGAGACCAAGGTGCTTATTGTTATTCTTCAATTTTAATGATGTTTTTACATAATAGGTCAATAACTTTTGGAGGGACGCTTTCTCCAATAGTATCTCTTATTAACCCATCTTTAACTTGTTTGCCGCCAATTGTGAAGCTAAATGGATAATCAGCAATAGTTTGAAGGACTATTGCTTCCCACAGTGAAAGGACTCTCGTCTGAGAAGGGTGAACTTTATTATCGGAACAAGCGTATTGGAAATTCTGTGTTAGTGTGCTTGCAGGTTCATCCCACATCATTCTCTTATATGCACTCACGAAACCTTTCATAATACGCTTTTCACCGGTCGCTTTATCTTCAACATAAGGTCTTGGGAGAAGCGCTCCACATTTTTCACAATATAACGGAGTATCCGCATTAAAACGATTGATGCCTTCCTCGTCATGTTTTGCGCCATGATTAGTGTTCCCAGTATAGCCGCAAGAGGGGTTTACACATTGATTATTGAATGCGGTATTTCCTTCGGGTGTATTATCAAGCCACCAGAGTTTCTTTTCGTCGAGGAGAGGAACTTTATGAAGCGGATTGTGTTTATCAATGTTTTGACCTTTTTCGGCGCGTAATTCTGGAAGATTTCCTATGGCTTGCCTAAGTGTAATCCAAGGAGTTGTAAACATATCCCCATACTGTGAATTCGTTGGTTCAGGAAGATATTTATGATGGATGCGAAAATACTCCTTCGCCTTTTCAGATCGCGAAAATACAGTTAGAAGTCTGATCCTATGCTCGGGAACGCCGTAGTCTGCACAGTCAATGACTTGAGGTTCGCCAACATATTCATCACCTAATTCGCGATGAATATAATCTATTATGTTGATTAATTCATCATTTTCATCATATATAAGTGTGTTTCCCATATTAGAAACGTTCTCAAAAATAACCCACCAGGGTCTCAATTCCTTTATGATGTGTATAGCAGGAATGATCAATCGATTACGCTCATCAAACTTTGGCCGAAGTCCTTTTCTGTAGTCACTGAGCATTTTTCCCATACCGTTTGGTGACATTCCTTGACATGGCGGAGTGGCTAAAATTACAAATGGACTTTCTGAATAATTAGAGATGTAGAAATCAATAATTTCATTCTCTAATTTCCAGATATCACCACAAAAACATTTTGTACCAGGGTTGTTCTCCTGGAACAATTTCATCCTATCAGGAAGAAGTTCACAAGAAATTACGGTATTTATATTGTTTGCATGCAAACCCAAGTCTCCAATACCTGAAGAGCAAAATAAACTTATTGCATTTCGATCCATAACTGCGTCCTCTCAGTCTTGATTATTAACCGCAGGCTTTAAAACAATAGAACCTATAGTTTTATCAAAATAGATGTTGAAAAGAGTTACGCATTTTTTGGCATTTAAGTTTTCTAATATACATTTAGGCAAACGAATACGCATATCTTGTTGAAGTCGATAGCTGTCTAAATAAATCAAATCCTCACTCACGACTGATCCTCCCTAGTACTATTTTAGTCCAATTTCAGTCCTATTATAGCTTAAAATCAGTCTAAAAGCAAGAGACAAAACGTTAACTCTCAGATAATAAAACGCTGCTACACTACATCTAACCTGTAGCCTCGCTACGCAGTTATCTAACCCGTAGCCTCGCATTTCGGCTATTTCGGTGTGCTGGATAGATAGTGAAAAAGTTTAAAAGGGATTCCGATCCGCCGCCGGTTTTCGGGGGCAAACCTCAGAATCCCTTTATTTCAGTAGCTTTCAGCCTTTTCCGGCATCGGTTCTCGTCATCAATGCTACTGTCTCGACGTGGATTGTGTGTAGGATACTATCTCTATAACCTTTTAATTTTTCCTCGAACCTTTTAATTATTCTATGAAAAATTAAAAGGTTAGGCAGAGTGGGTTCACTTTCAGCGGCAACGGAGGTTGCCCGGAAACCCTATAAACAAGAAAAGCGAGGTCGGCGGGTTCGCATTTGAACCCACTAACCTCGCTTTTACACTTATATCAAGAACATTTCAATGGGAAAAATTAAAAGGTGCAGTAGCAAATTGTATCATTGCTACTGCACCTTTGTGGTGGACCTGGGCAGAGCTTAAACGAACAGCGCCCGTTTCGATATTTTCTACAT